>ERZ1674082.18-NODE-18-length-53160-cov-98.680294_pt1 | contig 53160 bp, 44 predicted proteins | sample MGYA00581118_ERZ1674082 | MGnify/ENA primary metagenome ERZ1674082 (study PRJEB41354, sample SAMEA4873329) | human saliva metagenome | biome: human-associated habitat [ENVO:00009003]; feature: mouth environment [ENVO:08000002]; material: saliva material... | reverse complement strand
TGCCCGCGCTGTGCTGATGCTGGGCATCCGCCCGGATTGTTTGCGGAGTGAGCCGCGCCTCTGACAGACTGGAAGAGGCGCCGCACCTGCGGTACCGCACACAGATAGTATCCCGCCGCGGGGCGGGGGAGGGGAGCGCATCGTGCGCCTGGGAGTTCTGGATGTTGGGTCGAATACGGTCCACCTGCTACTGATTGACGGCAGCCCTGGAGCGCGCCCCGAACCGTACGCGTCCCATAAGATTCCGCTGCAGCTCGTGCAGTACCTCGACGCTGAGGGCAATATCTCGCAGGAGGGCGCGGACGCACTGACCCGCTTCGTGACCAGCGCCCGCGACTTCGCCATCGAGAATGAGGCGGAGGACTTGCTGGCGTTCTCCACGAGCGCTATCCGTGAGGCGGGTAATGGTGCGGCGGTGCTGCATCAGGTGCGTGAGCAGACCGGCGTGAGCCTGAATGGTATTTCGGGTGATCAGGAGGCGGCGATTACGTACTTTGCGGTGCGCCGCTGGCAGGGCTGGGGTGCGGGCCGCATCCTTGATTTTGATATTGGTGGCGGCTCGTTTGAGTTTTCGACGGGTACGAATGCGTTGCCGGACGCGGCGATGAGCGTGCCGTTGGGTGCGGGCCGTTTGACACGTGAGTTTTTCGATGAGCAGCCGCCGAGCCCGAAGCAGGTGAAGCGTCTGCGTAAGTATGTGCGTGAGCAGATCGCCCCGGTTGCGGAGAATCTGTTGCGTTATGGTGCGCCGGATATGACGGTGGGTACGTCGAAGACGTTCCGTTCGTTGGCGCGTATTTGTGGTGCGGCGCCGTATTCGGCGGGCCCGCATGTGAAGCGTGAGATGCATCTGCAGGATTTGCGTCTGTGGACTCGTCGCATGGAGGCGATGACGGTGTCTGAGCGTAGCGATTTGCCGGGTGTTTCGAAGGCGCGTGCGGAGCAGATGCTGGCGGGCGCTATCGCTGCGGAGGCGGCGATGGAGGCGTTTGGGGTTGAGACGATGCGTGTGTGCCCGTGGGCGCTGCGTGAGGGTCTGATCTTGAAGCGTATTGAGCACCTGGCGGAGGGTACGGGTACTCCGGTCAACCCGAAGACCCTCCTGGGTGAGTAGAACATGATGATGAACCCCGCAGGCTGGTGTGTAATGGGCACCGCCCTGCGGGGTCACCGCTTTTCTTTGGTATATAACCCGCTGACAAAGACGTAGGAAAGGAACAATCACCGATGAAAATCCAAGAAGTTATTGACGAAGTTAATGAAGCCTGGGGCGAAGAACACGAAGAAAAAAGTAGAAAAATATTTTGGGATAATATTATTCGAAAGCCAGCAATAATCTTTTTTATAGTAACATTTCTATATCTTTTTGTTCCAGGTATTTATTATTTGGAGTCAATTCCTTTTCGGAATTATGAGGCAGGAAAAGGGGTGGACTTAACTAGTGCAATTTTTAATTTCCCCTATTATCTTCTGGATTTGCGGACTGGAATTATTACATCAATTGCAAGTATTCTGTTGAGTTTATATGTGAGTGTTGGAAAGTATGCAGAGTCACTAGAAGGGATTGTGGGAGATGCGCGCCGTGCTGCCTATAGGAAATTTGCTAGGCGGGTTGGTGGATTCGTGTTCATTGTATTTATTGTTAATTTTTGGCATGGATTGCTTTCAGGGTGGCTGCAACTAGGGAATGTTGGCATTTATCGTCCTATAGTTCCTATGGGCATGGATCTGTCTAGATATGGTGATATGCCTCTGTGGGTTTTATTGTTCTTTGGGTGGTTTACGGCGGCATCCTCAAATATGTTGACTTATAATGAAAAGGATGGATTAGTCTCTAAAGTTTATGTACTTAAAAAAGTTAATAATATTGGCTCTTCGAGTGACCGGGCTATTCAGATTGCATATCATGTGGCGACTAAGGAGCTAGATTCCGGTCTGAAATTTCCTGTCCTTCCCAGTAAGAAGCGCAATAATGCGAGTGGATACTCTGCCTTGTTTATAGGCGGTTATGGATATTCTAGATTTAAGTTTGTAAAGGGGCCTCGATTTGTAGGGACTGTGTGGGGGTCTATATTTCTTGCATCTTCATGTCTGATATCTTGGCTGGGGCAGTATCCAGGATATTCTGGTCTTGCTGTTATGATGATTCTATTGGAGGTAGGTATATTTTTTATGGCGGAGGACTATCTCTATGTTGATATATATAGGTTGAATTCTAAATACCTGTCAGGGAAGCAAAAGATATATGAGTTTTTTGATTTTTTCTTTGGCAGGATATTTATAGAGCTTATTAGAATAGTCCTTGTTATAACAATATTTGTTTTGGTTTGCACATTGAATAATCAACGTTTTCTTGTGCTCTTGGGTCTGGCTATAGTTTTTTATGTGGGGCGCTGGTTGGTTGTACTGCGAATTAGGAAGGGGTTTTATGAATCTCTTGAAGTTGAAACTAATGATAGTCTTCTGCGATCATCGAAGGATTTTCTTGTTGCTGAAGAAGAGAGGCTTAAAGGGCTTGAGCAGGGCGATAATTCTGTGAATAAAGAATCTGATGGAGGGATAGATAAAGGGAGAGAGAAACTCTCTCTAAAGAGTAAGATTATTTTGTTGTTTAAAGTATGCGGAGATTTACTGTTTCTTAGAGGGGGAAAGGTAAGAAATGGTGTTGATTATTTGGTGCTTGCATACATCTATTGTTTAATGCTGGACATAAATAAATACTATATGGATTATAAAGCCGAACTGGGGCATGCTAACCCGTCGTCGAACCATTCCGAATTAATCCGATACAGGTATTCCCGGTCGACTATCCAAAAGGCTCCGAAAGCTCTCCGTCGTAAGTAGTCTCCAGCTCCAGCAAGGGTGAACGCTGAGAAGCCACATGTGTTTCGAACAGCCACGTCATAAGTGGCTTCTGGAAACACATGTGGCTTCTCGCTATGGGGCTGTAACCCGTGCAGAATTCGTGCCATGGTTTAGTGTCTTCGACCATGGTTTTTAACTACGACCAAAGACGCTAACCTATGGCGCAAATCCGGAACTTATGACCGAATCTCCACCCGCGCCGCGTAACCCAAACGAAGCAGGCGGCCCCGAATGCACACGCATCCGGGGCCGCCTACTGCGGTTATTTATATATTGGGTCAGAGTTGGTTTACATGTCGGGCCAGTCGCGGTGCAGCGAATACTCCGTGTCCCCATCGCCATTGTCATTTAGGTGCCAACGCTGACCGGTACGGATATCGGCCTTGCGCAGGCGTGGGTTCGGGTTATCCTTCTTACCCATCGTGGGATCGTTCTTGCAGCCCCAACGAGTGTCGTCTTCATCGCAGGTGCCGCCGACACGACCCACATCAACCCACCACACACGAATCAGCAGCGGATCGACAGTTTCCTTCGTCAAAACGACATCCAGAGCCTGCCAATCGCCACCGTCAACACGGAAACGGCCAGAATAAGAAACGGTCGCGTACGCATGGAAATTACCTGAACGTTTGTAGGTATAACTGGTCGCGGTCTTGCGTGACTCTTCGCCACGTGCCCTGCTAACCGGCTTGCCCATGGTATAGAAGCTGCCCTCATCACCGTTGCCGTATTGGATGGTCATCTGGGTGGGGTAGGACTCCATCTCTACGTGGCCGATCATGAGGTCGCCTTCCCATCGTGCGGTGGGGGCGTCGACGTAGAAGTTGACGGCCTGATTCTTATAGACGTTAGGGTTATCTTCGCCCTGACCAGAGCCAAGGTTGTAGGACTGCTTCAGTACTGGGGCCTGGATGTCGGTTTTAGCGAATTGGTCCTCAACTTCTTGGAGCATTTCTTCAGGGGAAGGGCCCTTGGGTTGTTCAGGGTTATTCGAAGTGAAGGTTTTGGTGTCGTCGGGTACGCAGTAACGGCCGCCAACATGGTTGGGGATTTTGTTGGCGTTATCTCCCTGAGGTAGAGACCCTATAACGTAATGGCCAGGACGTCGGTCTACTTTCGTGTAACATTCTGCATCTCCGGCTTTTCGGGCTTTGGCGCTACTTGCAAGGTACTGTTGCTTTGCTCCATCGAGTTGCTCTGGATGCTCTTTTTCCCATTCCTGAGCCATTTTTGCTACAGATGCCTCAGATGCTGAGGGGTCTGAACTGACTGCAACTGTATTTTGAGTATTTCGTTGACTGGTATCTCCACTACGTTCTGACTCTGGGTAACGTTTATTCTTAGAAGTCTTAATGCAGTGACCTTTGTCATTTTTTGTAGTGCATTCGCTACCTGAAGAAGGTAGAGTGTGTAGATTATGGGTAAATAGGGTTAGCGCTACACAGAAAGTTAGAGAGAGGCTATTGATCTTTTTCATGAAAAGTTCCTACAAATCATTTTCATACTTAGTGTCAGTAATCTTCCAATATCCGTTTGAGTAATTGAAAAGGAAGTAGAACGAATCATCATCGGTATTAGTGTTCGCTTTTCTTGTCATTTTTCCATTTGACTCAACATACATTGCAGTCGTCCAGAACCTACGAACTTTCATCCGGTAGATTTTTTGGGAATCATCATATATTAGAGCGCTCTCAGCTTGATATGAATCAAGGCCATTTATAACCCAGCCACCATTATCGTAAAGTTCTTCAACGTAAACGTAAAACCCGTATTCCTCAGAATCTTCTGTTACATATTTGAATGCATATGAGCAGTCACCAGTTTGAATTGCGTAGTTATGGGCAATGACCCAATCCTCCATCATATGATGGAGGCCTTCTTCAGTTTCAGGGTACTGAGCGGGCTCATTACGAGGCTTGGGGACGTTCTGTGCGGGTCCATAGCCATCGGCCTTACGGTATTCACCGTCGGGAGCTTTGGATTGTCCTGAATATCCGCGAGTGACTCGCGGGCTCGGAGTAGCGGAAGTAGAAGCAGCATCAGATGCCGCTGTAGAAGCCGAAGCGGTCTCGCTCGGCGTTGCAGTCGAGGTGGCTGCCGCCTCGTTATTTGCCTGCTGGCCACATGCCGCAAGCAGGGCACCAAGGCCCACAAGTGCGCCGCCGCCAAGCAGGGTACGGCGATTAAAGATGGTCGAATCCATAGAAGGTACGCTCCTATCGTCGGTGATGGTGTGATATATGTGCATGTCGGGCCGTTATTCACAGGTCACATTGACCACCGGAAGAAAAACAACCCTATAGCGCATCCAGCAATCGCATCAATGCGCTATGGAACACTACAGTTACCACCCTACCGCATGTTTGCCGTCGTTTGCATTCTTTTGGGTACAACAGCGACTAAACGTCACCATACGAACACCTCAATGCTTTATGCATCAAATAATCTGCACTTGTGGAGGCGCCGCCTCCACAGAATTTTGTACCATGGTTTAGTGTCTTCTACCATGGCTTTTAACTACGACCAAAGACACTAACCTATGGCACAAATCCGTAACCCATGACCGAATCTCTGGCTGCGCCAGGTAGACGGGAACCGGTAATGACTTAGTGTTTTCGTCGATAGGTTAGTGTCTTCACTGCGGGATAAAGACCCACGGTGAAGGCACTAACCTATCGAAAACCTCGGTCGAAAAAGCAAGCGGCCCCGGACGCACACGCATCCGGGGCCGCCCGCCACCTGTCAGAACCTACTTCTTACCACCAAACACCCGCATCCATGCCCAGCGCGTCAGCACCGCCGTACCCACCGCAACCGCCATCGGCAGCCACGCACTCGCACCCTGACCCGTAAAACCAATCAACAACGTCAACGCAGACAACGGCGCATTCATCGACACACCCAAAAACGCCGCCGTACCCGTCAACGCCGCCGCATACAACACCATCGACGCGCCACCCGGCACCCCGCCCAAACCGGGGAACGCCCACAGCACCAGCGCCGCCACACAAAACGCAGCCGCCGCACCCAACGCCAAACCCGGCGTTAACGTACCGCCATACGAACCGAAACGCAGACTCAACACCACCACAGCAGCCTTCGCAACAGCCAACGCCAACACATACACTGCCGCCGCCGCAGTCAAACCGCCCGCCGCCGCATCCAACGACACATTAAACGTGTGCTGAGTCAGCAGACGACCATTACCCCAGAATCTCCGGAAGCCACAGCGAAACCACCGCGACCAGCGCAAACGCCACAGGAATACGCCACAGAAGAGAACGATCCTTCGTCTTCAACTTCTCCGCACGCTGCGACAACGCCCTAAAACCCAACGCCAACGGAGTCAACACCACACCCGTCAGCGCCGCCACCGTCAGCGTCGTCGCATCCAACGGAAGCTGCGGCACTGGGTACGTCGGCTCATTGACAATCACCAGATTCGCCGTGACCGTCGCCGTCCACACCGTCACCGCACCCACATACAGTGACCGCAAGCTCAAACCAACAGCCATCGCCTCCACAAGGTACACCACGCCACCAATCGGCACCTGATACACCGCCGCCAAACCGGACGCCGCACCCGCCGCCACCAGCAGACTACGCTCACGAACACCCAACAGCGGGGCACCGTCAGCACCCACAAAACCAAGACGCACCAGCAGATTCGAGGTACGGCCAGCCGCCAAAGCACCCAGCTCACGCGGCGCGACCTCCTTACCCACAGGAGAGCCCGCACCCACAGCAACAATCTGAATCACCGAATGCGAAATCTGCCGCCACAGCGACGGGGTACGGTCCTCCTCGGTAGCACCGGCAATCTGCGACTTCACGCCGACCACACGCCGCCCACCGGACTGCAGGTAGTACCACACCAGCGCCACAAACGGGCCCAGCGCCGCCAAAACCAGGGCACGACGCGCCGGATCGGCACCGTCAGTCACCATCGGGTGATGCCCCTCAGACTGACCGAAAGTTAGCTCCTGCATAAAGTCCAGAACATAATGCAGAGCAATCGCGCCCAAGCCGCTGAACACGCCCGTGACCAGCGCGGCAAGGGTCAGCCCCAGCAGGAGGCGAAACGAAAAAGAACGGAAACCCGCAGGATTCTGCGGACTATTCGGGGAAGAACTCGAGGAAGAACCAGTATGAGAAGACATAGAAAAAGGGGTTTGTGTGTTGCGTGCTGTGTGGTGTTGGAGGCTTCATGCCCGGCACAAACTGCCGCGGGTGAAGCTGTTTTCATTCTACGCCCGCAGAATTAAGCCCTCCCCGGCATGCCAGAACGTGAAAAGCGGAGCCCCGCCCATTGGGTCGCGGAGCATGAGGTGAAGCCGCCGCCCAGAAAACGCGGAAGAAACACGAGCCAGGTCACATGCCCGTAGCCACACCCGCTATGCTGGAAGGGTACGCCTCCACGCGCCCGCCGCGCACCGAACACTAGCCCCCGGAACACACCGGCGGCACGCCTGCCGGCACCCGGCGCAGGCACCCCATTAGGAAGGATCAACGATGACCGCAACTATTGCTTTTCTCGGCACCGGCTCCATGAACGGCTCCATCGCCGCAGGTCTGCTCGCTGCAGGCCACGACCCCGCCCACATCCGCGCTACCGTGCGTAGCGAAGAATCTCGTGCCGCCCTCGCCCAGCGCCTCGGCGACAAGGTAGAAATCATCACCACCGGCGGCGAAGCTGACGGCAACCACAAGGCAACCGCCCACGCAGACGTCGTGCTGCTCGGCGTGAAGCCCTACGGTATCGTTGAGCTAGCCCGCGATATCGCACCCGCTCTCGCGCCGAATGCTGTTGTGGTGTCCGTTGCTGCTGGCGTGACCCTCGAAACCCTCGCCGAGTGCCTTCCCGCAGGTCAGCCCATTGTTCGCTGCATGCCGAACACCCCCTCCTCCGTGGGCAAGGGCGTGCTCGCCATCTCCACCACCGACACCGTGAAGGACGAGCAGAAGAAGCTCGTCGAAGAGGTCCTGGGCACCGTCGGCTTGGTCGTTGAGGTCCGCGAAGATCAGATGGATGCGGTCACCGCCGTCTCCGGTTCCGGCCCTGCATACGCGTTCCTGCTTGCGGAGGCGATGGCAGCCGCCGGTGAGAAGCTCGGCCTGGACGCAGACACCGCCCTCAAGCTTGCCAGCGCAACCCTTGCCGGCGCGGGCTTCCTGCTCGACACCAACCCGGATGCGCCCGCCCTGCGCCGCGCCGTGACCAGCCCGAACGGCACCACCGAGCGTGCACTGAACACCTTCGTGGACGGTGGCCTCTTCCAGCTGACCGAGGACGCGATGCGCGCCTGTGCGGCACGTTCGGCGGAAATGAGCCAGCTGTACACCGCTGACGAGGACTAATCAGCGGGAACTAATACCGTCCGGTAGCATCCCCCTGACTAGGTGAAACTACAGAAAAACAGCCTCCTCCCGGCAGAACGGGAAGAGGCTGTTTTTCTATGTCTAATCGCGGGCTGCTCAAAACTAGCAGAGCGAGGAAAAATGCGCTTAGGGTCGTGCCGCGAAGCGCTCGATCAAATCCACCTGACCGGACACAATCAGAATGTCGCGCGAGTGAATGCGGGTGGTCGCGTCCGCGTAGGTGAAGTCCTCACCGGGCGACTTAATACCGACCACGGACACACCGTACTTGGAGCGGATATCCGACTCAGCAAGGGTGAAGCCGTGGGTTTCCTTCGGCGGGCGCATCTTCGCAATCGCGAAGTCGTCATCAAACTCAATGTAGTCCAGCAGACGACCCGAGACGAGGTGCGCGGCGCGGCGTCCGGCATCCGCCTCCGGGTAGACCACGTGGTGCGCGCCAATACGCTCCAGAATCTTGCCGTGCGCGGGGGTAATAGCCTTCGCCCAAATACGCTCCACGCCAATGTCCACGAGGTTCGCGGTAATCAGCACGGATGCCTCCACGGAGGTGCCCACACCCACCACGGCGGAGCCGAAATCGTCCGCACCCAACTGGTGCAGGGTGTCGATATCGGTCGCGTCGGCGGAGACCACGTGCGTCAGCACGCCGGACCACTTCTGCACCAGCTCGGGGTCCTTCTCAATAGCAAGGACCTCCTTGTTCTGCAGGCGCAGCTGGGCCGCCACCGCGGATCCGAAGCGTCCCAGACCAATCACGAGGACGGGGGCGTTATGTGCACTAGCCAATGGTGGGCCTTTCTTCGGGGAACTTGTAGAGGCGGCGGCGTGAACGCAACGCCAGGCCGGTCGCGGCGGTTGTGGTGCCCACACGGCCAATGAGCATCAGGCCGCTGAGCACGTAGATACCCGCCGGCGGCAGGCTGGAGGAGAGACCATTCGAGAGGCCGCAGGTCGCGAAGGCGGAGATGACCTCGAAAATGACTTCCTTGAGGTCCGCGCCGCTAATAATCAGAATCGACGCGGCGCCGACACCTACCACGGTAGCACCCATAACAATCACGGAGATAGCAATACGCAGGGAGGACTCGGGGATGGTGCGGTTGAACGCGACAACCTTCTGATCGCCTCGCGCCTCAGCAAGGATAGACAGGGCAATCACGGCGATGGTCGTGACCTTCACGCCACCCGCGGTCGAGCCGGAGCCACCGCCAATGAACATGAGCATGTCCGTCAGGAGCGTGGAGACGGGGGTAATGCTGCTCATATCGACCAGATTGAAGCCGCCCGAACGCATCATTACAGAAGCAAAAATGGCGTTCAGAACCTTGTCGCCTGCGGAGTAGTCGCCGATGGTGGCGGGGTTGTTCCACTCGAAGAGACCCCAGAAGAACGCGCCAAAAGCAAAGAAAAACAGGGTCGTCACGGTGGTCAGCTTCGCGGTGAGCGACCAGTGGCGGGGGCGGAAAGGATGATGCTGAATCGCAATGAAAACAGGGAAACCGAGCGAGCCCAAGAACACGGCAATGCAGATGGGCACGAGCAGGAAAAGGTCATGGCCGTAAGGCACGATGCCGTCGGAATGCGGAGTGAAGCCTGCATTGTTGAAAGCTGAAATAGCGTAGAAGATGCTGTGCCAGATGGCTTGGAACGGGTCTTCGCCGAGGGTCAGGAAACGAGGAATCAGCACAAGCGCAATGATTGCCTCGATGGAGAATGAAGCATAGGAGACGCTCTTGATGATGCCACCCACCTCGCCAAGACGGCTGATGTTCAGGTCTTCCTGTGCGATGAGTTTGGTGCGCAGACCCATCTTACGGCCGATAGCCAGCGCCAGCAGGGAGGTAATGGTCAGAGTACCCAAACCACCGACCTGACAAGCCACAAGAATCATTGCCTGACCGAAGGTGGACCACTGCTCGGCGGTGGAGACGGTAGTCAGGCCGGTCACCGTCACCGCGCTGGTAGAGGTAAAAAATGCGTGGTGGAAAGGCGCGGGCTGCCCATCATTGGAGGAGATGGGCAGTAGCAAGGTGAGCGTAAAGAAGATGATGACCAGCAGAAACGCAGTGATTGCGGTGCGCGAAGGCGAGGCAAGAACGGTCACGTCAATAAAGTCACGGAACCGTTCGAGGGTCTGCAGATTGAACCCCATGGGGGCGCGCTTACGCTGAACCTCGGAGGTTTCGCTCACGTGGTCGCGTAGGGCAAGCAGACGATCGAGGTCAATACCGGGCACACTCGTGAGGATGCTAAGGTTTTCGGCCTCGAGACGGTCGCGTCGACTACGGTGAACCTGCTGCTTTTGAGGCACGGATGTGGTGCCGCTGAGGGTGTCCCAGCGGCGGTTGAGCTGGCCCTGGGGGTGGTGGTGTCGGCGCCGGGTGCGGCGGATGATGCGTCCCATGCGCCTCCTTCAGCGGGTGTCTGGGTATTGGTGTGTTGGGTGGCGGATATGTGCCTGTTTTGACGCCTTCTAGTGTATCGCGCCGGGTGCCTACTGAGGGGGTTGAGGCTCTGGTGGTTTGGGGGTAAATATGTGAGCTTGGAGAAGGCGTGCGGTTGGTTTTGTGGGTGGAACCACGAAAACTATATATTCTGAATTAGCTATATAAGTATTGAGGGTCTGGGTGGCTCGCATATGCCTAGGATGAGATACAGGAAATCTCCACGAGATGTGATAGGCACTTCATGCTTTTCTCCCCTTCAGTGCTTCATATTGAGGTAGCATTCAGCGGTCTTTCAGAATTTTTGAAGGTAATTTCCGTATCAGCCTCATTCTAAGCTTGAGGCGTCACTTTATATGTCATAATCGCTATATGCATTCTGATGTTTTTTCTGTCATCGCGGATCCGACTCGCCGCCGAATTGTGCGTATTCTCGCTGAGCAAACCCACACGGTGGGTGCTGTGGTTGAAAAGCTGGGCATGAGCCAGCCGACCATTTCGAAGCACCTGAAAGTCCTTCGTGATGCAGATGTGGTCTCCGTGACCGTGGAGGGGCAGCGTCGCCTCTACTCCCTGAACCCGGATGTATTCGCCACTGTGACCGAGTGGATTAACGAGACCGTTCAGATTGCACGCCAGTCCAATGAGGCGCACGCACCCGTGGCACTGCCCGGTGGCGTGACTGCATCTGCCTCCGACAAGACGGCAGCTGAGAAGCCGGTCGAGAAGACCTCCGAAAAGAGTGCTCCGAAGCCCGAGGCGACCGACTTCGAAACTCTCACCGTTGAGGCACCCACCTCCGAGGAAATCGAGCAGGCTCGCATTCAGCGCGCCCGCGCACAGTACCTGACCCCCAGCGCGCGCATCTACTCGCGCCCTGCGGAGCAGGCTGCTGAGAGCGCCGCTTCCGAAGCTGTCGCTGAGAAGGCAGGAGCTACTGAGCCTACCCCGCAGGAAGAGGCAGTGGATAGCACCCCGATGCGTCCCTTCACTCCCGCAGCCTACGGTTACGACGCTGGGGTGACCCCCGCGGCGTCGGCAACCCCCGCTCAGGCCGCTACCCCTGCGGCACCTGCTGAGGCTAAGCCTGTTGTAGCGCAGAAGCCGGTGGTATTCCCTCAGCCTGCGGCTGTGGTGCCTTATGGCATCGACCCCGCTGCGGTTGTGGGTGGCTCGATTCAGCCTATCCCTGTGATCCCCGAGGCTGTTGTGCTTGAAAAGATTGCCGAGGAAAAGGCTACCGACGAAAAGGGTGCAGCTGAGAAGCCTGTTGCACCCGCTGAATCCGTCAAGGAAGAAGCAACCCGCAAGGAATTTGCAGCTGAGGATTCTGCCGCTGAAAAGTCTGTGATTGAGAAGAACGTAGTGGATGAAGCCGCGGCAGAAGAGCCCGTGAAGGCTGAATCTGTTGAGGCTGAGTCTGTTGAGGAAGCAACTTCGCCCGCAGAAGCTACTGAGATGGCTGAACTCGGTGAGGGCGAGCCTGCCAATGATGAGCTCACCAAAGATGAGCCTGTCGAGGGTGAGCCTGCTAAGGCTGAAACCTTCGCTGAGGAGCCCGAGTACCAGACCATGCCCTCCTACGATTCGGTGTACCGCCCCAGCACTGAGACGAACAGCGCTGAGGCGAAGGACACCCATCGCGGTGGTCTCTTCGGCTTCCTGCGTGGCCGCCGCCGCTAAGACGGGTGGCTAGGGTCTGCCCTGCCGATCACTTCCGGCATTAACTCTCTGTAAAACACACACACTCTCACTCACTTTTTGACCGAAAGACGCATTCACGTGGCTATTCATCGTAAAATTCTGCGCTGGCTCGAGAACGAACTGTTCGAGGGCAACATTCAGCTGGGCCAGGACCTGCCCAGCGATAGCGAAATTGCGCGCGCTATTGGTGTGAGTCGTTCCCGCACCCGCGAGGCTCTACGCACCCTGGAAGATATGGATCTGGTGCAACTGTACAACGGCCGCGGCAAGGAAATGCTGGTACACCTGAGTGATGAGCCTGCCGCTGCCGCGAGTGCCGCTCTGCGCCTGCACATGTCCAGCTCGCGTTACCCGACTCGTGACCTGGTGCAGACCCGTATTCTGCTGGAAAGCTGGGCGATTGCGCGTATTGACCCGAAGACCGTCTCCTTCGCGGAGATGGACGAGGTCCTGGAGCAGATGGAAGATTTCGACCTGTCGATTCGTGACTTCCTGGAGCTTCTGTTGACGTTCCACCACCAGGTGATGCGTTGCGGTGGTAACGAGCTGCTGGTGGGTCTGCTCGCGTCGGTGCGTCAGCCTAGCTTTGAGTCGATGCTGTCGCTGGTGGGCCGTATGCCGCTGTGGAGTAGCGCTGTGGAGCGTCTGCGTGCTGAGAGTCGCGCTATTGCGGAGGCTCTGAAGGCTGGCGACGCTGCGACTGCGCGTGCCATGGTGATTGGTCAGCTGCGCGGCATGTATTCCGATGCCGGTATTGACCTGGAGCAGGAGGCGACCTCTGCGAATGGTCTGCCGGGTGAGCCGATTGCTTCTGAGTTTGCGCCGGTTGATGTGGATGAGTTTGCCGCTGATGACTTTGATGATTTGATGCAGGATGACCCGTCTTTCGCTGAGGTGGGGGCGCTTCCTGCCGCGGATGCGCCCGTTGCGGCACCCGCTTTTGTGGAGCCTGCGGCTGAGCCTGTTCAGGCTTCTGCTCCGTCTTCTGTCGTGGAGTACACGGTGCCTGAGGGCGATATTGTCTACGTTGAGGAGACTGCTACTGAGGCTCCTGTGGAGCGGGTTGATGAGCCTGCTGAGGTTCTTTCTAGCTCTAACGCTTCTGGCTCTGACAAGGTAGAACGTTCCATTCCCGCTGTTGCTCAGCCCGCACCTGCTGCTCCCGCGCAGCCTACCGCTCATTCGGTGAGCGCGGATGTGCCGCTGAGCTTCGGCACCCCGCGCCGTAGCACCTCGGTATCGCAGGTTACCCCGGTTGCTTCTGCGGCACCGGTTGCTTCTGTAGCGGCTAGCTCCCAGACTCTCGCTTCCCAGCCTCTCAGCTCCCAGACTTCCAGCGGTCAGTTGCCGAGCGTCCCTGACGCTTACGCGCAGGAAGAGGCTGAGGACCCCGCGAAGGTTCTGCGCGCCTCCACGGCGGCTCCGCGTCGTCGTAGCGGTCAGATTATTTCTCCGGTGCGTGCGACCATCATTAAGCCGGTGGACCGTAGCAAGGTGCTGACTGCGCCTGCCCGTGCCGCGCATCCTGCGGCTGTTGTGACTGCCGCGGCGCCTGCGGAGTCTGAGTCGGCTGAGAAGGTTCTGCGTGCCCCTGCGCGCCAGGAGGCGCCCGCTACTGAGCCTGCTGAGCCTACCCGTCTTGAAGCGGCTGCGACCATCCACGATACCTACGAGAAGCTTCCGCATGATGAGCCGGTGCAGGAGCGCGGCGGCATCTTCTCGAAGATGAAGCGTTTCTTTGGCGTGGATGTGTACGATCCTGAGCATGACGAAGCGCAGGAGAGCGCTGAGAAGGATCAGGCAGTGAAGGAGCAGGCTCTGAAGGCTGAAACGAAGTCCGAGCCCCAGCATGAGCTCCAGCCTGAACCCCAGCCCGTCATTGATGAGGAGGCGCTGGCTCGTGCCGAGGCTGAGCGTGCTGAGCGTCTGAAGGCGTTGCACGCGGCGGCTGAGGAAGAGACTGCTGAGGAAAGCGCCGTTGAAGAGGTTTCGGTGGAAGAGCCGGTTGAAGAACCCGCTGAGGCTTCTGATCCTGCGCAGGAATCGGCTGAGGAATCGGTAGAGGCCGCCTCCTCTGCTGAGGAGAGCACTCATGAGGGTGCTGTAGCTTCTTCCGGTTCGGTGCTGTCTCATGGCCGCGCTAAGGGCTCGAAGAAGTCGAAGAAGAAGCGCCGTTAGGGCTACCGAATCCCTGTTTTCGCCCCGAGATATCCTCGATATACCCGCGGGAAAAGCGGAAATTCAGGGAAAAACTCCTGAAAAGCCGCTCTCGAATGGTGAAAATGGGGGTAAACCTAGTACTCTAGGTAGGTAGCGCTCTAAAACGCAAGGGTATTTCTGTGCCTAAAATGCGTTTTGGATCGGTTATACCGGTATAAATATCCCCGGGTAGCTACCGAGTCGAATGGCTCGGCCGGGTACGAGTAAAGTGAGGAAATCCTATGGGTTCCGTTATCAAGAAGCGCCGCAAGCGTATGTCCAAGAAGAAGCACCGCAAGCTGCTTCGTAAGACCCGCCACCAGCGCCGCAACAAGAAGTAAATAGACTTCTTTCGCCCCGCCCTCCGTATGGAGAGGCGGGGTTTTTGCGTTCCTGTAGTTTTTGCGGGCTGGGTTTTGTACGCCGGGTTTTGTATTTGTAGAGGGTATGTGCGGGTCACCTGTTTGGGGTGCGGCGCGCTATCTGAGAGACTGGGATTATGACTGAAACTTCCACCATTAAAGTTCACCTCATGCGTCACGGCGAGGTGCACAACCCCGAGCGTATCGTGTACGGCCGTCTGCCCGGCTACCGTCTGTCCGATAAGGGCCAGCAGATGGTGCGTCTGAGCGCTGAGGAGTTCGCGGCTCGTGCTGAGCGCGGCGCCCGTTTCGTGCACCTGGTCTGCTCGCCGCTGCAGCGTACCCGTGAGTCTGCCGCCCCGGTTGAGGAGCTGCTGGGTCTGACCGCGCAGCCGGATGAGCGCGTCATTGAGGCGGATAACTACTTTGAGGGTCTGCACGTGAACGCGCAGGAGCTAATGAGGAACCCGCGTCACTGGACGAAGCTGTACAACCCGGCGCGCCCCTCCTGGGGTGAATCGTACCTGAATCAGATTTGCCGTATGGCTGCGGCTGTTCAGGATGCGGCGCGTACCGCCTACGAGCGCGGCGGCGAGGGTGCGGAGGCAATTATTGTGTCGCACCAGCTGCCGATTTGGATTACTCGCCTGGGCGTTGAGGGCCGCATGCTACAGCATGACCCGCGTGCCCGTGAGTGCAACCTGGCGTCGATTACGACTCTGGCGTTTAGCACCACTGATTTTGAGCATGAGATGCCGCATTTTGTGGGGTATTCGGAGCCTGCTGCACCGCTGTACGGTGGCGTGATTCAGCTGCCCGGTAGCTAAAACATCCGGTAGCTAGTTCCTGAAGCTGTTTTTGGGCATAGTAAGAGGCTGTGAGCCCATCCGTTACGGATGCGCTCACAGCCTCTTTCTGTAAACCTTGAGGGGCGCACGAGCCTAGCCGCCCTGACTAGTTTTGCCCGTTACCCTGATTCGGCGTGCCGTCCTCGGGATCCTTAAACTCAGGGTCCTGCTTGTTGTTCGATTCTGCCTCGCGGCTGCGGCGTTCGCGTTCTGCTTTTGCCTTGAGCCAGCGCAGGTACTCTTCATCGTCGTCGGGGGAAGACACCGAGGGCGCCGGGGTGCCGCGTCGCTGACCGAAGCCGGGGCGAGGACCACCTGCTGCGGGCTGTGCCTTGGGGCGGCCCAGGATAAGCCACATGAGCGGGCCCACCACGGGGAAGAGTAGGGTAACGAGAACCCACAGCCACTTGGGCAGGGTTCGCGCCTCGTGTGCGGGGGTGCGGACGGCGTCCAAGAGGGTGTAGAGGGTCAGCCCCACGATGAGGGCGGCGCCGCCAATAATCAGCATGGCTCGAATCATAAGCACTACTATGACATACCGCCGCGTTATTGCGGAACTGTGAACAGGGTGCCCGCCAGCGGCGTAACGGCGCGGTAATCCGGCGCAGATTTGTACGTCGGCTTAGTAGCCAGTCTTAGTAGCCGGTGAACACCTGAACCTCGTGGCTAATAATATCCAGGGAGCCCAGCCACACGGCGAGGGCAAGAATCACGGAGTACACGAGTGCCACAATACCCGCCTGCTTGAGCACGGGAATCAGCTCGCGGCCGCCGCGCGTCCACACGGTCACGCAGGAGTGGATGGTCGGGCCGACCAGCAGGAAGATCAGCAGGAACCAGGGGTTCTCATCGAGCAGGAGCACGCCCAGACCCAGCGCCAGCGCCATCTCCACGATGTAGGTGATGCGCGACCAGCGTTCGCCCAGGCGGACCGCCATGGTCAGCTTGCCCGCCTCAATGTCGGTGGGAATGTCACGCACGTTATTCGCCATGAGCAGCGCACAGGAAATCAGACCAATGCCGATAGCGCCCACCCAGCCGAGCAGGGTCAGGGTGTGCGCCTGCGTGTAGAGGGTGCCCAGGGTCGCGACCAGACCAAAGTAGACGAAGACGAACACGTCGCCCAGGCCCATGTAGCCGTAGGGGTGCTTGCCGCCGGTGTAGCCCCACGCCGCGAAGACGCTGGAGGCGCCAATCGCCAGGAACCACCACTGGTTCGCCAGAGCCACCAGGGCAAGACCCGCAAGCATCGCCAGGCCGAAGCAGGCGAAGGCGGCGTACTTGACGGAGCGGGGGCTTGCCACGCCGGAACCGACGAGGCGTAGCGGACCCACGCGGTCTTCGTCGGTGCCCTTGATGCCGTCGGAGTAGTCGTTGGCGTAGTTCACGCCGACCTGCAGAAAGAACGCGACGAGGAACGCTAGGAACGCGTAGAGCGGCTTGAATGCGTTGATCTCGTAGGCGGCAGCTGAGCCGGCAATAATGGGGGCGACGGCGAGCGGCAGGGTGCGCAGGCGAGCGCCTTCAATCCATTGGGCGGCAGTTGCCACGGGGGTTCCTTCCGGGTCTAAGTGCGTATGATGCGTGGGTGTTGTGATGTGACGGGTTGTGACGGTGACGGTCAGGGCATGCGGGCGGGTGCGTGCGCGGGGTGAAAACCCGCGGATGAGCCTGCTTTAGCCCTGACGATAGTCTCTGTCCAGGATACTGTATATTTCTGCGCGGTCCGGCTTGCCGGTGCTGGTGAGCGGGAAATCCGGCAGGATGCTCAGCTGCTTGGGTGCGGCGGGGGCGCCGAGCTTTTCGGCGCAGCGGGCACGCAGCAGGGCGCAGAGTTCTTCGTTCAGGGCGGGGCCATTCTCAGCAGGTGCAGCTGCGGCACCGGCAGAAGGTACGAGCGTGACCGCGGCGGCGATGGCTGTGCCCCAGCGGGCATCGGGTAGTCCGACTACGCAGGCTTCGCGTACGGAGGGGTGCTCTTCGAGGACGGTCGCCACGGCGCGGGCGGAGATTTTTACGCCTCCGCTGATGAGTACGTCGTCGCTACGGCCGAGCACCTGCAGGCGCGGCTCGCTACCGTGCGCTGTGCTGTCGGGGTTATTTGCGGGGCTGAGCAGCCCGTAGTCGTCGGTGCGGTACCAGCGGGTGCCGTCGGCGGCGGTGAAGAAGTGCTCGGCGGTGCGGGCGGCGTCGCCAATGTAGCCGCTGGCGAGGTGCGCGCCGCTGATCCAAATACGGCCCACCTGCACAGACTCTTCAATCGCCGACTTCCCCTCAATATCCGGCACGGCGGGCATACCTTCTTCGGGGACGAGCTCCACCCGCACGCCGGGCAGTACGGAGCCGGAGTAGACGCATCCGCCGGCGGTTTCGGCGCTACCGTAGGTGGTCACCGTGTTCAGCCCCAGTGCGGTGGCGGCGGCGAGTAGGTCGGCGCTGGCGGGGGCGCCTCCAAGCAGGATGCCGGTGAAGGAGCTGAGCGCCTCGTGAATTTCAGCGCCAAGGTGCGGGTTGGCGTCCGCGCTTTCGAGCAGTTTATGGAGCTGGGTGGGTACCAGGGAGATAAACCGGCGTGCCGAGCTTATGTGCTCAACCGCCTGCAGGAAAACTTCGGGGCTAAAGTGCACGGGCTCAATGACAGAGCGGGCAATGACCGGGGCGGTACCGGCGAGTACGGAGCGGGCGAGTACCTGCGCGCCGGCAATATAGTGCGCCGGAAGAGCCAGGAGCCACTGCGAGGCGGCATCGGAGTTTGAGCCGAAGAAGTCCTCGGTGGCTGCCGCACTGGCGGCAAGAGCTCGCGCGGTCAGTACGGTGCGTTTGGGGGTTCCGGTGGATCCGGAGGTGCCCACCACCAGGGCGATAGGCTCCGCAGCCGCATCGGCATCCGCCGCGTACCCACCCAGCAGCTGCTCAAAGGCACCCAGCATGGCGTGAGGGTCGGCGGGCTGATTGGCGCGCACCTGTACCGCCTGCGGGTGCAGGGCAGCCTCCTGCGGGGCGGGGGAGGGCACGAGCCCAGGTACGGGGGTGTTCATCATGGCTAAATCCTTAGCGGCTATTGGTAGCGGCTGCGTGCTGTCATGCGCCGGTGTCATATACCGGTGTCATATGCCGGGTCGGCATCAAATGCGCCGGAGCCGGATTTTTAGCTGAGGGTATCAGGGTTGAATCCGGCTCCGAGCCTATGCATCTAAAACTACTTCTGTAGAAGGGCTATCTCTTAGAAGTAGTAGGGGTAGTTGGACCAGTCCGGGTCACGCTTCTGCAAGAACGCGTCGCGACCCTCCACAGCCTCGTCGGTCATGTACGCCATGCGGGTTGCCTCGCCGGCGAAGACCTGCTGGCCGAGCATGCCGTCGTCGGGCAGGTTGAAGGCGTACTTGAGCATGCGGATTGCCTGCGGGGACTGGCGGGCAATGTGCGCCGCGTATTCCAGGCCCTTGTTCTCGAGCTCTGCGTGGGGGACTACGTCGTTGACTGCGCCCATTTCGTACATGCGCTGTGCGTCGTATTCCTTGGCGAGGAAGAAGATTTCGCGGGCGAACTTCTGACCCACCTGGCGTGCGAGCAACGCCGAACCGTAGCCTGCGTCGAAGGAGCCGACGGTTGCGTCGGTCTGCTTGAACTTGCCGTACTCTTCGGAGGCGATGGTCAGGTCAGCTACCACGTGCAGGGAGTGGCCGCCGCCTGCAGCCCAGCCGGAGACGAGGGCGATAACGACCTTGGGCATAGTGCGGATGAGGCGCTGCACTTCCAGGATGTGCAGTCGGCCTGCGCGTGCCGGGTCGATGCTTTCTGCGGTGTCGCCGCTGGCGTAGTGGTAGCCGTCGCGGCCGCGGATGCGCTGGTCGCCGCCGGAGCAGAATGCCCAGCCGCCATCCTTGGCGGAGGGGCCGTTGCCGGTGAGCAGCACGGTGCCTACGTTGGAGGTCATGCGGGCGTGGTCGAGGGCGCGGTAGAGTTCGTCCACGGTGTGCGGGCGGAATGCGTTGCGGACCTCGGGGCGGTCGAACGCGATGCGCACGGTGGGCAGATCGCGGAGGATTTCGCCGTTTTCGTTGCGCTCAACCTGGCGGTGGTAGGTGATGTCGGTGAAGTCTTCGAAGCCTTCGACGACGCGCCAGTCGGCGGGGTTGAAGATGTCCGAGACCTTTTCGGGAAGTTGTGCAGTCATAGACCCTATTCTACGTTGCCCGGGCATATAAGAAGGCCCGGACCGCGTGTGTGCGGCCCGGGCCTTAGAAGTTGGGTAAGGAACCTTACCCGGTCTTGGTTACCTAGGGGTTACTTGACCTTTGCGAGCTCTACTGCACGGTCGAACTCTTCGTCAATGACCTGGTTCTTCTTGTAGGTGACCAGGGAGACGATGATTGCGATCAGCAGCGCCGAAGCGAAGCCGGGAACCATCTCGTAGAGCACGGACTTCATCGGGCTCTGGCCCCATGCGAATGCCACAACGGCACCGGTGATCATGGAGGCGAGTGCACCCTGGGTGGTCAGCTTACGCCAGTAGAGGGAGAGCAGAACGGTCGGGCCGAATGCCGAACCGAAGCCAGCCCAAGCGAATGCGACCAGCTGCAGAATGGAGCTGTTGGGGTTCCATGCCAGGGCACCGGCGACCAGTGCCACGATTGCCACGCCTGCACGGCCGAGCCACAGGGACTTGGATGCGCTGAGCTTCTTCGAGGAGAAGATGCCGTAGAGGTCCTCAACCAGAGCGGAGGAGCACACAATCAGCTGCGAGGAGAGGGTGGACATAATTGCCGCCAGAACCGCAGCCAGAATCAGGCCCGCAACGAGGGGGTGGAACAGAATCTGGGAGAGGTCCAGGAAGACCGACTCAGCGGTTTCCGGGTTGGTGAGGGACGCCTCGGGGTGGCGTGCAAAGTATGCGATACCCATGAACGCGCCGCTCAGTGCACCGAACACGGTCAGGACCATCCAGCTGATGCCGATGCGGCGGCCAGACTTAGCGTCTGCGGGGGTGCGCATCGCCATGAATCGCACGATAATGTGCGGCTGGCCGAAGTAGCCCAGACCCCACGCGAGGGACGAAACGATACCGGCGAAGGTGGTGCCTGCGAAGATGCTCAGTGCGTCGGGGCTTACCTGGCTGATGGACTCAACCACGGGGCCCACGCCGCCGAGGTTAATAATGGTGACGACGGGAACGGCAATGAGTGCTGCGAGCATGAGCAGGCCCTGAACCATGTCGGTGTAGGATGCGCCCATGAAGCCACCGAAGAAGGTGTAGAACACGGTGATACCTGCCAGCAGGAGCATACCGGTGTGGTATTCCTGTCCGAAGGAGGACTTGAAGAACAGACCGCCGGACACCATGCCGGAGGAGACGTAGAAGGTGAAGAATACCAGAATCACGACGCCGGAGACGATGCGCAGCACGCGCTTGGTGTCATGGAGGCGGTTGCTCAGGAAGACGGGGACGGTCACGGCGTCGCCTGCTACTTCGGTGTAGCTACGCAGTCGCGGTGCCACGAACTTCCAGTTGCACCATGCGCCGATGGTCAGACCGACGGCGAGCCATGCCTGGGAGAGGCCACTGAGGTAGACGGCGCCGGGCAGACCCATGAGGAGCCAACCGGACATGTCGGAGGCGCCCGCTGAGAGAGCGGCGACGGTGGGGGAGAGCTGTCGCCCGCCCAGCACATAGTCGTCAAGACTGTTGTTTTTGCTATTTGCCCATAGGCCGATTGCGATCATGGCAACAAAATAAATCGCCAGCGCGATGACCTGGTATGTACTCGCGGCCATAATGTTCCTTCTCTCCTGGTGATAGTGTGCGCCTGTGTGTATTTATGCGCTACCCCATAACTTTATGAGTGGCATAGGATACAGTCTAGGCTTTGAAGGGCTGAAAATAAAGTCTATTTGACGCTCAGGAATGAGAAGCTGTGGAATAAATATGTATTTGCTGTGTAAATTCTATGGTCGTACAGGTGGGGTGCTGTGGGAGCGTGTGCGAAAAAGTGCCCGAAAAATCCCTGGATTTCAGGGTTTCGGGCACTTGAGTGAAAGATATATGGTTGAAAAGCAACGCAAACGCTCAACGGCATATGCATCTAAAACGAATTAAACGAAAAATTTAAAAGCCGTTCGGAGTGTTGAACTGTTACACAACAATGTCACAGAGGCTTAGAGATCCCTCACGACCCACGGCTCAGAAGCCATACGAGCCGGGTCAAAACGCTCCAAAATCGCTGCCGCATTAGGCACCGGAACATCCGCGGAATGGGCGGATCCCTCAGCGTTATACACCGGAATAGACGCGGCAATCCAACCCAGAATCGTCGGAATCTCGACACCCGCCTCACGCAGCTGCGGCAGGGTCACCGCACCGTCACGCTTCGCCAGGCGCTTACCCTCCTCGTTGAGTGCCAGCGGCACGTGAGCGTAACGCGGCTGCGCCAAACCCAAAAGCTGCGCCAAATACGACTGGCGAGGTGCCGAAGGGAGCAGGTCATCACCGCGCACAATCTGCTCAACCCCCACAAATGCATCGTCCACCACGGAGGTCAGGTTATAGGCGTAGGTGCCATCATTGCGCACCAGCACAAAATCATCCACCAGGCCGGTGTAGGTGCCGTAAAAATCATCCTGCACCGTGTAGCTCGTGCACTCGGCACGCAGACGCAGAGCCGGTGGACGCTGGATGCGGCGCTCCTCCCGCTGCGCCTCGCTCAGCTCACGGCAGGTACCCGGGTATGCGCCCGGCGCACCGTGCGGGGCGCTCGACGCCTCCTGAATTTCGCGGCGGGTACAGAAGCACTCATAGACGAGGTTTGCCTCGCGCAGCTGCGCAACCGCCTGCTCATAGGCGGCAAGGCGCGTGCTCTGGTACAGCACACCTGCTTGCCTGCCCTCGGTGCTTTCGCTGCCCTCAATACGCTCTGTCGGGGCGCCGGGGCTTGCATCCCAATCCAGACCCAGTGCCGCCAAATCAGCAATCTGACGCTCCGCAGCACCCGGGCGCACGCGATCCAAATCCTCCACGCGCAGATAGAAGGGCTTGGCGCCGCGGCGAGCCATCGCCCAGGCCAAAATAGCGGTACGCAAATTACCCAGATGCAAATCCCCTGAGGGGGAGGGGGCGTAGCGTCCGGTACCGCTGGGGAAAGGCTGAGCTGAGGGAGGGGTAGGGGAAGAAGTCATACTTCTATCCTATAGGGGCGTTAGATGCGGGTTAACCGTGCGCACGACTCTAGGTTGAGTGGCATCGTGGCATAAATATTGCTTCTACGGATGCGCGCCAGGCTTTTCGAGGGGCTCCTTTGGTGATGATGTGCTGTTCAAACAATCCGGAGAGGTTGATAAGGCTCACCACTTTCTTGTTGCTAGAGATAAGTTTGCGCAAAATAATGCACTTTCATTGCCTTGAATTGTTACCGAACCGTAAATTTCTGTTCTCTGAAGCCCGAATAACTCCTCAGCCGCTAAAAATTCCAGTAGGGTTGTATCTATGGCTCGTACTATTGAACTCGCAGACGGTGTGTACCGCATTGCGACCGACAACTACCGACTGAACACCGGACTGGTCCTCGGACTGGAGCGTGCACTAGTCGTAGATACCGGCGCAGGTCCCCGTCAGGCAACCGAAATTTATGATGAGGTTCGCCGTCTCACGCGCCTTCCTATTACCGTTGTAAACACTCACGGACACTATGAGCGTTTCTTCGGCAACGATGTTTTCGCGGCAATGGGTGCCGAAGAATTCTGGGCGCATCCTCGCGCCGCGCGTGCAATCCGTAAATACGGTGAGGCGCAGCGTCCCTACGTCGAGACGCTCGAACCGGAAATGGCGCACCATCAGGGTGCAGCCACCAACATTATTGTCCCCAATTGCCTGGTCGCCAATAGGGGCGACGGCATCACTTTCACCCCCATTGACCTGGGTGAGCGTAGCGCAACCCTCATGTACATGGGTCCAGGCCACACCGATGGTGACATCCTGGTCGGTATTGAAGATGTGCTCTTCATGGGTGGTCTGATTGAAGAGGGTACCGACCCCTACTTCGAGGATTCCTTCCCCGACCGTTGGATTGACACTCTCGGTGCCGTGCTCGAATTTGACCGTTACCGCGTGTATGTGCCCGGTAACGGTGAGCCGGTAGACCGCACCTTCGTGGAGCGTGAGCGTAACACCATGGTGACCGCTATTGAGTCGATTCGTTCCTCCACTTTAAATCGTGATGACGAGGCGACGACCGCGGCAATGTATAAGCTGCCGTATGCGCCGGGTGCTACTCGCTTCCTGCTGGATCGTTTGGCTCAGCTTGAAGGCGCACCGGTAGCGGCGTACCTCGATGCGGAGCATCCGGACACCAGTGGTTTCACGGGTCCGATTACGCTGGGTCAGGCTTCGTACTAAAACCCCGTATGCAATATGCCTCATGGGGCATAAATACAGGTGAGGGCTGGTTTCTATGATAGAAACCAGCCCTCACCTTTTATATGCCCATAACTTTAGGGCACGTATTTAGCGCTGAACGTACTGGGCGCGCATTGCCTCGCAATCAGCCGCCAAAGAAGCCGGGACCTCACCCATCGCTTCACAAAGCTGCACGAAACGGTGACGCCAATCCAGGTGCTGCAGAGCCTGACGAATCTGTTGCTCACCCTGTGCGGGGGTCCAACGGGAGACCGCATCGGCAACCTGCGCGAGGCCCGCGCGTGCATCCGCGTGATCAATGTCGATGGTCGCGCCGTCCCAAAGGATTTCACGTACGGTGGTGGTGTTCGGGACCTTGCCGACCACGGTCACGCCCGAAGCCAGCGCATCGGTCCAACGGCCGGTGATGTACTCCTTGGTCGGGTGAGTGTACGGTGCCGGGCTCACCGAGGTAGAGAAGGCTAGCAGGAACTTCGCGCGGTTCAGAGAATCCTGCAGGTGCTGAGCCGACTCGCGGTCATTTGCGCCGAAGGGCGGGCGGCCCTCAAAGCTCAGACCCAGCTCAGCGGCGAGGGCGGCGGTCGCCTCGTCATCTTCGTAGGCGGCGGGCTGACGACCCACACGCAGCAGGTCGGTGCTCTTCGAACCCAGCGCAGCCAGACGGTCAGAGAAAGCACTCCAAACATCCGCGCCCCAGGGCAGAACGCCGGGGGCCTTCACGCCCGCAGCGGTCCAGGGCTGAACGTCGTCAACGTCCGCAACGAAAATACGGTCGTAGGTGGAGGACTTAGCCACCGCGGGAATACGGTCATCCCAGAAGCTATCAATCACCCAGCCGTAAATCGCGCCGTAGCGGCGGAATGTGAAGGAACGCTGCGAAATGGCGTACAGCTGACCGGGATCAGAAGCAATCACCAGGCAACGCTTCGAGCCGCCCTTGAGGCGGGGCAGACGCGCCAGAAGCTTCGTTTCCTTGCTGAGGGATGCGCCCACATCCACGGTGTGTACGGTACCGTCGGTGTAGCGGCCGAGAAGCTCCGCCATGGCGTGTACGGGAACCCAACCGGCTCCGGAAGGGACGGCAACAATAATATCGAGTGAGCTCATGAGAATCCTTGGGAGCAACGCCCGCCGCATGCACCGGGCTCACCGGGGTAAAAACCTCGGGTCGCGGGCGGTGTGCATCAGCGGCGAGAGCGTGAATGTCAATAAATGATAGATAGGGTGCCTTACGTCAGCAGGCGCGCAAAAAATGCGAATGCAGCGGTGAGTGAAACCGCTACGACCGGCTAGCTTTCAGCCACGGAAGGCTATGGCACAGGTAATTTTCAGTATATCGTTCAACCCTGCGCACGGGGCTTAGCCTGCAACCTTTAGAAACGGCTTTAGGGTGTGTGAATGCGCACCTCAATGCCCGATTCGGTCCCAAAACCGGCAGCCATGCGCGCCAAATCAGTGTTCGGGGCGGCAGCCACCGTGAAGAAACGATCCACAGCGGCGGTGAACTGCTCCTGACGAGCCATATCACCGTGTTCAAGGGTCGTGAAAATACCGCCGCCGGCATCGTCAAAGACCTCAACGCGCAGTTTGGGCAGAAGTTCCGTATTCGGCAGGTTCAGCGAGGACACATCGTGTTGGAAGGTCAGGTCACCGCACAGCAGGGTCACCGGCAGGGCGGTGCCGCCAATGACCGGGCGGGAGTTCTCATCCACACCGGCGGGGTAGTAGCCCGACAGAGACACACCAATAGCGGTCGCAATCGTGCCGTCAATACCGGCAAGACCGCGATTAGCAAACACGCGCGCGGGGGCGGGCTCGCCCAGGGCGGGGGCTGCCGCATCCAAATCACGCACCAGGTTTGAAGAACCCAGTACGAGCAGGCGGCGCTGAGCCACCGCATCCTGCCAGACGCGGCGGGCGTAGGAACGGCCAGCGGTGCGGTTGCGGTAATCGGTGTAGTCAACCGAGCTCTCAGCGCCGGGGTGTTCGTAGGCGGCAATGGCGCGCAGGCACTCATCCTGCAGCTCGCGGGCGGGCTCAACCCACTGATCCAGCCAGCTGAGTCCGTCAACGAGTTCATCAGCGGGCACAGTGGAGGCACTCGCAAACTCGGCAAGCTCGTGCGGGGTCGGCAGCTCCACGAAGGAGCGAGCGCCCGGCTCGTACCAGCTGGCGCGGCGCGGGGCGTAGAACGCGCACTGAATATCTTCGCGTTCCAGCAGTGCGGTAATCGGGCGCGAAAGCGTCGGGTGGCCAAAGAGCACCACACGCTCAATCTGCGCGGCGGGGGCGAACGAACCATCAGCGAGCAGCTGCGGGTAGTGAGGAATGGAGGTTGCGCCGTGGCGCGCCTCGGAGGAGGGCTCCGCGAACAGCGGCAGGTTCAGCACGCGCGCGAACTCAGCCGCAAACTCGCCGGCACCGTCAGCGGCAACCACCACGGTGCGGTGCGCCGGGGTGAACTCCGCCAGGTCCGCCTGCGCCTCCAAAGATTCCAGAAGCCAACGCTGCTCGGCGCTGGAGAGTCCTGAACCTTCAGCGCGGGCGGCGCGGGCGCGACCCTCAGCCTGCGGGTCGTAATCCTCCAGCAGGCTCTGCGCCCACTGCGGCAACATCTGCGCAAAACGGCCAGAGGGGGTCAGCGGCGTATCGAAACAAATGTTCAGGTGCACCGGGCCAATCGGCTCCGCCGACTGCTTGCGCCAATGCTCGGCGCTACGACCGGTCAGCGCGTTCAAGCACGCCGCAAAAGCCTGAGTCTGCTCGCCCTCCACCTGCTCGGGGTAGGAAGTCAGATCAGCTTCAGCACCCACAAAAGGATAGAAGAAACTCGCCTGGCGGGTCGTCTGATTCACGCCGCTACCGCGCAGACGCTCCGGGCGGTCAGCGCTCAGCACCGCCAGGGGCACACCGGCGTGATACGCCTCCATAACGGCGGGCACGTACTCGCCCAGTGCCGTACCGGAGGTGCACACCAGACCCACGGGCTGGCCGGATGCCTTGGCAATACCCAGGGCGGTAAAGGCTGCACTTCGCTCGTCCACGCGCACGTGCGCAATGAGGGCGCCGGCTTCAGCGGCGGCGGCAATAGCGTACGCAAGAGGTGCGCTGCGGGATCCCGGAGACACGACAACATGCCGCATGCCGGCACGAATCAGCGAATCGAGCACGGATACTGCGGTGAGCATGGCGGGGGTTGAACGGTTTTCAGTCACCGTACCATTCTAATGCCGTAAGGTTTTTCATTCAGTTATGGTTACCCTTCACGGGCGCGACCTTGATAACTGCAGTCTTCACAGTCCGCAGGCGCGTTCCAGAACCCGGTAGCAGGCGGTGACGCGCTCCACCCACCACTGGCGGGTCTGCTTGTCGGTGGCAAGACGCTCCAGGTGCTGCGGGCTGGGGGTGATGGTGCGCAGGTCCATGAACCCGTCGCGGGCGATGAGCGGCTCGTCGGTGACGTCCTCAGCCATGAGGGAGACCGTGCCCAGACCGCACCCGTACCTCAAGGTCGGTAGGGAGGCCGCCAGGGAGGCACCGGTGGCAATGCCCACCGAAGACTCCAGCGCAGAAGACACCACCGCCGGAAGCTGCGCCTGCTCCACCAGCGCGAGCGCACGGCGTACACCGCCCAGCGGCGCCGCCTTAATAACCATGAGGTCCGCGGCGTTCGCGCGCGCCACCTTCAGCGGGTCTTCCGCCTTACGAATCGACTCGTCGGCGGCAATGCGGGCGGGCAGCCCCTCCTTGGCAATGGCAAAGCGGAGCGCAGCCATATCCTCAATGGATGCCACGGGCTGCTCTGCGTAGATAATGCCGTACTCGCAGAGCTTGCGCAGCGCATCAAGGGCACCGGCAAGGGTGTAGCCCATGTTCGCGTCCACCTTCAGGCGCGCATTCGGGAGGGCATCTCGTGCAGCCGCCACGCGGGCAATATCGTCGGCGAGGCTCTGACCCTTCTCAGCCACCTTGATTTTGAGTTCCTGAATCTCACCCTCGTACTTGGTGAGCACCTCCGGCACACGCTCGGCGGGTACCGCGGGCAGGGTCGCGTTCAGCGGGATGCGCGTACGCACCGGCTCCGGGGTGGGCAGCCACGCCGCCTCTAGCGCGCAGGCAAGCCACGCGGCAGACTCCTGCGCACCGTACTCGAGGAAGGGCGCGAACTCGCCCCAGCCGTACGGGCCGCGAATCAGCGCGCTCTGGCGGCTGTTGACCCCGCGGAAGGTGACCGTCATCGGAATTTCGACCGTGAACAGGTTCTCCAGAACCTCCTGTAGCGGCGGCAGGGGAGTGTTCGTGAGGTGAAAACCGTAGCCGAGAGGCGGCACGCTCATACTGGTGTTCAAGGTATCTGCCCTTCTTTGATGCGCTATGAGCTCACCATAACATTCTGGGGGCGGGTGGGTGCGCTCGCACCCTGTCACGCATTCTCTGGAAACTCTCAGGTTATGGTCGAAAAAACTTTAGTTTTTCATAGCTTAACCTGGGATAGTAGGTAGTTATTCGCCCGAGAACTCGGACGGTGCTTCGCATAAACCGGCAGCTTGGGGGCTACCGTTTTGAGGGGCTGGCATCGGCGGGCTCGGGTATCACTAACAGACATGAGGGCGAGAAGGTACAAAGGGTTATGAAGAAGAAAACACCGGCAAATACATCGGGTTCGGAAAACTCCGGTTGGGAGAGCTCCGAAAACCTCGATGCTACCAGTGTGCTTCACCCCGCTGATGTGCATGCGGCCGCTGCTGACAATGCGCCCACTACGGTGTTTTCCTCTGATGAGACTGCGGTGCTCTCTGATTATCAGGACGCTACCCAGGTGCTCGCCTCCCACGAAACGGCTACTCATGCCGCTGCGCACAGTGATGACCGCACGAAAGTTTTGACGGATTACGGTTTATCGCCGGCTCACGAAGCTACGTCTGCGGGTTCTGCAAACGCGGCTTCCGTGAACGCTGAATCGGCGAATACCGAAGTTATTTCTTCGCACCCCGACACCTCAGAGGTTATTGGTGCGACCCGTCCTTTGCCGCGCGCTTACCGTGCCCCCATTAAGATTCCTGAGACGATTCCCTCACCGCAGGAGCGTGCCTCTCAGGGGAACTACAGCGCGGATGAACCGATGCAGGCTACGCGCCGTCTGGACCCGCCGAAGCCTCCGGTGAGCGGTTTCCCGCTGAACAATCAGATGGGTGCCTCCCCAATGGGTGCGCCTCAGATGGGCGCTCAGCAGCCTCTTCCCGCGCGCGTGATGCCTCCGCAGGCACCTCCGCAGCCGGTGGCTTATCCTCCCGAGGCGTATCCTGCCGCCGCCTACCCGAACGGTGCGTATGTTCAGACCGGTCAGGTTCCCGTGGATGCTTCGGGCCGCCCGGTGAATCGTCCCGGCGAAGAGCAGGGGCACCATCTTCCGAGTAGCGGTATTTTAATGCGTCACGTGATGGCGTTGCTGTTCTTGGGTCTGTCTCTCTACGGCGCGTTCGTGTTCTTCATTTACACGGCGACCGGCCAGCAGGTTGATGAGCAGGCGTACACCGAGTATGCGCATCAGTTCAAGAGTTACCGCGGTCCGACCCTGACTGCGCTGGATTCTTTGCCCACGATTGTTGGTGTGATTGCGGTGCTGGGTCTGGTTGCGGTGCTGATTTGGAAGCACCGGTTCCTGCCTTCGCTGATTGGTGTGCTGGCCGGTGCTGCGGCGGTGACGAGTACGTATCTGCTTAAGCACTACCTGATCGTGAAGCCCGACCTGGGTGTTCAGGAGGCGCTGAGCAACTCGGCCCCCAGCGGCCATACGACCTTTGCGGCGGCGGCTGGCGCGGCGCTCTTCCTGGCGGCGCCTCGTTTCTTGCGGCCCACGGTGGCTCTCTGCGCGGCGGTGGCGACCTGCCTGACGGGTGCCTCCACGATTATTAATGGTTGGCATCGCCCGGCGGATGTGGTGACCGCTATTCTGGTCACCGCCATCTGGACGGTTGTGGGTATGGGTGTGTTGCGTTATGTGCGTCCGGCAGATTTTGCGGTGCCGGCGCGTGGTGGTTTGGTGCTGGTGCCGTTGATGACGATTGCGACGCTGTTCCTGTCGTTCTGCGCGGTGATCCTGTATCTGATTGCGATTTTTGCCCCGATTCCCGGCGGTGCTTTTACCGCAGCGACCTGCATGATTATTGCGGTGAGCTTTGGTACGACGGCGTTGATGGTGAACCTGTTGCGTCCGCGTAATAGTAATCGCTCCGCCTATTCGAAGGTGTGGAGTTATCAGTAGACGTTGTTCCCCTCCCTGCTCGGGGTGTTTCAGCTCGGTGTGAGCTGAGGCATTGTCCCGGCGCGGGGAGGGGAATACAATATAAATAATTTAGTATTTTAAATACCAATAATAGGGAGGGGGTTGCGCGCCCCCTTTCACTCACCCCTAAAGAGAAAGGTGCGTACCATGGCAGGTACCCATGAAGGCCGCGTCCTCGTATTCCCCCAGCTCACCGAAGCGCTGACCCCCTTTGAAGATAAGCCCCAGGCCCGCAAGATTGTTGATGCCGACGGCGGCAACCTGACCCTCATGGAACTGGCTGCAGGCCAGTCCTGGCACGAGCACCACAGCGTGCACCCCATCTTTGTGCAGGTGCTCAAGGGCGAGGTGATTTTCCACGTGAAGGACCGCGATATTACCCTGGTGCCCGGCAAGCCGATTCACGTGACCGCCAAGCTGCTGCACTCCCTGCGCGCCGTGAAGGACTCCACCCTGCTGGTGACCATGCTGACCGGCGAATCGCACCCCGAACCCAAGGTCAATATTGACGTCGAAGAGGTCTAATCCCCGGCCCCAAAACCCCTGACCCCAAAACCTTAGCTCGCCGCCGCATCTGCACAGGATGCCGCGGCGAGCTTTTGTGCGCCTTGCCCTCACATATGCCGGCGAGAATACCCTCACGCTACGCCCTGAGCTTTCTGCACGCTCGTACACCCCGCGCGGGCGTACCCTGAGAAGTACACTCCCGCGCACAATTTCCGCTCGTGTCGTAGGGAGCAACCCGAAAGGATACGCAATGCCCAAGTCCCTGCAACGCCCCGTTGTTCTTCTCACCGGCGCCAGCTCCGGTATCGGCTACGATGTGGCGCCGCTACTGGTGCGCTACGGATACACCGTCTACGGTGCCGCCCGCCGCGTTGAGAAGATTGAAGAGCTCGCCTCCGAGGGCGTGAAAGCGCTCAGCATGGACGTCACCGATGAAGCCTCCATGGAAGCCGCCGTGCAGCAGATTATTGATGCAGAAGGCCGCATTGACGTGCTCATCAACAATGCGGGTTACGGATCCTACGGCGCCATTGAAGACGTCCCCATCGACGAGGCACGCCGCCAGTTTGAGGTGAACCTCTTCGGCCTCGCGCGCCTCACCCAGCTTGTGTTGCCGCATATGCGCGCGCAGGGTAGCGGGCGCATCCTGAACATCTCTTCGATGGCGGGGCGCATTACTATGCCCCTCGGGTCCTGGTACCACGCCACCAAGTACGCCCTCGAGGCGTTCAGCGATGCTCTGCGCATGGAAGTTGCAGAGTTCGGTATTGACGTGATCATTATCGAGCCCGGCGGTATCAAGACCCCCTGGGGACTCATCGCGGCAGACCACCTCGAGGAATCCTCCCGAAACGGTGTCTACGCGGCTCAGGCGCAGCGCGTTGCGGCAAATATGCGTAGGCTCTACTCTCCTTCATCCAATCTCTCGGAGCCCAAGGTTATCTCTAACGCTATTCTGCGAGCCCTGGAGGCGCGCCGCCCCAAGACCCGCTACCTGGTAGGTTTCGGTGCTAAGCCCTCCGTGTTCCTGCATACCGTGCTGCCCGACCGTCTCTTTGACAAGGTGGCGCGCCATATCTTCTAGAACCGAAATAGCGGCGACCTAGAGCATTAAAAAGCGGGCGGTGCTGCGCGAAACAGAATGTTTCGTACAGCACCGCCCGCTATGTTTTTCAAGAGCTAGTACTAGTCTACTACGGCGTGGGTCGGATCGAGCACGCGCGCCAAGAAAGCCTGAGTACGTTCGTGCTGAGGGTTGCCAATCACCTGATCGGCGGGGCCCTCCTCCACGACCACGCCATCGGCCATGAAGACGACCTTATCGGCGACCTCGCGGGCGAATGCCATCTCGTGGGTCACCACAATCATGGTCATGCCCTCGTCAGCAAGGTTGCGCATAATGCTCAGAACCTCGCCGACCATCTCCGGGTCGAGCGCACTGGTCGGCTCATCGAAGAGCATCAGGTCCGGGTGCATGGACAGTGCACGCGCAATAGCCACACGCTGCTGCTGACCACCGGACAGCTGAGCCGGGAAGCGGTCTTCCTTGCCCTCCAGGCCAACCTTCGCGAGCTGCTCGCGGGCAACCGCCTCCGCCTCAGCCTTGGAACGGCCCAGAACCTTAATCTGAGCAATTGTGCAGTTATCCAGAATGTTCAGGTGGCCGAACAGGTTGAACTGCTGGAACACCATACCCATGTGGGTACGCACGCGGTTAATGTCTACGTCCGGGTCGGTGACCTCGGTATCGCCCACCATGATGGTGCCGTCGTTCGGCTCCTCCAGCAGGTTCACGCAACGCAGCAGGGTGGACTTACCGGAACCCGAAGGGCCGATAAGGCACACGACCTCGCCCGGCTCGACCTGCATGTCAATGCCCTTGAGAACCTGAACCTTGCCGTAGGACTTGTGCAGGTTAGAAATGCGCACCGAGGAGGCGGCCATGGATGAAGTTGAAGCAGTCATAGTATCTTCCGTAATCCGTATCTGTCGTTGCGCTTACTTGCGGCCGGTCAACTGGGTGCGGCGCTCAAAGTATGCGGAGAGCTGGCCCAGCGGAACGGTGATGATGAGGTAGCACAGGCCGGCAACCACCAGGGGAGTCAGGCCCGCGTTGGCGGCGGTCAGGCCCTCACGACCGAACTTCGCCAGCTCGTACTGCGAGACGGTCACGCCGAGCAGGTAGACGAGGGAGGAGTCCTTGGTCAGCAGGATAACCTCGTTGGTCAGCGGGGGCAGAACCACGCGGAACGCCTGCGGAATAATGATCGAAATCATGGCGCGGGTGTGGGACATACCCAGGGAGCGCGCCGCCTCCATCTGACCCTTCGGGATCGCCTGCAGGCCCGCACGCAGAACCTCACTAATGTAGGCTGCCGAGACCATACCCAGCGACAGAGTCACCGGAATCAGGTTATCCACGAAGCGAATCTTGAACGCCAGAGGAATACCGTAACCGAACGCGAAGAAGACCAGCAGCGCCGGGATGCCGCGGAAAAGCTCCACGTACAAGGTCGCAATCCAGCGGTAGGGCGCGATGGAGGAAATACGCATAAGCGCCAGCAGCAGGCCACCGGAGAGGCCTACGGTGAAGCCCAAAGCGGTGTAGAGCAGGGTGTTCTTCAGCGCCACGGTGATGACGTCGGGGAACTGCTGTGCCGCAACGTCCAGGTTGAATACCTGCTGGCTGAGGGTCTTCCAGTCAGCCAGAAGAATGGCTGCCAGGGCGATAACTGCCAGAAGGGCGTACTGTGCGTAGCGGAAGAGCTTCTGCTTCTGACGGGGTGAGAGTTTAGAGGACATGCGCTTTCTTATCCATGTGCTGTTCGGTCAAGAGCGTTCTATGCGCTCACAAGGGTAGAGGCCGGAGAATCCCCCAACCCAAAAGTATTAGGGTACTCCTGAATTGGGGGAGGGGCTAGCCGGCTAGATGCTTAGGAAGCGGAGGAAGAGGCGCTCGCGGAGGAAGTGGCACCAACCCACTTCGTCTTCATCTTGTCGAGCTCGCCGTTCTTCTTGAGCTTGTCGATGGTGGCGTTAGCCTTGGCCAGCAGCGCCTTGTTGTTGGAGGAGACTGCTGCTGCAATCTGCTCGGTGTTCTCGGAATCCTGGTAGGCAATCTTGAAGGAGTCCGGGTCGTTGGTCAGTGCCTCAGAGACCACGGAGAGGTTCGCTGCGACTGCCTTGACCTGACCAGTCTTCAGAGCGGAGAACATGAGGGAGGTGTCTTCGTACTGGATGACCTCTGCGCCGTTTTCCTTGGCGTAGGTTTCACCGCTGGTTGCCTGCTGTGCACCAACAGCCACGCCCTTCAGATCTGCTGCGGAGGTGATGGAGGAACCCTTGGGAACCAGGATTGCCAGGTTGTCGTCGAAGTAGACGGTGGTGAACTCCATCTTGCTCTTACGTTCATCGGTCACGCCGATACCTGCCAGGGCGATGTCGCACTGACCGGTGGCCAGGCCGGTGCCGGAGTCCAGGCCCTCGAAGCTGATGGAGGTCAGCTGTGCCTTCACGCCCAGGTCGGAGGCGATAGCGTTGGCGATGTCTGCATCCAGGCCGACGATGGTGCCGTTCTCTTCGTATTCGAAGGGCTTGTAGGGGGTGTTGGTGCAGACGCTGAGGGTGCCGGACTTGACGAGGGTGACCTCGCCGTTAGCGTCGGAGTTCTCGTTCGCGGTGGAGACGCAGCCGGTCAGCGCCAGGGGCAGTACTGCCAGCAGTGCGAGGGGCTTGAGGGACGCCTTCTTGAGGATTGCGGTGTTCATGATGTTCTCCTGTGTGAGGTGTGTTCTATGAAATCTAGGGTCTATTGTGCGCCCCCATGTTAAAAAATGCAAGCATATACATAAATATTCATGAATTTTTGCTGAACATGCATAAATTAACCCCCAAAGAATGAATAAAACCCCGAACAAGCCGCTCAAAAACCACCCCGACACGTCCCTTAGCGCGCCACATGATGCAACTACGGTTCACCCAACTATCGAATCCGCTAACCTCCATGCCACAATTGAGAGCGTGAACGCAGAGAAGAACACCCGCGCAACTCGCGCAACCCTGGACAAGAAAACCGGCGACATCGCCGCCATGTTTGATACCGTCGCCGAACGCTACGACCTCATGAACGGCATCCTCTCCCTCGGCCAGCACATCTACTGGCGTAAGCAGGCAGTCGCCGCCGTCGACGCACACCCCGGCCAGAAAGTACTGGACGTAGCCGCAGGTACCGGCGTCTCCTCCGAGCCCTTCGCCGACGCAGGTGTAGACGTCATCGCAGCAGACCTCTCCGAAGGCATGCTCGACGTGGGCCGCCGTCGCCGCCCCGACATGACCTTCGTGCAGGCAGACGTCACCGCACTGCCCTTCGAGGACGAAACCTTCGATGCGGTCACCATGTCCTACGGTCTGCGCAACGTCGCAGACTACCCCAAGGCACTGAGCGAAATCTACCGCGTGCTCAAGCCCGGCGGACGCATCGTCATCCTTGAGTTCTCCACCCCGACCTTCGCCCCCTTCGGCGCGGTCTACAAGAACTACATCATGAAGGCGATCCCGCCGATTGCCCGCGCGATCTCCTCCAACCCCGAATCCTACGAATACCTCGCCGAGTCCATCATCGCCTGGCCCAACCAGCAGGAACTGGCGCAGAAGTTCAAGGAGGCGGGCTTCACCTCCGTGCAGTACCGCAACCTCACCGGCGGTATCGTCGCCATTCACCGCGGTTTCAAGCCCGAAGCGCACAACGCATAGACACCGCGTTCACACACCACCGAAGACACCAACACCAAGAAGATAGAAGACACCGTGAGCAACGCAGAGCAGCCCATTGCCGCAACCGACCTGCTGGGAGACCTCGATCTGAAGCTTCCCGCGGGCTTTGAACTCATCGCCGCAGACCCCAAGCTGGGCCCGCAGATTCTCTCCTCCCTCGCACGTATTGAGGAGCGCCTGGCTGAGGCCATCTCCCAGACCGATCACCTGGCGGATGTCGCATCCCGCCACCTGCTCTCCGCGGGTGGCAAGCGCGTGCGTCCCCTGCTGGCGCTGCTCTCGGCAGCTGTCGACGGCGAAATCAACGATGAGGTCATCGAAGCCGCCGTGGTCGTTGAGCTGACCCACCTGGCAACCCTCTACCACGACGACGTCATGGACGATGCCCCCAAGCGCCGCGGCGTGGACAGCGCCCAGATGATTTGGGGTAACTCCGTCGCAATTCTGACCGGCGACCTGATCTTCTCCCGTGCGTCCCTGCTGGTTTCTGAGCTGGGTACCCGTCCCATGAAGATTCAGTCCCAGACCTTCGAGCGTCTGGTGCTCGGCCAGCTCTTCGAGACCACCGGCCCCCGCGAGGGTCAGGACCTGCTCGACCACTACATCGCCGTCATCGAGGGTAAGACCGGCTCCCTGATTGCTGCAGCCGGCGAGTACGGCTCCCTGCTCTCGGGCGCTTCCGAAGACGTCATCTCCATGGTCAAGGCGTACGGCGAGCTGGTTGGCGTGGCATTCCAGTTGGCTGACGACGTCATCGACATTGTCAGCGACGGCAAGACCAGCGGTAAGACCCGCGGCACCGACCTGCGCGAGGGTGTTCCGACCCTGCCGACCATCCTGCTGGACCGTGCGGTAGCCGCCGGTGACGAGTCCGCTATTGCGGTTCGCGGCCTGCTGGATGCAGACCTCAGCTCCGACGAGGCGCTGGAGACCGCAGTGGAGGCGCTCGCCGCCCACCCGGTCACCCAGGAAGCATGGCAGATTGCTTACGACTGGGCGGACCGCGCAATTGCCGCGATTGCTCCGCTGCCCGAGTCCACCGCGAAGGCTGCGCTGGAGTCCTTCGCTCACGCTGTGGTTCACCGCGAGGGCTAAAATGCCTCACCACGTAGCGTGTGCGCTGGCGTAAGTGCTGATGCGTCTCATACTTCAAAACCCCCGCTGAATCTGCCTGGATTCAGCGGGGGTTTTCTGCATTATGGCTAGTCAGCACCGGTTTTCAGGGTGGGTGTGAGCGAGTGCCCTGTCCCGCATAGTTCCGTATGCTGGGGTCTCCTTGACCGCTATATGCCTTTAAGGTAATCCTTATAGGCATGCCTGAGGCGCACATCCACCCTTCAGACGTTTGACGGCTCCCACGCCCACCCCGTGTTGGAGAGCCGTTTACTATTTCTGGACGCGAGCAGAGCCCAACCACCCCGACGGGTTATTCTCGCACCAACCATCCGCGTCCCCACACATTCGAGGTTTACAACTATGGGAGCATCTACCCCTAAGGCGCCCACGAAGCGCGAAGGCTTCTCTAGCCGTCGCGTCTTTATCTTTGCCGCCATCGGTTCTGCTGTTGGTCTGGGCAATATTTGGCGTTTCCCCTACATCGCATTTGATAACGGCGGCGGCGCCTTCATGATTCCCTACATTGTCGCCCTGCTGACCGCCGGTCTGACCTTCCTGTTCTTTGACTACGCAATCGGTCACCGTGCGCGTGCGTCGTCCCCGCTGGCTTTCCGCCGTCTGAACCGTAAGACTGAGTTCATCGGCTGGTGGCACATGGGTATTAACTTCGTCATCGCTATCTACTACGCCGCTATTGTGGCGTGGGCTCTGCGTTACATGGTTTTCTCCTTCACGAATGAGTGGGGCGATAACCCGAAGGCGTTCTTCCAGGGCGAGTTCTTGAAGGTCGCAAAGGACCCCGGCGTCTCCTTGGACTTCAACATGAACATCCTGATTCCCATGGTTCTGGTGTGGGGCGTTCTGCTTGCTGTGATGGCTCTGGGCGTTCAGAAGGGCGTGGGCGCAGCCAACATTATCTTCATCCCGCTGCTGCTGGTCATGTTCGTTGGTTTGGTGATTTACTCGCTGACTCTGCCCGGCGCTGTGGACGGTCTGAACGCTCTGTTCACCCCCAGCTGGGACTCCCTGGCTAACCCGGACGTGTGGGTTGCTGCGTACGGCCAGATTTTCTTCTCGCTGTCCATTGGCTTCGGCATTATGGTCACCTACTCTTCCTACCTGAAGCCTAAGACTGACCTGACCGGTTCCGGTGCTGTGGTTGGTTTCGCGAACTCCGGTTTCGAACTTCTTGCTGGTATTGGTGTGTTCGCGGCTCTGGGCTTCATGGCTCAGGCTGCTGGCACCCAGGTGAGCGAGGTTGCGACCAGCGGTATTGGTCTGGCGTTCATCGCGTTCCCGACCATTATTTCTCAGGCGCCCGGCGGTGTACTGATTGGTATCCTCTTCTTCGGCTCCCTGCTCTTTGCTGGTTTCACCTCCCTGATCTCGATTCTTGAGGTGATTATCGCTGGTATTCAGGATAAATTCGCGACCTCCCGTCTGGCGTCTACCACTCTAGTGATTGTTCCGATGGCTCTGATTTCGCTGCTGCTGATGCCGACCACCACCGGCCTGTACGTGCTGGATATTCTCGATAACTTCGTGAACCTCTTCGGCATTCTGGCTGCCGGCCTGTGCGCCATTATCGTGGTTGCATACGTAGTGCGTGCTCTGCCCGCTCTGGCTGAGCACCTGAACCGCTACTCCTCCATCAAGGTCGGCAAGATCTGGATGGGTCTGCTGGCTGTCGTGACCCCGCTGATTCTGGGTTACTCTCTGATTCAGAGTGTTATCAAGCTGATTGTGACCCCGTATGAGGGTTACCCTGCGGACCTGCTGGCGATTTTCGGTTGGGGCATGAGCGCACTGCTGGTGGTTGGTGCGATTGTTGTTTCTCTTCTGCCCTGGTCGAAGAAGTCTCGTGCAGCTGAAGAGCCTCCGGCGCCTCCGGTGATTTCCGGTCAGGTGGAGCACGGCCACGTTGATTCGACCATTACCCGTTAGGAGCCCTCATGTCTATCTCTGCAATTGTGATGCTCGTTATGGCAATCCTGATCATTTGGGGTGGCCTGGGTTTGGCTCTGCTGAACCTGCACCGTCAGCCGGATCTGGATGCTCTCGACGATGCTGCTGAGGCTCAGGGCTCTGAGCTTTAGCGTGTGAACGCGATATAAAGTGATGCCCCGCAGGCTAACGTCTGCGGGGCATCACTGTGTTTTATGCGGGACTGTGTTTTGTGCGAGTTAGGGAGAGCTACTTGTTCTGCACGTCTTCAGCCTGCACGAGCGGGATCATGCCGGTTTCCGGGTCGGACAGCGCGGAGGCGCGGTAGGAACGGGAGGCGCGCACCGCATCCACGGTGAAAATGATGAGCGCAATCCAGATGAGGCTCAGACCCAGCACCTTATCGGCGCTCATCTGCTCGTGCAGAACGGTCAGCGCCAGAACAAACTGGATGGTCGGGCCCAGGTACTGCACCATGCCAATGACTGATAGCGGTAGCGCCTTGGTAGCCGCCGCAAAGAGCATGAGGGGCACGACGGTGACCACGCCGGTGGATGCGAGAAGCCAGAAGTGCCCGGCACCTTCGCTGAAGAGGGTCATTTGTCCCTGAGCATTGAGCACAAAGAGGGTGGCAATGCCGAAGGGCGCCAGAATCAGAGTTTCGAGAGAGAGTGAAACGATGGGGCTCACGTCGTGGGCTACGCGTGCCTTGAGCAGGCCGTAGATGCCGAAGGAGAACGCCAGGCCCAGACCCGTCCAGGGCACCTGACCGTAGATGAGGCTCATCATCAGCACCGCGATACATGAAATCGCGACGGATACCCACTGCGCGGCGGGCAGGCGCTCCTGCAGGAAAATGACGCCCAGTACCACGGAGACTAGCGGGTTAATGAAATATCCCAGGGACGCATCAATCGTGTGACCGCTGGTTGTTGCCATCACGTAGATAAGCCAGTTCGCGCAGATGAGGAACGATGCCGCCGTCAGTACCAGCATGATGCGGCGGTCCTTGAGAGCGCGGCGGAAGTCCGCGGTTGCCCGCACAATCGGTAGTAGCAGGGCGCAGAAAATGAGGGAGAAGACCACTCGCGCCACCACAATCTCAATCGGTCCTGCCGGCGCCATCAGCACAAAATACAGGGGGAGCATGCCCCAGATTAGGTAGGTGCCGATGATGGTGATAAACCCGTTACGGGTGGTGTGCTTCTGCGTTTCTGACATGGTTTCGTCTGACCTGATTCTTCGGTTACGTTCTTCTAAGCTATTCATCGGGATGCACCAGCTGGGTACCCACACAGGTTTCGATGCGCGCACACTACTGTACCCGATACGGGGTGCAGCATACGCTAGGGACGCCGCAGGCGCGGTACCACGAGGATACCGCGCCTGAGGAATGCTGCGTATTCGGTTTAGAGGCCGAAGAAGCGGGAGAAGAAGCCCTTCTTCTTGGGCTGCTCTGCCTCGCGGCGTGCAGCTTCTTCCTGCTCGCGGCGGGCTGCCTTTTCGTGCTCTGCCTGCAGGTCGGGAGCTGCGCCAGCGTTGCGGATGGGCTCCACGTGCTGCTCCTCGTACTCTGCTGCTTCCTGCTCAACCTCGACGGGCTGCTCAACTACAGTCTCAACAGCGACCGGCTCCTCAGCGTACTCTGCGGAAGCCTCAACGGTCTCGTACTCGGGCTGCTCGGCACCGATGGACTCGTCGGTGTAGACACGAGCCTGTTCGGTCTCTTCTGCCTCGTACTCGCCGGGCAGGGTCTCCACGGTGACCAGGCCGGGCTCTGCGTGCTCTGCCGGATCCTGATCGAAGGGAGCCTCGTCGGCGGGGTAGAGGTTCTCGGTGCTCTCGACGCCGGGTACCTCGGTCTCTGCGACCGATGCGTGTTCGGCGATCTCGACGGCGCGCTCAGCCTCAGCCTCGGCACGTGCGGCGGCGCGTTCTGCTGCCTCCTGCTCGCGCTGTGCGTTCTGAGCGGCTGCCTCTGCGGCTGCCACGCGCTCAATCTCGGCGCGCAGTGCGGCGAGGGATTCGCGACGCTGTGCGGCAGCGGCTGCGCACTGCTCCAGAACCTCGGGGCCAACCTGAGGCTCAGCCTGCTCGATGCCGCTGATGCGACCCTCATCGAACCACAGGCGCAGGGCACCGTCGGTTGCGGTCAGCACGGCGGTTGCCTCGGTGTCCCAGGCGATGTGGAAGCCGCGCTGCTGAGCATAGGAGTCCACCGCCAGAACCTGGTTGTGGATTTCTTCGCTCTGCAGGGTCTTCGCGATCACGCGACCGATACCCTTGTAGGTCGGGGCCTCGAGGGTCAGCTCGGCACCCTCCAGCAGGGTCCACGCGCGCACGCCAGCGCCCGCGGGCAGCGGGTAGTGTGCGTACAGGCCGCTGATGGTCTTGGTCGCAAGGGTCAGGCGGCGTGCCAGGGACTCGGAGAGGGGCAGCTCGTCGGTGGTCAGCTCGGTCAGGCCGTCACGCTCACCGGTTTCGCGCGCCTGAATAGCGGCGGAAACAACGGAGTCGGGGAAGTAGCCCAGCTGCTGCCAAGACCAAATCCAAGTACCGCGGTTCTCGGATTCGGTGCCCAGCAGGTGCGGCTTGAGCGAAAGCGGGGGAGTGGTCTCAAAATCCAGAGACTGGGAAGTGAAATCCACGTTCCACTCGGAGGTACCCACGAGCTCAGCGAGTCGAGCCTGGTACTCGGTGGAGATAAAGATCGATGCGTCGATAAGGTCCTGCAGAGAATTCGTCATGATTCAAGATTATCAACCTTTTAGCGTTCACTATGCCGTGTATCCCCGGTTTTGGGGTGCGCTTTAGGCGTATTGGACGTTAAGAGGGTCGAATGGGCCGTCTAGAGAGGTGCGGGGGAGAGGTAGAGCATATATCTTTCGGCGTAAACTATCTGCGTTGAGTGCCCGTGTTCGTTAGAATCGAAGAGACGGCTTCTTCCGGCACCCTGTAAGCCGACACTACGACCGAACACGGATGCCTCCAGCCGCGCCGTATTCACACTCAAGGATGTATGAACTATGACTGAACCCCGCCTTGCCGAGACGAGTAGCCGTGCCGCGCGCATCCAGGATGCGCTGAACAACATTGGAAGCTGGCTGCTGGATGTCGTTAGTGTTGACCCCGGCTGGAGCGAAATGGTGCTGGACGTCAAGCCTCTGGCAGGTCAGATTTTCGTGCGTGTGCGTGAATTCCGCGACGGTGATGAAGTCATCGGCACTATCGGCCCGCTCAAGGACGGCTCGCCCATTATTGCTGAGGTCCGCAAGCTGCAGCGTGCCGCCTACGACGGTAACCGCGGCACCTGGTTCACCGCCTCCATCGTGGTGGCGGCAACCGGCTGGCCCAACCCGCAGTTCAGCGTGGGGGCCTCCTATAACCGTGACGATGAGCCTGCCAGCTGGAAGAATGAAGGCACCCTGACCGCAACTGACGTGCGTGAGCACCTGGCTGAGTTCCCTCGTGATGCTTCGCGTATCCCTCAGTGGGCTCGTGAGCGTATGGAGGGCCGTGCACGCCATTCTGCCGCAGAATCACTGTCTTCGAGCGAGCACGAGATCCCGAACCCGTACCTGGTCGCTGCCTTGGAGACCTTCCGTAACGATGTGCAGGAGCGAACCCTCATTAACGTGGTCCGCACGATGCTCGGTGGTGACGTTCTGCTCGATGCGACCGGCTCCCTGCTGATTCCTTCTGAAACCGACCTGATGGGCCCCGAATCGGTGCTGACCCACCAGGTTATTCGCATGCCCGAGACCGGCATGCAGGCGTTGTGTGTGTTCTCCTCCTCCGAGCACATTGGTAAGAGCTACGTGCGTCAGGAATCCGAGGGCGACGAGCTGATTCTGCGCGAACCGGCGATGAAGGTCTTCATTGACTTCCTCAACAATGAGGCGCTGGACCTGATTGTGGTTGACCCCGGCACCGATCACGAGTGCTACATTGAGCGCGCTCAGGTGCAGTGGATTATCACTTCTCCCCGCAATGATGGCGCGAAAATGGCGCTGGTGCAGGACAACATGCAGATGCTGCTCGGCTCGCTGGTGTCCCCGGCGTCCGTGCTGCTGGTGGGCGTTGACCCTGCCGACCCGTCCGGTACCTCCTTCGTGTTTGACCCGGATGAGAACGGCAACCCGCAGAGCCTGCTGGTGTTCACCTCGGCCATTGAGATTGCGGCACTGGACCCGCATATTGAGGTGCGTTCGGCGAACGCCCTGGATATTCTGCGTTACGCCCTGGATATTGGTGCACCGAGCGTGAAGGTGAACGCGATTAACCCCTCCACCGTGCTGAGCGCGGCGCAGATTCGCGAGCTGCTGGAGATTGTGGATTCGCAGCCCCGTATGGGTGCCTAAGCTCCTGGATTGAATAACAGTTCCTGCACCGAATAACTTAAACCGTTGAGGCGGCGACACGAGTAGTGTCGCCGCCTCAACGGTTTAAAACGCTCATGACCGAGCCCGCCCGATTCCCCGAGTTCTATAGGGTTATGAAGCTAGAGCGCGTGCTGCCGCTTCCTGCTGGGTGCGGGCGAGTGCCGCCTCCTGCTCGGTCTGGCAGTCTACACATACGCCCTGGTAGAGCACGTCTGCGCTGAAGAGTGCCATGCCGTGAAAATCGCTGGGGGTCAGGCAGGGTGCGGAGCCGACCGCGCAGTCCACGTCTTCGACCTTGCCGCAGCGTACGCAGAAGGCGTGGTGGTGGTTGTCGCCCGTGCGGGTTTCGTAGAGGGCGGGGGTTCCCGGCGGCTCAAACTTACGCAGCAGGTCGATGTCGGTCAGGTCGGCAAGAATCACGTAGACCGACTGAACCGTAATGGCGGGGATGCGCTCGCGGACTGCCTGCACGATGGTGTCGGCGGTGGAGTGCGGGTGTTCCTGCACTGCGTGGAGTACGGCGAGGCGCTGCTTGGTGACGCGGCGGCCCCTGGCGCGCAGCCCGGTGGTCCATGCTTCTTCGAGCTGTTCGGGGCTCATTGCGGAGAGCATGGGCAGGCCGGTGGTGTGGGCGCAGCCGGTATTGTGATGGTCTGGGCTTTGAGCCTTCTTCGTGTCGGAGGTTGTCTTTGCGTCGGTCATAGGTTTAAGTCTACACATTATTATGAGAAATTCATCATTATCTTATGAAAAACTCATAATAAGCCGGCAGGGCGTCCCTTTCATCCACTCTGTGGCGCCCCTCCTCGCCCCGGCCTCGGGTGTGAAGAGATGCCGTACAATCAAAGAACCTAGAGTAACCCGTACCGGCAATCACCATCAAGGAGGATAGGGTCATGGTGTACGACTTCACAAACCCCATCTACATTCTGCTGATGATTCTGCTCTTCGGTGTGCCCATCGTGACCCCGGTGATTTACGGCCAGTACCGCAGTACTACCACCGGTTTTGATCTGGAAGGTCAGCTGATGCTCGGTCTGCTCTTCATCCTTTTTCTGGGCGCGTACGGCACGATTCTGCTGCTCGGTATTTTTCCGACTGCTACGGCGCAGGTGCTGGAGCAGGTGCCTCTGGTGAATATCCCTGGCGCCATTCCCTAATCCCTTTTGATCTTTCGGCGTATGGGTGACGCTCTGGGTGAATCTGCGCTCCAGAAGGTGCGCCCGCGGGTGCTTGCACGTAATCTATAGAGTCAAGTACACGCTGTACGCACTGACCTAATTGTTCAGGAGGATACCCATGCACAGCCATAACAACGGACTGAAAACTGCCCTGTTGATGGGCTCCATGGTGGGCATGATGCTGCTCATCGGTGGCCTGCTTTCGGCGACTTTCCGCACCTCCATTTTCATCTGGGTTATGGGCCTGTTTAGCTTGGGTTCGGTCGCGTACACCTACTGGAACTCCGATAAGCTTGCTCTGCGTTCCATGAATGCTTACCCGGTCAGCCGCGAAGAGGTTCCGGTGCTTTACGACATTGTGGAGGAGCTTTCCTCCCGCGCGGGTCAGCCCATGCCCGCCCTTTACGTGGCACCGACCATGACCCCGAATGCGTTTGCAACCGGTCGTAACCCCCAGAACGCGGCGGTGTGTTGCACCGAGGGTATTTTGCAGTTGCTGGATGAGCGCGAGATGCGCGGCGTGCTCGGCCACGAGCTGATGCACGTGTACAACCGCGATATCCTCACCTCTTCGGTGGCGGCGGGTATCGCCTCCATCATCGGTACGGTCGCGCAGTTCCTTTCGTTTGGTGCGATGTTCGGTGGTTCCAGCCGCGATGGTGAACGCTCGAACCCCATTGCCATGTTTGTGATTGCGTTGCTGGCTCCTATTGCTACGCAAGTCATTCAGATGGCTATTAGTCGCACCCGCGAATTCGATGCCGACGAGGACGGCGCACGTCTGACCGGCGACCCGCTGGCTCTGGCTTCGGCACTGAACAAGCTTGAGAGCGGTGTGTCCATGTACCCGATGGATCCGAACAACCGCAATACTGAGGCGGCGAGCGCCATGATGATTGCGAACCCCTTCGGTTCGCTGAAGAATATGCTCTCTACTCACCCGCCGATGGATCAGCGTATTGCGCGTCTGCAGCAGCAGGCTCGTGAGATGGGGCAGTACTAAGTCTTTTCTCTGCTGAACCATTCGGGTACGAATATGACCCCGTATAAATATGGCTCAGGGTGACGATTGTGACCCGCGATGACGGGTTGGCAGACAAAAAATCCTCGGGGTGGCTACTGTGGAAGTAGTCACCCCGAGGATTTTGCATTTTGGCTTCTAACCGCCTCCCTCACCCATGGCGGGGGAGTGCCTGCGCTTAGCGGTAGTTGACGAACTGCAGGTCAACCTCAAGGTCAGCGGACTTGAGCATTGCAATAACTTCCTGCAGGTCATCGCGGGACTTGGAGGAGACGCGCAGCTCATCGCCCTGGATGTTTGCCTTCACGCCCTTGGGGCCCTCTTCGCGGATCATCTTGGAGATCTTCTTCGCCTGGTCCTGGGCGATGCCTTCCTTGATGGAGCACTCGATGCGGGTTTCCTTGCCGGATGCGTAGGGCTTGCCGGAGTCCAGGGACTTCAGGGAGATGCCGCGCTTGACCAGCTTGGACTGGAAAACGTCGAGCACTGCCAGGGCGCGCTCTTCGGCGTTTGCCTTGATGAGGATCTTGTCGCCGGAGTAGTCGATTTCTGCACCTACGCCGCGGAAGTCGTAACGCTGGGAGATTTCCTTCTGCGCCTGGTGCAGTGCGTTGGAAACTTCCTGCTTGTCCACCTTGGACACAATGTCGAATGACGATTCGCTAGCCATGGGCTTTCCTTTCGTGAATGAGGTGCTACTGGCACCGGTTAGTACTAGCCTACCGGGTTGGGGCTCTTGTTCACAGCTAACTATCAGAAATACGGGCCTGTTTTACAGGCGTTACTAACCTTAAGAGAGGACAATAGAAATATGACCACTCCTAACCTGTCCACGACGGACCTGCACACGAGCGAGGAAGCTCGCGACCTGCAAACCCTCCTTTTCATCGACCTGCATACCTCTCTGGGTGCTGAGCCCGAGGGTATTCCTGAGGCGGAGCGTCTCAACGAATCTGACCACCACGAGATTCATCTTGACCTGCATGAGGAAGATGCTGAGCCTTCTCCCTTTGACGGTATCGGTATCACTCTGACGGAGCCTTCGCTGGTGGCGCGTTTCCGTGGCGTTCGCCGTGACCTGGAGCGTGAGATTGCTGGCGACATGTGCACTGTGGAGCAGGCGCGCCGCTATCTGGAGCACCTGGAGATTGTGCTTCTGCTTGAGCAGGATGGCGATACTCCGTCCCGCTCCTTCTAAAGCTACTGTAGGCATCGGCTTTATTTACGGCTTTATTTATGAGGTGAGAGCGCGGGCGCTGCGATAGATATGGATGTGCGGTGAGCGTGTACCGGCGCTCTGATGTGACGGAAAGACGATAAATATAACCAGATATATAACCTTCGTCACAAAACCCTGCGTGAAGTGTACAAGTCCCCAAAACTGCTGTAGAGTAGTCTCTGTTCGCTTGAGCGAGCAACTAGCACCTAGCTAGGCGGCAGGTTACCCGAGCGGCCAAAGGGGGCTGACTGTAAATCAGCTGGCACTGCCTACGGGGGTTCGAATCCCTCACCTGCCACAAATAGCCCGGTTACGAAAGTAACCGGGCTTTTGTGTATCTAAAACCAATTTCACGACGGCTTCAGCGGCGGCGAGGCACAGCCTGCTGAGCTTCTCGGCAAAACTCTTGCTGGGCTTTCGACAGCCCGGTGGGGCGCCTCCATCACCTGGCGCGGAACTTTTCGCGGGAGCCTCCGCGACACGCCCGCGGGTCGGCTGAAACTACCGTGTAAAGAACCAACTATGACGGCAATTTGTCATATCTTTCACAATGTTTGAATCCCAGGGCGAACAATTCGCGATTGGGGTCTTGAGGGTGTAGCTTTATCTCATGGCTACTATTGAAATTACTCAGCAGAACCTGACTGCTACCGTCGAGAGCAACGACATCGTCTTCCTGGACTTCTGGGCAGATTGGTGCGGTCCCTGCAAGCAGTTCTCCCCCGTCTACGAGGCGGCTTCGGAGAAGCACACCGACATCGTTTTCGGCAAGGTTGACACCGAGGACCAGGGCCAGCTCGCTCAGGCAGCAGGCATCACCTCCATCCCCACCATCATGGGCTTCCGTGGCGGTATCCTGGTTTACCAGCAGGCTGGCGCACTGCGCGAAGACCAGCTGGAGACCGTGATCGGTTCGATTCGCGAGCTCGACATGGACAAGGTCCGTGCAGAAATCGCAGCAGCAGAGGGCTCTGCAGAGAAGAAGTAAGCTCACCACCACAAAAGAGCTTGAACGGGGCGCACCCGCCGGCACAACCGGCTGGGGCGCCCCGTCCCCTTTTAACTTCGTGAGGGAGCGTTAGCGGTCGCGGTGATCCTCAATGCTCATGCGCGCCCCGTAGCGCTGCTTCGAAAAGCCCGAAGCGTGCATGAGCCGCACCAGGCGCTGTCGATGGGGGCTGTAGGGTGCCAACAGGGCGAGCATTCCCGCATCATCGGTGCGCTGACCGGTGAACAGCTCACCGACCGCGTGCGCCAGATGGTAGTCGCCCACGCTGATGGCATCCGGGTGCCCGCACACGCGCTGCAGTGCCTCGGAAATATTCCACGGGCCCACGCCGCGCACAGTGTGCAGGCTCCGCGCCAGTAGCGCGACGTCACCTTCTGCCGCAATGTTTTTCTGAGACTCAGCGGAATGCGCATAAGCGTACACGGCATCGTAGCGGCTTTTATCAACGCCCGCCCGATGCCAATCCCAGGCAGGAATTGTCGCCAGGGTCCGGGCGCTCGGGTAGACGCGCATGCCTTCGGGCTGATGCCCCAACCCGGTCGAAGGGGCGGGGGAGCCGTACTTTCGCAGAACCCAGCCCAGGGTTCTGAACGCTTCGGTCTGGGTGATGCGCTGCTCCACAATGGCGTTGAGCATCTGCCGGTCCAGCTGCCCCGAGGCGCTGAGGCGGAGCCCCGGATTCTGCCGCCACGCCTGCTGAACACGCGGCGGAAGAGACTCAAAAGACGGCAGAGCACCAAACTGCTCTGCGGGGTCGTGCAAACCCAGCCAATACGTCATTTCCTGCGCCAGCGCCTGAAGATCGGCTCGCGCCTGCATCTGCTGATCTGCGGCACTATAAGAAACCCAGATGCGAATACGCACCGGGCGCATCAGCAGACGATGCAGGGAGGGGAGAGACTCGGGAAGCTCGGCTGGCTGCGCCAAACGTTCGGCGTACAGCACGGCCGGGAACTCGTGAAACGGCGTGCGAGCCGTCACCCAGATTCGCTCGGCACCATCCGCGCGGCTCAGCGCACGATACGAAAGATCCTGAGCACCGCGGCGCAACGACCCCAAAGTCTGCGCCAACTGCACCGGAACATGCGGCTCAATCACAACCTCGCACGCCTCGGGAGCCAGGGCGCCGGGAAGGGGCGAAGCGGCGGGGGAGAGAGTACGAATCTGAACGCGCGGCTGGTGAAGAACGGTAGGCTCCTGAAGAACATCCGCAAGCGCCGGCGCATAGGGTACACCAGCTGCCGCCAAAGGATGCCGGGTGCGCTGCACACCCGCTGCCGGGAGGCTACCGGAGGTCGTACCACCAGGGGTCGTACCGCCGGGGGTTGAGGAAGGAATCGTACTCACCCCACCAGTCTATTCCCCCATCGACGACGCCCCACCAATCTGCGCCCCCAGCTAAAGCACCAGAAATACTCGGCAGGGCAGGCACACCGCTAATGCGATACCCTAAAAGGTAGAGCGATAACGAACGCAAACTCCGCCACCGGCACAACACAGGCTATGCGTTCCGCCCGTTCACAAGGGCGCCCACGCCCGGACACGCACCCCGGACATACACCCCGAGAGAAGGACGCCTATGGCACCGGAAGCACATGACGCACCCTCGACGATTAACGCACCTGAAACGACGAGCGGCACCGCTACAGGCGCGCGCCGCCAGCGTACCCAGAAAAAGCCGCGTCAGTCCCTCACCGAGCGCGTCAAGAGCATCCGTCCCCTTGAACTTCTACCCGGTCTGCTGCTTGCCGCCGCCGTCATGGCGCTGTACACCTACTACTCGCTTCAGCAGATGAAGCACTGGGTGACCCCCTCCTGGGACCTGGCGATTTTCACCCAGATGGCGCAGGCGTACTCGCATTTCTCCGTGCCCATCGTGCCCATTAAGGGGCCCGACTTTAACCTCTGGGGTGACCACTTCCACCCGATTCTGGTGCTTCTGGGACCCATCTACGCGCTGTTCCCCTCGCCGACCACGCTACTGGTCGTGCAGAACGCCCTGGTCGCCTTCGCAAGCTTTGCCATTGTGCGCTTCACTCAGCGTGCCTTCGCGCTCGCCCAGAAAACTGAAGATGCACAGAAGACTGAGGACGCGCAGAAGAACGAACCTGCGCAGAATGCTCAGTCCGCAAAACTTCAGAGCGTCATCCCGACCATCACCGGTCTGCTACTCGGTGCCGGATTCGCCCTCAGCTTCGGCGTTCAGCAAGCTATCGCCGCCCAATTCCACGAAGTAGCCTTCGCCGTGCCGCTACTCGCCATGAGCCTCGGTTACCTGGTGCTCGCCTCGCGAGTGAGTGGCACCGAACGTGCCCGCTACCTCGCCTACGCCTGCTGGTGGTCCCTGCCCATCGCCTTCGTCAAAGAAGATATGGGTATTACTGTCGCAGCCATCGGCCTCATCATCTTTATCCGCACCGGCTGGCTGAGCATCGCCGTTGACATTCTGATGCCGCGCCTCTCCGCTGGTACTCCCGCCCCCATGCGCACCCGCATGCAGCAGCTCTACTCCTCGTGGGCACGCACCCCCGCCGTCGCAGAATCCACCATGGTCATGATGTGGGGCGTATTCTGGTCCGCCGTCGCCATCTACGTGATCCTGCCCTACTTCAATAGCGGTGGAAACTTCGATTACGCCGACAAGGTGAACTTCTCCGCAGCCCTGGGCGACCCCTTTGGCTCGGCACTGCAGATGCTCAGCAATAACACCAAGCTGGCAACCCTCGGACTGCTGCTCATTACCGGAGCGGTCCTCTGGGTGATTTCTCCGCTCGCGGCAATTGCCCTGCCGACTCTTGCATGGCGTCTGCTCTCCACCATGGAATCCTACTGGGCAAGCACCTGGCACTACTCGCTCGTGCTCATGCCCGTTGTCTTCCTTGCCTTGCTGGATGCCGTCGTGCGTGTACGCTACGGCGTGGTTCCCGCCGCAATTCCGGTGCGTTCGGGTGCGCGAGTAGCCGATAGCGCCTCCGCGCAGGAGGGCGATGCAGCGGCTGAGCCTGGCCGCCTCAGCGCTATGGCACGCCGCATGCCCGTATGGGCTCTGCCCGCCGTGGCGCTCTTCCTTGCCGCGTCCCCGATTTTTGTGCCCGGCTCCCAGCAGCCCCTCGCATCCCTGGCCAATACGCAGTTCACCGCCTCCGCGCTGACCACCACTGACCAGATGAAGCAGGACGCCGTGCAGAAGGTACCCGAAGGGGTATCGGTCGCGTCTGATCTGTCGATTCTGACTCAGCTGATTCCCGGCCGCACCGTCTACTGGATTGGTCACACCGGTGAGCCCGCACCCGACTACGTGGTCATCGACCGCAGGAGCAACTCCTGGGGCGGCAACCCGCCGACCAACGCCGCACAGTACGCGGCCGACCGCTACGGCCATTCCTACGCTAAGTACGCGACCGTCGGCACGATTGATATTGTGCGTCGCGTAGATTAATCCGAGGACTACATAGGCACGATGCGTGCCCGAAAAGCGCCCGCCCTCCGGCTGCGAGGGTGGGCGCTCGCCGTTAAGAGATGAGGTTTTAAGCACCTTTTGGGGTTAATCGGGTGCCGCTAAGGTAGACTAGGTAGAACACGGGAACCCCCGATGAAGGTCTTGTGCGCACCCGGCACCCAAGGTGGTGCTGGAATTGTAGGTGCGCCGTACTCACCATCACCGATTGATACGCCCCATAAACTTGCGGTTTACACCGTACACGCGGGCTTCTCTTAACGATCTCTGGTCCAGCGTCTTTGCTGCGTCTGCTGTAACAGACACACCACCGCCGTGTAAGCGGGAAGGCGAACCACCAGGAATACGTGACATTGCATGTGAGCATTACCCACCCTGTACACCCCTGATCCACAGGGACTACTGTGCGCCGAGCGTAGAGTACGAACAGGCGTGCGGATAATGTGCCGAGAAATTCAAGACCACCCCCAGCAAAAGCCGCTACCCGCAGCATCCGCAGAACACCTCTGCATAATGCGCCGGTAACGGAGGACCCTTGGACGTTCTACTCCCCAGGGGATGATGTGTGGCTGGGCCGTGAAGGGGACACCCGGTAAGCGCCGAAAAGCGTGCGCTTCCACCCCTACCGTATAGAGGAAAAATTGACTGAGAATACTGCTACCCCGGCCGAACTGAACGCCGAGGCAGAGACTGTTGTGACCACTGAGAACATCACCGAGAACACCGTTGAGAGCCCTGCTGTAGAAGCAGAAGAAACCACCGCAGAAGCTACTGCAGAAGCACCTGCCGAAGAAACCGCTGCAGAAGAAACCGCCGAGAAGGCTGAAGAAGAAGGCGTACGCTTCACCGACCTGGGCCTGGACGCCCGCGTCCTAGCCGCCCTGGAAGAGGTCGGTTACGAGAAGCCGTCCCCCATTCAGGAGCAGACTATCCCCCTGCTGCTTGACGGCCACGATGTGGTCGGTCTGGCACAGACCGGTACCGGTAAGACCGCAGCATTCGCGCTGCCGGCGCTGTCCCGCATGGCTGAACTCGCCGACATCAACGGCATCTCCCGAGACACCCAGGTCCTGGTCCTGGCACCCACCCGTGAGCTGGCTCTGCAGGTTGCAGAAGCCTTCTCCTCTTACGCAACCCACATGGAGGACTTCACCGTCCTGCCCATCTACGGTGGCTCCCCCTACGGCCCGCAGCTGGCTGGTCTGCGCCGCGGTGCGCAGGTCGTCGTCGGTACCCCCGGCCGCGTGATTGACCACCTGGAGAAGGGCTCCCTGGATCTGTCCAACCTGCAGTACCTGGTACTGGACGAGGCAGACGAAATGTTGCGCATGGGCTTCGCCGAAGACGTGGAAAAGATCCTCGAAGGCACCCCCGACAGCAAGCAGGTTGCACTCTTCTCTGCAACCATGCCCAACTCGATCCGCAAGATCGCTCAGCAGTACCTGAACGACCCCGTTGAGGTTCGCGTCAAGGCTAAGACCACCACCAGCGCAAATATCTCCCAGCGCTATATGCAGGTCATGCACTCCCACAAGCTGGATGCAATGACCCGCGTGCTCGAGGTCGAAAACTACGACGGCATCATCGTCTTCGTGCGCACCAAGAAGGAAACCGAGGAAGTTGCCGACAAGCTGAAGGCACGCGGTTTCGCGGCAGCAGCGATTAACGGTGACATCCCTCAGCAGCTGCGTGAGCGCACCGTTGACGCCCTGCGTGACGGCCGCATCGACATCCTCGTTGCAACCGATGTAGCGGCACGCGGTCTGGATGTTGAACGTATCTCCCTGGTCGTCAACTACGACATCCCCCACGACACCGAGTCCTACGTGCACCGCATCGGCCGCACCGGCCGTGCAGGTCGTGAAGGTGCCGCAATCCTCTTCGTCACCCCGCGTGAGAAGTACATGCTGCGTCAGATCGAGAAGGCAACCCGCCAGAAGGTTGAGCCGATGCACATGCCCACCGCAGAGGCAGTGAACGAGACCCGTAAGCAGCGCTTCGCACAGCAGATTACCGAGACCATCGAGTCTGAGGACCTGAGCTTCTTCCGC
>ERZ1674082.17-NODE-17-length-55739-cov-11.995995_pt1 | contig 55739 bp, 32 predicted proteins | sample MGYA00581118_ERZ1674082 | MGnify/ENA primary metagenome ERZ1674082 (study PRJEB41354, sample SAMEA4873329) | human saliva metagenome | biome: human-associated habitat [ENVO:00009003]; feature: mouth environment [ENVO:08000002]; material: saliva material... | reverse complement strand
GCGGATTCGGTTTGTTTGGTAGGCATAACTATACGACTGTTTTGGTTATGAAGATACTAAATATCAGTGGTATACGAAATACTTAAAACCCTGTACTCCTTGGAAATGCCGTGCAATGGTCTCAAGTGGTTGGTAGCTCCTCTTACCTTATCTTCGGTTTAGCGAAGACGACTTTACTCACAGCTTCTTCCTTCTCGTTGGCTCGGGAAGCCGTGGATTGAGCTAAGGAGGATGATTCTTCTGGCGTAGCTGACTGCCCTACAGATATCGGGCGTGTGTTGCCTCCTCCATTGGGGTGCTGCTGTACGTTCTCTTTCTGCTGTATTACTTGGTCCTCTCCCTCCCCCTCGGCTCCGTCCGTAGGGATGAGGGAGAGGGCTATTTTTCTGTCAAGCTCTGCTGCTTGTGCTTTGAGGTCTCTAAGAGCCTCCTCCTTATTCCACTGTCCGCTAGCCATCGCCTTGTAGATCTCGATGTCTTGTGAGGCTCTGGTGAGTTCCTTCTCGTGGGTTGCCATCACCTTGGGAATGCGCTCGAGGGCGGAGAGAAAGTTTTGGCAGGCTAGCTTGGGGTCGCTGGCAAGTTTACCATTGTTGTAGGTGTAGTAGATGCTTCCCTCTCCCTTGACGAAGAATCGATTGACGGAGCCTTGGAAGAGGTCTTTTGCTGAACTCTCCGTCTTGACGAAGATGTCGAATCCGTAGATTGATCCAATCTTGTGGTATTCTCCTTGCGTTCGAGCTTTCTCGGCTATTTCTTGCAGACGGGATGCTACGAGCTTCATGTCGCAATTCTCTGGAAGCCCCGTCAGCTCCAACTTATTGATGGTATTGCCATCTGTATCACGTTGCACGCGGGCTTCAAATAAGGCCTGATCTCCCTTAGCTTCGGCTACACGGCTTGTGTGGAACTCTACGGAGTGTTCCAGCTCTTGGAGCTTCCCTGAAGCAGCGTCTCGCTCCTTCATGAAGTTCTTACGCTCTGACTCCAGGGCTGTGATCTTCTTGTCGAGTTTAGCCTTCTCTAGGAGGTCGGTATTGCCTGAGAGTACAGCCACGTATTCGGAGAAGTTCATACCGCTATCTTCGTCCATCGCCCCCTCGTCAATTGTACGAGAGCCCAGAGTGTTCGTCTTGAGCTGGTTGATGAAGAGCTGCTTGTTGTGTAAGAGGTTGAACTTATAGCTGTCCAGCGATCGTTCTACGGCATAGATGATGACATCGACCGTGTTATTCGCGCACTCCTTGGCTACTTGATTGCCCTTACGTACGGCTCTTCCGTTGCGTTGCTCGAGGTCCGATGGTCTCCAGGGAGTGTCGAGATGATGAATGGCCACGGCTCGCTCCTGGGCATTCACGCCTGTGCCGAGCATAGATGTTGAGCCGAAGATGATGCGGATCTCTCCTCGATTCATGGCCTCTACCATGGCTTTCTTCGCTCGCTCGTTCTTGCATTCCTGTATGAAGCGTATCTCATGAGCAGGGATCTTATAGTCTTCTATGAGCTTACGCTTGATTTCTGAATATACGTTCCATTCTCCTGGCTTGTAGGTTCCGAGGTCAGAGAAGACAAACTGGGTCCCTTTAGCTGCATCAAACCTCTGGTAGTATTGAGCCAGCATCCGTGCGCAGTGTGAGGCCTTGTTGTCGACGTGGTCGCTGTATTTCTCTTGGTTGATCATGCGTAGGTCGAGGCTCATCTTGCGGGCGTAGTCGGTGGCGATAAGCATCTTGGCCTTTTCTTCCTTGTCACTTAGGGGCTCTCTACCGAGAAGCGTAGCGTCTCCTGAACGAGCAAACTCCATGAGCTGTTTGATGAAGATCTCCTGCTCGGGTGTTGGTGGAATGTTGTGTAGGATTTCATTCTTGTTGGGGCGGTCTATCCCGATATCTTTTGCGGTGCGAAAGTCACAAATTTCTGCATAGAAGGCAGCAAGCTCTGGGACCTTGATGAAGGTGCGGAAGCGCTCTTTCTGGATGATCTCGTTAGTGATGGAGAACTCGTAGTCTGTGCTCTTCTTGGCAAAGACGGCAGCCCAGGCATCAAAGCTGTTGATGCCTTGTTTCTCGAGGGCTTGTGGGCGCAGATACTTGAAGAGAAGATAGAGCTCGGTCAAACTATTGGAGATTGTCGTGCCGCTGAGGAAGGTTGCTCCTAGGTCTTTCCCTGAGCGCTCTTGGATGGTGCGAATGGCGAAGAGCAAGTTGAGCGCTCGTTGTGAGCCATCAGGGTTCCCTAGACCCGATACGCGGTCGTGGCGGGTATTGAACATGAGATTCTTGAATTGGTGTGACTCATCGACGAAGAGGTGATCTATGCCCATCATCTTGAAGTCCACGGCGTCGTCCTTACGCTCGGAGATGCTGTCCTGGATGTCGCGGAGCTTGGCCTCAAGTGTTTGTTTCCGCTTCTCAAGTCCTTTGAGCATCCCGCGGGAGATGTCTTTGCCTTCTCTTCGAAGGACATCGAGGTTCTCTTCTACCGAGTCCATCTCCTTTTGTAGGATGGCTTGTTGTATCTCGAGGGCCTGAGGGATCATCCCGAACTGCTCGTGCGTCAGGATGATGCAATCCCAGTCGTTGTTCTTGATGTCGGCAAAGATGCGCTGGCGGTTCTGCTTGGTGAAATCATCCTTGCCGGGGTAGAGTATCCGTGCATTAGGATAGGCTTTTCGGAAGGTGTCGGCAATGTCAAAGACATTGGCCTTGAGTCCTATGATCATGGGCTTATTTGCCAGTCCGAGTCGCTTCATCTCATAGGCTGCGGTACACATGATAAGCGTCTTCCCTGCCCCTACTTCATGGTCACAGATCCCCCCACCATTGGTTTTCAGCATCCATACGGCATCTTTCTGACTTTTGTATAGGTCAGGGATGCCGAGACGCTTGAGGTCTAGATTGGGGAAGCTCTGATGCGCTCCGTCGAAGCTCGGGCGCACGAAGCAATTGAAGAGTTCGTTGTAGCGATCGGTGAGCTGCTCTTTGAATGTCTCGGGACGTCTTGTGAGCCAATCGACAAAGGCTTGTCTAATCTCCTCGATCTTGTTGTTAGCTTGCTGGATTTTCTCGCCATTACGCACCTTGATGGACTTCGTTTCTCCCGAGGAGGGGTCGATGATCTCCTTGCTCTTGTTAATGTCGGGAATGGTATTATGCAGAGCATGCTTCAGTAGGTGTAGCCCGTCGTATCGACGGAACTCACCTTGTACGGCGTATTTGTGCCAGATGTTACCATTCTTCCGATCACAAGTGATGGTATACTCATCCATGTTGGCGTGATACGCCACACGGATATCTGTGCCGAAGAAGTCGGAGGCAAACTCGCCGTACACAGCTGCTGGGATCCAGCGTTCCCCGAGGTTGAAGTCTAGGTCGGCAAAGGGTATAGGCGTTGGGCGTGCTGCCATAAGAGCTGCCAAGCTCTGTTTCCCTTCCTCGTGGTCGGGGTGGTCAAGTAGCCAAGAGGCAAGCCTATCAGCTTTCTCGATAACGTTGCCCGAGATGAACTTATCGGCTACCTCATAGCCACCTGCCTCAGGATTGTAGTAGATACGTCCCTCGAGGGCAGAGATGATGTCGTTCTCCTCCATCTCGGGAAGTAGCGAAGCCATGTAGGAGAGCTCCACACTTCCGTACTTGTTGAGCGAGGCTCCTAGAGCTTCGAGCGGGTCGGAAGCGATTGAGAGTTCGGCGGAGGAGAAGGCTGTGGGATGATCGAAGATATCCGCTTTGACGAAGTGTCCATCGATAGAGCGCTCAAGAAAGAGCATCTCCATCCCCGTGGCATCCATCTTAATGATGTCCGTATTGGCTTTCTTGTTCAGCTCCCCCCAGCGAGCGACATAGGCATCGTAGAGCCGGTTGAGCTTCTCCCGTTCCTCTTTGTCCTCGGCATGGTTGGTGGCCTCATAGTCATAGAGCCGGTGGTAGCTCTCGCGGATCTCTATGTAGGCTCTTAGGCGAGTAAGTTGAGCGAGAGGGAGATCCATGGGGTGAAAGGTTGGGCGCCTCTTGAGGTCGGATAGGTAGCCTACCTGTCCTTTCTGCGCGACGATAGAGCCATCGCGAAGGTGGCTGTCGGGGGCGGAGAGGAAGGGGCGAGGAGATGTGTCAAAGACCTCCCGATACTCGGTTGTGGGGACCACCTGGCCTTGTCCGGCTTCATCCGTGAAGTCGAAGAGAGAAGCCTCTTGGATCGTATCGCGAGCAGGCTGCTTACGCCTGCGAGGTGTTTGGGGCTTAGTTTCCGTATGAGCCTTCGGTGAGGAGGAGCTATGCTTTGGGGTATTAGCCTTGAGTTCGGCACTCACCCGCTCTACTTCTTGGGTCCAGAGGGTATATTCTTCTGGCGCAAAGAGTAGCTCCTCCTGCTCGTGGCTTGCCTGCATGATGGGGTGATGATCGTCATCAAAGTACACGGTCTGCCCATTCATCTCTCGGGGAGCTTCCATGTCGGGTCGTCGCTCAGGCGCTTCATACTGACGAAACAGGGTGAGTGCAGGGACTCCCTCAGGAGCAATTTCTTCGTTAGAGAGTGTCCTTTGTCCCTTGTCTAGCTCCTCTGTCGGGTTCTCTTCAGCCTGTAGAGCTTCCTTTGTGAAGTGCCCTTGTACGAGCTCTTCAAGCTCTTCTATCTGGTGGAGCTTAGTGGGAGAGAAGTAGAGGTCTCGCTCAATGCGTAGCCCTTTTATTTGGACCTCTTCCATCTCATCGAGTGAGATGTTCCCGAGCTCCCATCCATAGCCCATGGTAACTGCCCCAAAGCCGATACGCTCTTTCGGGTCGTACTCCAGGAGGTAGGCGGTGTAAGCTCCAGCGGGGAAGAAGTAGCGAGCATAGGCGGTACGATCACCGAGGAGCTCGTTTTCTGTACTATAGAGCTGGGGGAGGCTTTTCTCGATGGCCTTAGGCATCAGGTTAAAGGCATCGGCTCTTTCTTTGTCTTTCTTCTGAGCCTCCTTCTGCAGGGATCCTACGGTCACTCCGAGAGCGAGTAGCTTCTTCTCGGCTTCTACTTGGCGCTCTTCTTCAGTCGTTGCTACTCCTGTTTTGTAGAGCTTTCGATCGAAGTGCTGTGCTACATCCTGAGCAAGCTGTATCCGTAGACTATCAGCCATCTCGTCCATGTCGCCATCGAATTGGTATACCCAGGCTGCTTTCCCGTAGGGGTTGGTTCCCATGGTTCGCTCGGTCGCGATCGTATGCGAGCGGACCTCTTCCCATGAGCCCTCAAAAAGCGAGTTGTGGGTGAAGGCTATGGAGAAGCCATCGCCACTGGGCACAGCTGCAGTACGTACGAAGCGCTCTTCTTCGCCTGGTGTTATCCCCTTGCCCGTTTGCTTTTGCAGGACGATGAGGTCGCTACCGACCTCGGTCCCCGCGTGCTCTGAGAACATGCCCGAGGGTAGGCGAATGGCCGAGATGAGTCGGCTCTGCTCCATCAGATAGCGTCGGAAGATCTCGTTGTACGGGGAATCAAGTAATCCCTGCGACGTGATGAACGCCAGGACGCCACCCTCTCGTAGGCTATCCAGCCCTTTGATGAAGAAGTAATTATGGATGGTGCGTGTCGCTTCCCGCTTGATGCTATCCTTCCCTTTGGAGTAGGTGCGATCATAGACCATGAAGTCGCCGAAGGGGATGTTGCTTGTGATGAGGTCATACCGGTCCGCCTCAGCGAGCTCGCCGAGGGACTCGAAAGGGGCTTGGCGAACCGTTACTTTGCTCTCTCCAAGGGGATGGAGTGCTTGGGCTATCCGAGCCGTGAGTAAGTCCTTCTCGAGTGCGTCGACACGGCGAGCATAAGGGGCAAAGGTATCGGCAAAGGCTCCTATCCCGGATGATGGATCCAGACAAGAGTGAAACTCCACTCCGGTCTCAGCTAAGGCTGTAGCGATGGCGGAGACTATGCGCGTGTCGGTATAGAAGGAGGTCAAGACACTAGCCTTGATACTCTCCCAGTAGCGTTTGGCGATCAGAGCATCGGGAGCTTCTCGGTAGATGAGCTGCTTCAAGGTGCAGGTGGGCTTGAAGAGCTCTTGCTCGGACTTTGCCCAGTAGCGAATATCCTCGGGCTGTTCGGTGCGATTCAGTACACATTTGAGCCCTCCGAAGCCTCGGTAGGCGCCTAGGATGATCCGCTCTTCTTCGGTGGCTAGCCTTTGCTCTTTCTCGAGACGAAGGATGATGTGGATCGCTTGGGTATTGGCCGCAAGTACGGCTTTCTTGTTGTAAGGCATAGCTGAGTTTGTGCTTCTGAGGGGGGGGGGATTCTAGAGGTCGTCCGAAAAGTCACTAATGTTCCGCCGAAAAGAGGCTAATCTTTTGCCCAAAAGATTAGCCTCTTTTTCTCGGTCTATAAGGCGCTTTCCTGAGGATGGTTAGCGTCTTCTGTGGGGGTGGCTATTGGAGTCGAACTCAAACCCCGTTGAGCCGTCCCCTCGGAGGGTGATATGGGCGTTGAACTTCTTGCCCGCCTTGTTCTGAAAGCCTTTGATGAGGCCGGTTCGTCTACTGGTAAGGAGCTCCTTGATGTGTGCTTCAGTGAGCTTTATCCCGCAGATCTCACGGAAGAAGTGGAAGCTACAAGCCTCGTTGCGGCACTTGATGATCTTGGCAAAGATGCCCACAGAGTCCTGGGCGCAGAGTGGGCAGCGGTAGGAGGGATAGGCTGGAGCTTCAGCCTGCAGGGCGAGGAGCTTGTGGCAGATGTCTGTGGTGTAGCTTCTTATACGGAGAGCAAAGTCCTCGGCAGAAGCCTTCCCTGCTTCTATAGCTGAGAGGGAGAGCTCCCAGTTGGCCGTGAGTTCGGCATTGGCTAGTTCCTGGTCCTTGACGAGCTGATAGACGGACAGCCCTTTCTCTGTGGGGATGAGCGTCTTCTTTTCCCGACGGATGAGTTCGCGTAGGATGAGTGTCTCGATGATGCTTGCGCGGGTAGCGGGTGTCCCGAGCCCGCACTCGGCAATCGCCTTGCGACTCTCAGTATCGGTTAGCTCCCGTCCAGCATGCTCCATAGCGGAGAGTAGGGAGGCTTCGGTAAACAAAGGTTTGGGCTTGGTCTGATGCTCCGTGATCTCAGAGTGACGAAGGGGTAAGTGCTCCCCTTCGGTGAGCGTGGGGAGTTGTTCGAGGAGCTCTTCCTCGTCGTCTGTCGCCTCCACTTTGTCCTTTCCTCCGTCTTGCGAATAAGCCCTCCAGCCCAGCGACAGTCTACGTGTAGCCCGCCAGCTGTAGTGGTAGGTCCCGTCGCTCAGCTCCGCCTGCATGCGCTCTTCTTCGCTGTTGGGAGCAAAGGCTTCGATGAAACGGCTGAGGATCATCTGATAGAGCATTGTCTCTTCTGGAGATAGTCCCTCGGGGGACTCACCTGTTGGGAGGAGTGCATGATGGTCGGTCACCCGATGATCATCGACAGCGTGCCGATTAAGCGGTTGGCTAAGAGTGATACCTAGCTGATGGAGTAGGGTGGGGATCGTCTCGAAGACATCTTCGCTGATGTAGCGACTCCCGGTGCGTGGGTAGCTTATGATCTTCTTCTCATAGAGCGCTTGGGCTAGCGACAGGGTCTTGTCGGCCGAAAAGCCGTGCTTGCGGTTGGCCTCTTTCTGAAGCGTGGTGAGGTCAAAGAGGAGCGGAGGTGGGGTCTCGGTGCACTTCCGCTCGACCGATAGGACCTTCAGATGGGGCTGATCACTTAGTTTTTTCAGGGTGCTTTGAGCAAGGTTCTTGTCCTCGAAGCGCTCTTGGCAAAGAGCCTCGAGGAGGATGCCGTCTTGCTCAATCGTAGCATGGAGTCTCCAGTAGGGGCGGGATGAGAAGCCTTGGTGCTCTAAGAAGCGACGACATACTAGGGCGAGTGTCGGGGTCTGTACACGCCCCAGCGAATAGGCTCCACGGCGAGCTATTGAGAGTGCACGGCTGGCATTGATGCCGACGAGCCAGTCTGCCTCGCTACGAGCTTTTCCTGCTACGTAGAGTGCATCATACTGCTCCCCAGGTTTGAGCTTGGCTAGTCCCTCCCGAATTGCCTTGTCGGTGAGGGAGGAGATCCATAGCCGCTGGAAGGGCTTTTGGCAGGCGAGGTAGGTGTAGATGTAGCGGAAGATGAGCTCTCCTTCTCTTCCTGCATCGGTAGCGACGATGATCTGCTCGGCACGCTCGAAGCAGGATCGGATCACCTTTAGCTGTTTGAGGGCTGTCGGGTCGTCTTCGAAGGATTTCTCTTTGCGGATTTGTCGAACGATGAGCTGAAAGGGCTGAGGGAGGATGGGGAGTTCATCGGCCTTGTATGTCCCGAGTCCGTAGTGCTCGGGCAGGGCTAGGGTGATGAGGTGACCGAATGCCCAAGTGACGAGGTAGCCCTTACCCTCGATGAAGCCGTCTTGCTGGTGTGTAGCCCCTATGATGCGCGCAATGTCACGAGCTACAGAGGGCTTTTCTGCGATGATACAGGTCGTCATGGTCTTGTGTCTTTGACTTAAAGCTTATGTCCACGACGAGCCTTACGCTCTTGCTTCTGCTTCTGGTCGGCTGTGGGCTCTGTTTGCTCAGACTTGAGTGGCTCTTTGAGGTGCTTGGTCGCTTCATTGATTTTGCCTTCGTTGTTCACTGCTACCTGGGTCTTGTGTCCTTCGGCCACGGCTTCGACTTCCTGCTTCCCTTGCTTCTTCTCGGGGTTGTACTTGAAGAAGCGGGGGCGGTTCTGTTCCTTATCCATACGGACGTAGGCGTTGAAGTGCTTGCCCTCCTTGTCGACCATGTTCTTGAGGTAGAGGGTGCGTCCCGAGTCAAGAGCCTCGCGCTGCTTCTCGGTCAGCTCAAGCCCGCAGAGTTTACGGGGAGCGCCTTGGCTTTGCCCTGGGTAGAGAGACTGCTCCTGACGCTCACGAAGACTCTTGCTGTCGCCGAAGATGAACTCGATGCCCTTCTTATCGGCATTGACTTGAAGCGTAGCGTCGAAGGACTTGCCGTTCTTGGAGGTCATGCCCTCTACTTTGACCGCCTTACCCTCTACAAGGTCTTTGTACTGCTGGTCAGAGAGCGTCACCCCTTTGATCTCCTTAGGAATGGATACTCGGTCAGCACGTAAGGCAAGGAGCTCGTTGGTCTGTGGGTCAATGGATACGTAGGCGTCGAAGAGCTCTCCCTGCTTGGTGACGACTTCGATGGTCTTGCCTAGGTTGCCCGTCTTGAGGAGCTGTGCCTTGTCCTCGGGGCTGAACTTGTAGCCCATGTAGGGGAAGTCAAGCTGAGGCTCCTTGCGCATGGCATGAACGGCAAGACCGATGTTGCCATCATCGTCGGTGCGGAACGCTAGGCGTGCCTCGGTGTAGATCGAGCTATTGCCGTAGGGTACTGCGATGGGGAGGAGGTCACTCTTCTGCCAGGAGAGCATCTTTTCGAGCGCTCCACTGGCTTCGAGCTTCTCGCGACTGAGGCCGAGGTCTTCAAGCATACGCCAGTCGATCTGTTCGGGATCAATGGCAGTGGTGCGCTTCTGCATGGGAAGGAAGTCCTCAAAGGACACTTGCTGTGATTTGATTAGCTCTTCGGAGGCAGGATGGTGCCGATTCTGCAAGGAGGAGCGAAGGCTCTCTACGCCTTGCTCGACGTTGCTTGCAAGGACCTTGTACAGTCCGAAGCGAGTCGGGTCGTTGAACTGCTTGAGGAAGTTCTTCATGAAGTTCTTCAGCAGCCCGTCTTGGTTATTGAACTTGAGGAAGCTACTCTGATTGGTGGCCTCGGCGGAGGTCGTCTTGAGCTCTCCCTCTTCGTTGATGTCCGAGATGATGGAGAGTTTGCCTACCTCGGATGCATTCTGGACCTCTGTGCGGTCCTCTAGGACTAGTACGTAGTCCTCCATGTGATTGTTGTCCATAATGATGCCAAATGTCTGATATAAAGTGTTCTGTGTGGCAAATATATGGATGGAAATAATGTGCTTCAGAGTCTTGGGATAAGGCGGGATATGGCGGGTAGAAAGGGGAACCTAGATTTGTAATTGAGATTCCTCTATTGAAATTTGTTCAATTGGTAAATGATAAGTAAATTCGTGTTGTGCAACGTAAGTAGCGAATTCTAATTGTTGTTTGTTTTAGGCTGTATTAATGAGTCTGCATATTTGTTCAAAAAAGGAGAGGTCTAGAGGTGCTAGGGGGATTAAGTTCTCTTTGGAGAGGTGTTTAATTCTACTAATTTTCTTCTGCCTACTCTATCTACCTAGCAAGGTATATGCTCAAACTTCTCAGAATACTCAACGGCAACTTGAGGCTGTAGAACGAACTTTTGCCGATCTAGCTCAGCGCAATGCCTATGTTGAGAGCTTAGATTATAATGACTTGCCTATGGCACATTTGCCCATAGGGATGAAACGAACGGTTAGCGGTATGGAGGTTACCATCGCCGTTAATCGTTTTGCATTGGGACCAACCCATAGTGAACTTACCGTTTATGCAAAAGCCATTATTCCACAGGGAAGTGATGGTCGTAGGTTAGTCCTCTTCTTTGGCGCAGAGGGTGTCAAGGGTACTCATTCAGGAGGCTTGGCTGATGAGGTTAAGTTGTCACTTCTCCAAGATGTCGAGATCCCGTTCAATGGAGGTAATACCTCCCTAGTTCTTAAGGGCGGATTCAATCGTACTCGAGGCTTCTCTGAGAGCAACACTTACATGACCATCAATTGTGATGGCTTCAGAAACTTAGCTTTAGATGCAGAGGTGCATTTCCCAACCTCACTGATATCATCAGCCACGAATGGCGAACAAGTAGTTGGTCGTTTCAGCACTATCATAGAAAGCTGGGACGACTTACTTGTATCGATGAGCTTACCTTCTTTTGAAATTAAGGGGCTTAAGGGCTATGTTTTTGATGCTAATGATGTGGTCTTTGACTTCAGTAGCATACGCAACTCTAGAGATATACACTTCCCTAAGGAGTATGAACAAGGTTTTCTGCCAGATGAACGTACACTATGGCGGGGTGTATATGCTAAGAGTGTTTCAGTGACTCTACCTAAAGCTTTTTCTAATGCTCGTTTCTCTGCCGAGAATCTCCTAATTGATGATAATGGTATTACAGGGATATTTGCTGCGGATAATGTTCTGCAACTGGATAAAGGGAGTGCCAGCGGTTGGAAATTCTCTGTGGATCGCTTTGAGTTGCAACTTGTAGCCAGCGAGCTAGTGTCTTCGGAGCTTAAAGGCCGCCTAGGCTTGCCTTTCAAAGGGGAAACAACAACCTTAGCCTATGAGGGTTTTATGCAAATGAACGACCGTTATACATTGGTTGTTCGGCCAGACTCTAGTTTGAACTTCTCAATCTTTAATGCTGAGGCTCAGTTAGATCCCAGCTCTTATGTTAAGCTAGATTTAATAGACGACAAATTTGTCCCAGAGGCTGTTTTGCATGGTCGGATGGCTCTTGGCAAGACCGAAGGACTTGATGATCTCAAGGGCTCTGAGTCCGTTAAATTAGCGAGTTTAAAATTTCGTAACCTTCGTTTAACTACCAAAGCACCTTATATTAGCGTTGAGGCTTTGGGATACGAAGGTGAGGCAAAGCTGGGAGATTTTCCTCTCTCCATACATCAGTTAGAACTCGGAGCTAATGAACGAGGTGCTCATTTGACACTAGGGGCTGGGCTTAGCCTAGGGAAAAATCTCTTTTCAGGAAAGACAACCATTACACTACGAGCGGCTTATCACGATAATGTCTGGTATTATGAGGGTATGGACGTCAGTGAGATTGCCCTTGATGCTAAAATTGCGGGCAAGATTGGTCTGGTAGGTAAGCTTAATTGGCATCGCGACGATACAATTTATGGGAATGGCTTTACTGGGGATCTTCTCTTATCGCTGGGTTTAGGCAAGACTAATCATGTTTCGTGGAAAGTCCGTGCAGGCTTTGGTCGTAAAGACAGCAATAGTTATTGGTATGCCGATGGCCTAGGGACTTTCCCTCAAGGTATACCGCTTGTTGCTCCTATGACCCTCAATGGTATTGGGGGAGCTCTTACTTATGGTGTGCGAGCTGAAGGGCAAAGTGCCGAGGGTGGCAAATTCCGAAGTGCTCAGTACGTGCCTGATGAGAGTAAGGGACTCGGATTCAAGGCATCTACATTATTTGAAATCAGCAAAACGGCACAAGGTGAGGCTGCCCTAGAGATAATTTTTTCTCGTTCTGGAGGCTTAAGTATGGTCGGTTTCTATGGCTATGCCCAATTCCCTAAAGATCTTAGGGGCGAAGTGTCCGCAGAAGAGAGGATAGAGCAACAACATCGTTTTATTCCGAGCAACTTAGGAGAACAGCTGAAGCAGGGTGGTGACTTTGAGAACATTCTAGGGGCTTTAAGTATAAAGAAACTACCAGAAGCACTTAAGGGGGCTAATATTTCAGGTTCTATTTTTATGCAGTTGGATCTGGACAATAGTAGCCTACACGCCGTGAGCCAAGTCTATGTGTCAAGTCCAGCTGGTGTAATCGCAGGCACTGGTCCTGATGGACTTGCCGGAAGGGGTGTACTGCATATTGATCCTAAGGAGTGGTACTTACATCTAGGGACTCCTGCGACTCCTATTGGTTTGAAGTTAAATGTTGGTAGCATTCTCGCTGTTAAGAGTGATGCTTACCTAATGGCAGGAAGCCGTATTCCGGGTATGCCTACTCCTCCGCAAGAAGTAGCTAATCTTATAGGGCAAGATATTAGCCGTCTGAGCCTAGGGCGTAATTTAGACGCTCTAAGTACAGGTAAAGGCTTCGCTTTTGGCTCTAAACTGGGAGTGCGTACTGGTGACCTTCAGTTTGCTATCATGTATGCCAACTTTAATGCAGGCTTAGGTTTTGATGTGATGCTCAAGGATTATGGTCAGGCACAATGTCGAGGCCGCTCTGGGACAATCGGTCTGAATGGCTGGTACGCTCAAGGGCAGGCTTATGCCTATCTGCAAGGTGAGTTGGGTGTAAAAATTAAGTTGTGGTTTGTGCGTGTGCGTGTCCCTGTCATTAGGGGAGGTGCGGCCGCCTTGCTACAAGCAGGCCTACCCGATCCAACCTTCTTCAAGGGATACCTTGGCGTAAATCTTAATGTGCTTGGGCTTGTGAAGGGACATGCTCGCTTTAAGCTAAGTATCGGCGAAGAGTGTGAAGTCGTCAATCCAGGCTCATCTCCCGTAGATGAACCAATGATCAACGATCTTTCGCCAGTTATCGGGGAGCGAGAAGTAAGCGTCTTTGCTGTACCTCAAGCAACCTTCAATGTTGCAATGGGTAAAACCTTTGAGGCCTCAGACGAGCGTGGTGTAAATAAGATCTATCGTATTAGTCTCAAAAGTTTTGACCTTAAGGATAAGGAAGGCAAGAGCATTGCTGCTCAACTTGTGTGGGGTGATGATAAGACTAAGCTCAGCTTGCAGGCTAAAGAAGTCCTTCCGCCAAATACAGAGCTTACGGCAAGTGTTCGTGTTGGCTTTGAGGAGTTTATAAATGGTTCTTGGCATCAAGTTGTGACTTCGGGTAAACCAGCAATAGAAGAGAAGACACATACTTTCACTACGGGTGGGGCTCCCAGTGAAATCCCTCTTGCCAATGTCGTTTATGCTTACCCAGTTGTAGGCCAGTCATACTTCCTCCCCAAGGAAAGTAACAAGGGCTATGTGCAGCTCAAGATGGGACAAAAGTACCTCTTTGAGAAGGGCTTTGACTACAAGATGAGCTTCCTTGACGAAGAGGGTGGACGAGTGTCCACGGACTTCAACTACAACGAGAGTGAGAATAGACTAGAGTTTATTATTCCCAGCCTGAGAAAGAAAACTCCCTACACACTGAGCCTAGCTTACACCGCAGAAGTTCAGGAGGGGCAAGAAAGTCCTAAGAACAACTCTACTACTCATCTTGATAGCGAAGACTTAAGTGTGCGTATTGGAGGTGATAGGGCTGAGCGCCTTGTGGCTAGCAACCTAGAGAAAGCTATCCTCAGCTATGATTTCAGTACAAGTCAGCACAGTACCTTCAAGGAAAAGATGGATGCCCTCAAGATTAAAGATGGCTTTGCTGTTTATGATGAAGCCTCAGCTTATCCTCTTGAGCTGGATGTCCGAGCTGATGAGGCTTTTGATGAGGCTGAAGTATTAGGGGTAGAGACGACACAAGGGAAAGCCCTTGTGCAACTCAAAGCAACGCTAGAAGAGGATTATTTTGCCAAGACCGTCTACCCCCTAGTTTATGAGGGCTATCCCTTTGCTGGTCTTGAGTTAACTTATCGTAGTGAGCAACCCTATGGTGCACCACCCTATTATGCCTTTGCTCCAAGCCCATACTTCTTGTCTAAATTGAGTGATGGGACTCTCAATAAGCAAGCTTATCGATTCCCCTTCACTTTCTTAGCTTCGCATGTTGTCTTTGCTGACTTCAGCGACCTACAGGGGCTTGTGGTCAATAACCGAGATCTAGTGGGGCGTAGTATTTACGAGCGCTTCGCCCTTGGAACTTTACCCGTACTCAGACATGGCAAGTATAAGGCTCTCGTGAGCTACGTCTTACCTGACGGTACCGTAAGCTCAACGATGCCTATCCTTTACAATAACAATCTCAAGTTTAACACAGAGCGATGAAACAAGCAAGATGGGGTATGAGGCTCCTTACCCTTGGGATATGTTTGTTCCTGTCGGCTATGCTCAAGGCACAAACGAAGTCACAGGGAAGCATTAAAGTAAGGACTGAAGTCCATAGTGATAAAGTGTTATTGCGATGGATTGCCAGTGATGCCAAAACTTGGGAAAGCTTGAACAAGCATGGGGTTCGCTTAGAGCGTCTAACTATCGCACGTAACGGACAAATACTACCAAGCCCTGAGGCTCATATCTTAGGTGCTGAGCTCAAGCCAAGAGAGAGCGATGAACTCAAGACTATAGCCACACAATATCCTATGGGCTTAGTGATGGCACAAGCTGTCTTTGGGGAGGACTTTGAGGTGGGTCTCGGAGATAACCCCATGGCCAAGGCTATAGCTCTTGATGAGCAAAGAGAGCAGCGTTATCTCTTCTCGGCTTATGCCGCCGACCTATGCTTTCCTGTTGCCAAGGTTATGGGATGGGGCTGGGAGGATACAACGGTTAAGCCTGGAGAGCGATACCTGTATAGAGTCATCGCACTCAGTACAGACAAGAAGAATCCAATCAAGGCCGGGCTAAACTTCGTCATCATGGGGCAGAATACCCAGCTAGTCAAGCCTCAAGCCCTTTCTGTTCGCTTCGGGGATGCATCGGCTCAACTCTCTTGGGACTACAATGGATTAGTACACCTATATAATAGCTACATCGTTGAGAGGAGTGAGGATGGACATACCTTTACTCCTATTACCCCAGAGCCTATTACTCGTATGTCCAAAGGGGAAAAGAGTGCACATGCTCCGATTACCTATACGGATAGCATTGCTAACCTACAGACCTATTACTATCGTGTAGCTGGGATTACTCCTTTTGGTACTAAGAGCGCATATAGCATAGTTGTTTCAGGAGCTGGATATCCAAGTCTTAAGACGATACCTATGATTAGCTCTGCCTCTTTTAATGAGAAGGGTGGGGCGCAGATGAGTTGGACATTCTCCCCAGAGGAAGAAGACCTCTTGGAGAGCTTCAGTATCTTACACTCGACCAATGATAAGAAGTATGTTCCCTTGAAACAGGGACTAGCTCCTTCCGTAAGGAGCTATACGATAGATATTCCTAAAGCGAAATATGTCTACTATAAGATAGAAGCTAAGCCTAAGAGAGGGGTATCAAGAGAATCTTTACCCATCCTTCTGCAGCCGATTGATAGTATTCCCCCGAGCAAGCCAACTGGACTAAGAGCTCAAGTAGATAGTCTAGGTAAGGTCCGTCTACAATGGAGTGCTAATAAAGAGGCTGACATATTGGGGTATCGCCTATACCGAGGAGAGAATAAGGGTGAAGAGTTAATCCCTATTACAGATGTAGCCATACGAGATACTCTATATCAGGACAGCGTCAGTCTGCAATCTCTTAATAGTAAGGTGTACTATGCCCTGACAGCTCTTGATCATCGCTACAATCAATCAGAGCAATCAGAGCTTGTTGAGGCATTAAAACCTAATGTACTTGCACCAACGGCACCAAGTATTACTCGTATAGAGCATGATAAGGAGCATACTGTGCTTCACTGGGAAGCCGCAGATGACCCATACCTTACAGGTTTTATCATCTTTAGGAAGGAGCTAGGAAGTAATACCCTGCATCAAGTCGCGAAGATTGATGATGAGACCCAGAGAACTTATCGCATCAAAGATGAACCAGGGAAGAGCTACATCTATCAGATGCAAGCCTACTCTAGTAAGAGGCTTCTCTCTGCGCTGTCTCAAGAAGTCGCTATCGGAGCTCAGATAAGTGAAAAAGCCTTGGTAGATAGCCATCTTAGCCTCAGTACCCTGCCAGAAGGAGTAATAGCTATTAAGTGGAAGACACAAGCTCCAGCACTCATAAGTGTAGCTCTCTATAAGACAGATGAGCAAGGACGCTTATACCTCTATCGTGATAGCCTACCTGCCGAGGGGGAAGTTGTAGACAGTGAAACCCAACAGGGAAAGAGCAATACTTATACCCTTGTAGTCAAGCATAAGGGCAGCAAGCCGCAAACGATTAAGAGAAGCGTAAATTTATGATGCGAAAGAAAATCCTACAAATAGTCTTTATATGGCTTATTATCATACTCTCCAGCCAAGCTCAGAACAATGGGAGGTATAAATTAACTCTGTCTTTTGACAGGGTGCATAATACGAATAGTAACCCTATGGGCTGGCTAGATTTTGAGTTTTTTGCATCGTCTAAAGGTAAAGAGGAGCTCTTAGGTAAATTTCAGCACGGTCCTGTAAAAGACTCTCCTTGGTGGGGCAGGCAACCTCCAACAATCGTCAAAGAATATAGGAATGAAGATGGAAATGCTCCTGATAGGATAAGAATCTGGAGTAAAAAAGAAACGAAGCCCTTGTTTGGAATTGGAGCGAAGAAGTATTATGCTCAAGATTACAAAATCTTAGACAGGACATTGCCTTATATTAATCTTAGTTTTGACCACGGAGACCAAGGGCATTCATTCATCAATAAGATGCTTTTAATGGTGCACCTTGAGCTCATCCCCGTCTCTATTAACCTCCATTACTTCCACAACCAGGGGCAGGGGTCGGAAGTGAGTGTTAATCGTATGTTGCCAGACAAAGATCCTATTACCCTCAAGGCAACAAAAGGTTTCGTTGAGGCAACCTATCAATGGGAGTACCGAATAGTAGGAGACCCAACCTGGGCCCCCCTACCGGCAGGCGTATCTTATAGTGAGGGCAAGTCTGTTGTTACGCTCAAGGGCGAAGACCTTATGAGCGAAGCCGACTATCGAGCTTTGATTGCGAGTGGCAAATCTATTGCCTTCCGCATCAACGCTATCACCGATGAGGCACGCACGGAGAGTCAATATAAAGTCATCACGCTCAAGCCTACACTCACAGTCCCTCATATTGTCTCGACAGAGATGCAACAAGAGCGTTGTCATAACTCTCAAGATGCCTCTATTTATGTGAGACTGGATAGAGCACTGCAGCCCAATGAAACTATTGGAATTGCTCGATTGATTGGGAATATCAGGGAGAGGGTAGATAATATTGAGGCTCTTGATGCCAATAATGGCTTCTACATTCGGGAGCTCACAGCAGGGAACTATACCTTCGCTCTCTTAGGGACACACTCTAATGGATTAGCTGCTTACGCCCAAGCACCTAGCCATGTCATCAATATGACCATCGCCGAGCGACCTGCCATCACACACTCGTTTACCAAGAAGGATGTGAGTTGCTTCGCTGGCACTGATGGTGCCATCACACTCACGGCCTCGGGCGGAACAGGGCGCTTCAAGGCACATCTGCTTGACGCCTCAGGGACGGAGATTCGCACCCAAGAGTTTAGCTCAACAACTACTTTCTCTCGCCTTCCAGCAGGGCAATATACCCTCAAGGTTTATGATAGCAATGATTGCTTCGCCAAAGACGGTGGAGGCAATGAGCTCATACACCGCGTCACACTGGCTGAGCCCTCCGAAGCTGTGTCTGTTTTGGTGGAAGCTGTCGTAAGTCCCTTAGCTTATAACTCTTCTGATGGCTCCATCAGTTTTAGAGCCTCAGGGGGAACTCCACTCGCTAACGGCTACCAGGTCCGTATCATACGTCTGTCGGATGGCCGCAGTTTTACCCCTACTTCTGTACGCCCCGATGGGGGAGCCTATATCTACACTCTATCTAATATATCTAGAGGAGAATATCAGGTCATTGTAGAGGATGCCCGCTTTGATGCTCTCGCCCCCGAGGATAAGAATGCCCCTTGTGGTTGTCGAGCAAAGCTTGATATAACGCTCAATGCTCCTCCTCCCCTAGGCGTTGAGGTTAAGGAAAGTCGCTTCGTTAGCTGTCACGGAGATAGTAACGGAGAGATAACAGCACATGCTAAGGGTGGCAAGCCCCATATAGCGAGCCGTCTGCCCTACACCTACACTTGGTATAAGCTAACCAATGGTTCTAACGAAGAGCTAAGTCAACAAACAGATAGTATCGCTCGTGGTCTTAGTGCAGGACAATATCAAGTGAAGATTACAGATGCTAATAACATCAGTATATTATCTACCATATTTACATTAGTTCAGCCCGAGGCTCTAAGCCTCAAGTTTAAGGTCATCAGCCCTAATTGTAGTGGAGGAGAAGGCTCTATCGAAGCGCTTGTCACGGGAGGCACCGCTCCATATTCATATGAGTGGAACAAGGAGGGTGAAACCAACTCAAGTCTTCGAGTTAACGAAATAGGTACCTACTTCCTCCGTGTTACAGATAGTAGAGGCTGTACTATTGATGCTACAGCAGAGGTTTCTTCACCTGACGCCCTTGTTGTGCGACCAGAATTAGTGCACCCCAGTTGCTTTGGAGCTTCTAATGGTAGCATCAAACTCAATATCAGTGGAGGTACGAGTCCCTATACGATACGTTGGGAGGATAGTCCTAGTCTTACTACTCGTCAGCGAGATAAACTCCAGGCTGGAGAATATGTGGCTCTGATATCTGATGCTGCTGGATGTACGCTACGCTATCGCTTGAGCTTGACACAGCCAGACGAACTCAAGGTAAACCTCTCCGAAGCCTTTACTCTCTGTAAAGATCAAAGTCGTAATCTACGAGCTACATCCAATCAAGAGAATGTAAGCTACTCATGGTTGCGTAATGGTCAGCCTCTCAGCGAAACTGGTAAAGAGCTTAGCGTTAGCCGTGCTGGCACTTATCGTGTCATCGTGACCAATGAGGGCGGTTGCACAGCCTCCGCTGAGGTTATAATCCGTGAGAGTCAGACCGAACTACCCATTGATATTACAGCTCCAAGTTCTGTAGACCTAGGAGCAGAGATCCATGTAGTTAATATCAGTCAAATCAAGGCTGATCGACTAAAATGGCATCTCCCTGTCGGGGCAGTTGTCAAGAGCCAGAGTGATGAGAGGCTTATCTTCACAATGAACTCTGCGGGTATATACACAGTAGCACTTGAGAGCTATCTTGGTGACTGCTCAGCACTTGTTAGCCAGCGTATCGAGGTACTACCTGCTGGGAGTGTGACTCTTCCCGATGATAAGGTTGGAGCCATGATCAAACAGTTTCTTGTGACACCTAATCCAACGACAGGAGAATTTAAGGTCTTTATTGAGCTCCGAGAGCCTCAAGACTTTACACTGCGCCTCCTATCTCCGACCATGGTAGAGATGGATAAGAAGGCTCTAAAGAAAGTGCAAGTGCAAACTTTTGAGTACGAGCTGCGAGGAAATACCTCTGGAGTCTACACCGTAGAGCTTCGTGTCGGGGAAGAGAGGTCTTTGCTCAAGGTGACAAAACAAGGCAACTAATTTATTTAGATTATAATCGTAATAGCGATGTGGAGATCTAAGCACACGGGCTTCGCTCAGTCCATACTCTATAAAGTCTTACTCTTCTCTCTTCTCCTTTGTGGAGGAGGGAAGCAGTTGTGTGCTCAGTTCTACCCCATCCATGCTGTAGTTCAGTGGCCCTCTCCGCAGAGTCCGCACTTAGTGGACTATTATTCGGGCAGTCGTGATCGTCTTATCATCACGCTGCATAACCGAGATCTTCAGCAGCCGTTACTTCTGGCTCGCTTGCGTTTGCAGATCAAGAGTAATGGCTTCCTTGCCCAGACCCGCGAGGAGCTGTCGTATCCTCAGCTGGAGCTTATGGCGGGTGTACCAACGCGTCTGACGGCAACAGACCTGATGCCTTACCTTCGTCCGGAGAGCCTGCTTATCAATGGTCGTCTGCGTAATGGTCAGTTCCCGACGGGCTTTACAGAGATTTCTGTACAGGTGGTCGACTACTATAGCCAGCAAGTCCTCTCGTCTTGGCATACAGCTCGCGCTTACCTCGATAGTAAGCAGCCGCCTATGCTGAACCTGCCCCAGCGTGATGAGCAAGTGGCCTATCGTGATCCGCTCTTCATCCGCTTCCAGTGGTACCCTCGCCATCAAGGTCTGGCTGGTACGGAGTATGAGTTTGTCCTCAAGGAGCTCCCCGATAATGGCGCTGCTCCTCAGGCAGCCTTCGCCTATGGTAACGAGATCTACCGCACTCGTACGCGTCATACTACGCTCAACTATACTCATCTAGAGCCGATTCTCTTGCCCAATCGGCGCTACGCCTGGCAGGTGCAGGCTATCGCTCGTGATGGTGTAGATGAGCTAGGTCTGTTTGAGCATGGGGGCTTCAGCGAAATATACTGGTTCACACTCAATGAGAACTGCCCCGTTCCCACGGGGCTGAAGGCAGATCCCCGCTATGCTAAGGTGGACTTCTCGTGGAATAGAGTCGTCGGTGCTACGGGCTATATGCTGGCCTGTCGCCCGAAGACGAGCAAGGATATCTACGAATGGAGCGAGGTGCAGTCCTACGGCGAGCGAATGACGCTTGCTCAGCTGAAGCCCGGCTGGACCTACGAATGGCGTGTGGGCACGCTCTGCACGGGCGATAAGCCGATCTACTCGGCTATTCAAGAGGTAACGCTGCCTAAGAGTAACGTAGACCTTCTGCGCGACTGTGGTAAGGAGCCACCGCGCCCCAACCTCAGTCCCGATCCCGCCTTAGATATTCAAGTGGGGGATACGGTGACCATTGGCGGTGACTATCCGATGGTGATTACCCAGCTCCAGAGCCTTGGTGATGGCTGGTACTCCGGTCGTGGCACGACACGACTCAGCTCTATCATCGAGCTCCCACGTGTGGCCCTTCGCTTTGATCGCCTTCGTATCAATGTCGAGAAGTGTCAGATCGATGGGCTTGTCGAGGCTATCTACGCAGATCAGCGTGGTGGTATTGCCGATCTCGACAAGATCGATGACGGGGGTAAGAGGGTCCAGCCAAGTAAGCTGCGCATCAGAGAGCGTAAGGTAGACTTTGCCCTCGGGGATATGCCCGAGATGAGCTTTGACCCCGAGACCGGAGAGCTGGAGGTGACCGATGCTGAGGGTAAGCCACAGCGTATTAAGCTCGACCTTCCCGAGGGAGGGGCGTCTGCTTCGGCCTTCCCGATGATCATCACCGACAGTAAGGGCGATAGCTATCAGCTTAGCCCCGCCGAGTCGTCAGAGGTGAGTAGCAGTGGAACATCAGGTACCTCATCACCAGAGGGACGCGTAGGCACGAAGCAAGCCATCAAAGTAGAGCGTGTAGATAAGATTGGCTCTTTTGATGCGAGCCGCTTAGCTCATGGTATAGGCACGGTTCGCTTTGAGCCATCAGCACAGGCACGCTATGCCTTTGACAGCGGCACTGAGTCCTGGTACCAGCGCTCCGTCAAGCTGGACGAGTACTACAAGCCTTTTGCTAAGGACTATATCGCCCCCTGGAAGCTCATCCCTACGGGTGAGCAGGATGTCGTCGCGGCACGCTACGAAGGGAAGAAGGCAATTGACCTGAGCCGTGTTCGCTTTGCTACGTCTCCTAATAGTCCTGCCCTGCCAGCAGAGCTCCACGAGGAGAGCAAGACCTGGAGTCTCAAGCTGCCAGCGACGGATGCCCAGAGTAGCTATGATGTCTATGCGATCTATGAGGGGCAGGTCATCGGTAAGCTCCGTGTCGTAAGCTATCCGAAGCAGCACCATAAGCTGACGCTGGTACCGGTCAATGATGCCAAGCTTGACAAGGCGCAGATAGAGCGCGAGCTGAATAGTATCTACGACTCGGTGGGTATTCACTTCGATGTCGAAGTGGATGCTCGCATGCGAGGGAACTATAGCTGGGATCGTGACGGCGACGGTAAGCTCAGCATTGTCGGTAAGAGCTTCTTCGGTCGTGTGCGCGAGGTGAAGGAGAGTGCGGAGATGGAGTACCTGAAGAAGACTTATACGCAGCTTGCAGGTACGCTTGATGGCGTCTACCTCTTCGTCGTGGATGCGGCAGGAGGCTTGGAGGCTCAGCCGAAGGACTTGCTCGGTGAGATGCCCCGTCGTAGTCGCTTCGGGTACATCTTCTCGGGGAATAGCCCGAATGGAGGTGTGTCTGCCTTAAGTCATACCATTGCCCACGAGCTGGGGCACGGGCTCTTCACGCTGCAGCACACCTTCGATGACGAGTACGGGGGGACGGAGAGTCAGGGTCAGACGCGTAATCTGATGGACTACACCACGGGCAAGGAGCTTGCTGCCTTCCAGTGGAATGTCCTTGCGAATCCAGCTGTCTTCACTGCAGCGGATAATAAGAATCAAGGGGATTTAGTAAGAAGAGAGAAGGCTCTCGTAAGCGCTAAAAATGGAGGGATTACACCTGATGGCAAGGTTATTCTCTCTGTCAAGGCTACGAATAGTGACCATATCGCTACTCTAACCATAATTCCAGGGAGCTACTACGTCCATGGAATAACACTATTCTCAAGAGATGGCAACCCCTTTAAGAGCTATTCTTGGGATGAAGAGAAGAAGACTTATGCCTCAGGCGGTGAGTTGATAGAAGATGCACCAGATCTTGAACTGACGTATAATACGAGATCGCAGCAGGTTACTGCCAGACTGTATCGTGTGGCCTCAGGGGAAAAGTGCCTCTACGACTATCATGATGTCACGTATGACCCTGCCAATCCCTCATCCCTCAAGATCCCTGAGCGGAACTGGAAAACAGATTACCTATGGTCTGCTTCTGAGTCTTGTAAGGCTGAGTTCATCGCCCGCACCACCCTCACTAAAGATAGACGATCCTATGATGAAGAGCAGATAAAACGAGATATCCTGAAGCTCGGCCAGCTGTCAGAGAAGACGAGTTATGAGGATTTGCTCCGCACGCTTGAGTCTTGCCATATCCGCTCACTTAAGCGTCAGAGTTATGAATGGCTGATCAGTACCTTTAAGCGAATCGCTCAAAAGGAAACGCTAAAGGAGCTCGAGGAGTTAGCTATTCTGCGTCTGATGCAATCGATGGATGGCAAGGACTATTCTCGATTCTATCGCGACTTAGAAGCTGATCAGAATGCGCTCCTTCGGCATCTTGTATCTGAGATAGATGATGTCTCGCTCTACTTCTGGACCGACAAGGACAACTACACCAACTTCATCGGAGCGCTGGTGTGGATGTTCAATGCCGATGGTGGCAAAAGCATCAAGGGGAGATTCCCTCAAGCTCCAGACGATTATGCTCGAATCGTTCTCAACTTAACTCCCGTTAAGTATGGCTCTGTCCAATTAATGGGAGGAGGTGATGCATCCTTCACCGAGAAGTATAACCAAGGTGAGTATATCAGCTCGACCGGGGAGGTAAAGCTGTTGGATGTATATAAGACCTATACCACTACAAGGAACTCACTTCATTCACGAGAGCATAGAGAAGAGTTGGGGATTGTCTCTCCTCTTACTCCTATTATCATCGTCCCCGATACAGATAATCTCCCGCTGATCGAGACCGCCTTGGGTGGCAACGCTCTGTCGGATCAGATGCATGTTGTACCCGCGATCTTCATGAAGTATCGCGCAGACAAGATCCGTAATGACAATATCGCGAAGGGAGTTGTCACGGCCTTTGATGTCGCGACGATCGTCTTTAGTGGCGGTACGGCATTAGCTACGAAAGTACACTGGATCCGCCGTGCCTGGGCCTTAGCTGAAGTTGTGGGCGCTGTGGGGAATATCGCAGTGAATGCGCAGGTGATCACTGACCCAGAGCTGAAGCGCGCTGTAGATATCTACAATACAGCGATGGGGGTCATAGGCATCAAGAATGCAGGGCAGGCGGGATATAAGTTCGTTAAGAATCTGCCCAAGCAGAGTAAGACGTTGCTTCAAGAGAACAAGGCTCTTAGAGGGCTCCTCGCCTCTAAATATTCGGACTGGAAGCGTATCGTTTCCCCGAAAATCGACGGCTTGTCTCCAGCTGAGAAGCAACTTCTCTCTCAGCAGGAGGAGGTGTTTAAGGCCCTCACATCGTCCTCTCCAGAGAGGAAGCCCATAAAGATAGTCGGGGGTGGGGAGGCTGTTGATCCGAGCATCAAGGCTGGCTCTAAGGCAGGGCTGGAGCAACTCAAGCAGCGCTCTCGTGAGGTTGTATCGAATCATCCTGAGTTTAAGACCCTCAATGCCGGTGTCCAAAAGGAAGTTCTCCGTCAGCTTGATGTGGCAGAAGAGGCATTACAACAGGAGTTGGTTACTCATCCAGAGCTTATCGATGAGTGGTTGAGTATAGCTGCCAAGGATAAAAACAGGCAGTCGACATGGATCAAGCAACTCCTTGATGGTATAAGGTTTAACAAGGAGCGAGCGCCCTTCTATCCCTTTAATGAGGTGTATCTAGAGTCCCCCAAGGCGGGGATGGGGGCTACAGGAAAGTCCTCTGCCAAGTATAAGTATGTGCGGTTAGATTCATATAACCCGAGAACGGGGGAAATAGTTTCTCGTAAGCGTACCCAGCTCTGGAGAATCCCCGAAGAGATAGCAATCCGTTACTTGAAAGAGCTTAAGACCAAGTACTCGCCAGGGTCAGTGATCGCAGATGTCCCCTCTAATAGAGTGGGAGCTAATGCTGGGATCTTTGAAGAGAATGGGGGGAAAACCCTTCATGGGCAGATGATCCTTGAGGTGCCGGTGCAGGAGGAGAAAGTACCCGAGAGGGTATTGAAATATGCTCGAGACAAGAATATTCAGATTAGAGATATAGAAGGAAAGGAATATAAATAGCAAAAGTATGATAGTGACATTTAGAGCCTGGAGTCAAGGCTATACAGAATTGCAAAGTGAACGAGTTTCATTATCAAATCTGGATGACTACAACAAGACGCGCTACTCGCGTCGTAAGAAGCAAGAGGGGCTGCTGGAGCTGGCTTCGCGCGAAGCCCACGATAGGCAGGCGGTTTACTTCGCCACGATCCTCAACGATGATGGTAGCCCCTACTGCGCGATGGAGTCCAACGTCGGGTACTTTGGGCTCGACTTCCTCGGAGATAAATACGAAAACTATTTGCTATACGAGTATAGGGAAGATGAGCATAGTGGGAAGCTCTTCCTAAAAGTTATCACCTTATTCGAATGTTACCCTGGGACGACAGAGAAGAAGATACGTATAGACTTCAGATATACTAAACAAGGTGACTACTCGTCTCTCCTCTACCAAGGAGAGGCGTATGATGGGACTTATGAGCAGATCCGCACGGATTATCCCCCGATCTCAGCGGAGGAGCTGGAGAAGCTCTGGGTGGACTATCCGAAGTTCGGTGAGTACGACCAGCTCATTCGTCTGGATCGCATTCCTCAGCTGGCTCGGGAGCGCATCCTCGAGTACACCGACAAGGAGTTCCCCGCCTTCCGCAAGTACCTCCAGCGAGACATCGACCGCTACCAGCAGCCCACGAAGTAGGCGCTTCATAAGCCGACGGCTGGTGTGCGAGCGGGAGCGCGCCAGCTACCCCATCATCACCCGAAGGGAACAGCTTATTTAGACGACAATGATAGCCTACAAAGAGCCTGCTTGTCATGAGGAGAATCGTGAGATGTCACCGCTCCCTCTGTGGGTAGGTAGTCACAACCTATATAGGTCAGCGGGGCGACCAATAGTGGTCGAGGTGCGAACCACTATAGGTTACTACCACCGACCACTATTGGTTGACTCGTGAACCACTATAGGTTTGCACCCCGTACCACTATTAGTTTGTACTACGAACGAGTAGTGGTAGGCATCCCCTCCTCCGCAAGCCCGCATGCTACCGCACTTCTGCGCCCCCGCTGTACTCCCCGCTGAAAGGGCTAACTTTGACAGCAAAGATGCTCCGTTTTTAGACCCTTTACGAGCCGACGGCTCGTGCACGAGGCGAGATCGATCGCCCGCCTCACATCATAATAAGCTCAGCAAGCTATAAAGCTCAATAATAATAGTCTCATGTATATCCTCAGGCATAGTCTTCGTCTACTCGTGCTGCTACTGACACTCAGTTTAGGTGTCGGTGGTCAACTGTTTGGTCAGTACTATCCTGTTCATGCGACTGTCCAGTGGCCCTCTCCGCAGAGTCCGCACCTAGTGGACTATTATTCCGGTAGTCGCGATCGCCTTATTATCACGCTGCATAACCGGGATCTTCAGCAGCCGTTACTTCTGGCTCGCTTGCGTTTGCAGATCAAGAGTAATGGCTTCCTTGCCCAGACCCGCGAGGAGCTGTCGTATCCTCAGCTGGAGCTTATGGCGGGTGTACCAACGCGTCTGACGGCAACAGACCTGATGCCTTACCTTCGTCCGGAGAGCCTGCTTATCAATGGTCGTCTGCGTAATGGTCAGTTCCCGACGGGCTTTACAGAGATTTCTGTACAGGTGGTCGACTACTATAGCCAGCAAGTCCTCTCGTCTTGGCATACAGCTCGCGCTTACCTCGATAGTAAGCAGCCGCCTATGCTGAACCTGCCCCAGCGTGATGAGCAAGTGGCCTATCGTGATCCGCTCTTCATCCGCTTCCAGTGGTACCCTCGCCATCAAGGTCTGGCTGGTACGGAGTATGAGTTTGTCCTCAAGGAGCTCCCCGATAATGGCGCTGCTCCTCAGGCAGCCTTCGCCTATGGTAACGAGATCTACCGCACTCGTACGCGTCATACTACGCTCAACTATACTCATCTAGAGCCGATTCTCTTGCCCAATCGGCGCTACGCCTGGCAGGTGCAGGCTATCGCTCGTGATGGTGTAGATGAGCTAGGTCTGTTTGAGCATGGGGGCTTCAGCGAAATATACTGGTTCACACTCAATGAGAACTGCCCCGTTCCCACGGGGCTGAAGGCAGATCCCCGCTATGCTAAGGTGGACTTCTCGTGGAATAGAGTCGTCGGTGCTACGGGCTATATGCTGGCCTGTCGCCCGAAGACGAGCAAGGATATCTACGAATGGAGCGAGGTGCAGTCCTACGGCGAGCGAATGACGCTTGCTCAGCTGAAGCCCGGCTGGACCTACGAATGGCGTGTGGGCACGCTCTGCACGGGCGATAAGCCGATCTACTCGGCTATTCAAGAGGTAACGCTGCCTAAGAGTAACGTAGACCTTCTGCGCGACTGTGGTAAGGAGCCACCGCGCCCCAACCTCAGTCCCGATCCCGCCTTAGATATTCAAGTGGGGGATACGGTGACCATTGGCGGTGACTATCCGATGGTGATTACCCAGCTCCAGAGCCTTGGTGATGGCTGGTACTCCGGTCGTGGCACGACACGACTCAGCTCTATCATCGAGCTTCCACGAGTGGCCCTTCGCTTTGATCGCCTTCGTATCAATATCGAGAAGTGTCAGATCGATGGGCTTGTCGAGGCTATCTACGCAGATCAGCCTGGCGGTATTGCCGATCTCGACAAGATCGATGATGGGGGTAAGAGAGTCCAACCAAGTAAGCTACGCATCAGAGAGCGTAAGGTAGACTTCGCCCTCGGGGAGATGCCCGAGATGAGCTTCGACCCCGAGACCGGAGAGCTGGAGGTGACCGATGCTGAGGGCAAGCCACAGCGTATTAAGCTCGACCTTCCCGAGGGAGGGGCGTCTGCTTCGGCCTTCCCAATGATCATCACCGACAGTAAGGGCGATAGCTATCAGCTTAGCCCAGACGAGTCGTCTGAGGTGAGTAGCAGTGGTGCATCATCAAGTACCTCATCAACGGAGGGACGCATAGGCACGAAGCAAGGCATTAAGGTAGAGCGTGTAGAGCGGATCGGCTCTTTTGATGCGAGCCGCTTAGCTCATGGTATAGGCACGGTTTACTTTGAGCCATCAGCACAGGCACGCTATGCCTTTGACAGTGGCACTGAGTCCTGGTACCAGCACTCCGTCAAGCTGGACGAATACTACAAGCCTTTTGCTAAGGGCTATGTTGCCCCCTGGAAGCTCGTCCCTACGGGTGAGCAGGATGTCGTCGCGGCACGCTACGAAGGGAAGAAGACGATTGACCTGAGCCGTGTTCGCTTTGCTACGTCTCCTAATAGTCCTGCACTGCCAGCAGAGCTCCACGAAGAGAGCAAGACCTGGAGTCTCAAGCTACCGGCGACGGATGCCCAGAGTAGCTATGATGTCTATGCGATCTATGAGGGGCAGGTCATCGGTAAGCTCCGTGTCGTAAGCTATCCGAAGCAAAGCTATCGTGTGCGTCTCGTATCTGTGAATGGGCAGCGTGTGGGCGATGTCTCAGAGCTAAGTCAGCACCTCAATAACATCTACCAGCAAGTAGGGGTAGAGTTTAGGCTCTCCGAGACGGATAGTTTCCAAGCAGAGCTGTCGAACGGGCATATCAGGCAAGACCTTAAGAAGCTCCGTGACAGCTACGAAGAGCAACACCCACTCGGCAAGGATGAGGTCTGTGTCTTTGTGCTTAGCTCAGAGCTAAGCAAGTCATCGAAGCTCGAGGATGTAGAGGGCTTAATGCCTCGCAAGAGTCGTTTCGGCTACATCTTTACAGGCAATAGCCCCAATGGGAAAAGCCTTGCCCGTACCCTAGCCCACGAACTGGGTCATGGCCTCTTCACGCTCCAACATAGCTTCGACGATGAGTACGGAGGTAAGCAGTCACAGGATAAAACTGCGAACCTCATGGACTACACGGTGGGGGCGACCAAGCTCGTGGCATTCCAGTGGAATATCATCTCTAACCCAGCTCCATTCACAGCACTAGACCGAGATAAGGATGCACAGATTAACCGGGAGACCAAGCGAGTCCATATAAGCAACAAAGCTTCTGACCGCTTGGCTAAGAAGCCCGTTTTTGCTCCTAATGGACGCTTATTCCTTCTTCCTAAGGATGCTACGATATACTCTATCGCCTGTGGTGATGCCTCGCTAGAGCAAGTGCCTCTTGGAGCCGTTACTACCTTCACGTGGCAAGAGGAGGTTTATAGAAGCATCTACGGCACTAATCATGAGGAGTTCTTCCTATATAGGAATGATAGGGGAGAGCCATTTGCCCCTGAGTGGGTTGAGTCAGGTACTCCGTCTGAGCTACGTTTTGATTACGACAAATGCTTGCTGTTCATAGATGGTGAGAGCTTCCCTATTGATTGCTCTAGCTGTGCTCAGTCTCGTGTCCAGATTAACTCTTCTATAATTGAGATTAGCAAAGCTACTGAGGGTCTGCTTCGATATGCTATTGACCTGAGACATAAGGAAGGTAAGACCATTGAGGATAATCAGCTTTCTTCAAACAAGGAGGTCATCTCATTGCTTAAAGCAGAAGTTGTCAAGGCTCTAAGTAAGACTCCCAATCAAAAGCATCTCAATCCGAGTCTACAGGATAAGCTACAAGCCTATGAGCAGATTAATGGCAGACGCTTTGTCGTAGTTACTTGTTCCATCCCTTATGTAAGTAAATCTGTTGAGGAATGGAGTGCCTTAGCGTCAAGAGTCTTTAATGAATCAGGCTTAGGGGATAAGGATATCCTTATTACGATTCCTTATATGACACTTCCTGGTTTGGTGCGGGGAGCTGGATCGACCTTCTATATGCCTGGTGTCGCACAGGGTACTCAAGCTGTGATAGCTCCACTCTCAGGACGCTTTGACAACTCCAAGTATCCGGCTGGCAGGAATCAGGCTGGGATGGAAGATTTTATCCTCGAGGTCTTCCGTCAGACTCGTAAAAAGGTTACCCTCTATAAGGGATATTTCTCAGCATCTCGTTCTATTACCGTGGTTGCAGACCACAAGGGCGGGAAGGAACTTAGTGGCTATCCTTATAATAGGGTTATCATCCCATATATCCAGAAGGGCAGCGACCAGTTGATTAATGTTGTCCAGACATACCAAACAAGAGAGCGTATTAGGTTAAAGACTCTTGGTGCCACCGATGGGAACATTACGCCACAGGGTTATGGGCATGATGATAATCAAAAATGGCTGGAGCAGAACTACTGGCCAGTATTCTTCAAGCTAGCGGAATATGCTGATCAGTTTGATCAGTACGAGCCTCATACAGTATCCGACCCTATACACTATAGAGAGGGCTTTCTTGATGCTGATAATGGTAAGGGGCTGAAGAATTATGAAGCTTACCTCTTGCAGTATGCCTACGAGAATGTACTTAAGAAGCTTAATCTTAATCTTCGCTCAGGCTTTTACTTCAAGCAGGAGCATACTCTGACGGATAAGACCGATTGGTTCCTCACTCATTATGTGGATGAGCCTGTGTATGCAGTACTTGATAGGGCATCCATAGCACTGGCTTTCGTAGGCCTTGATGCTGTTCCAGATGCTTTTAATGTCTTTTATAGTACGATCCGAGGAGATTATAGTAATGCCAGCTTTGCAAGTATATCACTTATACTTCCTGGATCGATCTCCTCTAAATCAATTAAGACGGCTGAGGAGTACATCAGCAAACCTCTGTTTGGGCTGATTAAAGATCAAGCTAAGGTAAGCATAGAGCCTATTAGTAGAGAAGCCATTGAAAGAGGTTCGAAACAGTTGGCTCGTGGGGCTACAAACGAGGCCTTAGAAAGACTACTAAAGTCTGATACTAGAGGCGCTTTACGTGTTGTTCCCCATCGTGATATCGTTGATGCCCAGGAGCTTTTGATAAGATCAGGGCATCCTAAATTAGCACAACAAGTTGATGCCTTAAGAGTAGTTGTTGACATAAGAAATCATCGAAACTTTAAGGCTTTTGGGCTGACTGATGAGCTATTAGGAAGAATAGCAAGTACAATCAATACTGATGGTTATGCTCAAATTGTTTCTAATCTCAGGGTACTCATTGATAAGTTTGCCCCAAATAAAATCAAAGGCTTAGAGCTGCTGGTTAATAACTTGGGACATACGGAGTCATCATTTCGTGAAGGAGCGGAATGGACACTACGGTATCTGGCGAATAATGCTGATGAATTTACTGGTGCTTCAAAGATTAGCTTTGAGGTCCTAGAAAGACTACCTGACGGCAGAAAACGTATTGCAGATATGGTTGTAGAGTATCCTGATCTATCGCTAGTCTATTACGAGTTTAAGTCAGTGAAAAACTTACCACCCAAAGATTTCATTAAACAATTCTCTAATGACTTAACTCGACTCAACGCTGAGATGAATAATCTTAAATGGGTGTTTGATGGAAAGAAGATACAGGCAAAGGATTTGCAAAAGCTTAGAAATAAGTTAGAGTCGGTAATAACTGATGACATGGCCAAAAACTATGGATATATTGATGCTGATGATATGATTGAAACTTTATTAGATCAGGTGTTTGTAGTAAGATAGATTATGAAGATAAAAGAAGTACGAGAGATCATAAGAGGGGCAAGAAACATACGAAATAGTCCTCTGGGTATTATGTGGTTTCGCGGAGAAAGCACAGAACTGAATGGGGTTGAAGTTTCTAGTAAGATGCTTTTCCTTGAGGCTGGTTTGAGAGGAGGAGTATTTGCTGCGATGATTCCTGGTGGAGATATCTACGAGATGACTTCGAGTGGGATTAAGCTACAGCTACAAGTAGACAAAGCTGTAGGATATCCTATGATAGGAGAACTCCCCCATTTCTATGTTATGATTAAGCGAGATAAAGAGAAAGGGGAATACATCTACAGATATATCCAAAATGGGGAGGTGTTATGGACTAGATCATATCCCTATAGACTTATCGAGCAGTTTGGGGACTATGCTCTCCTATGGGGCACCATAGGAAGACATAAAGAAAATGCTTGTCAGCTCATCGAGCTCGCTACTGGTGCTGTGGTTTGGGAATTAGACCACCCAGGTGCTCGTGTCAGCCAAGTTTACCCCTATGAGGATAAGGTCGTTATCGTATGGTTTCGGGAAATAGAGAATAAGAGTACCAATCGGGTGCTGTGTGTGGAGGTGCCATCAGGGACGGTATTGTGGGAGAATGATGCTGCAAGGAAGTACCAAAAATATGGAAACGACAAACTAGTATTCTTCTACTCTTCACTTTGGGAGGATGGATATGAGCGTGGAGATAATCACCAGCTTGCAGAGCTAGACGTGCGGACTGGAGCCTTTCAGATGTATAAGTTCCCAGGCTATAACACCAGCACATATGTAACGACGGTCTACAAGGACTATCTTTTCTATGGAACACTGAACTATTACTTCTACGTTGGGGCTATCGACTTACGTACGCACGAGATGCTTCCAGAGGTTAAGATTGACTACACACCAGGGAATCTTAACCGAATATCGAGCATCGGCGTACACGAAGGGCAGCTCTACGTGGAGATTCAGACTGAACTTGATCATAGCGATATACACGTTCTCGACCTAGACGAGGACGAGTAACCTATAAGTTTAAGCAACTGAAACCAATATAATTAGCGGTGAACATCAATACTAAGCAACTACCGAGTCTTCTATTAGCAGTCGGGCTTCTTTTCCTCTCGTCCTGCCTCAAGGAGACGGCGGTTCCCATCGCCTCGTCCTTCGAGGTTACGATTGCAGAGGATAAGACCTCTCCGGTGACGGTCAAGCTACAGAATAATAGCTATGGTGCGGATGAGTATGAGTGGACGTTCGAGGGCGGTGTGCCAGCCAGCTCAAGGGATCGAGCTCCCGAGTCTGTAACCTTCACAGAAGCGGGTGAGCATAAGATTCGCTTACGCGTATGGAATGCTGTTGATGAGCGCATCAGCGAGCAAGTTATCCGTGTGGACTCTGCGATGAGTATTGACTTTGACTACGCTATTGCCATCAATGATATTGCTCCAGGGGTAGTATCTATCAGCAATAAGAGCCGAGGGGGGAGTCGCTATGAGTGGACTTTTGAGGGAGGCAACCCCAGCTCATCTACAGAGCAATATCCCTCCGCTGTTACTTTTGCAGATGGAGGCATACATCGCATTCATCTCAAGGTCTTCAATGGTAGTCGTTATGAGGAGCAAAGTAAAAGCTTTACGCTACAGCCCGCTATGCAGGCAGACTTCGACTATGAGCCCATTGCCGTAGACCAAGACTGGGAGGCCCCTTTAACGCTACAGACTCGGAACCGAACCAGTGGAGGACTAAGCTATCGTTGGTCTTGCGAGGGAGCTACGATAGATAACGCTGCGGCTGAGCACCCTTCGGTGCGTTTTGAGCGGGCTGGCATTTATCGCCTTAGACTGATTGCCAGCAATGGTAAGGAGGACAAGGTTGTTGAGAAGACATTAACGATAAAGCCCAATAGTGGTCTGGTCTTCCAGCAAGACCTTAAGTTTGGCATTAACGAAGCTAAGAACAGTATCGGTTGCTTCTATTCCTCTCGCTTAGGTGGTGTGTTAACCTCTCAGCGTATCGCACAAGAGAATGTAGGGGCAAGTATTGACTTCGGGTTCTTTGCGTTGAACTCCTCATTCAATTATTGCTATTTCTTCTCTCCACTTGAGGCACGAGCTAACGCTTTCCCAGCGATCCCCAATGCTATAGCCTCTACCTTCATCAATAGCCCATCAGCTATGGGTATCCTGGTGAGTAATGATAGCTTTGAAGCCCTAAATAATGCACAAGCTCTTTCTCGATTTACTCAGTGGGCGGAGCCTAGTAGAAGGCACTTCACCAAAACGCAGACCCCGCACTTCGTCCTGTTTAGAACCTCTGATGGCCGTAGGGGGATTATTAGAGTCAAAGGCTTTGTGGAGGCTGGAGCTCAATCATACATTCTTGCAGATGTCAAGATAGAAAAACGACTAGGAGAATAAGATTATGTTTATGCTACGTACGTCAAGGATATATTTCACCATAGCCTTTTCTTTACTCTTAGCCATAGCTATGCTGGTGATCTCGCCAAACTTGAAGGCTCAGAATGTGGACATAGAGGAGGTCATGAGCTTCCGGAAGAAGAAGCCGATCAAGATTAGTGGTAGTATTTCGACCAGTGCCTCCTACTTTTCTGCTAAGCCACAGCAAGCACGGCAAAGCTTTACTTATCAAGTGACGGGGGCAGTTAATATCTCCGTTTATGAGCTCTTCAATATCCCCTTGTCTTTTAATCTCAACAACTACGGCTCTAACTTCAGCTATCCATCTCTTCCTAATCGTCTCAGCCTGCACCCATCATATAAGTGGATCAAGGCACATATTGGCGATGTGTCGATGACCTTTAGCCCTTATACGATGAGTGGGCATCAGTTTACGGGGTTGGGGCTAGAGCTCACACCTGGGAAGTGGCAAATCTCTGCGATGGGTGGTCGATTATTACGTCGGGTTGACTTCAATCCTGAGTTGCCGAGTATTAGACCTAGCTACGAGCGCTGGGGCTACGGGCTCAAGAGTCGCTATGATGGAGATAAGTTCTTCATTGGAGGTACAGTGTTTACGGCTAAAGATAAAGCTGGTGTTATCTCTTTTGATGCCGATGCTCTTGGCCTTAGTCCCAAAGCCAACCTTGCATTGGGTATCGAGGGCGGTCTTAGTCTCATCAAGGATCTGCAGTGGTCTTTTGAGTATGGTCTTAGTCTGATGCAGCAAGACCTCCGTACTAATGCTCGCCAAACTTATCACGCTTTTAAGACTGAGCTTAGCTATGAACTAGTGGGTAATCATATCGGTCTTGCTTATGAGCGTATTAGTCCAGACTACGAGACTCTAGGTGCTTACTACTTTAATAATGACTACGAGAATTTAACAGTCAATTATAGCCGAAACTTCTTCTCAGATAAACTAAGCCTAGCACTGAGTGGTGGGGTACAGCGAGATGATCTCTCCGGCGACAAGAAAGAAAAGAACAAGCGTTTTGTAGGCTCAGCCAATATCGGCTTTACGCCCAGTGAACGTTTCTCGCTATCGCTGTCGGCATCAAGCTTTCAGGGGCATCGTAATATCAAATCTAGTTTTGACTATATCAATCAGCAGATGCCTTATGAGAATCTTGATACGCTGAACTTTGTACAGCTCAACAACAGTCTTGACCTCAACATGAACTGGCAGGTCAAGCAGAGTGAAGCACAAAACCATAGCCTCTCGGCAAGCTTAGGCTATCAAGAAGGCGCAGATAAACAGGGAAGATATATTATGCCAGGTAAGCTCACTCGATTTCTTAACCTATCCAGCAACTATAGCGTTGATTTTTCAGCACTCAAGCTTGCTATAAACTTTGGTGTTAATGGGAGTAACAACTATGCTCTTCGTAAGAATATGTTCACTTTTGGTCCCATGCTTAATCTTAACAAGCGCCTTTTGAAAGATGCGATGAGTATGGGGCTAACATTATCTTATAATCAAACGCGCGATGAAGGGGAACTACAGGCTAGCATATTCAACCTCCGCTATCAAGCGAGTTATCGGTTCCTCAAGCGACATAGCCTAAATGCTAGTTTGTCTTATCAGGGTCGTTCTTTCCATAACCTGCAGACAGCCCCAAAATCCTCTATAACGAGTCAAATTGCCTATAGTTTCTCATTCTAGGATATCATTCACCTATGCACATAAGTACATTCTTTAAAAACTCTTGTCTAGTCATCTTTTGTAGCCTTTTGTGGGCTTGTGAGAAAGAACAACTCCCAGGAGAGATACATCCTCAGACACAAAATGCCTATCAGAATATAGAGGAGGCTCAGGCTGCTGTCGAAGCTTTGTATCATCTTGGCTATCCTTCTATAGCCCTAGAGGCAGATGCCAAAAAAGGCCTCCCCTTAGCTTGGTCTGTTTATCTCTCAAGACTCATTGAGAGTGAAGCTAGCGAGGGCTATTATCCCGATCTACATCAAGGGAAGGTGAGTAGCCCTAAAGTCCAAGAGCTTAGCAAGAAGCTATACACGAGTTATTTCGATGCTATTGAGCAAGCCGATACCATTATAGCACGCATAAATGACAGTCCATCTGTGAATGTCCAAGAGCGGGAGAGACTACAAGGGGAGGCTAAGTTTTTCCGAGCCCTTAATCGTTTTTCTCTACTTAGAACTTTTGGAGCTCACCCCACAACTCGTACCAGCTCAACATCTGGGACAGAGGTAGCTCTTTATTCTTTAGTCATTAAAGATCTTCAAGATGCTATTGCTCGCTTACCCCATAAGACCTTTATAGAGAATAAATCTCGAGTTAGTGCTTTCATAGCTCGAGCTCTTTTGGCGGAAGTTTATATCCAGATGAGTGGCTTGCCACTGCGAGAAAACAAGTGGGCAGAAGCTACCGCTATCTTGAGGCCTATCTTAGCATCAGGAAAGTATCAACTTATAGGACATGGTCCCATTGAAGATTTATCTGCCTACAATAAGTTGCGTCAAAACCCTATGGCTCAAGAGTACCTGCATACTTGGCAGGCAAAAGATGGTAGTTCGAGGTCTATTTTCTCTTTTCCTAGCAAGGCGAAGGGCTGGAGTAATGTGAAGACTACTGTTGCCTTTAATGCTTACGAGCCAAGCAAGCTTCTACAATCATTGTATGCAGAGGAGGATATAAGAGCTAAAGACAGACAGTTTTTTCACTCCTTTTTTAAAGTTCAGGAAGGTAATAAGACCATCTTTGAAGTCTTTAACCCTGCACCCTACTTTTGGCTCGCTGGAGAGGGAAATAGCCTTTCTGCTCCAAGGGTAAATCAGCTTGGAGTCTATCGCTATGCTGAGATACTTCTGATGTTTGCCGAGGCTCTTTGCCAGTCTGAGGCTACTGTGCGGGAGGAGGCCGTTGATGCCCTCCTAGATGTAAAGTTGAGAGCTATGCCACATTTAAACAGAGAAGAGGAAAAGGCTGAGTTGATGGCTCTGGGCATAGATGCCTTCTTGCAAAAAGTCTGGCTTGAACGCTTCAGGGAGCTCGTCCTAGAGATGAAAATGGGATATGATATAGCTCGTACGGGCTTTTATCCAAGCAAAGTGCAAGGTAGCACTGAGATAATTTTTATCCCCCTCACTGAGGTACATAGTCCGAGTGGTGGAGCACTGCCTCGGAATCTGAGGCTTCCTCTTCCGTTAAGCCCTACTCCTTGATCAGATGTTTGAGCTTAGCATCATTCTTAATTCGCTCGATCTCGCTTTCGACAAGGCTTAGGATCTCTTGCTTCACGCGCTTATAGTTGGCTTCGATGGTCTCGCTGAGACTATCGGAGCCATCTTCGTTAAGGAACTCCGCGATGATGGGGATAGGTTGGTAAGCCTTGGCTTCGGCTGATACCTTCACGACATCGACGACAATCTCAGCGTGGAAGATCTTCTGCTCAATGCGCTCATCGAAGTTGTCAGATACGGCCCCGACGAACATCCCCTGCGTAAGGTTGCTAATCTTACTGGCCGGTATCAGGCTATCGAGCTGTGTGGAGATCGAGGTTGACTTATCGTTTCTGTTGATGGTCATGGACTGTCGTTGCTGTAGGACCTTTCCGAAGCGTTCGGAGAGGGTCTTGGCGGTTTCGCCCACGACCTGTCCACTGAAGACGTTTCCCACAGTGTTCTGAATTACTTTGCTCTCCTTGTCTCCGTAGTCACGTGTGAGCTGTGAGAAGTCCTGAAATCCTAAACATACAGCGACCTTGTTGGAGCGAGCTGTTGCGATGAGGTTATCCAGGCCGCGGAAGTAGATGGTTGGTAGCTCGTCAATGATGACGGAGGACTTAAGCTGCTTCTTCTTGTTGATGAGCTTCACGATGCGGCTATTGTATAGTCCCAGGGCTGCGGAGTAGATATTCTGTCGGTCGGGGTTGTTGCCCACGACGAGGACCTTGGGCTCACGTGGGTTATTGATGTCGAGGGAGAAGTCATCCCCAGTCATCACCCAATAGAGCGCTGGGGAGATCATACGAGAGAGTGGGATCTTTGCCGAGGCGATCTGTCCTTGGAGCTGGTCTTGTGCTCCGCCTTCCCAGGCATCCATAAAGGGGGATAGATAGTTAGCGAGCTCATCGTAGGCGGTGAGAATGGGGAAGATTTGGGCGTAGGGGCGGTTGAGGAACTCGATGGCATGGGGGAAGGTACAGTACCTGCCTCCCTGGTAGATCTTGAGGAACCAGATGATGGCCGCCAGCAAGATGATGGGCGACTCTACGAAGAAGTCTCCCTGCTTCTGTATCCATGTACGATTTAGGTTGAGCATGATGGTGTAGGCGGATTCGTAGGCATCGGAGATGTCCGTCATGAAGGCGGGATTGATGGGATTACAGCGATGTGATTTGCGTGGGTCGTCGAAGTTGATGACAAAGAACTGAGGCTTAACCTCATAGGCATTGAGGTGCATCAAGAGATGGTTGTAGGCGATCTCCGAGAGGTCTGGGAACTTGTAATCGTAGATGTACATGGCAAATCCCTTCTCGATCTGCTGTTTGATGTAGTTATTGACGATGGCGAAGGATTTCCCTGATCCAGGGGTTCCGAGCACCATGGATGCACGGAAGGGATTGACAATGTTGATCCATCCCTTGTGCCATCGTTTCTTGTAGTAGAATCTGGTGGGTAGGTTCACGGAGTATTCGTTCTCCAAGAGGCGTGTCTCCTGCATGAAGCTCTCATTCTCGAGGTTGAAGACGTCGTCCATGAGGTTGTTCTTGAGCAGGCGACTCATCCACACACCAGCCATGAGGAGACAGATATACCCCACGGAGAGGGTAAAGATGTAGAGTGAGGCACCCCCCACCTTGCCGATAGGCAAAGCTAATAGCCACCAGTTCAGAAAGAAGAGAACAAAGCCTACAGCGAGCACGACCCCAATCTTTGGCCAAGTGATGCTCTCCTCTTTGACACCCTTGGTTCCGAGACAGGATAGCGCGAGGAAGACGAGGCAGAAGAGTTTCGTCCAAAGGATGGATGAGAAGAGGCTGGTTGTTCGCTGGAAGTTCATAAGGATCTTGTCCACGATACCGAGTGTGAAGCCCCAGGTGAGTAAGGCTTCATAGCAGAACCAATACGCATTGATAAGGAGGAATATCACGGAGAGCGCTCTCATGAAGTCCATGATCTTCCCGAGGGCTCTGAGGTCGTCTTCTTGTGCCATAGCTATAATCTTGTTGAAGTTAGAGTGGTGGAGCGATTTATTCAGCCTTTTCTTCTCCTGAGCCTAAGCTGATGTTGCCTACGAAGCTTGCGCTGCCAGGTTGCTTCCTTCCAATCATCGTTACCAGTTGTTAGGGGAGTGTCTCCTATAAGTTCGTCTAATACCGTCTCCATGGGGTTGTCACCTTCTGCCACAAGGAGGGGAATGCTTTGGGCGAGGTCCTTTGGTGCCTCCCAGGGGGATGATAAGTGGCCATAGAGCTTTTCGTCTAAGAAGCGATTCGACTCAGGAGCTGAGAAGTAGGCTTCAAACTGGTTGGCTGCATATCCCTTTCCTAGGCGCGAGCCATTGAGTGCTATACCAAGGTTGTCATCGATGAAGGTGATGCCATAGATACGTCCGCCCTCACTTTTGCGAATGAGGCAGCGTAGCCCGCTCTTGTTTAAGCTAGCTAAGAGTTCTTCCTCCGTTCGGGGGGAGGAGCGCATGACGGCTAGTACACGCTGGCGTATCTCGGGGAGGAAGGGCTTAATCCTTTGCTTAGACTGTCTCATTTTGCTCTGGAGAGCAGTGTATCCTACGCCTCTCCCAACCTTAGAGGCGTGTAGGGGCGGGCAGAGCTTATTCCCCGCCTCGTCTGTCGGGGCGTAGACGAGACCATTGTATTCTCTGCCTCGGTAGGTGTTCTTGACCTCTTCGACAGTCAGCTGGTAGCCCCCTATAATGGCCTTGAATTCACCTAAGGAGCAGAAGTGGTAGTGCTCTAAGACCCCATGCAGCGTTTGCGCGATTTCACTTCGGATATTATACGAGGGTAAGTTCTCTTGGGAGGTGGGGGCATTTGTCCTCTGCTCCTTGCTGGGTGTACTGGGAATGAGTCCATACTTACGCTCCAAGTGATCGGTGATTCGTTTGCTACGTCTGTTCTCAAACTTGTCGTTAATCTTCTCTCCAGCACTATTGACACGGAGTGATACGATGTGGATGTGCTCTCGCTCGATGTCGTTATGCTTAAAGACGATGTAGGGCTGCTCGCCATAGCCGAGTGCCTGCATATACTCCTGGGCAATTTGTGTAAGCTGTTCATCGGATAGCTTTTCGTCTGGGTGCGGATTAAGCGAGCAATGAAAGACCACATTCTTCGTGCGACACTTCTTAGGAATAGCTGCCTGCATATCGCTAAGCACTTCTTCCATGGTATAGCCACCTTCAGGATTGGCATACAAGCCCTCAGCCAGGAGAACACTCGCGTCCCCAGATATTACCTTTTTGAAGTTGTAGCCGAGGGCTCCAGCTAGATTTGCTGAGCTTGAGATCTTAGCAATCATCGCTTCCGGTAGTCTAAGGTTAGGCTGATGGCTTGCTGCTCTAGGGTGATTATTTGCTGGGAGTACTGCTCTAATCGTTGAAGCATTACCTGTGCTGCCTTGACCGAGTGGTAGCTGTTGATAGCCTTTACTGTTTGGTTGTAGAGGATACCGATCTTATGTATTTGGGCTGTCAGCTGGGAGAGTTTCCGGTAGTATTCGACGGCGGATTTATCTACGGTGATGACCTTAAAGCTCTCTTCTAGGAGACGAGCGCGCACGAAGTCTGATTTTGTTTTGGCTCCTGATTTATGGAAGAGGGCGATCACTTTCTCTTGGTCCTTGGTGCTGGGCAGTCGGGTATCCCATCGGTCCCAGCGTTCAATCCTTTCGCTCATAACTCTTGGTGTGGTAATTACGACTTCGGAGTGATTCTCTCCCCTCTTGGGGCAAGGGTCTTTGTCGGCAAAAACGGAGTTTGTCGGACAAAGACACACCTTGCCAGTAGAAAGAGTTGATTGAGATGAAGCATCCAGCCCTTTGGGGGGCTGTCTCCTTCGGTCGTGTTAGACGATGTTTCTATTCCACTGCAAAGTTACGCCCTCGTTGTAAGTGGCTTACTATAAGTGTGGTACCCACTTTATCCTTGTCTTTCCCGCCTCTTCCTTGACTACCAGAAGGGGGTAAATTAAGCTCTTACTTTGCAGTCAGAGCGAGCGATAGAGCGCTCGAGATATCGATTAATTAATATCTCGAGACCTCGAGATCTCGACATCTCGACATCTCGAGATGCAGTCCTCGCGATAGCTTAAGTGATCTCCCGCTTATTGTCTCGCTCGTCATGGTAATTAGTTCAGTCCTTAATCGCTTGATATGCAAAGTTCTCGACCTCGACCTTTATATCTCGGTTTCTCCTCACAGAAGGGTGGTGTGGGTAAGAGTACCCTAGCCGAGATCCTCAGCAGTATGCTCTACTATGAGGAGGGTATCTCGCTCTTTGTCGTGGACTGTGATCTGACTCAGGACTCCTTCTTCAAGCTCCGTGAGCGAGAGAGGGGGACTATAGGGGAGGATCCAGCTCTGACGGCTTATATGCAGGCTTACTTCCATAAGCTCCAGCGTCGCTCCTACCGCATCATCAAAGCACGGCCTCAGGAGGCACTTGCTCAAGCGGAAGCTCTCGTTGCGAAGCACCCCGAGGAAGGCTACCAGTTGGTTGTCTTTGACTTCCCTGGTCATGCAGGGACAAGGGAGCTTCTTGAGCTCTCGCTGGAGATGGATTATATCCTCTCGCCCTTGGAGCCTGATATCCAGTCGATGGTTGCTTGCTTGAGCTATGCTAAGAGCATCCGGGACTTGGGTGTCTCGATGCAGACGGCTCGGATTAAGGATATCTGGCTTCTGTGGAATAAGGTGGATCGCCGGGTGCGCAATACGCTTGTCACGCATTACACGCAGCATATCCAGGAGGAGGGGCTTACGCTTGTCCCCTTCCCGATTTATATGGCACATCGCTTCTCACATGAGCTGTCGATGTACGGGGCGCGTGGGGTCTTCCGCTCGACTTACCTCCCGCCTAACAAAGCCCTTCGATCGGGGACGAACATCGATGAACTAGCAGGGTGGCTTCTCAGTGCCCTCCAGCTCCCCACACCGACGACCGATGGCCACGATTGAAGAGAAGCGCCGGCGCTTGGATGCTAAGCTCCAAGAGATGGCAGAGGATGGAGTGCTCCAAGGTCCTTCGTCCGCTACGGCGAACTTTGATCCCATAGATGAGGAGCGAAGTGTGCCAGAGAAGACGGTGCTACCGGCGCCCCCGGAGCAAGTAGCGGCTTTAAGACCTTTAGAGGAGGTCTCCACGATCGAGGAATACCGTGAGAGGTACTTTGTCCCCTTGCGTATCCGCGAGAAGACCTCCTTTACGATGAATGCCGAGACCTTGGAGATTCTCCGCAGTGTCTTGCAAGACCTCCATGAGCGTGTGTCTATGGTGAGCTATATCGACAACATCATCCGTGAGCACCTCAGAGCCCACCGCGAGCTCCTCAACCAAGCCAGTGCTAAGCAACGGCGTAAAACGACGATCCCCTTATGATGACAACGATATTACTCTGTGTGCTCCTGTTGCTGGGCATCGTGTGGCTTACCCTTGGTATCGCCTACAGCTACGAGCGCTGGAGGAGCTTATCCCGCCAAAGGATAAGCCAGCGACAAGAGCCCCGGCAGCGTGAGGAAGAAGCACACGAGCTGGTTGCTAGGAGTAGGGGCTTGACTACCCATGTTATCCCTCCTTTTCCCGTGTCTTCTGAGGCCGAAGAATCGAATATGAATGCGCCTACTTTTGCGGAGCAAAGCGCTGAGGAGGAAGGCGAAGAACCGGTCACGATGTCGAACGTCGAAGCTGAGCGCCTAGAAGATGAAGAGCTGGATGTGGACTACACAATGGAGATGATTGATGAGGAGGAAGTCCTTCGTGAGGAGTTGGTGTGGGAAGCTGATAGTGGTGCTGAGCTCACTTCTACGAGCGTTCTTTCCCGTGATCTTCTTCGCCTAAGTCAGTGGAGTCAGAAGGATGATCTTCTTGACGAAGAAGCACCCGATACGGTCTCCTCGTCGCTCCGAAGTCTTCGGGGTACGGACCTCTTAGCACAGTACCAAGCGGAGCTCCTAAGGCAGGAAGCTGTACACAAGAAGCTCCTTCAGGCTATCCGCGAGGCGGAGTCTGAGACGGAAGAGGACGCACCGCTTCCTCCAAGTCAAAATACCAGAGCTGACATGCAAGGGCTCGACTATTACCTGTGATTCCCGTATAGTAATCATTCATGATCCTAGAATATGAACACTAAGAAACTTTCTCTCCTGCTACTTGCCCTCTTCCTTACACCCGTCGTAGCGGATGCCCAAGGCAATGGTATGGCAGGTATCAACGAAGCGACCAAGATGGTGACGAGCTACTTTGATCCAGGCACGAAACTGATCTATGCCATCGGAGCTGTGGTAGGGCTCATCGGGGGCATCAAGGTCTACAACAAGTTCTCCTCGGGTGACCCAGATACGAGTAAGACAGCGGCCTCTTGGTTTGGTGCCTGTATCTTCCTCATCGTGGCGGCTACGATCCTGCGTTCCTTCTTCTTGTAGGCCATGGCCAGCTGGGAAATCAATAAAGGCGTAGGACGCACGGTGGAGTTTAAGGGGCTGAAAGCGCAGTACCTCTTCTTCTTTGCAGGAGGCTTGCTGGCGACCTTCATCGTGGTGGTCGTGCTCTACCTCCTAGGCGTCAGTCAGCTGCTCTGCCTCGGCATAGGCGTATTGGGTGCCTCACTTCTGGTGTGGCAAACCTTCGCTATGAACCGCAAGTATGGTGAGCATGGACTGATGAAGCGGGGGGCCCTACGCTCTCATCCCCGTTACTTAGCTCATCGCCGTAGCGTCCTACACTTATTCCATCGGCTCAAATCATCCAGAAGATGAGACACAAGAGCAAGACCTGTAGCTTGGAGGCCAAGTTCCCTCTGCTTGCTATTGAGCAAGGTTGCTTGATCAGTAAGGATGCCGATATCACGGTAGCCTTTCGGGTGGAGCTACCCGAGCTCTTCACCGTGACCTCGGCGGAGTATGAAGCGATACACTCGGCATGGCATAAGGCCATCAAGGTGCTTCCTAACTTCAGCATCGTACATAAGCAAGACTGGTTCATCAGCGAGGAGTATCAGGGTAGGCTCTCAGAGGGAGAGCTTAGCTTTCTCGCACGCTCCTCGGAGCGCCACTTCAATGAGCGTCCTTATCTCAAGCACTCGGTCTATCTCTTCCTAACGAAGAGTAATAGAAAACGTATGGCTCAGCAGAGCAACTTCTCTGTGCTCTGCCGAGGGCGTCTTGTCCCGAAGGAGATCGAAGATAAAGAAGCCGTCATTAAGTTCATGGAGGCGGTGGACCAGTTTGAGCGAATCATCAATGACACGCTGCTCCTTCGTCTGGAGCGTATGACGGAGGATGAGCTTGTGGGGACGGCAGACAGACCAGGGCTTTTAGATCGCTACTTCAGCCTCTCGGAAGAGGGGCATGCTTCGCTTGAAGATATTCAGCTCGGAGCGGACCTTGTCCGCGTCGGGGATCACCGACTTTGTTTGCATACGCTTAGTGATACGGAGGATCTTCCGACGCGTGTCAGTACCGATGGCCGCTATGAGCGGCTATCCACTGATCGCAGTGACTGCCGTCTGAGCTTTGCCTCGCCAGTGGGCTTGCTCCTTTCCTGCAACCATATCTACAATCAGTACCTCTTTATCGAGGATAGTGATGCGACCTTGGAGCGCTTTGAGAAGCAGGCGAGAAACATGCACTCTTTGGCACGCTATAGCCGAAGCAATCAGATCAACGAGGAGTGGATACAGGAGTACCTCAATATAGCCCACTCTCAGGGCTTGACCTCCATTCGTGCCCACTTCAATGTGCTAGCGTGGAGCAGTGAGGCCGATCAGCTCCGCCAGATCAAGAACGATGTTGGCTCTGCTTTGGCTCTGATGGAGTGTAAGCCACGGCACAATACCATCGATACGGCGACGCTCTACTGGGCAGGCATTCCAGGGAATGCTGCAGACTTCCCCTCGGAGGAGAGTTTCTACACCTTCATCGAGCCAGCCCTTTGCTTCTTCACGGCCGAGACGAACTATAAGGATTCGCTCTCTCCCTTTGGTATCAAGATGGCTGACCGTCTGTCGGGAAAACCAATCCATCTAGATATCTCTGACCTTCCGATGAAGAAGGGCATCATCACCAACCGCAATAAATTCATCCTTGGTCCCTCGGGTAGTGGCAAGAGCTTTTTCACGAATCACATGGTGCGGCAGTACTATGAGCAGGGCGCCCACGTCTTGCTCGTTGATACGGGGAACTCGTACCAAGGCTTATGCGAACTCATACACCGCAAGACCAAGGGGGATGATGGGGTGTACTTCACTTACTCGGATGAGCGGCCCATCTCTTTCAATCCATTCTACACCGATGACTATGTCTTCGATGTAGAGAAGCGCGAGAGCATCTGTACGCTACTGCTTACCCTCTGGAAGTCTTCTGAGGAGCGGATTACTAAGACGGAGGCCGGTGAATTAGGCTCGGCGGTCAATGCCTATATCGAGCTTCTGAAGGCTGATCATCGTGTTGTACCCTGCTTCAACACCTTCTATGAGTACTTGAGAGATGTATATCGAGAGGATATGAAGCAGCGGGAGATCCAGGTCACGCTCTCAGACTTCAATATCAATAACCTGCTTACGACGCTTAAGCAGTACTACCGAGGAGGGCGCTATGACTTCCTGCTGAACTCGGATAAGAATATCGATCTCCTGTCTAAGCGCTTCATCGTCTTTGAGATTGACCAGGTGAAGGACAACAAAGATCTCTTCCCTGTGGTGACCATTATCATTATGGAAGCCTTCATCAATAAGATGCGTCGCTTGAAGGGGATTCGCAAGATGATCCTTATCGAGGAGGCCTGGAAGGCGATTGCCTCGGCCAATATGGCGGACTATATCAAGTACCTCTACAAGACAGTGCGCAAGTACTTTGGTGAGGCTATTGTCGTGACGCAGGAGGTGGACGACATCATCCAGTCGCCAATCGTCAAGGAGAGTATCATCAACAACTCGGACTGTAAGATCCTCTTGGATCAGCGCAAGTACATGACCAAGTTCGATGGCATACAGGCGATGCTTGGCTTATCGGACAAGGAGAAGAGTCAAATCCTCTCCATCAATCAGAGTAATGATCCCCAGCGCCTCTACAAGGAGGTCTGGATTGGTCTCGGCGGGATGCAGTCGGCAGTCTATGCCACGGAGGTTTCCCTTGAGGAGTACCTCACCTATACAACTGAGGAGACCGAGAAGCTGGAGGTGCTCCAGCGGGCCGAGCGTCTTGGGGGCGATATTGAGGGTGCGATACGGCTCCTCGCTCAAGAAAAACGGCAGAAGAAATAACCAGCTAAAACAACAGAGACAATGAAGAAGTACCTTTTTATGGCTCTCTTCGGATGGAGCCTTTTCACGCTACGAGCCCATGCTCAGTGGGTGGTGAGTGATCCTATGAACTTTGCAGGCAATATTGCCAATACAGTCAAAGAGATTGCTACGGCGGGTAAGACCGTCAAGAATACGTTGTCTGGCTTCAAAGAGATTGAGAAGCTCTACAATGACACGAAGAAGTACTACGATGCCCTGAAGAAGGTCAATAATCTGATCGGGGATGCCTATAAGGTCAAGGAGTGTGTCTTGATGGTAGGTGAGATCTCAGAGATCTATGTCAAGTCCTACAAGCGCATGCTACAGGATAAGAACTTCAGACCCTCCGAGCTGGCTGCCATCGCCTCCGGCTACACGAAGCTTCTGGAGCAAAGCGGGGAGAGCCTCAAAGAACTCAAGTCTGTCGCAGGGAGCAATGTCTTCTCGATGAATGACAGTGAACGTATGCAGATGATCGATCGCATCTATACGACGCTCCGAGAGTATCGTTCGCTCGTGTCATACTACACGCAGAAGAACATCTCGGTCAGCTATGTGCGTGCCCGAGCTAAGGGGGATCTCTCAGCTGTTCGTAGTCTGTATGGCAGTGATGTAAGTCGTTACTGGTAGGGAAGGGGGCTTATGGACTTTACAAGTTTGCACGAGCTGCTCCGCTCGACCTATCAGGAGATGCTACCCCTGGCAGGAGAGATGACGGGGGTTGCTAAAGGGGTTGCTGGCCTGGGTGCTCTCTTCTATATGGCCCTTCGAGTATGGTCCTCTCTTGCTCGAGCAGAGCCTGTAGATGTCTATCCTCTCCTTCGTCCCTTTGTTTTGGGCTTCTGTATCATGTTCTTCCCTACGGTGGTTCTTGGGACGATGAATACCGTTCTATCTCCCATCGTGCAGGGAACGGAGTCTATGGTCCATAAGCAGGAGGGGACGCTTGCCGAGCTTACGGCCAAGCGAGATAAGCTCAAGGAAGAAGCCTATCTCCGTAATCCTGAGACTGCTTACCTGGTCTCCAATGAGAAGTTCGATCAGAAGATCGAGGAGATGGGAATTATCGGGCCCGAGGATGCCATCACTATCGCGGGGATGTATGCTGAGCGCGCAGCGTATCAGACGAAGCAGTGGTTTATGAACCTGATTCATGATCTGATGGAGCTCCTTTTTCACGCCGCCGGCTTGATCATCGATACGTTACGCACCTTCATCTTGATCGTCCTCTCCATCCTGGGTCCTGTGGTCTTCGGTATCGCTGTGTGGGATGGCTTGTCGGGCTCTTTGACTGCGTGGTTCTCTCGCTACATCTCGGTTTATCTCTGGCTGCCCGTCAGCTCCATCCTTACGGCTCTGCTTACGAAGATCCAGGTCTTGATGATTCAGAAGGATATCTCCGCCCTAAGCGATCCCAACTACCTGCCTGACTCAGGCTCGTGGTATTACATCGTCTTCTTCCTCATTGGTATTGTGGGCTACTTCTGTGTACCTACGGTTGCTGGGTGGATCATTGAAGCTGGAGGCGGTATCGGCTCCTATGGGCGCAATGTTAATCAAGTGGCTCAGCGCGGGATGCAGGGGGCTTATGCTGGAGGTAAGGCAGCAGCTGCAGGAGCAGGTGCCAGCATAGGCAACCTTGGTGGCCGTATCAGGGGTGCTTTAATCAAAGGCTAGTAACACCAGAGAGAAGTATACACTATGGAATTCCAATCATTAAAGAATATCGAGACGGCATTCCGTCAGATCCGTCTCTACATCCTCCTCTTTGCCTTGCTCTGTGCTGGAGTCTGTGGCTATGCCCTCTATAGTTCCTACCGCTTTGCCGAAAGGCAGCGCGAGAAGATCTATGTCTTAGATCAAGGTAAGTCGCTGATGCTGGCTCTTAGCCAAGATGCCTCGCGTAATCGCCCTGTGGAGGCTAGGGAGCATGTCCGTCGCTTTCATGAGCTCTTCTTCAGTATCGCCCCCGATAAGGATGCTATCGAGGAGAATATGTCTCGTGCCTTTGCTCTCTGTGATAAGTCAGCCTTCGATTATTACAAGGACCTAGCGGAGCAGGGCTACTACAACAGGGCGATCTCGGGCAATGTCAATCAGCGTATTGTGATCGACTCGATCCACTGCAACTTTGAGAGCTATCCTTATGAGGTGACGACCTATGCCAGGCAGTTCATCTTAAGGCAGAGTAATGTCACCGAGCGAAGCCTGGTGACGAGCTGTACGCTACAGAACTCTGTCCGCTCGGATGATAACCCACAGGGCTTTCTGATGGAGCACTTCCTTGTACGTGAGAACCAAGATCTGCGGAGCTATAAACGCTAAGACCATGTCTACTCGCTTTTCCCTCTATCGCTACTATCTCGGGGTGCACTACTGGCTTCGGGCTTACTGTGATCGGCTTAGTCCTAGAGCTCGTCGATATGTGGTCTACGGTATCAGTGTGCTCTACCTAGCCTGCTCCCTTGTTATGATTGCTCAGGTGTTCTTGCCTCGGAAGGTGGCACAGCAACCTCCTATCCCCAGGCATCAGCATCTGGATGTTCCTCTCCGTCCTTCTCGGCTGGATAGCCTCGGGCGTGAACTCTCGAAAATTACTCATCAAACGATAGCACACTATGGATAAGAAACAGCAAGAACAGCTCCGCAAAGGGCTCGTCTTTGGAGGGCTGGGGCTCATCTGCGCCCTCTCCCTTTGGTTCATCTTTGCTCCCTCGGATAAGGATAAAGCCGCAGAGCAAGAGGGTCTCAATAAGGATATCCCTGAGGCAACAGTGCGCCAGCTCACCGATAACAAGCTCAAGAGCTATGAGCTGGGCGACAAGTCGGCTTCAGAGAGTGAGACGCAAGCTGAGATTGGGCGCCTCTCGGATTACTTTGCAGAGGAACCCACCTCCCTTGATGCACAAGGGCAGGGGCAGCCATCCTCAACGAAGATTGAGGGCTCCCTTCAGCGCTATGAGGAGAATAAGCGCCTCTTGAGCTCCTTCTATACCACGGATCCTAATGCAGAAGAGCGTGATGCTTTGCGAGCTGAGAACGAAGGTCTCCGTGAAGCTCTACGTAAGAAAGAGAGCGAAGAAGATGATGAGGAGGAAAAGCAGCTTCGCCTGATGGAGCGAAGCTATCAGATGGCCTCCAAGTACCTCCCCAAGGGCGGGGAGCTTCCAGCCAAAGCCTTTCTTCGAGCAGAAGAAAGGCCCATCGTAGAGCCAGAAGCAGAGAGCGCTCTTCAAGAACCTAGGATGGAGGTCCTTGCAGAGCCCAAGCACATGGTCTCTAGCCTGGCTCAGCCCATGGCCGATTCAACCTTCATCCAGGAGTACGGGAGTAAGGAACGTCATCTAGGCTTTCACTCGGCGCTTGCTCAGCCCTCTTCCGTCCAGCGCAACACCCTGCCCGTGGTGGTCGATCATACGACGACACTACGGGAGGGAAATTACGTGGCCTTGCGCCTCTTAGAGTCTGCCCATATCGGCGAGCTACGTATCCCACGACAGAGCTTGCTGATAGCTCAAGCTAAGCTCGGGGGGAATCGCTTGCATCTCCTCGTCAAGAGTCTTGAGATCGGTGGACATATTATCCCCGTCAAGCTCTCGGCCTATGATCTTGATGGGCAGGAGGGGATCTATATCCCGGGGGCAGAGCAGCTCTCTGCCCTGAAGGAGGTAGGGGCTAATATAGGGGGCTCGGTAGGTACTTCCTTCACCTTTGCTAGTTCGGCCAAAGATCAGATCATCTCTGAGGCAGCTCGTGGCGTGATGCAGGGGGCAAGCCAGCTCCTTCAGAAGAAGCTCCGTACTCTTCAAGTTACCCTCAAAGGAGGCTATCGTCTCTTTTTAGTTTCCAGTAAGTAAACAGCAAAAGCACTATGACAATGAAGCAATGGATTCTTTCCGCCCTGCTCTTCGGGGCGAGTATGACTACCTCCCATGCTCAGACTACGACCGATAGTCTGAGGACTCAGGCAAGCTATCGTCCGCTTTCCACGGGCGATCTCTATCAAGGGATGAGCAAGACCATCCCCTCGGGGCGTGTGGTCTTACCCTATGGTCTTGAGGTCACCTTTGACAAGACTTCGCACCTGATCTTTCCCTCCGCTATCCGCTACGTAGACCTCGGGAGTAACAAGCTCATCGCAGGGAAAGCGGAGGATGCGGAGAACGTCCTGCGTGTCAAGGCCGCCGTGCGTGACTTTGAGACGGAGACGAATATGAGTGTCATCTGTGAGGATGGCTCTTTCTATGCCTTCAATGTGAAGTATGCCGAAGAGCCCGAGAAGCTCAGCGTCGAGATGGCCGACTTCTTGTCAAGCACGGAGGGTAGGCTACCGAGCAACCGTGCCGACATCTACTTTAAGGAGCTGGGGAGTGAGTCGCCCATCCTCGTGAAACTGATGATGAAGACCATCCATCAGAATGATGAGCGGACGGTCAAACACATCGGGGTGCGCCAGTTTGGGATACGCTTCCTCCTACGTGGCCTCTATGCACACAACGGCTTGCTCTACCTACATACCCGCATTGACAATGAGACGAACCTTCCTTACTCGGTGGACTTCATCAGCTTCAAGGTCGTCGATAAGAAGGTGGCTCGACGTACGGCCATCCAGGAGCAGGTTCTGCAACCGCTACGAGCCTACCACGAGGTGACTCGGGTGCGAGCAGAAGGGTGCGAGCGCACGGTCTTCGTGCTCGAGCAGTTTACCCTCTCGGAAGACAAACAGCTTGAGGTAAGGCTTTACGAACGAGGGGGCGGACGCACGCTTGCCTTCTACCTCGATGAGGAAGACCTTCTACTTGCCAGGAAGATTGACAATCTTAAGCTCAAGTGGTAAGCCCTATGAAGAAGTTTTGTTTACTCCTCACTTGTGCTGTCTGTGGATTCATCTCTGCAAACGCACAGCGACTCATCCCGAAGCAACAAGGGATTGAGGTCATCGTGTCCGTGCCCCTTATCAAAGGGGAGAAGGTCTTTAGCAAAGAGCACTGGGGTGCTGGTGTGTCGCTTACGAAGTACCTCAAGCTAGCTAGCTATGCCTTCCTCTTGGCTGAATACGAAGAGCAGCGACTCGCGTATCGTGACTATGAAGTTCCGATGCGTGATGTGCTCCTCCAGCTGGGCTATATGCAGCCTCTTCTCTCGGATAGAGGCAAGAATATCTTTACCTACCTCGGCATCTCCGCCTTTGGGGGCTATGAGGAACTCAATGAAGAGAGATCCTTGCTACCCGATGGATCGACGCTTCTAGACCGCTCACGCCTCGTCTATGGCGGAGCTCTGCATAGCTCCATTGAGTGCTTCCTCTCGGATAGGCTACTCCTTGTCCTCAAGGCTCAGGGGCGGGTGCTCCTGGGCTCTGATCTATATCGCTTTCGTCCCGCCCTTGCCTTGGGACTGCGCTTTAATCTATAGAACGAAGACGAACAATGAAAAGGAAACTTGTGAATATGCTGTGGGCTATGGGGCTACTTGCCGTAGTGAGCTTTTGCCTCCCTGCCTGTGACCGCGAGCTGGAGGTACAGCAGGCTTATGACTTTACGCTGGAGACGATGCCCGTCCAGAAGGACCTCCGTAGGGGTGAAACTGTTGAGATACGATGCTCCCTCAAGCGGGCTGGTCGCTTTGCTGGGGCCCGCTATACTCTTCGCTACTTCCAAAGCGATGGTAAGGGGATGCTGAGGCTGGATAAAGGAGCTGCACTCAAGCCTAATGACCGCTATCCATTGGCGAGGGAGGAGTTTCGCCTGTACTATACCTCGCAGTCAGCAGACCGGCAGACGATCGACGTGTACATAGAGGATAACTTCGGCAAGGTGCAACAACAGACCTTTACCTTCAACAACAAGAAGGCAGAGGATGGCAAAAAGAAAGATGGCTAAATGGATATGCCCACTCTGTCTGCTGTATTTAGGATCTTCGCCCTCTATGGCACAGAGGTGATTTATGTCTTTAAATATGTTCCGTAGAAACAACAAGTGGCATTGGTGATATCACCAATGCCACTTATTGTTCGATCCTTATAAATCAAAATCACAATGCCTTATTAACTCATCCTTGACTGAAAGGCCCATGCGGTAAATTGCGACTAATACTCCTTCTTTTCTTGCCGTCTTTAGTGGGGCAATGAAATCAGAGTCTCCTGCAATAATAAGAATTAAGTCAACAATCTTTTTAATTGACATTACCGCAATATCTAAGCCACACTTCATGTCTACCCCCTTTTGCTGAAATATAGGAGTTGAGGTTGGCTTGCCTTGGATATTTGCTTTCCATCCCCGAAATGAAAGTTGTCCTAGACGAAGAGCATAACGCTCATGTTTAGATATATCATTAAGTAATGTCTTTTTGAATTTTACAATTGGCTTTGTGGAAAAGTCAATGTCTGTCCCTTGAGGGCCTTTTGCTTTCCCTTCAAAAGGGTAACAATCATAATATAAAACTCTGAATAGTTCAGCCTCAGAAAGACCATTCTTATTTTTTAATTTCTGGATTGCGTTATTAACTTCTGCTTCTATTTCAGCTATACTGAGCTGCTTGTTTTGTTTCTTAAGAGCCTGCTCTAAAAAGCCCCCATCAATCAATACATTTACTTTCATATCTAATTCACTTGTTTAATATTGAAGATGGGGGCTATGAATATGTTCATAGTCCCCATCTTGTTGCACTAAAATGCAATTTGATAAGTTTGACAGCCCACTGCCATTGGATTATGCCACAAAGGTACTTCTTTCTTTTGAGAGAACAAATTGTCAGCGTCTCTTTCTGCAATTTCTTGGAGATGGCTATTGGTTCCTCTTGAGAATTCTTTTAAATCTTTTCGCTGGGGGCACCTACTCCTTTGAAAGCAAATTCTAAGGGCTAGTGTTTAGGCTACACGGCTTTGTATCTGTTTCATGTTCTGATGCACGAGCTCGATGATGCGCTCGTGGTACTCGGTGTTTTGATTCATCAAGCCTCGGCACTGAAGAATTTCCATCGTCTCCAAGGATAGCTCGATGGTCTCTATCGCCTTGCCGTCAATACTTGCCGATAGAATGAGGCTCTTCTCCTTGAGGTGGTACTCATTGGTGAATACGCAATGGTGCAGAGCTTGTCCTTCCTCAATATACTCCTGCACGCTTTCCAGCACTCGGATTTGGATGGTGCCATCAGTGAAGGCAATCCCAAAGAACGGGGCTTTGAGTTTTTGAAATCGTGCTTCATCCTCCAGCGCCTTCTGTCGTTTGTGCTCTTCTTGTTCTCGCTCTTGTCGGGCCCGTAACTTTCGGAGGATCTCATTATGGGCTTGCTGTAGATCCACGGGGCAAACGTAGTGGGCGTTGTGTATGTCTCGCTCAAGCCTTATGAGCATGTCAATGTAGTCGCACCATAGGGCGATGTCTGTAATGTCATAGCCCCTTCGGAGTGTGGTTTTGTAGGCTTGCCAATAGGCATCCCAATTCCTTGGGCGGCTGAGGAAGTAGCGTAGATGCTCGGTGCGTCCAGCTTTCAGTAGGGTCTCGGCTCTGCTGTCTGTAAGGAGGGCTGTGATAAGGCTCGTGGGAGCAATGCCATAGCACTTACCCTCGAAGCCATTTCTCGTTAGGGTATCGCTTAGCTTAACCTTAGGGCATAAGGGGCAACGGGCAACGAAGCGGTAGGCTTCGTTGTCCCGACGAATAGCCATAGGCGAATAGTAGGCAAAGCTATCTATATAATGCCCCATCGTTCGCTGTACGGCGACAATAGACTGCCTGCCACGCTCATCCCACCAATACTGACCAATCTCCATAACGGAGGAGGTGGCTTGGTAGCCTTTCTCCATACCCGCAATAAGCAGGTACATACGCAAGACTTGATACCCTCCCGAAGAGGTCAGTACTGTGAAATACTGCCGTTGCTTTAACTTCCTCGCCCTTGTAGTTATGACCTCTAAGCCTGCCCCACACTGGGGGCAGGCGCAATGCTCGGTAGGCTCAATCATTTGCCACGAATGCCCACAATCCATACAAGTGGATTTGCCCTTGGGTAGGCGATAGGCATAGTGCTCAATGCACTCACGGAATGCCCACTGCGTCTGTGTCTTCATTATCGGGCGGAGGTACTTACTCTGAGCGAGGACGGCTTGCTCAAACTTGTTTCTCGGTTTCATAGGCTACATATCAAATAGAGAGGGTTGGGGGGCTTGTTCACTGTTGGTGCTTGCCTTCGTTTTCACTTGCCTCGGCTCTTGCAACCTGCGTAGCTCTTGGGCTTGATACTGCTGTATCGCCTGCTTGCGTGCTTCGGCTTTCTCTTCTTCGGAGAGGACTATGGTATGATTGACGACCACATGGCAGGCGACAGGGCTACCCACTTCTAAATCGTCCTCATCATAGTAGTGTATCGCCATAGAGTAGATTTCATCGTCCTCAAAGCCGTTGCAACCACACTGTTGTACCTGCCTTAGGATGTAGGTGATGCAGTCCTCAATGTTCTTATGTGGCTTCATAAGTTTGGGAGCAAACAGAGGGTCTGTAGCTGCTCGTAGGTTGAGGTACTCAGATATAGTACGGGTGAAGTGTTCTGTTCCGCTCATTGTCGTTAGTATTTAGGGATTTCTACAATCTGGTTGATACGTCCATAAAGGTGCTTACGTAGGCTGGTGCGGTCAGGGGCATAGTATTCTGCCCATTGTCCGTATTGCTTGACCAAGTACTTTTTCAGTACATCGAAGAAGTCAAAGCGGTAGCCCATCACGGGGACGGCAGTGCGGAAGTAGGTGTTGCTGTTCACGGCTTCGCATAGCCAATCCTTTTCCTCACGGCTCATTGTCCCGCCACGATTGAGTTTCACACGCAGGAGGTAGGCTTTACAGGCACAGAGGGTTTCCAAGGGCTGCACCTCCCACTGTACGAACTTACTCGCCACGGCACGCTCGCACGCCTCAGTCCCCGAACTTATGCGGTAATGGGAGGAGGAGCTATCTCCTTTTCCTTTCATCGAAGGTGTGGTATTTACGTTCTGCTTATCCATAGTGACATTTTTTTTATGCGTCCAACGA
>ERZ1674082.13-NODE-13-length-69199-cov-113.657714_pt1 | contig 69199 bp, 59 predicted proteins | sample MGYA00581118_ERZ1674082 | MGnify/ENA primary metagenome ERZ1674082 (study PRJEB41354, sample SAMEA4873329) | human saliva metagenome | biome: human-associated habitat [ENVO:00009003]; feature: mouth environment [ENVO:08000002]; material: saliva material... | reverse complement strand
AGCCTCCTGTTTCTTGGACTTCATTTTTGGTGTCCAAGAAACGGGAGGCAGTTCAGTATTGAGGAGCGGGGCTTTCGCGTACCAGCTGGCACTCTACTGCCCTCGTAAAATGTATTGCGCGGGTTTGTGCGACAGATGTAGTTGTACCCGTTTCGGTGATAGGTTAGGGTGAATACTGTTTAACACACACCAGCCGTACGAAAGTGAGATGCCGTGTCTCAGAATCCTCGGGGTTCAGACCCCTACGACTACAACCCGGACTACAACCGTCTGAACGAGCAGTACAACCAGAACGGCCAGTACGGGCAGAACACTCAGTACGGTCAGTATGGCCAATACGGTCAGGGTTCTTACGGCCAGTACGGGCAGAGCTCCTACGATCAGTATTCTTATGACCAGTACGGTCAGAATTCGTACGGTCAAGACTCGTATGGTCAGAATCAGTACGACCCGTACGGTCAGCAGTACCAGCATCCCGGCCAGTACGGTCAGCCCATGATGGTTCCTATTGGCATTGTTCAGAAGACCCCCGAGCAGCTTGCCGGTGAGAAGGCTGCTCAGACTTCCACGGTGCTGGGTATTATCAGCTTGGCGTGTATAGTGACTCTCAGCTGGTGGCTGTTTGGTCTGCCTTCCCTGATTCTGGGTGTTATCGGTATTTTCAAGGCGAACGAGGCAGAGCGTTATGGCGCGGCTGCTTCGGCTGGGCGTATCTTGAACTGGATTAGCGTAGTCATTGGTGGCATGTTCCTGGTGCTTTTTGGCGGCGGTATGCTGCTGGCGATTATGCTGGCTCTTTCTGATTCTGCCGCAAATTCTAGGCTCGTGGAGACTGCGCAGATGCTGGTACTTTTCTAAACACTTTCACCCTCACTGGAGGGTGCGCAAAGGCCCCGTTCCTCAATGCGAGGAGCGGGGCTTTGCTGTGTATATGCCGTATGTTTCGTGGATTGGGCTCGACATGCTTGTTTCCCCGGTGGGGAGGGTCTAGGGTGAAGTTAACACCCCTTGCGTGTGGAACGTGAAAGGTCGTGGATGCGATGTCGCAACTACCGCAAAACAACGAAGCCTTCGATGACAACCCCGAATACAGCGAACCCTACCGGGAAAATAGTAACGGGCAGCCCAGCGTTGTCGCACCGGGCGGCCAGCTACTACCCGCGAGTGGGACCGCAGATGATGTCTTGAGCCAGGAAGCTGGACGGTTCGCCGCGAACCTCTCCCTACTCTTCGGCGCCCTCAGCTTTGCGTGCATCCCGGGCCTCCGTACATCGGAGTACTTCATCCCCTTCTCGTTGCTGCTGAGTGCTCTAGGTATCTGGCAGGCGCGAGTAGCGAGACGGCACGGTATACATGCCATCGGGGGCATGATACTCAACGTGGTGAGCATAATCATTTTTCTGCTCCTAGGCGCCCTCCTCGTATTCCTCATGATTCTCTTTTCTGGTCTTAAAGATTGACGCCGGTCTATCAAGGAGTCTGCATGCTTTCTCGCTATAGCGGTTTAGGGGAAGGGCTAGGGGCGTAATATTTCTCCAACGTTGAATGTGAAAGGTTGTGGATGCGATGTCGCAGCTACCCCAAAATAACGAAGCCTTCGATGACAACCCCGAATACACCAAGCTCTACCAGGCGAACGACAGCCTGCAGTCTGACCCTGACAATACGGACGATTGGTCGCAACGTGTGAGCGAGCAACCTTCCGACGAGCGAAGGATACAAGACGGTAAAAAGGCAGCGAACGTATCCCTGCTTTTTGGTGCTCTCGGCCTCCTGTTTTTCATTCTGGGGTGCTGGTTGTTTTTCCATGATTTTGCAAGTGGTGGTCTGCGGGTGGTCGTCGTTGCGCCGTTGCTGAACATCCTGGGTATCTGGCAGGGGTGGGTAGCGCAGAGGCACGGTGTACCTGCCCTAGCGGGTCGTATTCTCAACTGGCTGGGGCTATGCCTTTTCATCGGTATCGCTGCCCTCTTCATATTGATTCTGAATGCCTTGTCAGGCATCAACTAACGACGCCCCCGGTAACTCGAAATGGCATATGCAAAGAGCCCCGCTCCTCAAGACGAGGAACGGGGCTCTTTACGCTCCACACGTGGAGCAGAAGCTAAAACGCGGATGGTAAGGGATTTGAACCCTTGAGACGGGGTCACCGCCTACTGGTTTTCAAGACCAGCTCCTTCGGCCGCTCGGACAACCATCCATACGCACCAGAGACCGGCATTTTATGGCAATACCGTGCCGCAGGGCACTACGAGATTATCTCATGCGATAAGCTTTCTGTAAATCGCGCACCAAGGATGGTGCTTCCGGCAATGAGGAGGACTCATGAGAGCAATTATTGAGAACAGTCACGGTGGACCTGAGGCTCTGACAATCAGCGAAGTACCCGCCCCCGTACCCCGATCCCACGAAGTTCTCATCCGTGTTCACGCCGCCGGAATCAACCGCGCCGACGCCCTGCAGCGCCGCGGATTCTACCCGCCGCCCGCCGGCGCGAGCGCCATCTACGGCCTCGAAGTAGCCGGCGTTATCGAAGCGGTCGGTGAAGGCGCCTCCGTCGAGAACCGCGGCACCCCCGTCATGGCGCTCCTCGCTGGAGGCGGCTACGCCGACTACGTGACCGTCCCGGTTGACCACGTGCTACCCGTACCCGAACAGTTGAGCTTCGCCGAAGCCGCCGGTATTCCCGAAGTCGCGGCAACCGTCTACTCGAACCTGGTGCTCACCTGCGGCATGAGCATGAACCCCGCCGAAAACCTCAAGGAAGATGGCGAACCTGCGGTGGTCCTCGTGCACGGCGGTACCGGCGGTATTGGTGTGCACGCTATTCAGCTGGCGCTCGCCGTAGGTACCCGGGTGTTTGCAACCGTGGGAACCGAGGAAAAAGCAGAATATGTGCGCTCACTAGGTGCGGAACCCATTATTTATACCGAACATTCGTTCCGTGAAGTTCTGCTGGCTGAAACTGGTGGACGCGGCGCTGACTACATCCTCGACGTCGTGGGCGGAAAGTACCTGGACGACAACCTGCACACCCTCGCCGACGGCGGGCACCTGTGCATTATCGGTCTGATGGGCGGCGCCAAAGCAGAAGTGAACCTGGGGTATATGCTCTCCCGCCGCCTGTCGGTGCACGCTACGAGCCTGCGCACCCGTTCGGATCAGCAGAAGGCTGAGATTTTGCGCGGTGTACGCGAACACGTGCTGCCGCTGATTGAGTCCGGCAGGATTGGTGTGGGTCTGGACCGTATCTTCGACATGGAGGAGGCGGCTGCCGCCCACGAATACTTCGACTCCGGTCAGCATCGCGGCAAGATTGTGCTGCGCATGGTCTAGAAATCGCTGCGCCCCTGCGGTGCTATTTTAAGCCGGTGCCATTTTAGGCTGGCGCCGCGGGGAGCGTCGCGTGAGCGGCGTGATGAGAATCTGGGTTTGAAATAAACAGCTGACTGGTGACATCTCGTCACTAAAAGAAATTTAGGGTAACCTAAGCATAGGGAGGTTTGTGGGTCGCCGCAGAGCCCATCACCGGCAGCCTCCACCGACCAACAAACACGGCACACACACCACGCAGAGGAGGACATATGGGGCTTAAAAGCTACCTGCAATCGCGCCGCGACGACGCCGAACTCGGCAAAGGCATCTGGCGCCGATCCCACGACCGGTTCATTCGCGGTATTGACCGCTTCCACCAGGTCCTCGAACGCCTAGCGGCAACCGATTCGTCCACCTCCATGATTGAGCTCATCGTGCCGGACGCAAACGCGCTCGCCGACCTCATCCCGCGCGTGCGTGCAGTCGCTATGGAAGCGCACCGCCTCGCCCCCAGCGACGGCGATATTCCCGCCTCCCCGTTCGGCACCTACTCCGACCTGAACCGCGCCCTCTCCAAGGCAGGTAACGCCGTGGCACTCTGCGCCGAAGCACTCGCCATGGCACGCTGCTTCGGCAACTGTGCCACCGGATGCAACCGCCAGGTGAGCGTGCGCCGTCGCGTGGAAACCGTCATCCAGCACATTGAGGATGCCGAACGTCTGATTCAGCGCGCCCAGAAGGAAGCCGCCGGCGAGCTGATCTTCGACGACGGTATTCCGGTGGGCCGCACCCAACTGGTTGAGGCATAACACAGGGGCATAAATCGCGGTCAACAGGCGAGCTAGTTTGATGTGCACCTCAACAGGCGATACGCTTAAAGGAGAGGTGTAGGACACTTCTTATGCGGTTCCGTCACAATGGAGGTGACGACACAATGCGATGGTACGCGCGGAAGAACCGCAGGCTTTTTCCTGCCCCTCTACGGCACAACCCAATGCATATACAATTCACGGAAGAAGTCACACACCATGTTTGAATTCCACCGCAATGAGCGTGCGCGTCAGCTGCGCCCCAGCCTCTCTCGTTCCTGGCTCCTCGTGCGCGCCAACTCCTCCGAAGAAGTTTTTGAAGAAGCCTTCGAATCCGAGGCTGACTCCATCATCATCGACCTCGAAGACGGCTGCCCCGCCGAAGAGAAGGACGCAGCCCGCGAACAGGTCGTCCGTATGCTCAACTCCGGCGTCGTCGCATGGGTGCGAATCAACGCCATCACCACCGAACACTGGTGGAAGGACGTCAAGGCCCTCAAGAATGTGAAGGGCCTGCGAGGCGTCATGCTCGCCACCGCAGAGCACGCCACCGACATTGACCGCACCGCAGCCGAGCTGCCCCCCGGAACCCCCATCATCGCGCTGATCGAGTCCGCACTCGGCGTGCACCACTCGGTGGATATCGCCCGCGCGATCGGCACTTTCCGCCTCGCATTTGGCGCAGGCGACTACCGCCGCGACACCGGCTCCTCCGCAACCCCCATGGCGCTCGCCTACGTGCGTTCGCAGCTGGTCATCGCCTCCACCCTGGGTGGTCTGCCCGGCCCCATCGACGGCCCGACCCTCGGCGCATACGGAGCTGACCTCTCCAAGGCATGCGGCTACGCGAACGACCACGGCATGACCGGTAAGATCACCCTGGATATCCGCCAGACCGAGACCATCAACGCGGCATTCTCCCCGAGCGAGATCGAAATCGAAGAAGCACACCAGATGCTCGACGTGCCCCTCGACGGCCCCCGCGACGGCTCCTACCTGCCGCGTTACCTGCGTGCAAAGAAGGTCAAGGAACTCGCCAAGGTTTACGGCCTGTGGGGCAAGACCGACAGCGACTTCCAGCGCGCATCCAAGTAAGGCGCTCGCCTAAAGTACACGCGTAAAAAGCCGCGCATCCGACCCCTGAACGGGGAACCGGATGCGCGGCTTTTGTCTGCCTGAAACCTCTGGCGCGCTACAACTTAGCTACTAGTTGCGGGGCGACTTGCCACCCGTCAGCGCATGAGCGCACACGTACGAAGTCACCAAAGAAATCACAATCGGCACCAGGAACGAGGTGTCATCCTCATACACGGAACGGTAGAAGAACCACACCGCCAGGGAAACCACCAGCGCCAGCACGTACACCAGAGCAAAACGCATCGTGGGGCTCATCGGGCGTGCAGGGCCCGCGGAGGCACGATCAGCCTGCGAACGGCCCCTCTGGCGCTTAGCGGATGCGGATCGAGAAGACATGAGAATCTCCTAAAGTTCGACGGTGACATCTTCGAGAAAACGACAACTCTCAGATGCTAAAAACCGCCGCAACACACCGGAAACCGGCACGCGTTACGGCGGATGTGGAGCCCCCAGTGGGATTCGAACCCACGACCTTTTCTTTACGAGGGAAATGCTCTACCCCTGAGCTATAGAGGCGCATATACATTTGTTCCCAGCCGCCCGAAAGCAACCGGCGAACAGTGCATACCCCGCAATAGTACCAAAAAGGCGGGGGAGAGGCTAATTACTTTCAACACCGGCCCCGCAACTGGGAGCAGGCGACAGGGCAGCTATGGTGTGTACTGCATTCACCCCGCAAACCCGCCCGAAGATAGGGAAAGTTCAGGGCAGAGGCATACAATAAACCCTGTACCCACGGCGGCTGGCAGCGTCTCACAGTGCATATCAACCACAGGCGTATCAACCACAGGCCAGCCCGCCACCCGTAGAGAGAGGAACCACCATGACTTCACCCCTCAACCGCCGCACCCTGCTGCTGGGCGTAGTGCCCGCCGCCGCCCTGGGACTGAGCGCATGCGGTTCCAGCTCCTCCCATCCCTCCGCATCGGCATCTGCGAGCGGTTCGGCGAGCGCATCCGCAAGCACCGCCGCTACCTCGGCAAGCGCATCCGTGAGCGCCACTGCGAGCGCATCGGCATCCGCGGACCCCTCGGCTTCGGCAACCGCCGATGACGGCTACGTCGGCTACCGCCTCAACCGCGAAGTACCCGGGGCAGGCACCGCAACCCTGTACACCGACTACCAGTGCCCCTACTGCGCCAAGGCAGAACCCAAGTTCGAAGAAGCCGCCAAGAAGCTCGACGGCATCATGAACGTGACCGTGCGCCACATGCCGCTGAACATGCACGCTAACGCCGTACCCGCCGCACTCGCCGTAGAAGCCGCAGCCGCACAGGGTAAGCACCTTGAAATGGCGAACAAGCTCTTCAACACCCAGAACGACTGGAAGAACATCCAGGAGCGCCCTAAGCTACGCACCATCTTCAACGACTACGCCAAGGAACTGGGCCTGAACGTCGAAGAATTCGACAAGGTCCTCCTCGCCTCCGACACCGTCAAGCCCATCCAGCGCGACTACGAGCACGCCGTGAAGATCGGTGTGAAGGGCACCCCCACCTTCGCCGTGAACGACAAGGTCGTTGAGGGTCTGGATTCTTCCTCCTCGGTGGATGACCTGGTCAGCACCTTCAAGCGTGAAGCTGGCGTGAAGTAGTGGCACACATTCAGCTCTCCGGCGGTCAGCGCGCCGAAATTCACCCCGACGGGTTTAGCGACCACGGCTACGTTCTCGAAATCGGTGGCGCCGAGCAGTCCCACGTGGACGTGCAGAACCCCGACTACGTGTTCTACGAGTACTTGCGCCGCATCGCAAACGCGGTGGATGCGCTCGCACCCGCCGGCGAACCCATCACCGCCGCACACCTGGGCGCCGGTGCGCTCACCCTCGTGCGCTATATTCAGGCGACCCGCCCCGGCTCCCGCCAGGTTGCCGTGGATATTGAACCCGAGCTCATGGGCTTCGTAACGGACCGCCTGCCGCTACCCGCCGGAACCGACTGCCAACTGGTGGTCGGTGACGCCCGTGAGCAGCTGGCGAACTTGCCCGAACTGCTGGGCGTACCCGGCTTCGACGCGATCATTCTCGACATCTTCACCGGCATGGACGCACCCGCCCACCTGGCGAACCGCGACTTCTACCGCGAACTCAAGGACGCCCTGAGTGAGCGCGGCATGGTCGCCATCAACGTGGGTGACGACGCGGGTCTGCCCTTCTTCCAGCTGCAGGCAGCCGCCATGCTGGAAGTCTTCGATCACGTGTGGTGCCTGTGCGAAAGTTCCATGCTTAGCGGGCAGAACGAGGGCAACCTTGTGCTGGTTGGTACCGCCCGTGAGCTGGACGAGGACACCCAGGACTGGCTGTACGCCCTGGGCCCGCATCCGGCGGAGGTGCTCACCACCGATGAGCTGCGCGACCTGCTGGACGAGCTGGCTGAGAGCTAAACCTGACATACAAAACCGTTGAGGCGGGTACCTAGCCGGTACCCGCCTCAACGGTTTTCTCTATGGGTTTTCTATAGGGGGGTTTCTATATGTCGCGCGCCATATGCCGGCAGAATTTGGATTTTTACTCAGGATTTTGGCTTTACTCGGGATTTTGGCTTTACTCGGGTAGCGGCACGGGAACGGGGTCCTTGCCATCATCCTTCGGCTGGGGAGAAGCACCCTTCGTGGTGGTCAGCGTAATGCCCACACTCGCAGTCATCAGCAGGAAAATCGCCACCCAACGAATCGGGCCGGTCTCCTGATTCAACAACGCCCAACCGGCAATCGCCGCAATAGCGGGCTCCATGCTCATCAGCACACTAAATACGCGCTCCGGCAGGTTGCGCAGAGCCATCAGCTCCGCGCTATATGGAATCACCGAAGCGAACATGGCGGTACCAAAAATCATGAGGAGCAGCATCGGATCCTGCGCCGCATTCCAGATCGGCTGAGGCGCCGGAACAACCGCCGCCACTGGGGCAATAAACGTAGCACCAACAAGCATCGCCACCGCCAGGCCGCTCGCACCCGGAACCAGGGCACCCACCTTTGCGCTAGAGCGAATATACAGCGCCCAGAACACGCCAGCAATCAGCGCGAACGTCAGACCCAGGTAGTCGGTATCCTTGCCGACCGCCGCCTCATAGCCGAGCACCAGCATGCCCGCCAGAGCGCAGAGCACCCACGCCGCGTCGCGGAGCCTGCGCGTCAGCATGGACGCCAAAGCCAGCGGGCCCAAGAACTCCACCGCAACCGCCAAACCAATCGGGATGCGGTCAATCGCGCAATAGAAGAAGCCGTTCATCAGGCCAAAGGTCATACCGAAAATGATGATGGCACGCCACTGCTCCTTCGACCACGACAGCGCACCCGGCGGCATCGTGCCCCCGCGACGGGCACGCCAGCGAGCCGCCAACCACACGGCGCTACCCACCACCATGGAAGCAATCGCCAGACGGCTGACGCTAATAGCCAGCGCACCAAACAGCGGGAAGAGCGTCACCGCGAAGGCCGCACCGAACTGCAACGACGAGCAGGATATCAGCACAAACATAATGCCCAGCGCGGGGCGTTGAGATGAAGTATGCGGCATGATTCTCCTTCCTGCGCCTCACAAGGAGGCGGTGCGTCTCTCAAGGCGTACAGGTGACGTATCGATTCGGGCGGAGGGGGCAAGAACCTGACCAGCGCAGTTAAAGGCAGTTAAAGAGCGCACCCCCGGGCAACACGAGATACTATCCTACTCGTTACCCGGGGGTGCTAGAAACCGTTGATACGGCTACCGTTCAGCAGATTAGAGGCCCTTCGCCTCACGGTCAGCCTTAATCTGCGCAGCCGACGGAAGCGTAATGGAACTTGTTGCCATCTGCGCAATATCAACCGCGTGGGCATCCACCGCGCCGGGCAAGTAGCGATCGGGATCCTCCAAAGTGCCCTCCTCCTGCGCCTTCTTCTGTGCGCGAGCGTGAGAAATTGAAATGCCGATACTCGCAGCCACCAGCAGAGCAATAGCAACCCAGCGAACCAGGCCGGTAGCCTCACCAAGCATCACAATACCCACAGCCGCCGCAATCGCAGGCTCCAGGGACAGCACCACGCTATAAATATGCGCGGGCAACAGACGCAGCGAAGAAACCTCACCCAGTGCCGGCAGAGCAGAAGCCAGCAGACCCATCAGGCAGCCAATAGCCAGCAGGTTCACATCCTGAGTGACCTTCAGCAGGTTGTTGCCGCTAATAAGGAACGGGAACGGCAGAACCAGCAGAGTAGAGACAACGTTACCCATGACCATGCCGCCCATGCCCGGGATGAGTGCGCCCACCTTCTCAGTCGCCAGAATATAGGCGGCACGAGAAACAGCGGTCAGGACCGAGAAAATCACACCCATCAGGGCGAAATCTTCAGGCTTCGCCTGGGACTCAGCCGTCAGAATCGCCATGCCCGTAAAGGACAGCGCAATCCACACCAGGTCCAGCTTGCGGCGCGACATAACCGTCGCCAGCACCAGCGGACCCATAAACTCAATAGCCACCGCAATCGCCAGCGGAACCTGCTCAATCGCCACATAGAAGAACGCATTCGCACCGGTCAGGGCGACACCGAGAACAATGACCGTCATCCATTGTTGACGGGTCCACGAACGAATCTGCGGACGGAAGAACGCCCACAGCAGGATAGAAGAAGTCAACAGGCGCAGAGTCACCACGCCCCAAGGGCCCAAATCGCCCATCAGCTGCTTAGCAAGAGCCGCACCGAACTGCGCCGAAATAATCGCGCCGGTCGCGTACGCAACACCCAGCCCCTGAGTCGCCAGGGGAGAACGCGCAGCATTGGGCGTATGGGTGGAAGAAGTCATAGCAATCCTTATTAGTCCAGAAGAGGTGTCAGCCGCTATCTGTCATCAGGCGCGACCCCGAATCGTCGTGAAACAGGTCACGCACTATGCAAACAATGAATAGTGTGTAATCTAGGACAATTTTACGCGCTTTAAAATTGGGCGCAAATAGAGACCAAAACACCCTAACAACCCCTCAAAAACCTCCACGCCCTCGGTGAAATTTCACCCCCACACCCCACCCCAACCCCCTATATCCAGGAAATATTCACCAAGCCATGATTTACTGAGAGCATGCTTGACCCGAAGAAGTCTCTATTCGATGAAGACGGCAACCCCCGTCCCGCGCTAACCACCACCCTCGACAACGTACTGCGCATGCAACGACCGCTCGCGCTGTCCATCGTCAAAAAACTCCGTGAAGCGCACCCCGACGAAACCCCCGAACAAATCCACAAGCGCCTCGACCGCACCTACCTGCGCGACATCACCGCCATCGGCGGCGTCACCGGCGCATCCGCATTCGTGCCCGGCGTCGGCACCGTCACCTCCATGAGCCTGTCCGCGCTCGCAGTCGGCGGCTACCTCGAACGCACCGCACTCTACGCCCAAGCAGTCGCAGAACTGCACGGCGTGCACGTACACGACGCCGAAACCGCCCGCTCCATGGTCATGGCAATCATGCTCGGCGAAGAAGGCTCCCAGCTTATGAACACCGTGCTGCTGCAGACCGGCAAGGCAGGCGGCGTCTCCAACAAGTGGGGCATGCTGCTCGGCAACTCCTCCAGCGGCAAGATGTTCAGCGTTGAACGCACCATCCGCAACCTGTTCATCCGCCGATTCCTCACTCGTCAGACCGGCGCGCTGCTCGGCCGTGCCCTGCCCTTCGGCGTAGGCGCAGTCGTTGGCGGCGGCGCAAACCTGACCCTCGGCAAGGACGTTGTGCGCAACACCCGCCGAGCCTTCGGCGACGCACCCGCCTACTTCCCCGCAGAGCTCATGATCACCCCGCGTGCACCGCGCGTACAGGGCGGCGAAGGTTCGGAAAGCTCCTCCGGCGTAGCAGGCGCCCTGCTCAAGGGCGTCAAGGATGCAGGAAAGGCGGCAGGAAAGGTCTTCACCCGCGGCAAGGGCAACGACACCGAAACCGGCCACCGCCGCATGCTCGGCCGCTAAAATCCTCGCCAGCTAACAGAACATAGCAAAGACCCAACACACTAAAGACCCCGGATCCCTAAACACAGGGACCCGGGGTCTTCTATTTAAGCTTTCGCTACGGACTAAGCGTTCTTCGCGTGATCCAGCAGCTGAGCCGCAATACCGTTGTAGGTGTGCGGAGTCAGAGCCGACAGACGCGCCTCAGCCTCGGGGGAGAGGCCCAGAGTAGCCACAAACTCCTTCAGACGAGCAGCATCCACGCGGTGACCGCGAGTCAGCTCCTTCAGACGCTCATACGGGTTCTCCATGCCGGGAACACCCGCGATAGCCTCAGCGCGCATCACCATCTGGATCGCCTCAGCCAGGACCTCCCAGTTGGAATCCAAATCAGCGGAAATCACGTCGGTCGCAATATCCAGACGCTGCAGACCCTTCACCACATTGGAGATAGCCAGCATCGAGTGACCAAACGCCACACCAATATTGCGCTGCGCCGACGAGTCGGTCAGGTCACGCTGCCAACGAGAAGTCACCAGGGTCGAACCCAGCGAATCCAGCAGAGCGTTCGACAGCTCCAGGTTAGCCTCCGCATTCTCAAAACGAATCGGGTTCACCTTGTGCGGCATAGTCGACGAGCCGGTCGCACCAGCCACCGGAATCTGACGGAAGAAACCAATCGAAATGTAGCTCCACACATCGGTGCAGAGGTTGTGCAGCACGCGGTTGAAATGAGCGATATCCGAGTACAGCTCAGCCTGCCAGTCGTGCGACTCAATCTGAGTGGTCAGCGGGTTCCAAGTCAGACCCAGGTGCTCCACAAAACCACGAGAAATCTTCTGCCAATCAGCGCTCGGCACCGAGGCGTAGTGCGCGGCATAAGTACCGGTCGCACCATTAATCTTGCCGAGGAACTCGGTCGCCTTCACGTGCTTGACCTGGCGCTTCAGGCGGTAGGCGAGCACGCCCATCTCCTTGCCCAGGGTGGAGGGGGTTGCCGGCTGGCCGTGAGTGCGGCACAGCATCGGCACGTTGCGGCCGTCCTCAGCCAGCTTCAGCAGAACATCAATCAGCTCCTCCGCGGCGGGGATCCACACGTTCTCAACGGCGTCCTTGATGCCCAGCGCGTAGGAGAGGTTATTAATGTCCTCAGAAGTGCAGCCGAAGTGAACCAGCGGCACCAGGTGACCCAGGCCCAGGCCCTCCAGGCGGCGGCCAATGTAGTACTCGACCGCCTTCACATCGTGAACGGTGACAGCCTCAATCTCAGCCAGCTCCGCCACAGAATCAGCGTTGAAATCGGTCACGATGGCGCGCAGGCCCTTCTTCTGTTCCTCGCTCAGCGGGGACAGACCCGGCAGCACCTCGTGCTCGCACAGGTAAATGAACCACTCAACCTCAACGTGGATGCGGTCGCGGTTCAGAGCCGCCTCAGAAAGGTAGTTGGTCAGGGGTGCGGTCACGGATGCGTAGCGTCCGTCGAGGGGGCCCAGCGCAAGTTCGCCGGTGCCCAGGTCAATACGGCCAGAAGGCAAGAAGGTGTTATTGGTGTGAGACATAGCTCTATTTTTGCATGAATTCGCTGAAAAAAAGAGGCGGGAAGAGCATATGGACGTGGCGGGCGGCTTGGTTAGTTACAGAAATATGACAAAACGAGGTGCTGCGGAAGGGGTGTTTTTCGGGTCCTGAGGGGTCAAAACGTGCGAATTTTTCGAAACAAGCCTGAGTTATCCACAGGTTGGCGTACTCAGCCTGCACGGTCACCGCGGCAGATTTAGCCTAAAACAAACCCAAACACAGGACAGAAACAGGCGCATAGACAACCAGTCCAACCACCGAAAGGACGCCCCGTGAACACAATCGTCGACACCGCACCACCTCCCGCACCCCAGCTGCCCCGCATCGAACCAACCGATATCCTCCGCGCAGCAGGACACATGGGCATCGGCACCGCCGCCGGCCACGCCCTCGCCGAGCAGCTCATGGCAGCCGCCGCCCTCGCCCGCGCCAAAGGCGCAGAACTCGCCCACAGGATGCGCACCGAAGCCCAAGAAATCCACACCGCACACCAACGCGCCAACGAACTCAACGGCGACCGCTGGGCATCCGAAGCCGGACGCGCCTACCGGCGACAACTCGAAGAACACCGCGAAAAAATCCGCAACCAAGCCGAACAAGCCGAAGGCACTGCCGCCATGATCGCCGCCGCCGGAGAAGAACTCGCCAACGACCTCACCGGCAAAGCGCAGGCTATCAAAGCCGCCGCCTCCGCCGTAGATAACCTACTCGGCAAAATTGCCGACGGTGCTGCCGACGCCCTCGAAAAACTCAACCCCGGCGAAATCATCGCCCGCTCAGGCGTGCAAAAAGCCCAGTCAACGCTTGATTCGCTCATGCACGTGAATCTGCCCGACGGGCTGAGCTCGCTCATCCGAACCCACTAACCTCACCCTAGGAGACACCATGATTACCGGACCCACCGTTGCGCCCATCGGTGACCTCAGCGACTCTGCAGGGCTCACCGCAGGCACCATCAGCGTTGAGCTTGAAGAAATGCCCGCCATCGCCGACGGGCTCGACACCGTCAGCCGCACCTGCGCCGACCGCACCATGCCCATTCTCGGTATCGCCGCTGAAACTCGTCTCTTCCTCGGCATTAACGGACGTGCCCAGCAGGCTGCTGGCCTCTGTACCGGCCTCGCTGCAGACCTCGGTATGAGTGCCGCAAAGTTCGGCGCCACCGCAGCCGCCGTCCGCGCCGCCCACAGCTCCTACCTGCAGACCGAAAATATCGTCGCAGGCTGGTTTGACTCCATGGGCATCGCAAAGGACGGCAAGCTGCCCGACGGACGTAGCACCCGAGACCACCTGCGCGGACTCATCGCTGGAGAACCCGGCGAAGCTAACTACCTCTTGAAGCTCACCATTCCCGAGCTCGGGTACTTCTCGGCATCTCGGACGCTACCGTATTCGCCTCTCGTAGCGGGTATTCTTTTCGGCTTCACCGCCTACATGGACGCATTATGGAACCCTGAAATTGCCCATCAGCGAGCAATTGACCGCGTTGCAGACATGTTGGGCATTCCGCGAGGACTTGCTCGAAAGGCACTGGGAGGTGGCTTATTTAGTATCTTCAGTATCGTCAAATCTGGAATCGATACCTATCTTGGCACTAAGGCTCATAATATTCGGACCGCTTCCGCCGATGCATACGGTATTGCTACGCATCGTGGTGAGAAAAGCCAGCTTTCTGTAGGTGCCAGCTCAGATCGTCTTCTTGCGGCTGCTAAGGCACAGGATCAGGAATTTGAGCGTTCCCGGCAAAACCCCTCGACCGCTGAACGTAGTGCCGTGCTCGTCACCGTCATGTACGAAGCAGGGCACGAAGGCGACCCCGCCCATGCCCTGTATGTGGTGAGCGTTCCGGGTACCAACTTTAACTCCTGGGGCGGATCCATCATAGATGTCCCTGGTGCCGAACGCGAAGCATTGGGCAAAGATACCCTGGAAAACCCCGCCTATCAGATGGTTTTGCAAGCCCTCCGCGATGCCGGCGCGCCTCAGGGCGCACGCGTGTACATGGAGGGTTTCAGCCAGGGCGCCATGATTGCCTACAACATGGCGAATAGTACTGAAGTCGCTAAAGAAATCAACATTGTGGGTATCTACGCCCAAGGGGCTCCGCTACGAGGCTTGCCCGCCAAACGCCGTGATTTTGCTGTGGACTACGTGGAAGGAGAAGGAGACTGGGTTCCTGACTCTGCATGGCGAGAAGATGGATGGCATCCTGACGACCGTGATACAGCAATGACCGTCCAGAATCCTGAACATGATGGAGGAAAATATCGAGAAACCCTAGAACGCGAAGGATATAGTGGAGCGGTATTTGGCGGTATGCGTGCCGCAATGGACGGTAAAGAGTACGCGCTGGGGGAACAGAAGGTAACCTCAGCCTCAAGCCTGCCGGATGGTCTGCCTCCCGCTGTACGAGTGGACATAACTATCAGACGTGCCGAGGGCTACGGCGCGGCAGCCCTTGTATCAGGAACGGTGCCTGGTGCCTTGGGTATAGCTGAGTTCGCTGATGAGAAGACAGGCGGGCGTCTGGGGCAAGCAAAGCGTGGCATCGAAGACACCGTCTCAGATGTCCAGCAGGGCATGGAGATTGCCAAGCAGAAGGCCGAGGGTCTTCAGCGAGAAGCTGGAGAAACCGTACAGGCGGTTGCTGGGCAAATCCCCGCCGTTATCGAGGGCGTCCAAAAGACCATCCCTCACCCCGAGCCGACTCCGCAGGAATCTCAGAACCCGCAGCCTGCATGGCCCGAAATGCCTGTGCCGCAGATGCCCAAGGTGCCCCTCCTACAGGGATATAACCCGCAGAATATTCCGCCCGCCATCAAGATGCCGAGCGACCTGAGCCGCCCCGAGCCTGCCCCCATCAAGATGCCGGTGGACCTGAGCCGTCCGGAGCCTGCCCCCATCAAGATACCCGCTCGAATCGAGGCAGAGGGGCAGCTACCCCCTGCAGGTCTGATCCCGCCGGACATTCTGCCCAAACCTGCAGATCTGCAGACGCACATCGAAAAGACTGTTACTCAGCCAATCATCGATCGCCTGCAGCTCCCTAATGCAGGTTCTGTGCTCAAGAATCATCCAATCTTCGGAGCCGGGCAAGGCGGAGATTACGACGGCAGCGAGTCGCTCGTCCCCACTCTGCCGGACCTGAAACCTGTGCGCATGCCAATGTTCCCGCCCGAGAACATCGACCCCGGGTTCCGCGCCCCAGGCCCTCCCGAGGACCTGACTCCCATCGAGGAGAGTGAACCCCTGATGGTCTAAACACCGAGTCTAAAAGCACCAATCTCAAGGACTCGGTATCTCAAAGGCTCGGTGGAGGGTGGAGGGGCGAGTAGAGTAGAGAAGAGAAAAGGAGAGGCGTCGCCGGGAACAACCCCGGCGGCGCCCCTCCATCTTTGCGTACAGCGCTCGCGGCCAGTATCTGCTGCCTGCACAGCTACAGCCTGCTCGCGACCTGCTCTCCAGGTGAGAAGCGTTAGCCTCCGAGCCACCCGCAGGCACATACTGGAACCATGAGCCAGTCAGCTGAACACGCCAACATCCCGGTCCGCCCCGTCTTCAACACCCTGCCCAGCTACGCGGCAGGCAAGCCGCCCGCACCCGTTGAAGGCCTCACCCAGTACAAGCTCTCCTCGAACGAGAACCCGCTGGGCCCCGTACCCGAGGTTGCGCGCGTCCTCGCAGAATTTGCGACCGTGCACCGCTACCCCGACCCGCTCTCCACCGCCCTGCGCCAGAAGCTCTCTGCACGACTCGGCGTGGACGCTGACGACATCGTCACCGGTGCCGGAAGCCTCGGCGCGCTCAACCAGATTCTCAAAACCTTCGCCGGCGTAAACGCTGACGGCGTGCAGGACGAAGTCATCTACGCCTGGCGCTCCTTCGAGGCATACCCGATCCTCGTCGGCATTATGGGCGCTCGCAGTGTGCAGGTGCCGAACCTGCCCGACGGCTCACACGACCTGGACGCCATGGCGGCAGCCATCACCGACCGCACCCGCCTGATCCTGGTCTGCACCCCCAACAACCCGACCGGTCCCGCCGTTACCGAAAGCCAGATCCGTGCGTTCCTGACGAAGGTGCCCGCCCACATCCCCGTGGTCATTGATGAGGCGTACTTCGAGTTCTGCGCCGCCTCCACCGTGCCGGAGGGTGAAGAAGCCCCGCTGAACGGCATGGACATCTACCGCGACTACGAGAACGTCATCATTCTGCGCACCTTCTCCAAGGCGCAGGGCCTGGCGGGTCTGCGCGTGGGCTACTCAATTTCGCACCCGCAGATTACGCAGCACCTGCGCGTGGCGGCAACCCCGTTCGCCGTGACGGCGCTGGCTGAGGCGGCGGCTATCGCCTCCATCGAGCATGAGGATGCGGTGATGGAGCGTGTGAGCCACCTGGTCGCTGAGCGTGAGCGCGTGACCGCTCGACTGCGCGAGCTGGGCTACGATTTCCCGAGCACTTACGCGAACTTCGTGTGGCTGCCTCTGGGGGAGCGCACGGGTGAGTTTGTGCAGCTGATGTCTGAGCATGCGCTGTCGGTGCGTGCGTTCGGCACCGAGGGTGTTCGCGTGAGCATTGGCGAGGTGGAGGCGAATGACCGTTTCCTCTCGCTCTGTGAGGTCTTCGCGAAGGGGCTCTAGGGCGTCTCCTGAGGGAACACGGGTGCCCACTCGGCTCTAATTGAACAATGTACTATTTTCCCTTGTCGAGGTTTGTTTGGGCTTTTCAAATGGTTCTTGCGCGGGAAAAATGATGGCCCGAAAAAGCTCTCAGTAGTTAAATTAAGCCTCCCGTATATTCTCAAAAAAGAATATATAGGAGGTTTAATTTAATGATGTTCAAATAGTGAATGACAGGGCATAATACACTGCGTTATCAGCGTAACTGCCGCGAGATAAAGCCGAAAAGAGTAGACTGGTAACTATATATGCCCAGACCCTCACAGGCTTACCGGAACACCTCAAACCCTGCACCATCAGGTGAAAGTTGAGACTAAAACCCAAGCCGCTGAGGGCCAAGCCCTCGTCACGTGTGGAGGTTAGATGCACGAGAACGACAAGTACCCCGGAGTGCCCGAACGCATCCAGCTCATGGATGAAAACGGCACCGTACACGAACACCCCACCTACAGCCGGTACATCGAAGACGTCAACGCAGATACCCTGCGCGAGGCATACCGCCTCATGTACACCACCCGCCGATTCGACGACGAGGCAACCGCCCTGCAGCGCCAGGGTCAGCTCGCCCTCTGGGTGCCCAGCCGAGGCCAGGAAGCCGCACAGGTCGGCTCCGCACTCGCCTACGCACCCAACGACTACATCTTCCCCTCCTACCGCGAGCACGCCGTCGCCCTGACGCGTGGCGTGGACTTCCGCGACTTGATCACCATCTTCCGCGGCTCCACCACCCACGGCTGGGACATGAAGGCACACAACTTCCACACCTACACCAAGGTGCTTGCCGCCCAGACCCTGCACGCCGTCGGCTACGCTATGGGTCTGAACTTCGACGCCGACATCGAGGCTGAAACCGGCATCCGCCGCACCGGTCAGGGCCAGGCAACCGACCCCGCCGAGGACACCCAGAAGCCCGCCGTGGCGGTCTACTTTGGTGACGGCTCCTCCACCGAGGGTGACGCACACGAGTCCATGGTTTTCGCCGCCTCCTATAACGCGCCGGTGCTCTTCTTCGTGCAGAATAACCGCTGGGCTATCTCGGTGCCCTTCGAGGTGCAGTCCCGCGTTCCGGTGTCCACCCGCGCCGCAGGCTACGGCTTTGAAGGTATTCGCGTGGACGGCAACGACGTTCTCGCCGTGCTCGCCGCAACCCGCTACGCCATGGAGAAGATCCGCGCCGGTGAAGGCCCGGTGCTGATTGAAGCTGAGACCTACCGCCTCGGCCCGCACACCACCGCGGATGACCCCACCAAGTACCGCACCGACGCCGATCTTGAGGGCCCGCTGCACCGCGACCCCATGATTCGCCTCGAGAAGTACCTGCGCGAGCAGGGCTACGCCGATGAGGCCTTCTTCGAAGAGGTTGCAGAATCTGCGCAGCAGGTCGCGAACGGCGTGCGTGAGGCAGTGCTGAACTCTGAGGTTGCCGACTTTGAGTATTTCTTCGACCGCGTCTACGTGCAGGAACACCAGCAGGTGGAAGACGACCGCGAGTTCTACCGTAACTACGTTGCAGGCTTTGAAGAGGAGTAAGCATGAGCGAGAAAATTGAACGTTTGACCCTCGCCAAGGCGATTACCCGCGGCCTGGAAGACGCCATGGAAGCCGACCGCACCGTCGTCATGCTCGGTGAGGATATTGGCAAGCTCGGCGGCGTGTACCGTGTGACCGAGGGCCTGCAGGCGCGCTTCGGCAACCGCCGCGTCATGGATGCGCCCCTGGGTGAGTCCGGCATTATCGGCACCTCCATTGGTATGGCGCTGCGTGGCTACCGCCCCGTGCCGGAGATTCAGTTCGACGGCTTCGTGTTCCCCGCATACAACCAGATCACGAGCCAGCTGGCGAAGATCCACAACCGCACTGATAAGCAGTACACGGTGCCGGTGACTATCCGCATTCCGTACGGTGGCGTGATTGGTTCGGTGGAGCACCACTCCGAGTCCCCGGAGGCGCTGTTCGCCCACACCGCGGGTCTGCGCATTGTGACCCCCTCGACCCCGCACGAGGCGTACTGGATGACCCGCAAGGCGATTGAGTGCCCCGACCCGGTCATTATTTTTGAGCCGAAGCGCCGTTACTGGCTCAAGGGTGAAGTGGACTTTAGCGACACTTCCTTTGATCCGTTTAGCGCCCAGGTGGTGCGTGAGGGTACGGACGCGACCATCGTTGCGTACGGCCCGCTGGTGCCGGTTGCTCTGGCTGCGGCAGAGGCTGCGGTGGAGGATGGCCGTTCGATTGAGGTTATTGACCTGCGCTCGATTTCGCCGCTGGATGTGCCGACCGTTGCCGCTTCGGTGGCGAAGACTGGCCGCCTAATTGTCGCGCACGAGGCGCCGACCTTTGGTGGTATGGGTGGTGAGTTGGCTGCGGCGATTACGGAGCGTTGCTTCTACAGCCTGCAGGCGCCGGTGATTCGCGTGGGCGGCTACTACATGCCGTACCCGGTGTCCCGCGTTGAGGAAGAGTACGTGCCCGATATTGACCGTATTCTTGAGGCGGTTGACCGCGCTTTTGACTACTAGGCATTCCCTGATCTGACGTATCAGCGTGTTGCGCTATGGCGGGTTGCGAGCCCGCACAGAATATTCCGTATAGGGTATATGCCCTAGTGAGAGGTAAAAATGTCCCAGATTTTCCCGCTCCCTGACGTGGGTGAAGGCCTGACCGAAGCAGAAATCCTCAGCTGGAAGGTGGCAGTCGGCACCGAGGTCGCCATCAACGACGTCCTCGTCGAAATTGAAACCGCAAAGAGCGTTGTTGAACTGCCCTCGCCCTTCGCCGGCACCGTCGAGGCGCTGCTCGTTGCCGAAGGCGAAACCGTTGAGGTGGGCACCCCGATTATCAGCATCTCCGGAGGCGACAACGCACCCGCAACCCCGGCGGCACCCGCCGCAGCGGAGACTGAATCCGGCACCGCACTGGTCGGTTCCGGCCCCAAGGCGGACGCTGTGAAGCGCCGCGCCCGCAAGCGCCCCGCCTCCGTATCCCAGCCCGCACAGGCTGCTGCGGCACCGGTCGCACCGGCTGTTCAGGCACCCGTGGCGCACACCCCCGCCGACTCGGCGAACCGCAACCAGGGCCTGCTGAGCGAGCTGGCTGAGCGCGCCTCCCGCTTTGTGGAGAACACCCCGCTGAACTCGGTGGTGCAGCGTCTGGCACCCGAGCCCGCAGCGGCTCCCGCGCCGACTCTGGCTCCCGAGCAGGTTCCGCACCGCCCGACCCTCGCGCCGCCTCCGGTGCGTCTTGCCGCAAAGGAGCTGGGTGTTGACCTGGCGAATGTGACCGCTACCGGTGCGCGCGGCCAGGTGACCAAGCAGGACCTCATGAACTATGTGGCGCACCTGAGCGATGTGCAGCATAGCGGCGCCCGCCAGCCGTTCTGGCAGCCCGCAGCCACCCCCGGTGACCGCATTGAGCGCATCCCGGTGCGTGGCGTGCGTAAGGCTACCGCGAAGGCGATGGTTTCTTCGGCGTTTAGCGCCCCGCACGTGTCCATCTTCGTGGATGTTGATGCCTCCCGCACCATGGAGTTCGTGAAGCGCTTGAAGAAGTCCCGCCACTTCGAAGGCGTGAAGGTCACCCCGCTGCTGGTGCTTGCCGCCGCGGTCATTTGGGCTGCTGAGCGTAATCCGCAGGTCAACGCGACCTGGACCGATAGCGAAATCCAGATTAAGCACTTCATGAACTTGGGTATTGCTGCGGCGACCCCGCGCGGCCTGATGGTTCCGAACATTAAGGACGCTCAGGAGCTGTCCCTGCGTGAGCTGGCTATCGCGCTGAACAACCTGACCACTCGCGCCCGTGAGGGTAAGACTCAGCCCGCTGAGATGGCGAACGGCACCCTGACCATTACGAACATCGGTTCGCTGGGTATTGATACCGGTACCCCGATTATTAACCCCGGTGAGGTGGCAATCGTTGCCTTTGGTACGATCAAGCAGAAGCCGTGGGTTGTTGATGGTGAGGTTATTCCTCGCTGGGTGACGACCCTGGGTGGCTCCTTCGATCACCGTGTGGTGGATGGCGACCTGTCGGCTCGTTTCATGGCTGATGTGGCTGCGATTCTTGAGGAGCCTGCACTGCTGCTGGACCACTAGGCGGCATGTTTTAGCTAGTCAGCGCCGTATTGCTGGGTAGCTGAGGTCGTTTAGGATACAGATATTTAGATACAGAAAACCTCCGGTACCTTACGCAAGGTACCGGAGGTTTTCTGTACGGTTTATTCCTATCGCAACGAGGAGCAGGTGCTTAGAAGCCTATGCGTCCTCGCGTGCCACCTGGTCGCTCGGGTACTTGTCCACGCGGCGGTGGTACAGGCGTCCGCACAAGCCGCCGAGGATAGCGCCGAGGAAGCTCAACGCCAGAACCAGCAGAACCGCGAGCAGACCGTTCGCGAAATCACCCGCAATCAGCTTCTGCAGGGACAGGGACGCGACACCGTTCTGGAACAGCTGAGGCGTGAGGAAGGTCGCCAGGGACCCGAGGATGAGCGCCATAATCTGCCAGAGCCACACGGCAATGCCCTGCTTAGCGCCGGCGAATCGTGCCATGCGTCCCGCAGCGTAACCGCCCACCAGGTAGGCGAAGAAGATGAGCACACTCAGCGCGACCGCTACCGGTACGGCGTTCGACGCGCCGCTGAAGAGTCGGGAGACCACCGTGGCGTAGTCGATGGACTCGCTCTGACCGGTCAGGGTCAGCCACGACTGGATAGCCCACAGGCCACCGTCCATGAGGGAGATGGTAATCAGCCAGCCGAGCAGACCGGGCAGCAGGTGCATGCGGGAGTAGCGGCTCTTCTGCATGGACAGTGCGGTTGCGGCGGTGAGGATGGGTTCCGAGCCAGCGGCATCACCAGCGGGGGCGGGGATGACGAAGTGGTCATCTGCCGCGGGGGCAGCCTGCGGGGCGCTGGGTGCCGCATGGGCGTTGCCGGGTGCGGGCACCTCGTAGCTTGCCGCCGCAGTCGGTGCAGAAGCGGGTGCGGTAGAAGCATTACCGCGCACATTGTCCGCGCTGGGAGCTGCAGGTTTGTCGAGCCAGCTGAGGTTGTCGGTAGCGGGTTCGCCCAAGTCAGCACCGGATTCCGCGCCCTGCGAGGTAGCGCTGGGGGAGAGGAGCGGCTGGGTTGCGGTAGCCGCCTCGGTGAGGGGGCGGGTCGCATCCTGCGAGGACTGTGCGGAGGACTGCGCCGAAGAGGCCGCCTCGTGCGCCTTTTCGTGGGCGCGGCGTGCGGCGTTCAGGTCCTCATCGGTCAGAACCACGGTGGGGTCGTCAGAGGAGAATGCCGCCTCCCACAGGTCACTTTCGGTGGGGGTGGACGCCGCGGCGGCCGGACGCTGCTGCGGGGTGTTGTTCTGTGCGTTCATTAAATCCTTTGGATTCTAGTCCTGGGTGCTGATTTAGCGGTTGCGGTCAGCGTAGAAGGCGCGTGCTTCTTCCAGGGCTTCTGCGGAGTAGGTGTGCGGGTATGCCGGGCGTTCGTTCTCGTCCAGAGTGCGGATGACGCGGCCGGGGTTGCCGACCACGAGGGAGTTAGCCGGGACGTCCTTGGTGACGACGGTGCCCGCGCCAATCACGGAGTTCTTGCCGATGGTCACACCGCCCAGGATGATGGCGCCGCCACCAATCCAGACGTTGTCTTCAACGGTGATGGGCTCGCCACCTTCCCAGTATGCGGCGCGGTCGACCGGGTTGAGCGGGTGGGTGGGGGTGAGGAACTGTACGTTGTTGCCGACGAGCACGGTGGAGCCGATACGGATCGGGCAGACGTCCAGGAAGACGCAGCCAAAGTTGAAGAAGGAGCCGTCACCAATATAGGTGTTCACGCCGTAGTCGAAGCGTGCGCCGGGGCGGATGTGCGAGTGCTCGCCCAGGTGGCCGAGGTGTTCAAGGTAGACGTGCATTGCCTGTGCCTGCTCACCGCGTGCGTAGTGTTCTTCGGCGAGGACGGTTGCAGCGTGGATGCGCTTAGTCTGCGCGGCGCATTCGGCGTCGGGCATGTAGGCGGCGCCGGAGACCATGCGGTTGAAGATGTCGCCGTTGGGGCGCTGCGGGGTGTGCATTAGTGGGCTCCTCCCAGAAGGTAAGCAAGTGCGATGATGGCCATTCCGAACAGGATGACGACTCCTCCGGCGATAGCGAATCGTTTGGAAATTTCGCGGAGGAGCTTCTTGAACTGTTCGTCAGTGATGTCTTGCTGTCGTTTACTCATGCTTTAAGTATCCCAGAGTTGCTTGGGTTTACCTTAGTGTTTCGGCGTTTATTGCGGTATCTGGGGCGGGTGTACCGTGTGATTTTCAGCGTAGAAAGAAGCGCTGCTGAGTTGAAGCATGAGGGTGTGGGAAGGCACAATCAATGCATGACTGAGGCTCAGAAGAACACGAACCTGCAGGATGCGGCGGCACCTGCATCCCCCGCTGGCGTATCGGCTGGCACGTCTGCTGATGCGCATCCGTTGGCGCATCGCCCCTGGTTGAAGAATTATTCTTCGTGGACTGCCCGCGATATTGAGCTGCCCGAGACCTCGCTGAGCCACCTCATTGACGAGGCGGTCCGCACTGTACCCCACAAGGTGGCGCTGGAGTTCTTTGGGGCGACCACGACCTACGCAGAGTTGGGCGACCAGATTGAGCGTGCGGCGGAGGGTCTGCGCGTGGCGGGTGTGCAGCCGGGTGACCGTGTGGCGCTGATTTTGCCGAACTGCCCTCAGCATATTGCGGCGTTCTACGCGATTTTGCGCCTGGGCGCGATTGTGGTGGAGCATAACCCTCTGTACACGGGCGCGGAGTTGCGCCACATGTTTGAGGATCACGGCGCGAAGGTCGCGATTGTGTGGGATAAGATCGCCTCGCATATTACGGGTCTTCCGGCGGATATCCGTCCGAACCATATTTATTCGGTGAACATGATTTCGGCGATGCCCGCGCTGATGCGTACCGCGCTGAAGCTGCCGTTGAAGAGCGCGCGTGCTTCGCGTGAGAAGCTGACCGGTCCTGCGCCGGGTACGGTGTCGTGGGCTCAGCTGGTGAAGAGCGAGCGTATTGACCCGTCGCATCGCCGCCCGACGGCGCACGATATCGCGCTGCTGCAGTACACCTCGGGCACGACCGGCCTGCCGAAGGGCGTGATGCTCACGCACCGCAACCTGGAGTCTAACGGCCGCATGGGTGAGGCGTGGATTAACCCGGGCGATGACGAGGTTATTTACTCGGTTCTGCCGCTGTTCCACGCCTACGGTATGACCCTGGGCGTGACGATTGCCTCGCTGTGCCGTGCCCGCCTGGTGCTGTTCCCGACCGTGGACATGGATCTGATTTTGAAGGCGATGAAGAAGACCCGTCCGACCATTCTGCCTGCGGTTCCGCCGGTGTATCGCCGCCTCATGGATGAGGCGAAGAAGCGCGGTATGTCCCTGGAGGGTATCCGTTACGCGGTTTCTGGTGCGATGAACCTGCCGCCTGAGCTGGTTGCCGAGTGGGAGGAAGCGTCCGGCGGTTTCATGGTGGAAGGCTACGGCCTGACCGAGTGCGCGCCGCTGGTGTCCTGCAACCCGCTCAATGACACTCGCCGTGCCGGTTTTATTGGTGTTCCGTTCCCCTCCACCGATATTCGTGTGGTGGACCCGGAGACCGGCGAGGACGTGCCCGAGGGCGAAGAGGGCGAGCTGTGGGTGAAGGGCCCTCAGCGTTTTGCCGGCTACTGGAAGCGTGAGGACGAGACGGCGAAGACCATCACCCCCGAGGGTTGGCTGCGTACCGGCGATATTGTGCGACTGGATGAGGACTACTTCATTCAGATTGTCGACCGTATTAAGGAAGTTATTATTACCGGCGGTTTCAACGTCTCCCCGACGGAGGTTGAGGTCGCCCTCAAGCAGCACGACATGGTCGCGGATGCGGCGGTAGTCGGTATTCCGCTGCCCGCCGGTGGTGAGATGGTGGTTGCCGCTGTGGTTGCCGCCCCGGGCCGGGTGGTGCAGGAGCATACTCTGCGTGAGCACTGCTATTCGAAGGTGACCCGTTATAAGGTTCCGCGCCGCATCGTGGTGGTGGATGATTTGCCTCGTTCGATGCTGGGTAAGGTTCTGCGCCGTAAGGTGCGTGAGCAGCTGATTGCTTCGGGTGAGTTTGATCAGTAGGAGCTAGCGGCTCGCTGATTGCCCGTTTTATGGACGCCGGCTTGGGTTTATTCACCCGGGCCGGCGTTTTGTGTGTGCCTGAATACACCGTCAATGACGCTTTGTGACCTGGCAAATAATCACCGCATGACGAATTATGACAAAATATGACGACATTGACGTTCTGTGTCTCATGAATAGCCATTAACTTCCACACCCGCCCTTGTGCGTGCTGTAATTGTCCCATCATCATTCCCATCGGATGTGCTAGTACCAACGTGAGCACCCGGCGGAACGCATCATCATTCAACAGAAAGATTCATAGCCGTGAAGAAGTTTGCTGCTGCACTCGCAGTTGTCCCCATGGTCTTTGGCCTGGCAGCCTGCGGTTCCACCAACTCCTCCTCTTCCTCCTCTTCCGCATCCAAGAAGGTCACCATCGGTGTGGTTGGCTCTGAGAAGTTCAACAAGACCCTGAAGGAAGAAGCTAAGAAGCAGGGTATCGACATTGAGTTCAAGGAGTTCAGCGCTTACACCGAGCCGAACCCCGCACTGGACGCCGGTGATATCGACATGAACCGCTTCCAGCACATCGCGTACCTGTCCAACTACAACGTGAGCGCTAAGAAGGACCTGCAGATTGTCGGCCCGACCGTCATCTACCCGATGGCTCTGTTTTCCAAGAAGCACTCCAAGTTGGCTGACATCCCCCAGGGCGGCGAGATCGTTATCCCGAACGACACCGTGAACGAAGCGCGCGCTCTGAAGCTGCTGAAGACCAACGGTCTGGTTACCTTCAAGAACGCTGATGTTGACGCACCCACCATCGACGACGTGGACACCGCTAACTCCAAGGTGAAGGTCACTCCCGTCGACGCAACCCAGACCGTGGTTGGCATGGAGTCCGCTGACGGCGCGGTCGTCAACAACGACTTCCTCAAGGATGCAGGTCTGAAGCCCGCAGACGCACTGGCTCAGGACGACCCCAAGACCGACCCCTCCGCTATCAAGTACGTGAACCTCTTCGTTGCTCAGAAGGACAAGGCTGACGACGAGACCTACAAGAAGATTGTTGAAATCTTCCACACCAAGCCCGTCATGGATGTTGTTCAGGAAGAGACCCGCGGCACCGCTGTTGAGGTCAACGTGAGCACCGACGAGCTGCGTCAGTCCCTGGCTAACGAAGAAGCCAAGCTGCGCGCCAAGAAGTAATCTTCTAAATACACGCCTCCTCTAGGCATACGCAAAGGCGGTAAGTCTAAGCACCCGATGCGGGTCACGACAGGCTTACCGTCCTTTGCGTAACGGCGTTAATGCCCTTTAGCGCCCCAACCACGACATTTACGGATACATATTTATGAGTGAACTGGCACAGAGCTTCGGCGACAGCACCTTGCCCATGGTGGTTCTGGACGGAGTCTCCAAGGTCTTCGGCAACGGCCCCAAGGCGGTAGTTGCTGTGGACAACGTCTCCCTCACCATTAACCGCGGTGAAATCTTTGCAATTATCGGCTACTCTGGCGCCGGTAAGTCCACCCTGGTCCGCCTCATTAACGGCCTGGAAACCACCACCAGCGGCACCCTGACCGTTGGCGGCTTCGAGATTTCCGGTAAGCGCGACTCCGAACTGCGTGAAGCACGCACCAATATCGGCATGATCTTCCAGCAGTTCAACCTGATGAACTCCCGCACCGTGCTCGGTAACGTCGAGTTCCCGCTGAAGATTGCCGGCTGGTCTAAGAAGGACCGCCGCGAACGCGCCCTGGAAATGCTTGAGTTCGTGGGTCTTGCCGACCGTGCAGGTCATTACCCGAACCAGCTTTCGGGTGGTCAGAAGCAGCGTGTGGGTATTGCTCGTGCGCTCGCGACCAGCCCCGCCCTGCTGCTGGCGGATGAGTCCACCAGTGCGCTGGACCCGGAAACCACTCATGAAGTGCTCGCTCTCCTCAAGCGTGTGAACCGTGAACTGGGTGTGACCGTCGTGGTGATTACCCACGAGATGGACGTGGTCTCCAGCATCGCTGACCGTGTGGCTGTCATGGAGTCCGGCCGAGTGGTGGAGCAGGGCAACGTCTACGACGTCTTCTCCAACCCGCAGACCGACGTGGCAAAGCTGTTTGTTGCGACCACCGTCAAGCTCGCCCCCACCGGCAAGGAAGCGGCTGAGCTGCGCGCAAACCACAAGGGTTACCTCATCAACGTTGAAATCGTGGAGGGTAACCAGGAGCTCGGTAAGGTGCTGTCCTACCTGGGCGCCCGTAACGTCCGCTTCAACATTGTGGGCGGCGGTATTGAGACCCTGCAGGGTAAGGCGTACGGTACCCTCACCCTGGAACTCCTTGGCGAAATCACCAGCATTGATGCCGCCGTTGCCGAACTGAAGACCGTTGCCCGCGTGCAGGAGGTGCGCTAAATGTTTGCTACTACTCTTCCGCTGGCTGCGTCTAAGACGGACTGGTCCGAGTTCCTGCCCGAGAAGCTGCTCCCGGCTATCGGCGATACGTTCTATATGGTGTCTATCACCATGCTGTGCGCCGGTCTGGTCGGCCTGATTGTGGGTGCTCTGCTGTACACCACCCGTGAGGGCAACATCTTCCAGAACCGTTTCGTGTACACGATCCTGAACATTCTGGTGAACGTGATTCGCCCGATTCCGTTCATTATTTTGATTGCGGCTTTGGGCCCGCTGACGAGCGCCGTGGTGGGTACCCGCCTGGGCGTGAATGCGGCGGTCTTCGCGATGAGCTTCGGTGCTGCATTTGCTATTGCCCGTATCGTGGAGCAGAACATGGTCTCCATTGACCCGGGCGTGATTGAGGCGGCGCGTGCGATGGGCGCTTCAAAGCTGACCATCCTGTTCACCGTGATGATTCCGGAGGCGCTTGGCCCGCTGATTCTCGGTTACACCTTCCTCGTCATTGGCGTGGTGGATATGTCCGCTATGGCCGGTTACGTGGGTGCTGGCGGTCTGGGTAAGATCGCGATTGTGGACGGCTACCAGCGCTTCAACGATGAGATCACCTGGGCTGTTGTGGCGATTATTATCGTCCTGGTTCAGCTGGTTCAGTTCATCGGTAACTTCCTGGCCAAGAAGGTTATGCGCCGATAAGCTCGTGCCCCTTGTAGCCTTGTAGGTACTGTAGGTACGGCTGATACAGCATAGAAGACCCCCGGTCTGCTCCTTGAGGAGCGGGCCGGGGGTCTTTTTTATGCTGCTACGAGGTGGAGGGCGGATGCCGCTTAGTTCTGCGCCGCCTCCAGGTACATATCCGGGGCAGGCTTACCGGTGGGAACGTCGTTGCTGCTGACCCAGGTGCGCACCAGCGAAAAAAGCATGCGCACGTAGGAAAGAAGAAGAGAGGTGGGTGAAAGCAGCAGGGGAAGTGAAGACTGTTTACCGCTGTATCTGCGATAAGAACCTAGAAATGTGTAAGGCAGAGGAGCATCCGAAGCGCATTAAGACGACTTAGGATGCAAGTTTGCTGAGGAGAGAGAACGGGCTGGGAGCTTTAGCAGCTAAATACTATAGTTTGTAGTGGTGCAAATTATTATTGAATCGTTACTAAAATAATCTTGAATCCCATTTTGCTGATTGATATCATAAAAGTATTCCGGCTCACATTAAACTAGAGATATCATCAACAGCTATTGTCGGAGCCGGTATAGAAGGACGTGGAATCGCGTTCTACGCAGATTGGGGTATACCACCGCTGAAAGCAAAAATTGAATAAATATCTGAGGTGATTAAGTTGGTCGACACTAGATACATACCGGTACCTGAATTATGGTTCGCAGGTTATTCTTGCTATTATTTTACATCTTCGCATGATTCAATGGTTTATAATGTTCTCAGTATTTTAATTCTTTGTGAAGTTGTTGGGTACTCTGCATATCGTGCAAATAAGAACTACGTAAAACCTGCAGCATCCTTCATAAAATCCGTATTTTTTATGTTGGCTGTGGTAATTTTACAAGTGTATTGGCTTGACCCTTTGGCTCAGGTTGTAGTTCTACTTATGAGTATCCTGTACGCTTTTGTTTTCTATAAGCAACAGCCGAAATAAGCATCCTTGGAGTTCTAAAACACCTAGCATCACGAGAACCTGCCAATGTTCAGGTTCTCGTGATGTTTTGTATTGGTACCGTTTAGTGAGACTTTGGAAAAGTAGCGCTCCGCGAGAGTGCTGATGAGGTCAAAGGGCTACAAGAGCGGGTGCTAGAGAGGCAGCTGATAAGCATAGAAGACCCCCGGTCTGCTCCTTGAGGAGCGGGCCGGGGGTCTTTCTTGATGCTGCCTATCAGGTGAGGCGGTGGCGCGGTGAGGCGGTGAGGTGTCTACGGTAGGTGCTTAGCCCTGCTGCTTAGCCCTGCGCCGCCATAGACTGCTATGCCTCAGACTGCTGTGCCGCCTCAAGCTTGGCGATCCAGGTGCGTGCCGCCTCCCAGAGCTGCGGGTCATTGAACGAATCGAAGCGCCCAAAACCGGTCGGTGCCTTTGCCGGGTCGGTGCCTTCCGGAACGTAAATCATGACCTTTGTACCGGCGTCACGTGCCGCCTGCGCGCCCGCGAGGGAGTCCTCGAACGCCAGCGCCTCGTGGCCTTCAAAGCCGAGGCGACGTGCCGCCTCCAGGTACATGTCCGGGGCGGGCTTACCGGTGGGAACGTCGTTGCTGCTGACCCAGGTGCGCACCAGCGGGGCGTAACCGTAGCTTTCCATCTTCAGGGTCAGAATGTTCGCGGTGGAGTTCGACGCCACCGCAACCGGCATGTGCTCGCTCAGGAAGCCCAGGAACTTCTGCGCACCCTCAATCAGGTCCACGCCGGAGCTGATGACCTCGTGCTCGGTGGTGAGCAGGTCCTTCATCACGTGTTCATGGTGTTCGGCGTACTCTGCGGAGGCGGTGTCCGGCTTCTGGCCGTTCTGTGCCTCGTAGGAGAGCAGGGCAAGCTCCTGCGCAACGTCGGCTGCCGCCAGGCCGGTGAGGCGGTGCTCCACCTCCTCGGTGAAGGGAACAGACCAGCGGGCGAAAAGCTCACGCTGCACATCGTTCCAGACGGTCTCGGAGTCGAGGAGGATGCCGTCGCAGTCGAAGATTGCGCAGCGAGGGAACCAATCGGAGGGTACTGTGTGTTCAAACATAATGTCAGTCTCTCACAGGGCTTTAGGCTATGGAAGCGGTGGCCCAGTGCGTGAGAAAACATGCGGGGTTGCGCCCCGCCCGCAGAACGGAAAACCACATGAAGAAACCCTCCCGCCGCATCCACTGAGAACGCAACGGGAGGGTAGCAGCCGTACAGCTTAGAGAGCGGACACCGGCTTATGGGTCACCTGACGCATAAACGGAATGGTCGCCAGCAGGCCCACATAGACCAGCGCCAGACCCAGCGCAATAGCGCCGAAGGTCATACCGAACATCTTCGTCAGAATCTCACCCGAAAGACCCTGCGCCGCAATCAACGCCGTCAGCGGCAGACCCAGCAGCGCAGAAACCACGCTAATGAGCACCAGCGGACCGAAAACCACGGTAAGGCGCGAAGCCTGCAACATCCTCGTGGGGGTACCCATCATATTCAGCGAAGAGTACAGCGAACCACGCTCGTAAATGGCGGCGCTCTGGTTCAACACTGCGGAGAGGGTGACCAGCAGGTACGAGAAGAACAGCATGAGCAGCATGCCCTGGAACATGTCCGACATGATGGTCATGAAGGGGCCGGCGGCGGGGCCTACCTCCTTCGCTGTTTTGTTCATCTCACCCGCCAGAATCAGGATGGGGCCGAAGAAGGTCACCAAGAAGGTCGACAGTGCCACACCCGAAACCTGACGCCACGCCCCGCGCGGGGACTCCAGCACCGCACGATAACCCAGCAGAACCGACGCCTTCTGGGTCATGCGCACACGAATCTTTGCGTACGCCCACACCAGGAAGGTACCAATCAGGTCGATAGCAACCATCATCAGCAGACCCGGCAGAGCAATGAAAATCGCTAGGTTCTTAATCGCGCTATCGGCACCGCCGTCCTGGAAGGGTGAGAACATGCTAAAACCCTTCGAGGTCGAAGCCAGAATCATCACGGCAATGACCAGAACAACACCGATACCCAGAGCAATGTAACCGGCGGAACCAGCCTTCGCGCGGGTACGCACACCCAGCGGGCTGATGCTGACCTTCGCCAGACCGAAGAGGGAGCTAAGAGCCGCCAGAACCATACAGCCCAGGAAGCAGTAGAAAATCACGCTCACCGGCAGGAGCATATTCTCAGCACCCAGCGGAACGTTCATGAAGTGCAAGGCGCCAAAGGGGAAAATCAGCACCAGGTAAAGCAACAGACCGATGATGAAACCCACAAGGGAGTACACCAGCGCGTCCGCAACAGACAGACCCACAATCAGGGTTGTGGAGGCACCAATCAGACGCAGGGACGCCAGACGCTCATCACGGCGGCGGGCACTCAAACGAGCAGCCGAAGCGCCCAGGGTAAAGAGCGGAACAATCAGCACCAGAGCGGCAACCCACGCCAAACCCATGTAGAGCTTCTGAATGCCCATCAGGTTGATCATTTCGTGGTCAACGTTGGCGTGCTCAAGCCACGTGCTCAGCGCCTGAACACCACCGGCAACCGTCAAAAACAGTGCCGAGGAGGCGGCAAAAGCCAGTACGGGAAGAATCGCCTGCGAACTCCATAGGGTTCGCTTGGCGAGTAGAGCATAGATTTGCATTATGCACCTGCCTGAGACTGAGCGCCGAGGTTCTGAGCGTGGTTCTGGGAAGCGGGAACACCGCCCTGGTTATTGCGCTGATCGCTCACAATCTGGCCGTCCTGCAGGTACACCACGCGGGAGCACGCCGCCGCCACGTTCGGGTCGTGAGTCACCACCAGCAGAGTCTTACCCTGCTGCGGAATCATGGTCAGCAGCAGAGCCATCACCTCACGCGCGGTCTTCGAATCCAGTGCGCCGGTCGGCTCATCCGCGAAAGTCACGGGGGCACCGTTCACCTGGGAGCGGGCAATCGCCACACGCTGAGCCTGACCACCGGACATCTCACCCATACGGCGGTCCAGCATCTGCCCCAAACCCAGACGGTTCAACAGATCAGCCGAAATGGAACGCGCCTGCTGGCGGGGAACACCGGCAATCATCGCGGCGAGGGAGACGTTCTCCTCCGCGGTCAGCTCGGGAACCAGCAGACCCTGCTGGAACACGAAACCAAACGAGTTAGCGCGCAGGGAGGTGCGCTCACGCTCGCTGAGGGACTCCACCGCCACCTGACCGGTCGGGCCGTTGAACAGCACAGAACCGGCATCGAGCTTGATAATGCCCGAGAGCGCGTGCAACAGGGTGGTCTTACCGGAACCGGAAGGACCCATAATCGCCACGGACTCACCGGGGAAAATATCCAGGCTCACGTTACGTAGCACCGGGTTATTGCCGTACGACTTGTGCAGGTTACGGGCAGAAATAATCGCGCCGCGCGCGAAGGGCGCCTGCTGCATCTGCTGAGGTGCCTGAGCCGGGTAGCCCTGCGGCTGGCCCTGATAGTAGCCCGCCTGGCTCTGCTGGTTAGGCTGACCCTGCTGAGCGGAATACTGACCGGCAGGCTGCGCCGCCTGCGGAGGGGTCATTGAGTACGGGTTCTGAGCCTGGAACTGCGGGTTCTGAGATTGAGGATTCTGCGTCATGACAACCTTCATTGGGTATGAACTAACGGAAGTACTCTTCTATCATCTCAGCTTCTCGGCAGCTCACCCCTCCGTCTGGGGGCTGAAAAATATGGGAAAACCCTGAAAAAATTCGCCCGACCGGGTGCTCAACCACCCCGCAGCTCATACCGCGGTATGAGTGCGCTTCATGAGAGAATACGCCTCTTGCCCCCTTGAACTGCGCGGGGGCAATGCCATACTAGAAGGATGACCGACGCACAGAACACCCCTATCATCACTCCGGTAGCCGACCCCGAGGCAGGAACCCGCATCATCTTCCTGCGCCACGGCCAGACCGACTGGAACATTGACCACCGCTTCCAGGGCGGCACCGACATCCCCCTCAACGACACCGGCAGGGAGCAGGTCCGCACCGCTATCGGCGCCCTGCAGCAGGCAGCAGCTGAGGGCACCACCGTGGATGCTATCGTCTCCTCGCCCCTTTCCCGCGCCGTAGAAAGCGCCGAAATTGTAGCCGAAGGCCTGGGAGTACCCTACCGCGGTGCCGTTGACGGTTTCCAAGAACGTTCCTTTGGCGACCTGGAGGGCCAGATTGCTACCCGCGAGCTGATTCTCGCCTCCCGACAGTCCAACAATGCTTTCAATGTGGAACCGAAGAAGGACTTCCTCGCCCGTTCCCTCGCGGCACTGAACCGCGTCCGCCGCGAATACGAGGGTCAGACCGTTGTGGTCGCCGCGCACGGCATGCTGATCGCCATGACCATGACCGCCCTGGTCGCTGAACGCCACCCCGAACTGCTCAACGAGGACGGCATCTACCCGATCCCGGTGAACGCCTCCCTGACCGAGGTGCCCCTGCAGTACCTGGACGACGCGATCGACCGCCTGGTTGTGCAGCACCTGGAGCCCGAGCTGAGCCCCGAAGAGGTCCCGGCGGGTGCCGAGAACACGACCCTCACCCTGATCCGTCACGGCCAGACCGACTGGAACAAGGCGAACCTGATGCAGGGCATCACCGACATTCCGCTCAATGACACCGGCCGCGAACAGGCACGCACCACCGGCAAGAAGCTCGCCGACATGGGTCTGGAGTTCACCGTGCTGGTGTCCTCGCCGCTGTCCCGCGCCCACGAGACCGCGCAACTGGTCGGTGAGCACTTCGACCTGCAGGTGCACAAGACCTACCCCGAACTGGTGGAACGCGCCTACGGTGCCGGCGAGGGCCTGGACATTCCCGCCCCCGAACGCCGCGCCCCGGAACGCTACTACCCGAACGTGGAATCCGAACGTGACGTGTACGTTCGTGCGGTGCGTACCCTGCGCAATATCGTGCGTGAACTCTCTGAAGCCGCGGGCGACCAGAAGATTATTGCCGTCAGCCACGGCAGCTTTATCCGCCGCGCCCTCTCCGCAGCGGCCGGTGAAGAATGGACCGTGACCGTGCCGAACGCCGAACCGCTCACGATTGACGTGCCGGGCCTGTTCGCGTGGGACTCGAGCAAGCAGTTCGACGAGGTGGGTCGCCTTGTTTGGTAAAAGTTGGTCTAGCGCTCGCGTGTGGCGGCTGATTCTCTGGCCGGTCACGGCGCTGTACTGCGCGGTGGTGGCGAGTATTGTGTTCGCCCCCGTGCACGTGGACGATAACGAGATGGGCGGCCGCCTGGCGCAGCTGCTGGATACCGGCCACGCTGAGGGTTGGTTGCCTGCGTTCATCACCTATTCGAGCATTGAGCAGCTTTCGAACGTCATCATGTTCATTCCGGGCGGTTTTCTTTTCGCCCTGCTGCTCAAGCCGAAGGCTCGCCCGCACGTGCTGTACTCGGGATTTTTGGTCAGCGCCTGCATTGAGACGATTCAGAGTTTCATGCCTGATCGCACCGGCGACCCGGTGGATGTGCTGATGAACGGTTCGGGTGCCCTGCTGGGTGCGGCGGGTGCTTTGGGCGTGCATCGTTGGCGTCGCGTGCGTCGCGAACGCAAGGGCAAGTAAACGAGCACCCAAATAAGCGCGTATTAATTGCACATGCTCTGCTGGTGGAGGCGCCGGTTCCGAGGGTTTTCGGAGCCGGCGCCTCCACTTTTTGCCCTGCTGTGGGTGTGCTGGCGGGGCCTATCAACACCGTGGGTGGTGGGGGAGCGGGAAAACCCAACAGTTCATTAGGTCAAACAGACATAAACAGGCAACAGCTCGCAAATAGGTGTGGTTTCGGTAGGGAACAATCGGGTAATATTCCGGTAAATACAGCGTTTTATATTGACTTGCCCACAAAAACCCACATAAAATCAAGTATTACCCTAAAGCGTTCTGTCGGTTCGCTGAAACCATGTCTCTCACGGTCATAAAAGCCGAGCAGAACGCAGAAAAGAACGCACAGATTTCCTCCCACTAGCCCAAAGGAACACCAGATTTATGTTCGCAGAAGAACGCCGTGCCGAAATTGCAAAGCTTGTTGCCTCCGCACGTCGTGTCAACGGCGCTGACCTTGCGCGCCGTTACGATGTGACCATGGAGACCGTGCGTCGTGACCTCGCCGCACTGGAAGAAGCAGGTAAGCTCCGCCGTGTTCACGGTGGTGCTGTCACCATTGAACAGTCCACCTCCCTGGAGTCCTCCATCTCCTCCCGACAGGGCATGAACACTCCCGAAAAGCGCCGCATCGCCACCAAGGCATACCAGATGCTGCGCGACTCCGAGGCGGGCTCCATCGTCCTGGACGCAGGCTCCACCATCGAAATTCTCGCCGACCACATCGGCGCCGAAAACTTCAGCCTCAAGACCGGCAATGACCGCATCGTCATCACCCATGCACTGCACATTGCAGTCAAGCTCGCCGAAGCCGAAGGCGTCACCCTTGAGCTGGTTGGCGGCCAGCTGCGCAAGATGACCTGGGCTGCTGTTGGTGCACGCGCCGCAGAGCACTTCGGCACCATGCGCCCCGATATTGCTTTCATTGGTGCTAACGGTATTGAAGCCCACTTCGGCATCTCCACCCCCGGCATGAACGAAGCCATCGTCAAGACCGCAATTTGCAAGGCAGCCCGCCGCGTGGTCTTGCTCTGTGACTCTGCGAAGTTCGGTCAGGAATCCCTGGTCCGCTTCGCCGGATTTGAGGATATTGACACCCTCATTACCGATCGTGAGCCCGAAGGTGCCCTCCGTCAGGCGCTCGAGGCCGCAAACGTTGAGATTGTGATTGCCTAATGATTATTACTCTGACTGCAAACCCCAGCCTGGACCGCACCATTGAACTCGGTGCGCCCCTGGCTCACGGTGCCGTGCAGCGTGCTGTCGGCGCTGTGCAGGACCCCGGCGGTAAGGGCGTGAATATTTCCCGCGCCCTGCAGGTTTCCGGTGTGCCGACCCTCGCCATTGTGCCCGGTGAAGCCACCGACCCGGTGCTGACTGCACTGCAGGCTGTGGACGTTGAGTTCGCTAACCTGCCCACCGGTGAGCCGATTCGCTCGAACATCACCGTGGTTGATCCGGATGGCACCACCACCAAGCTGAACGCCCCCGGCACCGTTTTTGATGCTGAACTGCGTCAGAAGCTGGACGAGCTGGTGGTTGAGCGCTCCAAGGGTGCCGACTGGGTGGTTCTTGCCGGTTCTCTGCCTCCTGGTCTGGAGCCGACCTACTACTCCGAGCTGGTGGCGGCACTGCGCGCCTCCGGCTACGAGGGCAAGATTGCTATTGATACTTCTGAGGCGCCGCTGATTGCGACCGTTGCCGGTGAGCACAAGCCCACCCTGATTAAGCCCAACTCGGAGGAGCTGGCTCAGCTGACCGGTAGCGATAACTGGGATGAGCTGGAGGCTAGCCCCGAGCTGACCGCCCGCACCGCCCAGAAGCTGCTCGGCGACGGCATCGAGTACGTGCTTGCCACCCTCGGCGGCGGCGGTGCAGTGCTGGTCACTGAGCAGGGTATCTGGCATGCTGTGCACGAGCCGATTCAGGTTCGTAGCACTGTGGGTGCCGGTGACTCGTCGCTGTCCGGTTTCTTGATTGCTCACACCCGTGGTGAGGATGCCCCCGGTTGCCTGGTTCAGGCGGTAGCTCACGGTTCGGCTGCTGCTGCTCTGCCCGGTACTCGCATGCCTTCGCTGGAGCAGACCACTCCTGAGAAGGTCACTGTTCGTCAGCTGCAGCTCTAATTCGGGCTGTTTTCGCACCTCCAGCTTTTATTCTCAGAAGGGAATATAAGCTGGGGTGCTGTGCGCATATGTACACACATATACGCACGCTGCACACGCAACACACACTGCGCACACTTTGAACTCATATAGGGGAGAAGTCCAGCACCGCTGAGTGAATCCCCGCCCCAACACATACCCGAGGAGGGAATATGTCTGATCTGATCACCGCAGATCTTGTCCTGCTGGACGAGAACCTCGGCGAGACCCGATTCGACGTAATTGCCAAGCTCGCCCAGGCAGTCGTAAATGCCGGACGCGCTACCGACTTCGAGCAGCTCTACGCGGCTGCCGAGGCACGCGAATCCAAGACCGACACCGGTATCCCCGGCGGTATTGCGATTCCGCACTGCCGCAGTGCCGCCGTCACCGAGCCGACCCTGGCAATGGCACGCCCCAACCCGGCAGTTTCCTTCGGTGCAAAGGACGGCCCCGCCGACCTGATTTTCTTCATTGCTGCACCCGATGGCGCTGACCAGGCCCACCTGAAGCTGCTCTCCACCCTGGCACGCTCCCTGATGAAGAAGAGCTTCACCGCGTCCCTGCGCGAAGCCTCCTCGGCTGAAGAGATCGTTGAGCTGGTTAACGGTGCGCTCGGCGTGGGCGAGAAGAAGGCAGAGGCTAAGCCCGCCGAGGCTGCGCCCGCCGCTCAGAAAACCCCCGCGGCTTCGGCTCCGGTGAAGAAGATTGTTGCTGTGACCGCATGCCCCACCGGTATCGCTCACACCTACATGGCTGCGGACGCCCTCAAGTACGCTGCTGAAGAGCTAGGCTACGACCTGAAGGTTGAGACTCAGGGCTCCTCGGGTAATGAGAAGCTGACTCAGGCTGATATTGACGCCGCAGACGCCGTGATTTTTGCGGTGTCCGTGAACGTGCGTGAACGTAACCGCTTCGCGGGCAAGCCCTTTGTTGAGTCTCCCGTCAAGCGCGGTATTGACGAGCCGAAGGAAATGATCGCGGAGGCTCTGGCTGAGGCTGAGAACCCCAACGGTGCACGCGTTGCCGCTGCCGCATCCAGCGGTGAGGACAGCGCAGGCGCTACCGAAGGCGCTTGGGGCTCGCGCATCTACAAGGCCGTGATGACCGGTATCTCCTACATGATTCCGTTTGTTGCCGCCGGCGGTATTCTGGTCGCCCTGGGCTTCGTTTTCGAGGCAATTACGGTGCCGAACCTTGGCGATGTGAACACCAAGGCGATTCTCGACTCGGCAACCCTGTTCAACCTCGGTGACGTGCACTGGACCCTGTACCTGGGTGCTGTTCTGCAGACCATCGGTGGTTTCGGCCTGAGCTTGATGGTTCCGGCTCTTGCCGCGTACATTGCGTACGGTTTGGCTCAGCGTCCCGGTATTGCTCCGGGCTTCATCGCCGGTTCGGTGGCTCTTGCGGTGAACGCGGGCTTCCTTGGCGGTATTGTTGGCGGTATTCTCGCCGGTCTGATTGCGTACGCTCTGGGCACCCTGAAGCTGCCCCGCTGGCTTGGCTCGATGATGCCCGTGGTCATCACCCCGCTGGTGACTTCTCTGGTTGCCGGCCTGGCAATGTACCTGCTGCTCGGTGCGCCCCTGGCGTGGGTTATGACCACCCTGCAGGATTGGCTGACCTCCATGTCTGGTGGCTCCGCTCTGCTGCTGGGTCTGATTTTGGGTGCCATGATGGCTTCTGACCTGGGTGGCCCCATCAACAAGGCTGCTTACCTCTTCGCAACCGCTGGCTTGTCCTCGGGCGCGACCGTGAACCAGGAAATCATGGCTGCCGTCATTATTTCCGGTATGGTTCCGCCGCTGGCTATGGCTCTGGCAACCACCCTGCGTCCCAAGCTGTTCAACGAGAACGAGCGTGAGAACGGTAAGGCTGCGTGGCTGCTGGGTGCATCCTTCATCTCTGAGGGTGCTATTCCCTTCGCTTCGGCTGACCCGGCTCGCGTGATTCCTTCAACCATTGTTGGTGGCGCTATTGCCGGTGCAATCTCCATGGGTGCGCACGTGGCTTCCCCGGCTCCGCACGGTGGTATTTGGATTATTGGTCTGGCGCAGAACCCGCTGATGTTCCTGGCGGCTGTTGTTGCCGGTACCGTTGTTTCGGCGCTGCTGTACGTGGTGCTGAAGTCCCTGGGTGCCCGCTCTAAGGCATCCGCATAAAGGCCGTATAACCTCACCTTCATTTGATCGTCTGTTTGCAGGCGTGAGCGTGAAAAAACACGTTACACTGTAGACAAACCACAGATAGGACATGAATTTATGACTACCTACAAGGGCGTCGGCGTATACGCCGGCCGCGTTATTGGCCCCGTTCTTCAGATGCCTAAGCCCATCGAGGAACCCAAGGACGGTCTGCGTCTGAGCGGCGAGACCGCTGAGGCTGCAGCGCAGCGCATTAAGGACGCATCGGTCCGCGTGAAGGAAGACCTGCTCGCTCGTGCAGAGCACGCTAGCCGTGACGGCAAGGCTGTTCTGAAGTCTACCTCTCAGATGGCTACCGACCGTGCACTCATCAAGAGCGCTATCAAGCTGGTTGAGAGCCAGGAGATGGCGCCCGAGCGCGCAATTTGGGAGGCTGCAACCTCCTTCGCTGACCAGATGGCTGCCCTGGGCGGCTACATGGCTGAGCGCGTCACCGACATCCACGACGTGCGTGCCCGCATTGTTGCTGAGCTGACCGGTCAGCAGGCCCCCGGCATCCCCGTTTCTGACGAGCCGTTCATCCTGGCTGCTATTGACTTGGCACCGGCTGATACCGCGACTCTGGACCCCGAGAAGGTTATCGCCCTGATCACCTCTGACGGTGGCCCCCAGGCACACACCGCTATTCTGGCTCGCGGCCTGGGCCTGCCCGCTATTGTGGCGGCTAAGGGCGTGACCGAGATTGCTGACGGCACCATCGTCTACGTGGAATCCAACGAAGGCATCGTTGACACCGAGCCCACCGACGCTGACCGCGAAGCAGCAATCAAGTACGCAAACCGTAAGCCCGTCGCTGACTTTGACGGTCAGGGTGTGCTGGCTGACGGCACCCGCGTTGAGCTGTACGCAAACGTTGGTGACGGCAAGTCCGCTGAGAAGGCTGCAAGCCTGAAGGCTGAGGGTGTTGGCCTGCTCCGTACCGAGTTCGGCTTCCTGGGCCACGACTCTGAGCCTTCCATTGAGACTCAGGCTAAGACCTACAAGTCCGTGTTTGACGCATTCCCCGGCAAGCACATTGTGGTTCGTACCCTGGACGCTGGCGCTGACAAGCCCCTGCCGTTCCTGAACGTGAACCCCGAGGAGAACCCCGCACTGGGTGTTCGCGGTTTCCGTACCGACTGGACCGTTCCGGGCGTTCTGACCCGCCAGCTGGAGGCTATTAAGGCTGCTTCGGAGAACTCTGACGCTGACATCTGGGTTATGGCTCCGATGATTTCGACCACCTCTGAGGCACGCAACTTCGCGAACATGCTCAAGGAGATCGGCCTGCCCGTTCACGGTGTGATGGTTGAGACCCCCGCAGCTGTGATGAACGCTGAGGCTATCCTGGGCGAGGTCGACTTCGTGTCCATCGGCACCAACGACCTGACCCAGTACACCATGGCGGCTGACCGTCTGCTGGGCGACCTGGCACACCTGAACAACCCCTGGCAGCCTGCAGTGCTGAAGATGATCAAGATGACCGTTGAGGGTGCTCAGCGTGCATCGGTCACCGCGGGTAAGAAGAAGTACGTGAGTGTCTGTGGTGAGGCTGCTGCTGATCCGGCTCTGGCTGTTGTTCTGATTGGTCTGGGTGTTGATACCCTGTCCATGAACGCTGGCGCTATCCCCGCTGTGGCTGCGGTTCTGAAGTCCGTGACCAAGGAGAAGGCACAGCAGATTGCGGCTATCGCTCTGCAGCAGATTTCTTCTGCTGAGGCGAAGGAGAGCGCACGCAAGGCTCTGCCGATTCTGGACGAGCTGGGCCTCTAAGCCTTAAAACGATTTCGGGGTTGCCTGCCGCTCCTTGATGGGGTGTGCTGGGAGGTGCCCGGGTCCATAAAAATGCCGGGTGTAGAGTTTTATTTCTGCATCCGGCATTTTTGGTACTTGTTAGCGTATGGCTGAACGGTACAATTTATAGAGTAAGGGCGGGTCCTGAAGCGCCCCGTTCATTTAGAATAGGTACTGATATATTTTCGGTTCCTTGATCAAAGGAGAAACATAATGGCAGAGCGCGAAGCCACTATTGCAAGCCGTGTTGGCCTGCACGCACGTCCGGCAGCTATCTTCGCTGAGGCAGCTGGCGACCTCCCCGTCGAGGTCACCATCGCAGCTAAGGGCGAGCCCGCAGATGAGGCTATGGACGCTGCATCGATTCTGTCCCTGATGTCCCTGGGTGCAAAGCACGGCGACGTTGTTGTCCTGCGCGCAGAGGGCGAAGGTGCTGAAGAGGCTCTGGACTCGCTGGTTAAGATCCTCGAGACCGACCACGACGCTGAGTAATTGACTTTCGCCTCTGAGGTGGCCGTGAGCGGTGCGCTTCAGATGCTGTGAAGGCTACAGCCTTAAGGCGTGAATATCCCGTCACTTCGGTGGCGGGATATTTTTTTTGTTATGAATAATTCATTTCTTATTGAGGTGCGAGTGGGGGTAGGTGGGGGATATTTCTCTGCAAATCTTAATGTACATATAACCTTTATTTTTCCTCGAAAATAGCTCTAGAAATATCTCCCAAAATATCTTCTGTACAGTAGTGACCTGGATTTCTCTTCATATCAATGAACCTTTCTGCCGTAAGTTCCGCAGAGCGCTTTTGCTCACAAAATCACCGGGCAGAAAAGTGATATTTCTGCTCTTCAGTGCTACCGCAGAATCGTGCCCTTGTTAGACTAAAAAGGCACTGTCTATCTGGGAGGGACATTGGCAGAATCGAGGAACACCCCCGCGACCCCCACATCGCGGGAAGCTTCGCATGCAGGCGAAGCAAACACTGCCGCAACGGAAGGAAGCGAGCAGAATACCACCGCGGGCTACATCGCCGGCAAACGCGGTTTTCCCCTGGTTTCACTAGACCAGGTCACAGACGAGAAATTGCGCCGCGTGCTGGCTCAGCATGCTACCTCCGCGACAAGCCAGGAGAGCACCGTCGCTGCTGAAGCTGTCAGTGAGGTACTGCAGGAGGCCGCAGCGGATATGGGCATCACCGCGCAGGAGCCGGTTGAGCCCACCAGCGACCCCGAACTGACCCCTAACGGCCACGGCGCGCGTACCGTCATTGACCCCTCCCTCGTGCCTGATGACGACCTGGATGCGTACCGTGAGGACTCTAACCCCGTCACATCCAGCAACTTGGTAACTGAGGCGGCGCTGACTCGCCCCTCCCAGCCGGTGCCCATGACCGGCATGATTCCGCAGGTGCCCAACTCTCACGCAGCCCGCCGCTTCGGCGCGGATCCTACCGCAATGCCGAAGACCGGGCCCGTCTCGATGCCCACCACCTCCGTACCGCTGGTTGAGGGCGGCGCTCGCGGCTTATTTGGGCGCGGTAGCGGTGGTCGCTGGGGTTCACGTCGCTTCCGCTCCTTCGTGCGCACTGAGGAGGCGGCACCCGCCGCTCCGCGCGGTGCCCAGCGCATTGCGCAGCGCCAGTTCGTGCCGACGATCCGGTCTGACGAGCATGAGCGCCGTGAGGCGTTCCGCCGTGAGAAGGAGTATGCACGCGATACCCTGAACTTCACCCTGCGCCTGGCGGAGGCAATGTTCCACTACGGCGCGGACGCAATGGACGTGGACTCGGCGATTATTGCGGTGTCTTCGGCGTACGGGCTGGACTCGGTGGAAGTCGACATTACGAACCAGTCGGTGACCATCAACTACACGTCGGACCCCGATATTTACATGGAGTCCCGCATCGCCAAGCGCAATGCGAACGCTGAGGAGCGCTTCACCCATACCCTGGTGCGTGTGGTGCGTTCCTCTACGGAGAACTACGAAGCGCTTTCTGAAGTGTACGGCCTGATCTATAAGATCACTCGCGGCGGTATGACCCTGGAAATCGCCGATTTGAAGCTGAACCAGATTACGCACCGCCCCAAGCCGTTTCCGCCTCTGGTGGTGTGGCTGGCGAACCTGGCGTGTGCTGGAACCCTGACGGCAGCGCTGGGGGCAAGTTTTGCAACGGCGTTGAGTGCGGTGATCATTTTTATTCCGGTGTACCTGCTGATTCAGTGGTTGAGTTCGATTGGTATTCCGGCGTTCTTCCGTATGGCTGCTAGTGCGGGTCTGATGACCTTCTTGGCGATTTGGCTGGGCGGTGAGGGATCCATTCTTTCGGTGTTGCAGCGTCAGGGGGAGGCGATTTCGGCGCCTCTGGTGGTGGCTGCGGGCATGATTATGTTCTTGCCAACGCCGCGTCTGGTGGGTGCCGTGCAGGATGCGATTAATGGCTTCCCGGTGACGGCTGCGGGTCGTTTCGTGTCTACGGGCATGAGCTTCTTGGGTCTGGTGGTCGGCATTGCGACCGCGGTGAGTGCAATCAATATTTTCAACGGCCCGACCCTGGATATTGAGCAGCTGCGTTTTGAGCCGACGACCCCGCTGGTGGCGTCGTTCTTCTTCCTGGTGGCGATTGCGACCTTTGCGATTACCTTGCAGACGAAGCTGGTGAAGGTCGGGTGGCTGATGGTCATTACGGGCTGCGGTCTGGCGGCGTATTACAGTTATGAGCTGCTGGCTGGTCCGAGTACGGGTCGCGGTCCGACGGCGTGTGCGGCGGTTGTGATTGGTGCGTTGAGCACGTATTTTGCGTACCGTCTGCATGTGCCCCAGGCGATCTTCTCGATTCCGGCGATTACGTTCTTGCTGCCGGGTCTGTCGTTCTTCCGCGGCATGTATCTGTTGACGGTTGAGACGGACGTGATTCTGGGTATGCAGAATATGATTACGGCGGTTTCTATTGTGGTGGCGATGGCTTCGGGTGTTGCGTTGGGTAATTACACGATGCAGTATGCGCTACAGCGTTTTACGACTCCGAGGAACGTGGAACCGGCGGATTCTTAGCCCTCTTTCAAGGGTATATAGCCAATATTGCATATATTGGATGCAGGGAAGGGGCGGTAGCTTGCGAGGTGAACTCACAAGCTACCGCCCCTTCACTATGCCCAATGCGCCAGCTCGTACACTGGCTCTTGCACTGCGCCTAGCGGACCGTCCAATCCACTGGCTCCGCGCCCTGCTGTACCAGCAAAGAATTCACCGTCGAAAACGGGCGCGAACCAAAGAAACCACGACGAGCAGACAGCGGAGAAGGATGCGCCGACTCCACGCTCGGGTACGGCTGCAACATAGGTGCGCACTTGCGCGCATCCGCACCCCACAGCAGGCCAACCAGCGGCTGGTTACGCGCCACCAGTGCACGGATAGCACACTCGGTGATTTCCTCCCAGCCCTTGCCGCGGTGCGAACCCGCATCAGATTCGCGCACCGTCAAAACCCTGTTGAGCAGCATGACGCCCTCATCAGCCCAACAGGACAGGTCACCGTGATCAGCCGGGGCGATACCCAGATCGTCCTCAAGTTCCTTGTAAATATTGTTCAGCGAACGAGGCAACGGCATACCGCGGTGCACCGAGAACGACAGACCCATCGCATTGCCCGGAGTAGGGTAGGGGTCCTGACCAATAATGAGGACCTTCACCCCGCTCATCGGGCGGCGGAACGCATTGAAAATATCGGCAGCAGGTGGGAAAGTGCGGTACCCCGCCGCGTGCTCCTCACGCAGGAAAGCGCCCATGGCGTGAATCTGTTCTTCGACGGGGGCAAGTGCTGCCGCCCAATCCTCGCTCATAATGCTGCTGAGGGGCTGGTGCATGAATCTCCTCGGGAATCTCCTGGTGCTGACGCGACCCGGACGGTGACGGTGCCGGGCGCGGGATGAATGTTTCTCTTCTAGACTGAGTTTCTCTTCTAGACTGAGGTCCTCCTCTAGACTAGGGGATGACGGATACACGCGCTAGGAGACGCCAGCTAAGGCAGGCGAGCTACAGACAGGAGGGAACGTGTCAGAACAGGAACGCACTGAAACCGCGCAGAGCCAGGCGGAAGTAGAAAACCAGCCGGAAGCACAGAACCAGCCGGAGGTAGGGAGCCAACCCGGTGGCCTGACCCCGGTGGAGCGCCGCATCCTTGAGGTGGAGCGCCGCCGCTTCAAGCACCAGGGATCCAAAGAGAAGGCAATTATTGCCGCCGGATTCACCCCGATTGCCTACTATCAGCGCCTGAACGTGATGCTGGACGATGAGCGTGTACGTGCCGCAGCGCCGCAGATGATCGAGGTTCTGCGCGCCCGCCGAGACGCTGACTAGGGGCTCGAATTGGGGGAGTCGTGCGAGCTTTCCAACTCCTGCTTTCACCCCCGTACACCTCAAGTTCAACCAGAGATTGAACACTGTGCGGTGTGCGTCTCTTTCACAGTCGGTTGCGGGGCGTTCACGTTGGTTCTCGCTAGTTGAGACGGTACTCTAGGTACTAGAACACCAAGACCGCACCTTCCGCAGCCGCGCCCGCGCGCCAGGCAGGACGGTACGGTACCAGCCGGTAAACAGAGACCCGTGAAATGAGGATAAATGAGCTACCCCCGCGACGAATTTGACGAGGTAGACGAAAACACCGCCCGCCGCGGAACCTACCGCGCGGTCAATGCTGACCCGGCAAAGAGCCCCAAGGGTGCCATCCCCCTGGTAGCTGCAGGCGTAGTTGGTCTGCTCATCGGCGGTGCAATGTACGTGTACGCGCCGCGCACCGCCTCCCCGCAGTATTCGGCGTCCACCGCGAAGAGTAGCTCCGCCCCCGCAAGCGCCTCTGCGTCCTCTGCTCCGGCTAAGGCTTCCGCCTCGGCAAGTGCTACGAAGACCGGTCTGGCTGAGTCCATCTCTGTGGCGGTCTACAATGCGGCGGCTCCGGCGGGTAGTGCATCCCGTGCGGCGGCTCTGCTGACCGGCTACACCATCAACGAGACGGCAAACTACACGGGTGTGGCACCGGCAACCAGCGTGGTCTACTACGCTGAGGGCTACCAGTCGCAGGCACAGAGCATCGCCTCGAAGCTGGGCATTACTCAGGTGCGCCAGGCGACCGCCAACGTTGAGATGGGCAACCACGAGGTCATCGTGATTCTGTCGTCGGATTACACCGCCTCCGCTACTGCCGCGGAATAGGTTTAGGCGGTTGCTCGGGTGATTCTAAGCCCGCGCCAGCTGTTTCACCCATAACGACTTCTGCTCAACCCCACCCGTGCATTCCCACTGATGCACCGGTGGGGTTGATGCTTGTAACGCCCCTTTTGACGGGGTTGATGAGCGCAGATTAAGCACTGGGCGATTAACCCTTCAACCTTGGGCTTAAACGTTTGCTCCATGCCGGTGCGGGTGCCACAATTGATGTAGCGTTCGGGTGCTTTATGCCCTACTCTGCCCGCGCCTCCGTAACGGGGGCGCTGTGGAGGGGCAGCCACCCGATTTTAGATGTACCGCACCCGCAGGGGTGAAGGAAAAAATCCGATCGTCCAGGAGGACACTTATGGCAAAGCTCATTGCTTTTGACGAAGAGGCACGCCGCGGCCTTGAGCGCGGTTTGAACACCCTCGCCGATGCAGTGAAGGTGACCCTCGGCCCCCGCGGCCGCAACGTTGTGCTGGAGAAGGCGTGGGGCGCCCCCACCATCACCAACGACGGTGTCTCGATCGCGAAGGAAATCGAGCTGGAGGATCCGTACGAGAAGATTGGTGCGGAGCTCGTCAAGGAAGTTGCTAAGAAGACTGACGACATCGCAGGTGACGGTACCACCACCGCTACCGTTCTGGCTCAGGCACTGGTCCGCGAGGGCCTGCGCAACGTGGCTGCTGGCGCTGACCCGCTGAGCCTCAAGCGCGGCATTGAGAAGGCTGTTGAGGCCGTGACCGAGGCTCTGCTCTCCTCTGCGAAGGAAGTTGAGACCGAGGAAGAGATCGCTGCAACCGCATCTATTTCCGCTGGCGACGCTGAGATCGGCAAGCTCATTGCTGAGGCAATGGAGAAGGTCGGCAAGGAAGGCGTCATCACCGTTGAGGACTCCAACACTTTCGGTCTGCACCTCGAACTGACTGAGGGTATGCGCTTCGACAAGGGCTTCCTGTCCGGTTACTTTGTGACCGACCCGGAACGTCAGGAAGCAGTCCTGGAGGACCCCTACATCCTGGTTGTGAACCAGAAGATTTCGAACGTTAAGGACCTCGTCCCCGTCCTGGAGAAGGTCATGCAGTCCGGTAAGCCGCTGCTGATTGTTGCTGAGGACGTTGAGGGTGAGGCTCTGGCTCTGCTGGTGCTGAACAAGATGCGCGGCTCCATCAAGTCTGTGGCTGTGAAGGCTCCGGGCTTCGGTGACCGCCGTAAGGCTCAGATGGCTGATATTGCTATCCTGACCGGTGGCCAGGTCATTACCGAAGAGGTTGGCCTGTCCCTGGACGCAGCAACCCTGGACATGCTCGGTTCCGCTCGCAAGGTCGTTGTGACCAAGGACGAGACCACCATCATCGAGGGTGCAGGCGACGCAGCGGCTATCGAGGGTCGCGTTGCTCAGATTCGCGCAGAGATCGCTAACTCTGACTCCGACTACGACCGTGAGAAGCTGCAGGAGCGCCTGGCTAAGCTCGCCGGTGGTGTTGCTGTGCTGAAGGCTGGTGCCGCAACTGAGGTTGAGCTGAAGGAACGCAAGCACCGCATTGAGGATGCTGTGCGTAACGCTAAGGCTGCTGTTGAGGAGGGTATCGTCCCCGGTGGTGGCGTTGCTCTGATTCAGGCTGGCGTGAAGGTCTTCGACAAGCTGGAGCTGACCGGCGACGAGGCGACCGGCGCGAACATTGTGCGCGTGGCTATTGACGCACCGCTGAAGCAGATCGCTGCTAACGCTGGCCTGGAGCCGGGCGTTGTGGTTGACCGCGTTCGTTCCCTGCCTGCTGGTACCGGCCTGAACGCTGCGACCGGCGAGTACGAGGACCTGATGGCTGCTGGTATTGCTGACCCGGTGAAGGTGACCCGTTCGGCTCTGCAGAACGCTGCGTCTATTGCTGGTCTGTTCCTGACCACTGAGGCTGTTGTTGCGAACAAGCCGGAGCCCGCTGGTGCGGCTGCTCCCGGTGCGGACGCAATGGGCAGCATGATGTAATGACTTTTTGTCCCTGATGGGGCAAAAAGTTATGGAATCCGTGGCGCGCGAAGCGTGACACGGTGGTGACCCGGCGCTGGTACCTAAACCGGCGCAGGCCCACGCATCCGTATGAGGCGGGGGCGGCTACCCATGAAGGGTGGCCGCCCCCGCTTTTGTGTGCCCATGCGTCCTGTCCCGGCGGTGGAGGCGGTAGAATGGCTCCTTATGGAATGTGCCTATTTTCGTGATGACCTCTGCTCCTCCTGCCCCAGAATTGAGACCGCCTACACCGCGCAGGTGCAGGCGAAGCAGGAGCACGCCCGCGCCCTGCTCGCTAACTACCCGCAGTTGCAGTGGCTGGACCCGGTGACCAGCGCGGAGGCGGGCTTCCGCAACAAGGCGAAGCTCGTGGTGGGCGGTTCGGCGAAGAACCCGACCCTCGGCATTGTGGATTACCGTACGGGCGCCTCCACGGATCTTGGCGAATGCCCGCTCTATATGGAGCCGATTCAGGCGGCTATTCCGGTGCTGCGTGAGCTGATTCAGCGCGCAGACCTGACGCCCTATGACATTCCGAATCGTCGCGGTGAGCTGAAGAATATTCTGGTGACTGCTTCGGCGGCGGGTGAGCTGATGGTGCGTTTCGTGTTGCGTTCGAAGAAGCTGCTGGTGCCGATTCGCCGTCAGATGGACTGGCTGCAGGAGCGGTTGCCGAATCTGGCGGTGCTGTCGGTGAATCTGCTGCGTGAGCCGGTGGCTCGCGTTGAGGGTGATGAGGAGATTATCCTTTCGGAGCGTCAGACCCTGCCGATGCAGGTGAACGACCTGACTCTGCATTTGCGCCCGCAGAGCTTCTTCCAGACGAACACAAAGGTCGCGGAGGCGATGTACGCGCAGGGCCGTGAGTGGGTGCGTGAGGTGGCTCCGCGCTCGCTGTGGGACCTGTACTGTGGCGTGGGAGGTTTTGCTCTGCATGCCGCTTCGGTGATGGATGGCGGCTCGGTGACGGGTATTGAGATTAGTGCGGAGGCGGTCGCTTCGGCGCAGCGCACGGTTGCTGAGTATGGGCTGGAGGGCGTGGACTTTTCGGCTCAGGATGCGCCGGAGTTCGCGGTATCTTCGGGCACGGTGCCGCAGATGCTGGTGGTGAACCCGCCGCGCCGCGGTATTGGTGAGAGCTTGTGCGCGTGGATTGAGGGTTCGGGTATTGACCGTGTGGTGTATTCGAGCTGTAACGCGGTGACTTTGGCGAAGGATCTGGAGCGTATGCCCTCGTATGCGCCGGTGCAGGGCCGTGTGCTGGACATGTTCCCGCATACGGACCACTATGAGGTTATGACGTTGCTGAAGCGCGGGTAGGTTTCTCGGGTCAAGCGCTCATTCCTATCCCAAGTCCGCGAGCAGATACATAACACTAGGGCGCGAGCAGGTGATTTTTGGCCGAGCAGGTAGTATTTTTCCTGCATGCTCGGCCAAAAATCACCTGCTCGCGGTGTTATCAGGGTTGCCCGCAACGTGGCGGAGGTGAGGCGATGATGCCCCGAGGCGATATACAGAGCACAGTCATGCACCCGCACGGCTCTTTGCCTCATTCCGCGATTCCTGCGCCCGTATCGCTCGCGCAGTCGGGCCGAGAATGAACGTGAATACGGTGGCGATGATGAAGAGTGCCCCTCCGGTAACAATGGTGTTGATCGCGCCGAACGCTGGTACCGCCCATCCGGTGATGAGGTACCCGACCATACCCGCTAGGGAGAAAACCACACCCATGAAGCTGTAGACGCGCCCGCGCATGTGTTCGTCGATAGCGTCTGCGAAGAGGACTTGCCCGAGCACTTCTTCGGGTCCGTAGAACATGCCCCAGATGAACCAGAGCACGAGTACCGCCCACAGCGCCGGGTGTAGTCCCATACTCAGACAAACGGCGCCGTAGCCGAGTCCGGAGATGCACATCCACCCGCGTTTGGTCATACGCACCCGCCCGGCGCCTGTACCGACGCCGAGTTTGGCTGAAAGCCAGGAGCTGATCACGCATCCGGCGGCGTAGACGGAAGTTGCGATTCCGAAGGCGGTGTAGTCGTGCCCGAGGCCGCGGGTGAGGTATTCGAGCATGGGCAGGGTGGTGATGGGTACGGCGGCGATGGAGAGGAACCAGAAGGTGAGCATACCGCGCACGATGGGGTTGTGTGCGGTGTAGGCGGCGCCTTCGCGCAGGAGTCTGCCGGTGTGGTGTTCCTGCACGGTGGCGGTGCGTTCGGCGTGGGTGAGGTCGTAGTTGCGTATGGTGGCGACGGTGAGGGCAGCGAGCAGGTTGAGGGTGCCTGCGAATCCGACGGCGAGGGCTGGGGTGGTGAAGGATGCGACGGCGGCTGCGATGGTGGGGCCGAGGGTTTGGGCGAGGAAGATGAGGCTGCCGCGGCGTGCCATGTATTTTTGGTAGTCGTCGCCGAGCAGGGAGGGCATGGCGGCGGAGGCTGCGGGGGATGAGAAGGTGCCGAAGGTTGAGACGAGGAATGCGATGGTGAGGAAGGCGGGTAGTCCTGCGGCGGCGTAGAGGGCTGGGGATGCGATGAGTAGGGCGGCGCTGGCGAGCCTGAAGCTGACGGTGAGGGTTTTGCGGTTGAATTTGTCGGCGATAGCGCCTGCGAATGGTGCGAAGAGGATGACGGGGACTGCCTCGACGACCATGACGATAGCGGAGTGGGCGAGGTCGCCGGTGGCGCCGTAGGTCAGCAGGGGCATGGCGATAGCTTGGATACTGGACGCAAGAGCATCAGAAACCTGCGCGGTCAGGAGCGTGAGCTGCCCGCGTGCGTTCAGCGGCGTTGCTGATGTGGGTTTTGCGGTCGCGTCTGGTGTGTTTGTTGGAATGCGCGACGCAGGTGATTCAGGGTGCTCAGGCGAAGGGTCTGTGGTGCGTCTCATAATACTGTGGATTCTATCACGGGTAAGAACGCTGTAACCGAGGCGAAACAAGACACAAGATGTGCGAGCAGATAACAGTCCGTTATCTTCTCGCCGAAATATTATCTGCTCGCGGTGTTATCGGGGTTGCCCGCAACCGGGCGGTGGCGTCTCGGGCTGGTTGTGTCCGAGGCGCCACCGCTTTTTCGTTCCCCTCTAGCGGGCGTGAAATTCTATCCCTGCGCCGCGAAATCCTGTGCCGCGAGAATACCCGCCGCGTACGCCGCCTGGCCTACGTGCTGGGCTGCGTCGTCAATCAGGCTGACCAGGCGCACACCGCGAGTCACCGCCGGAGTCCACGAACGGTCAATAACCTCGCTCAAATCAGCCTCGCTCAGCGTCTGCGCGTAGGCCGCGAGCGCCTCGCCGGTTGCCACAAGGTACTCCACCAGCAGGGCAGAATCTGCAACCACGATGGAGCGTGCCTGCTCGGGGGTGTGGCCGTAACCTATGGTGTCGCCAAGCTCGCCCAGGTTGAAACGTTCCCTGAAGCCCTGAGCCTCCCAGACCTGCGGCTGACCGTTCAGAGCAGAAAGCTGCATGTCCATCTGTCGTCCGGCGTGCCAGAGCAGCCAGGCGATAGAGTTCGGGTGCCCGCACGGGTGGGCGTTGAGCGCCTCCGCTGATAGCCCTTTGACGGCTACGGCGGCCTCGATGCCGGGGCGGCTGGCGGCGTCACGCAGAATGTCGTGGGTTTTCATGGAATCCTCCTGAAGATGCTGGCTCCTCGCAGGGAGCCGGGTAGTTTCAGTCTACGCCCGCGTGTTCGCTGCCTTGAAAGAGTCGCCTTGAAAGAGCCGGTTTGAAAGAAAAATGTGGCGCTCGGGAATAATACTCATTTCTTCCCGTTGAACTCTGCGAAGACATCATCATCTAAATTCCACAGGAGAACACTATGACCACCCCCGCTCAGCTACACTTTGACATGGTAGTCATCGGTTTCGGTAAGGGCGGCAAGACCCTCGCCGGCGCATACGCCAAGACCGGCAAGAACGTTGCCCTCATCGAGCAGTCCACCGGCATGTACGGCGGCACCTGCATCAACATCGGTTGCGTGCCCACCAAGGCGCTGGTTCACCGCGCCGACGAGTTCCGCGCCAGCGGCGAGCGCAGCCTTGAAGAAGCAAACGCCGCCTACGAGTCCGCCGTGGTCTTCCGTGACAAGCTGACCGGCATGATGCGCGCCAAGAACCGCGAAATCCTGCTGTCCAACGAGACCGCTAAGCTCATTGATGGTCACGCACGCTTCATCTCCGACACCGAGGTTGAGGTCACCGCGGGCGAGGACACCCTGCGCGTTACCGCCGACTACTTCATCATCAACACCGGTGCCGTGTCGGTTATCCCGCCGATTGAGGGTATCCGCGAATCTGAGCGTGTGCTCACCTCCACCGAGCTGCAGAAGCTCACCCCGCGCCCCAAGCGTCTGGGCATTATCGGGGGCGGCCCCATCGGCATTGAGTTTGCCGGTATTTTCTCCTCCTACGGTACCGAGGTGACCATTCTGGACGGTGCACCCGCCCTCTTCGGCCGCTACGACGAGGACGTTGCCCAGGTTGCCCGCGAGATTATCGCAGACCAGGGCATTACCGCTCACACCGGTGTGCGCGTGCAGTCCTTCAAGGACGGCGCTGACTCGGTGACCGTGACCTACCTCGACTCCGAGGGCGCTACCCAGCAACTGGAGGTGGACTACGTGATGGTTGCGACCGGCCGCAAGCCCGCCACCGAGGGTCTGGGCCTGGAGAACACCAGCATCGAAACCAACGACCGCGGCGCAATTGTCGTGGATGAGCACCTGCGCAGCACCGTGCCGAACATTTTCGCGCTCGGTGACGTGAACGGCGGCCCGCAGTTCACCTACATCTCCCTGGATGACTACCGCGTGGTGCTCTCCCAGCTGGTCGGTGACGGTTCCCGCTCCACCAAGGACCGCAAGGCAGTGGCTTCGACCATTTACATGAACCCGCCGCTGTCTTCCGTGGGCCTGACCGAGCGTGAGGCAATCGAGGCGGGCCACAAGGTGAAGGTCGCTTCGAAGCCGGTTGCCGCGGTTGCCGCGATGCCGCGTGCGAAGACCCAGGAGAACCCGCGCGGCATCATGAAGTTCGTGATTGACGCGCAGACCGACCAGATTCTGGGCGCCCAGCTGCTGGTAATCGAGTCCATGGAGGTTATTAACCTGGTGGCTCTGGCGATGCGCCACGGCATTACTGCTTCGCAGCTGCGCGATGAGATTTACACTCACCCCTCGATCACTGAGGGTCTGAATGAGGTTCTTGCCGTCGCGGCGCCCGTGAACTAGTTGAACTAGAATCGCGGCTGAATTCGCGGTTTGTATAGCGTTTCTGCTTGTCCGAGTGCTTCCCTGCCCGTTCCGCCCGTTGTGCTGTCAACGGGGGTGCGGGTGGGGAAGCATTTTTGTTAAGGCTCATATATACCTTGTACCTAAGCATGCCCTAAGATGGTTATGAGATAAGCGCAAGCTCACCGGTTGGGTGGTCAGCGCGAAGGGGCTCGGAGGCGAGCCTCACTCGCGGCTACACCCACCGCAGTGCGCCACCTGCGCCACACATACAACCGAAAACCATAGGCACGAACCGGGAGAATCATGGCACTGCCCAAAATCAAGCCCTACACCTACGTCGACCGTGAACACAGCAACCGCGTGAGCTGGCCTGTGGACCCCTCCCGCGCTGTACTGCTCGTGCACGACATGCAGGTACACTTCGTCCAGGCTTTCGAAGGCGCCAACCTGGGGGAGGGCAACGACAACCCGGACGCCCAGATTAACATCGCCATTAGGAACCTGCGCCGCCTCATTGACGCCGCCCACGCCGCCGGAATCCCGGTCTACTACACCGCGCAGCCGCCGCGCCAGAACCCCGAAGACCGCCGCCTGCTCATCGACTTCTGGGGCGACGGCCTGCAGAACGACGAGTCCGCCCGCGTGCTCGACGAACTGGCACCCACCGACCGCGACACCGTGCTGACCAAGTGGCGCTACTCCGCGTTCGTGCGCAGCCCCTTCGAGGACCTGCTCAAGGAGTCTGGCCGCGACCAGCTCATTATCGGCGGCGTGTACGCGCACATTGGCTGCCTGACCACCGCCCTAGAGGCGTTCATGCGTGATATTCAGCCGTTTATGGTTGCGGACGCGCTCGCCGACTTCTCGGAGGAGGAGCACCGCATGGCGTGCGAGTACGCTTCGGGTCGTTGTGCCCGCGTGCTGAACACCGCCGATGTACTCGCCGACCTGCATGCTGCAGAAGGTGCTGAGAAGGCTGAGCCTGCTGAGGAGGCCCGCGCATGAGCTGGGTCATTGTGACCGGAGCGAACGGCGGTATTGGTGAGGCAACCGTCCACCAGCTCATCAAGAACGGCTATTCGGTGTTTGCGGCTGACCTTGCAGAGCAGCCCATTGCCTCCTTCGGTACCTACGGAGACGCAATCTTCCGCTACCGCGCCGTAGACGTTACGAGCGAAGAGTCCGTCACCGCCCTCGCCAACGCTGTAGCGGCACTCGACGAACCCATCACCGGTGCGGTGCTCGCCGCGGGTATCGCCCACAGTCAGTCGCTGCTGGAAACCAGCTTCGACACCTGGAAGCGCCTGCACGCGGTCAATTCCGACGGCGTGTTCCTGTGCCTGCGCGAATTCGCGCGCATCATGATTGACCAGCAGGAGAGCGACCCGGCGAACAGCCGCTCCCTGGTGACGGTCGCCTCCAACGCGGCGCGTGTGCCCCGCGCCGAGTTCGGTGCCTACGGTGCATCGAAGGCGTCGGCGGCGCGCGTGAGTTCCAGCTTCGGTCTGCAGCTTGCCGCGCACGGTATTCGCGTGAACTCGGTCTGCCCCGGCACCACCCGAACCCCCATGGTGACTGACGCCTGGGAGGGTGAGGACCGTTCCGCCCTGCCGGTTGCCGGTAACCCGCAAACGTTCCGCCTGGGCATTCCGCTGCGCCGTATTGCCGACCCGGCGGATATCGCGGCGGTCAACGCTTTCCTCATTTCGGAGGCGGCACGCCACATCACCATGCAGGAGATTGTCGCTGACGGCGGCGCGACCCTCTAACGGCACCCCGCGTCCGGCGTTTAGATGCCCGGCGCGAACCCACACACCACTGATAGAAGTACAATGACGAACCTTCCCGACTTTATCTTTGCCACCGGCACCCGCGTTCTGCGTGCATCCGGTGCGATGACCCCTGTCACCTTCGATAATGCCCTGGACGAGGCGAAACGTGCCGGTAGCGCCGTCGTGGGTCTGATTCCTTTTGACCCTGATATGCCCGCCTACCTCTTCGTGCCTGAACGCCTGGAGGAGCAGCAGGTGCCGGTTCCCGAGCAGACTGTGGCGCTTGCCGAGCCGGTATCGGTCACCGGCCGGCAGAACGACCGGTTCCGTGCCGCCGTTGCGACCGCCGTGGAGCGCATGAAGGCGGGTGAGCTGAGCAAGATTGTGCTTTCGCGTGTGCTCACCGCCCGCTACGCACCCGGCGCTCTCAACCTGGAGGCGCTGTACAACAACCTGCGCGCCCAGCAGCGCACCGCGTTCAACTTTGCGGTGCGCCTTCCCGAGGGTGAGCGCGGCATGAGCGGAAGCTACCTGATGGGTGCCTCCCCGGAGCTGGTGTTTCGCACCGAGGGCCGCGCCTTCAAGACCCACCCGCTTGCCGGTAGCGCCCCGCGCATTGCCGAGCCCGGTAGCGCCGAGGACGAGGCGATTCGTGACCGCCTGTTCGCCTCGCCGAAGGACCGCCACGAGCATGCCTACGTCATCAACGATATTGCCGAGCGCCTGGCACCCATTGCCGAGGAGCTGAACGTGCCGCAGGTGCCCTCGCTGCTGCAGACCCCGCAGTTGTGGCACCTGGCGACCCCCATCGACGGCGTGCTGAAGGAGGGGCTGACCTGCCTGGACGGTGCCCGCGCGATTCACCCGACTCCCGCGATTTGCGGTGCCCCCACTGAGAAGGCGCTGGAGCTGATTCGTCAGCAGGAGTCCTTCGAGCGCCGCTACTTTGGCGGCCTGGTCGGCTACATGGACGCCAAGGGCAACGGCGAGTGGGCGCTGGTGCTACGCTGTGCCCAGGTCAGCCCGGACGAGGCGGTGCTGTACGCGGGTGCGGGTATTGTGGCTGAGTCCGACCCGGAGCTGGAGCACACGGAGACCGGTACGAAGCTCGGCAGCTTCGGTCGCGCACTGGGCGTGGATACCCTGGGCGAAGATACCCCTTAGGTTCTGCCACGAACCCCTTGACGAGGCAGAACGAAACTGCAGAACGAAAACGACTGAATACAACGACGGAACGCGCTCGCTGGCATGGCGGGCGCGTTCCGTCGTTGTATCAGGTGTTAGGGGATTGAGCGCGACTAATCGGTCAGTAGACGCTTGAGCTCCAGGGGAGTAGCCACCGGCAGAAGCTGAGCCTCAACCTGCGCGGGCTCACCCTCGGCAGGGTTCTCCACAGCCAGGGCGATGAGCATCTTCTGTGCGTGCTCGGGGTTCTCCGCGTCGGGGAGCGCCACGGGTACCCACTGCAGGCTAAAGCTCCGCTCGGCAGCCTCGCCGCCCTGATTGCCGACCTGGGGGGCGCTAAAGGTCGCTTGGGCGATCAAGCTGTCCTGAGTCAGTACGCGCAGGGCGCCAGGCTCGGGGGTGCCACCGTCCAGAAGGTCACTAGGAGCCTCCTCGTTCATGGCAAGTTCGAGCGCATCCAGCAGGTCATCGGTGAGCTGCACCCGAACCAGGGACGGCACCACGCTCAGACCGTGGCCGGTCGCCTTGAGCACCGCCTCCTTAGCGGTCCACAGCGCCACAGAGAGCAGATGCAGTACGGGCGCGGGGCGTTCCTGCGCCACCCGCTCATAGAACGCACGTTCTTCATCGGAGAGCGCCAGGCGCGCAAAACCGGAGAACAAGCGCGCATCCAGGGTCTCAACATCCACGCCGAGCACCGCCGAGGAATTACGACTAAACGCACCCACCACCAGCGGATTCACCTGCGACATATTGAAATTCACGCCCGCAATACGCGGCTTACCGTGCTTCTTACCGCTGGTGCACAAGGTGCAGGAACGATCCACCTCAATCTCAGAAGCGGCACTGGACGGCACATCCAGACGAGCCGCCGCCATGGCACGCATGAGTGCCTGAGTGCTCAGGTAGCTGACCGCCGCCGTGGAGGTCGGCAACTGCGCCGCATGCTGCTGCTCGGCAAGACCCAGGTAGCTCAACCAGCTAAAACGCAGGGAACCGTACATGGTGCGGGTGGGAAGAGCGAAAATCTGCACGCGCTCGCTCGGACGGGCGGTAGGGCGCTCCGGGCGCTGTGCGCTGGGTGTTTCGGGGGCAGAATAGCTCATAGGTTTAGTGTACCCGCCCGGCTATGGTGGGCTCCTATAGGTTGTCCACAGCCGTGACCGCGCGCTACGCACCCTCGCCGCCGGTGCGGTAAAGTCATCACAGACATCATTACGGACTGCCGCCTGCACGCTAGAGGGGTGGCAGCTTAGAAAGAAGGTACCGTGAACAGCACGCAAGAAATCATTGCCGCCGCAGACGGCTCGGCGCTGGGCAACCCCGGACCGGCGGGCTGGGCATGGTATATCGACGACGACCACTGGGCGAGCGGCGGCTGGGCGCACGGCACCAACAACATGGGTGAGCTCAAGGCGGTCTTGGACCTGTTCGAGGCGACCGCATCCCGCCCGGAGGCGAAGCTGCGCGTGTACTGCGATAGCCAGTACGTCATTAACTCGCTGACCAAGTGGATGCCCGGCTGGAAGAAGAAGGGCTGGAAGAAGTCTGACGGCAAGCCCGTGCTCAACCGCGACCTGCTGGAGGCGCTGGCTCAGGCGCTGACCGGCCGCGACTACGAGTTTATTTGGGTGAAGGGCCACGCGGGTCACGAGCTCAACGAGAAGGCGGATTCCCTGGCGAATGGTGCCGCGCGCGCCTATCAGGAGGGCCGCGAACCTGCGCACGGCCCCGGCTTCGGCGCGGCTGTTGAAGCACCGATTGTGAACGCTCCGTCCGCAGAACCTGCACTCTCTGACGTTGCCCTCTCTGAGCCGGCGCCTTCCGAGTCTTCCGCGGACGCCCACCTGCCCGTGCAGGAATTCACCGCAGCCGAGATTGAGAACGCCCAGCGTGGCGTGGAGAGCCTGCGCCTGTCCGGTCTGTTGCGCCCCGCCTCCGCGGTGAACGCCCCCGACCCGGAGGCGGTTCGCACCCGCAAGGAGCAGCTGGCGCTCGCGGCAGAACGTGCCGCCGAGCGTGACGCAAAGGTGCTGGCTCGCCAGCAGGAGACCGCTCAGCAGGCATCCAACGCCGCGCAGGCGGAAGAAGAGGATGACCTGACCGGTCTGGAAGAGTTTGCGGGTATGGATCCGAACGATGTTGACCCGGCGGAACTGCTGGGCGAGACGGAAGAACATGCAGAAGAGCAGACGGTAGATCCGGCCGCGGAGCCCGTTCAGGATGCTCCCGCTCAGCCTGCGCCCGTTGCTCCCGCCGCGCCTGCCCCGAACCCCGTTGTCCCGAACCCGGTTGTTCTGAACCCCGAGGAAGCCGCCACCGCAGAACAGCTGCTCGAAAGCCGCGGCTCCGTCATGGAGGCGGCGCAGCTGGAGTCCATGCTGCACGAGCGTCTGGTGTGGGTGACCGCCACCGGCAAGTCGGTGTCCCGCTCCTCGGTGCTGCAGTACCGCGAACGCGCCTTCACCCAGCAGGGTGCCCCGCTCAAGCAGGGTGTGCAGGTGCTGGATTCTTCCAGCGTGCTGGTTATGGCGGCGGTTGCCACCGCGCGCGGTCGCGTGAGCCGTTCGAGCATCTGGCATTACGACGCTGAGCGCGGCTTGTGGCGTCTGCGTTTCCGCCAGGAGACCCCCGCCCCCTAGAGCTGAGCTCCTAGCGCCCTGCCCCTAAGGAATGGGCGTTTGGGCGCAAGATTTCCGTGCAATAAACCCCGCCGCATCCTCACTTTCGAGGATGTGGCGGGGTTTTCTCAATAGATGTTCGCCGCCTTCCGGCGAATCTGGCAGGCGGTGTGCCGTGCGGCCGGGACCTTTTAGCTACCCGGTCTGCCGCCTGCCTGCGGGTGAGCCACCTGTAGCCCTGACCCCTTAGCCGACGAACATGGAGGCATTAGCCTGCTCGGTGTCTGCGTAGTTTACGCCTGCGCGGGTGAGTGCCTCGTTGATCTGGGTGATGGATGCTTCGACCTGGCGCTGGGTTGCATGCCACTGGTCCAGTACGCCCTGGAAGTTAGCGGATGCGGAGCCGGTCCAGGAGCTCTGCAAATCGTGCAGGGATGCGGTCATACCGTTGACGTCTGCGGTGATGGATGCGACGTAGGATCGTGCCTGTGCGCTCTTGGCTGCGATGACTTCGGAATCGACATTGAACTGTGCCATGGTTTTTCTCCTTTGAGATATGTGAGATAGGTGGGGCGGTTGCCCCGTGGTGGCGCTTGGGGTTTGGATCTCTGGAAGGGTTGAGTTCCTGACCGGAAGCTTGTTATCACTATATCTTTCAAAATGCATCAAATGAGCTGAAAAATGATTATTAAATAAATCTGTGGATAAACCCGCCAGATTCACTCCAGCATCTCGAAAAAATCGAAAACCCTCCCGAAAATGACGCCGCCATGACGCGCACTCGGTTGCTCCCGCTGTTCTTTACTCGCGCCGCCGCGAGTCATAGTCCCGCCTCCGGCGCACAGCAAAACCCCCGAACCGTAGAACACTCAAGTTCCACAATCCGGGGGTTTATGCATCAGCGCTACTTCATCAGCTGATCGTCCGAGACGGGCGGCGGATAGAACGGCAAAGAAATCACGAAGGTAGCACCGCCACCATCGGTCTCGTCAATGTGAATCCTGCCCTCATGCTGCTCGATAATCGCAGCCACAATGGACAGACCCAGACCCGTACCGCCGGTCTCACGCGAACGTGAAGCATCGGTGCGGTAGAAACGCTCGAAGACGCGCTCGCGGTCCTCGCCGTGAATACCGGGGCCGTGGTCGCGCACCTCCAGTACGGACAGCGGGAAGCCGGGAACCTCTTCGCGCACGCCCACCGCAATCTCCAGGGGAGAACCGTCGGGGGTGTAGCGCATGGCGTTGGTCAGCAGGTTCGCCACAACCTGACGCAGGCGTGATTCGTCGCCGAGCACGGTTGCGGAGGTCGGCGCCACCTCTTCGTTCAGACCCACCAGGGACACTGCACGGTCGGGTGCCGTAGCGTAGGCGTCGTTGCTAGCGTCCACCGCCAGGTTGAACAGGTCGAAGGGCGCCAGCTTGGATTCACGGCGCTCATCAATACGCGCCAGGGTCAGCAGGTCTTCCACGAGCTGACCCATACGCTTGGACTCCGATTCGATGCGGCTCATCGCGGTAGTGACAGCCTCATCGGTCGGTAGCGCGCCCTGACGGTACAGCTCCGAGTAGCCTCGAATACTGACCAGAGGGGTGCGCAGCTCATGCGAAGCGTCACCCACGAAGCGGCGCATTTTCGCCTCGCTCTTCTCGCGGGCTTTGAAGAGCATTTCAATCTGGGTGAGCATCGTGTTCAGCGAAACCGCGAGGTTACCGATCTCGTTGCTGGGGTTGTAGTCCTCAATACGCTGAGAGAGGTCACCGGCAGCGATCTTGGCGGCGGTCTGCTCCACGCGAGCCAGCGGCTCGAAGGTGCGGGTCACAATCACCCAGGTCATCGCAATCGCGGAGGCGAGAGTCGCCAAACCAAACGCGAAGGTCAGCACACCTACGAGGGCGACCACCTGGTTCGTTTGTTTCAGCGGCATGGCAATAACCATGGATGCCGCCTCCGTCAGCCCAGAAGAATCTTTCGATTCAATGGGTACGGCGAGCACACGCCAATCGGAGGAGCTGCCCACCGAGTTGACGGTGACCGCCTCTTCGTTTTGCTTGCGAACCTTCTCTTCGGTCCAGCCTTGCAGTGCCGGCTCGCTGAACTGACCGCTGTCCTCGGATTTGAGCGAGTACAGTACGTTGCCGTCCTTGTCGAGCAGGTACAGGCGGTAGGTGCTCAGGGATTGTTCCTGATTGCCGGAGGGGCGCACGGTCGCCAGCTGCACGAGTGAGGGGGCGCTGTTCTTCATCTCTTCATCCAGCTGGTGCACCATCTGGGCGCGCAGAGCGGAAATCGCCACCAGGCTCGTCACCGCAATGGAGAGGGCGATGAGCATGGAGGTGATGAGCACCAGCTGGGTGCGAAGGGAAAGAGACTGGGGGATCCGGTCGAGGGGTTTGAGCGCCACGTTAGCCTCGAGAACCGCGAATCATGTAGCCCACACCGCGCTTGGTGTGGATGAGCGGCTCGTGGTTTTCACGGTTGTTGTCGATCTTGCGGCGCAGGTACGAAATGTAGGACTCAACGATGGAGGAGTCGCCGTTGAAGTCGTACTCCCACACGTGGTCGAGAATCTGCGCCTTGGACAGCACACGGTTGGCGTTGAGCATCAGGTAGTGCAGCAGGTTGAACTCGGTGGGGGAGAGGTCAATCTCTTCATCACCGAGGAACACTTCGTGGGTGTCCACGTTCAGGGTGAGGGCGTCAACGCGCAGTACGGCGTCGTCCTCTTCCTGGACGCTGCGGCTACGGCGCAGAATGGCGCGGATGCGGGCGATCACCTCGTCGAGGGAGAAGGGCTTAGTGACGTAGTCGTCGCCGCCGGCACCCAGACCAGTCACCTTGTCTTCGGTGGCGTCCTTTGCGGTCAGGAAGAGCACGGGGGTGGTGGTGCCGTTTTCGCGCAGGCGGCGGGTCACCTCGAAGCCGTCCATGCCGGGCATCATGACGTCCAGGACAATGAGGTCGGGGTTTTCGGCGTGCGCCTTTTCGAGGGCTTCGCGGCCGTTGCCGGCGGTAACTACTTCAAAACCGGCGAAACGCAGGGAGGTGGCGAGCAATTCAAGAATGTTGAACTCGTCATCGACGACTAGGAGTTTTGCTTCAGCAGACATACTCTATCTTTCTCTCTGAATGGCAGGCTGTACTTGATAAGTGAATGATGTGTGTGAGCTTGCGGCTCAAATCTTTATGCCTTGTTGCGGCGCATGACCGACAGGATGAGTGCGGCCATGAGTGCGATAAAGGCGACGGGGAGGAGGACCAGCGGAATCTGGCTCATAAGGGCGGGCGGCGCTGCCCCAACCCATTTCATCACGAGCATGGCGACTCCGGTGAGCAGGCAAATCAGGGCGAGAAGCGCACCTGCCGCGCCGAGCCAACGGATAGCTCCGGCATAGGGAAGGGGCGCGGGCGCCTGGTCTGCGGTACTGCGCGTGTCCTGTACGGGTTCATTACTCATAAATTTAACCGTATCAGCTCACACACAGCTGTTAATGGGTGAAGCCCCAGATTTAGCGGTTTGAGACTCAAATTCACAGCGTATGCGAAGCTTGGGGCGGGCGCCGCAATGTTTGCGCACGCGAGATGCTTTAATAGGGGTATGTCTGAACAGGTTATTGAACTGCTCCCCGAAACTACGCCCGCTACTGACGCGCCTGCAGAGTCCGTTGCGCCTTCTGCCGCGCCTGAGAGCACCGACGAGGGTAGCGCTGTACCTGCTGAGACTCAGCCCTCCGTGAACGCTGAGGAGACTGAGGCGGCTGATACGCCCGCTGAGGAGTCTGCCTCCGAGGAATCTGCTGCCGAAGAAACCGCACAGAACGAAGACTCCACCCCCGACCCCTTCACCCCGCTGGATGAAGAGGTGGGCGCCCCCTCCCTGGGTGTTCCGCACAAGCTGCGCCGCACCTCCAAGGTGGATGAGATTCTTGCCGCCGCCAAGGATGTGGCGTTGCAGGGCGTTCAGGAAATCGCCCCGGCACACGCTATCGGCCTGGTGCACCACGTGCGCGCCGAGGAAGAGCGTCTGAGCACTCACCTTTTCGAGTGCACCCTGCCCGGTTACCGCGGCTGGTTCTGGTTTGCGACCCTCTCGCGTGCGCCTCGCTCCCGCGTGGCAACAATCTGCGAGGTGGGCCTGCTGCCCGGCGACGATGCACTGATTGCGCCGGATTGGGTGCCGTGGGCTGACCGCGTTCGCCCGGAAGACCTGGAGGAGAACACCGCGCAGGAGAACGCAGAGTCTGCTGAAACCGCTGAGGCAGAGGAATCTGCTGAGCCTGCAGAGAACAAAGCGGAAGAGAACGAATCTGCCGTGGAAGAAACCGCTTAGGCTGAGTCCGCAGAGTAAGCCTACCGTCTACTCCTCTTAATAAGGGGTGGGTTAGCAAAAGCGTATATATAAGGTGTCTTGAGTCGTCCAATGAGTTTTCATTGGGCGACTCAATGACTTAAGCCGTGGCAAAAGCCGCTGAAAAAGTACATAATAGATTATTGAATAAGTAACGACTTAGGCAGTGCTATCTAAGTACTGTTGCGGTGAAAGCTGGGAGAGATATATGACAGACCTCATCGATACCACAGAGATGTATTTGCGCACCATCCTCGAACTGGAGGAAGAGGGCATTGTCCCCATGCGTGCGCGCATCGCTGAACGACTCGAGCACTCCGGCCCGACCGTTTCCCAGACTGTGGCACGTATGGAGAAGCACGGCCTGCTCACCGTTGAGCCGGACCGCCACCTCGAACTGACCGAGGAAGGCCGCCACAAGGCGGTCGAGGTGATGCGTAAGCACCGCCTGGCTGAGCGACTGCTCTCCGACATTATTGGTCTGGAACTTGAGTACGTGCACGAAGAGGCATGCCGCTGGGAGCACGTCATGAGTGACAAGGTGGAGAAGCGCATCCTGGAGATGCTTAAGGACCCCAAGTTCTCCCCGTACGGCAACGCTATCCCCGGCCTGGAGGATCTGGGCCACACTAGCGAGAAGAACGACGAGCGTACCGTGCCCATGTCCCTGGCGGCACGCGACTCCGGTCCCGAGGACCGTTTCACTATCTCTCGTTTCCCCGAGTCCATTCAGACTGACGTTGAGTTGCTGAAGTTGCTGGCTGACGCAGGTATTGTCTACGGCGCATCGGTGTCCGTGGTTGCCGGTCAGAACGATGACGTGATTGTTCACGCCGACGGTGAAGAGGACACCCTCTCCCTGGATATGGACGTGGCAAACGCGATTGTGGTCAAGCGCGGCGGCAATCTCTAAGCTCTCATTCTGAGAGTCTGCTAACCCAGTTCACGCTAAACGGTGGTATCGCCTTCTTCCCTGAGGAAGCGGTGCCACCGTTTTTGTACACGTGTTAGGGCTGCTCGGTCTTGCAGGGAGGTTTTGGGGAGCTGAGGTGCCTAGTGGGTGGGGTATTTCAGAGTTTGGTCATGTGCGCGGGCGCATATACTCCTCTCTCAAGGTTTTAGCAACTGCGCTTGAGTGCATTTTTCGGATTTTTCGCTTAAATCTAAGGTTGAAATTGAGGGAAACGCCGATGTTTGAGCAATCTCTGAGGATGGACACTTAAGAGATAAGGGTCATTTTTAAGAGTTTTGAACCCTGTCCTTAAGGGGTGATGGCGCATTAAAAGCGAATGTGCATCCTTGTGAAGCACCTAGTCAAGAGCCTTAAGTGGTAGTTGTTGGTTCCGTTGGGAGGGGGCCAAATGACTGTAGTGCCAAGTTTTCCCCCCAGGGTGAAACTCCAAAATTTAAGCTCGAATGAAGTGACAACTGGGAGTTTTCTGTGTATTCTCGATTTGTGCCCAAATCCTCATCGTAAGAGGGCACCGTCGAAGCGGTTCCGCTGAGTTCTGCCAACGCTTCGATGTACGTCTACCCAATATGGCAGAAGCGGGGGACCCAATCCCCAAGCTGGGATACGGCTTCTCAATCGAGAGGCCTCGGGGCTAAGTCACTTCGGTGGCCGAGCGAATCCATGCTCGAGCCCGACAGCTCACCTCGTCAGGCAATGGAGGAATTACCAATGGCTAAGAAGATCGTACGTACCGCAGGTGCAACCCTCGCAGCAGGCGCAATCCTGCTCGGCTCGACCGTTCCCGCGAACGCATTTGCACAGATCCCCGCTGCAGCTGATCTGTCCTACGACTACACCAACTACGAGTTCGACTACACCAGCTACAACACCCCCGCAACCACCTACGTTGCACCCCAGGCTCAGGCACAGCAGACCTACGTTGCTCCCGCAGCAGCAGAGGCACCCGCTGCACCCGCAGTTGAGACCTCCTACGTAGCACCCCAGGCTGAGGCACAGCAGGCTTACGTTGCACCCGTTGCAGCTCCGGCACCCGCTGCTCCCGCAGCTTCCTCCGCTTCCACCGGTAACGCATCCCGCGACGCAATCGTTGCAACCGCAATGAGCGGCCTGGGCGGCGCATACGTTTGGGGCGGCAAGACCTTCGGTGCATGGGACTGCTCCGGCTTCACCTCCTGGGTTTTCGCTCAGCACGGCATCAAGCTGACCGCTTTCACCTACGCAATGAAGAACGAGCTGCGCCCGACCGCTAACCCCCAGCCCGGCGACATCGTCTTCCAGAACGGCTACAGCCACGTTGGTATCTACCTGGGCGACGGCAAGATGATCTCCGCTCTGAACCCCACCAACGGTACCCTGGTGCACCCCACCTCCTGGATGTCCGTTGACGGCTACTACACCGCTCTCTAAGCCTTAGCGCATAAGAGCTGGGTCTAGCCCAACATACTTCTCAAAAGGCGCCCACCCCGCACGGGGTGGGCGCCTTTTGCGTACCCGAGAGATTCCACGAAAATACCGCCGAGAACGCACCTTAGTATGGGCGCATTCTCGGCGGTATGTGTTTTAGGTGTATGCGGCTAGGATGCGAGAGCCTGCAGAAGCCCCTGCGGGTCCTGCGCCCACTCGCTGAGCTCTGCCTGCAGATTGGCCCGCGCGGGCTCCTCCCAGAGCTTGAGAGCCTGCTCTGAGAGGAAGATGCGCTCGCGACCCAGGATCGAACGCAGAAAGGTCGTACGACCGGCACGGAACGCCTCATCGTCAAAATGGGAATACTCGCTACGCACCCCGCGCAGGTAGCGGCGATAGCGTGCCGAATCAGCCGCCAGGATAGCCATATCGCTATCGAGGAAAAACTGAATATCCGCCGGCTCATAGCCCGCCGGTAGGTCGGCAGGCTCGGGCAGCTCGTGGGTTGCCGTGGCGCGCACCAGAAGGCTCACCATCTGCAGCTCGTCACCGCTGAGTAGGCCTGCGGTAACCAGCGGCTCCAGGGAGGTGTTCGCCAGCTGCTCGCTACGGCGCTCATCCTCACCCGGCGCGCCCTCATAGACCGCATCGTGGAACCACGCCGCCAGAACCAATGCCAGGAGAGTAGAACCCTGCGTGCGGTGTGCGTAGAGGCGGTCCAGGTCGGTGAGCATCTGCGAAAGGTGCCCGCTGTGGTGGTAGGCGCGGTGCGGATGCTCCCACGCCTGCAACAGGTTCTCACCCAGTTCCGCCACCTGCGCCGTGAGTTGAGCTTGGTTCACGGCAGGGGCCTCCACATGCTTGAGGCGGGGTGTATTAAGGCGGGGCGCAAACGCCGCCTCCCAGGCGCGAAGCAGACGCGGGCGAATCTTTTCCGGGCGTTCCTTCAGGGGAATCCGTAGACCGCTGGCAATGAGCGTGCGAGTCAGCTGTGCACCGCTGAGCTCCTTTGCGCCCGCCCGAACCAGCTCATCGTAGAGGTGCGCCGGAACATCATAGTGGTCGCGGTCGAAGGCACGCTCACTGATGCCCGCCGCTGCGGCGAACTCGTGCAGTTCCGCCAGGGATGCATCGGAGATGAGATGCGAGAAGACGGTGCCGTGTGCGGGCCAGGTGGGCGGGTCAATGTAGACGCTCATTCGTACATTGTAGGAGCGGTTCTGCCGCCGGGTGCGGGTGTCCTCAGGCGGTGAACACGGGTTGGGATGCGGTATGAGTGCCGGTGGATGCTGGCGGCTTGGGCGGGCTGTGCGGACTCGTGGTGCGGGGTGCTTTATACTGGGTAGGTACGCCCTCGTAGCTCAGGGGATAGAGCACTTCTCTCCTAAAGAAGGTGTCGGACGTTCGAATCGTCTCGGGGGCACACAGAACCGGTATTCACGCCGGTACGAGAAAACCGCCCGTCGCTTGCATTAGCAGGCGCGGGCGGTTTCTCTGTTTCGGCACGTAACGAGTACTCAAGAAAACACGTTGTTATAGCTGAGACAGGTCAATCTTGCCCATCAGCAGGATTTTCTCGCGAGCGGCCTTATCTGCCATCAGCTCAGCAATATTGTGCGGGACAACCTGCCAAGAAATACCCCAGCGATCTACACACCAGCCGCAACGCTCCGCCTCAGGTATAGCCGAGAGCTGCTCCCAATAGTAATCAATCTCCTCCTGAGTACGGCACGAAAGAACTACCGAAACTCCCGGCGTGAACGTGAAATCGTGGAAAGCACCAGAATCAGCAGCCGCCATCCAGGTGCCCTGCAGGTTGAAGTCGGTAAACATGACCGCATCTGCCTCAAAGGGGCTACCTTCCGGATAGTGGTACAGGGTGCCGCGGTGGGCGTCATCAAAAAGAGAAATCCAGCGGTTGGTGGCTTCCTCTGCATTGCCGTGATTCGTGCCGCCAAACATGAAAGAAGGCACGACGAAGGGTCGCGGGTCTCCTGCAGGGTTGGTAAGCATCAGCTGCCAGGTCATACCGAAACGATCACGCACCCAGGCGTAGCGTGGGGAGAAAGGATACTCACCCAGTTCCATCAGCACACCGCCGGTACCTAGCTCTTCGTAGAGTTCATCGAGGTATGCTCGCGCTTGCGCCTCACCACCGAAGAGGAGCGGGTCAAAGTTTAGGATGCAACTGATGGACTGGTTCGGGACGTACCGGTCATCACCGTTAATGAGTGAGAGCTGGAAGCCATGGATGCTTAGAGCCGTCGTAAGTCCGGGTACTTGTTCAACGATAGAAGCATCGCGAAAAACCCTGGTATAGAACTGTGCGGCTTCATCGGCTGAGCCATTGCACCATAGGGCTATTGAGAGGCTCGGAGGTAAGGTCTGGGTCATGCGGTCATCCTAGCATGACTATTCTGTCCCACCGGTGTGCCGTTGCCGATATAGGACGTGCGGCGGATGACCGAGCGGGTGGGAGCCGCGGAGTAAATGCGGTAGCATGGAATATCGAACGTGTATTCTAGGCAGCGAGGTAGATGATGAGCGACAAGCCCGAACAGCAGAAGCAGCCCTTCACCGAACAGGACGGCCTGTTCGCCGCCGAACTCGTCACCCCCGCAGCACCGGTAGCGGATGATGAGCCGCCCTTCGACCCCTACTACGACGTACCCCCTGCCGAGGACGACTACTACGCCCCTCCCATGGACGCCGCAGTGATGGATGCTCCGGTAATTGAGGCACCCGCACAGGATGTACCCGCCGCCCTGCCTACCGGCATGCCCGCCTACGGTGCCCCTGCTACCAGCGCCCCTGCTACCAGTGCGCCCATTCCTGAACCTGGCGCACCCGCAGCCTTCACCGCCGCAGACCCGCTCGGCGACTTCATGCCGCCCGCCTACCGCGTCGGCGGCTACGGCGAGGACTTCGACCCCGCTGACCCCTACGGCGAACGCGCCCACAGCCTCAACGCGGTGGACCCCGCCTCCCTCACCGCAGGGCTCAATGAACGCCAGGAAGAAGCCGTGTTGCACTCCGGCTCGCCCCTGCTCATCGTCGCGGGCGCCGGCTCCGGCAAGACCCGCGTGCTCACCC
>ERZ1674082.12-NODE-12-length-76688-cov-13.483930_pt1 | contig 76688 bp, 81 predicted proteins | sample MGYA00581118_ERZ1674082 | MGnify/ENA primary metagenome ERZ1674082 (study PRJEB41354, sample SAMEA4873329) | human saliva metagenome | biome: human-associated habitat [ENVO:00009003]; feature: mouth environment [ENVO:08000002]; material: saliva material... | reverse complement strand
AGGTCCTCAAGGTCCTCAAGGTCCTCAAGGTCCTCAAGGTCCGAAAGGTGAACGTGGTGATATGGGTATCCGTGGTCCTGTTGGTCCTGCTGGTAGTGTAGGTAAGTCTGCTTATCAATCTTGGTTAGATAATGGTAATACAGGGACTGAAGCAGATTTCCTAAATTCATTAAAAGGACCAAAAGGTGATTCAGGTGAATCCGGTAACACAGGTGATTTCTGTACTGCATTCGATGCTCTTCCTGAAGTAGCATGGAAAAAAGGTACTACCATTATTGCAAAACAAGATGGTGCATGTGTACGTTTAGCAGCATTAGATTCTATCTTCCAAGAAATCGGTGTAGGTATTACTACAGACCAAACCAATGGATTTGTAGATGATAATTATCGAGTGGTTGTAACTGTATCTAATACTGGTGAAGGTAAGAACGAATTAACAAATTTAAATATCGTAGGTCCAGCAAATACTGAAGATTACGAGATTAAAGATGTGAGCTTTACTAAATCTGAAGCAGATGAAGTTGAACAAGTCGATAATTTAACTTATAACATTCATGGGCTTAAAAAAGGCGGTACTGTTAAAGTTAAATATACTGTAGTTCCAAAAGTAAAAGGTACATTCCAATTTACTGCTGCAGTGAACCCTAATTCTGCATTAGATAAAGATTTGGGTAATAATAATGCAACTATCATTTTAAAAGCTGATACTAAAACAAAAACAGTTGAAGTTGGAGAAAGCTGTCCAGCAATCACCTTAACAGAGAAAGACTCTAATACAGTGTTAGCACAAGTTGAAGGGCCTTTGGATACTAATAATGGGCTTGTACAACTAGCACTTGAGTACAGAGATATTGGTAGATTAAAAACCATTAATATGTTCACAGCACGTAATACTTTAAAAGGATTAGTGTTGTCTAGTAGCACAGAAGTTACAGCTATTACCAACGGTGCTAAAGGTTCTGAAACCAATGATAAATATGGGATTGGTTCTGATAATGGTTCTTTCTACTCTAACCTAGTAAATAGTGTAGGTACTGGTAGTAGAACAAGTTCGACTTTAAATCCTACAGCAGTACATGCTACTACAACAAACTCTGTAAGTGTTAGTGGTACTGAGATTACTGTTACAGAAGATGTGACAGAACTATTACTATTAATTCGTCCTCGTGGTGCTGAGTGTTATTGGCAAGCTTATTTATTGCTGTGTAATACTGGTTCTACTGCTGAAAAAATTAACGTTACAAGCTTAACAGGTGGTACACTTTCTGTTTCAAAAACACCGAAAAGTAAATCGCCTGTAACTAATCAGTTGAATATAGTAGGTACAGGTTTGACAGATTTTTCAGTAGTTGTGAATGGTTATGTAGAAAAACAAATTGTTACTGTTAAAAAGGGTACTGCAGCAACTGCAACCCTTGATTACGGTAACTTAACAAAATTCTACTCATCGGGTCTTGTAGAAATTACAGCAAATAGTTTATCCGTTTCTGCAGATGCTACCCCATCTGACAGTATCCGTTCAACCTATTTAGATGTAATCATTGAGGAATAATTATGGCGTATACTCAATCAAGTTGTGGATGTACTAAACCAGAAGAAACAGGTAACCGTTGCTCTTTACGCAAGATTAAAAGTATTGCGAAATCAGGTGACTACGTTATCGTTACTTTTGATGACTGTACATTTTTAAAAGCTAGTTTCAATGTAGTAGATGATACTTTTGGAGGTACTACTTTACCTAAACTTCCAGAAACAGATACTGAATTGAAAAAAGAAGTTGATAGCTTAAAAACCAAAGTTGATAAGCTTGGTTCAAAAGAGGACAAAGATACTGTTTATGATGATTCTGCTTTAGTTAAACGTATTGAAACGTTAGAAGCTAAAGAAGATAAAGATACAATCTTTGACCCAACAGAATTAGTAGAACGTACTGCTAAAGTAGAAGCTCGTGTTCAAGCTTTAGAAGATACGCCTGCTGGTGATAAAGTAGATACTACTGCATTCGTTCGTAAAGACGAATTAGTAGATGTTCAAAACTTTGCTGGTACTGTAAGATTTAAAGCTTACCCAGCTCCAAATGTGACTCCCGCTGAGGACCACTTAAATTAAACTTGTAGCCCACTAGGGCTACTTAAACTTAACCCTAAAATAGAGGAAAATTAAAATGGCTGTTATTCAATTTATGGAAAAACCTGAAGTTGGTACAACAATCGAAGTAGTAAACAACGTACTTGAAGTTAAACCAGACAACTCAGGTAATGTACAATTTACACGTACTGCAGATGGTTTAAAAGGTGAAGTTGCTTTACCTGAAGCTAAAGTTGTAATTACCAAAGTAGAAATCGTTGACAACAAAGTTAAAGTTACCAAATCAGATGACACTACTGAAGAATTACCGTTACCAGCTCAAGCGGTTGATGTGAAATTAAAAGGTGCGGAACTAACTGAAGATAACAAGTTAAAATTAACTTTATCTGACGATTCTGTAATCGAAGCAGACTTAGCTAAGTTTGTGGATGCACCAAAATCAGCAACCGAATACTGGACTGAAATCAAAGCATTACCTGATTTCAAAACTACAGTAATTGAATTACTTAAATCACCGGAAGCTAAAGCAGCATTGCTTGAAGTTCTTAAAGGTGAAGAAGTACAAAACTTGGCAGGTGATACTAAAGGTTACTTACTTGCTAAATAATCTAACGTGGGGGAGCAATCCCCCTTTGGAGTATAGATGAAAGTAGTACAAGACCTCGATTTACATGATGATGACTTTATCGTTGAAAACAATAAAGTAAGAACTCGTAAAATAGTTAAATCCTATAAGCTAGACTTTGCAGTAGGCAAAGACATCGTTACAACAAATAACCCTGTGGACTACGACAAGCAGGAACGCAGACAGCTTACTGTTATGGATGGTATGGGTAAAATCCACATAGACATTAAAATGGTTAAGACTATTGGTCCTCGTCAAATGTTGCTTAAATTGCCACCTGATGCACCTAAGAACTTAGAGTTGATTGAAACTCAACTATGGGATGGTACTTCAGTGTGGGTGGATAAAGGAAGTCCATGGGTTATGGGTAATGGTCTAAAAGCTGGTCAAAGATACATTTTTGATTTAATAGGGTTCTTTGGGTGATGAAAGTAGTAGAATTTTCAGAACTTAGCCCTTTAGATTTTACAGTAGAAGATGGTAAGGCTCGCATACTTAAAGCTTATAACTGGTATATGGCAGAATTTGCTTTGAGTAAAGAAGTTATGACTACTGAAAATCCTCGGGCTTACCTAGACCCCCAATATAGAATGTTATCTGTGTTAGATGGTACAGGTAAAACACATTTAGAATTTAAGGTACTTAAAGATATTCCTGATGGTTCAGTAATCTTTAAACTACCTGAAGACGCACCGAATAATCTAGACAAAGCAAGTGCTCAAACTTGGGATGGTGGATTAATTTGGTATAACAGTAATAACCGAAATATCTATGGTAAAGGTCTTAAAGCTGGACGTTCTTATGCTGTAGATTTAGTAGGATTTTTTGGAGATTAATATATGGCAGAAAAAATTGTATTTGGTGCTGATATTGATAACGTAACCATTAAAAACATTGATGGTAAACTAACAGCAGTTGTAAATGTAGAAGATGCTGAAGATGAGTTTGAAGTGGTTACCAATTATGTAGAACCTCAAGAAGACGATGACTACTATGTAGAATCAGTCTTTGCTAAGTTCCGTCATAAAGCTACTCAGCTTTTAACTGACGCTTACAAGAAAGAGAAGAAACCTCGTTCAGCACCAGTGAATGAAAGTTTTACTTCTCCTCTAACTACAGTAACCCATGAAGAACGAGGAGTTATTACTATAAGAGTAGAAGGCAGTGCTATCTCACAAGTGGATGGTAAATCATTAACCTATTCTGAATATAATTCTTCTAATACTTATATAGAATTTAATAAAAGTAATTATCCAAGTGCTAAAGTTTTTAATGAAGCTAATGCAGGTAAAACTTTTACAGTAACTACTAAGAAACGTTATGCTGAATCTGAAGGTCATCCAGTAGTTAAACCTACTGAAATTCAAGTAGCGTATCCTACATTGAAATATACAGAAGGTACGGGTAAAGCTGAATTAGGGCATGATGCTTATTATGTCAATGCTGAGTTAAGTTCTAGTCGTACCACTGGAACTTTTCCAAGCGAATTTTATACTAGTACAGAACTTTTAGATGAATTCCGTAGAGCTGTATCTGAATTAGATGCAAGTGCTATTACTATGCACTATGAACTTGTAACTACCGAAGGTCAAACATTCACAGGTGATGCACCTATTGACCAAACATCCCTTACAAACTACAACGTAATTTCTGTTGACCGTTCTACTATTTCTGACTACACAAGTCATACGTTTAAATCAGAAAAATGGACTTTAGCTCCTATTACAGTTGAAAGTTTTAACTTCAAACTAGTTATTTCGTTTGAACCTTATGTGGATGGGAATGCTTAGTAAGGGGTAACCTATGAGAATCCTAAAATGGCTATACGGAGTTGATACACGCAATGTTCGTATCTATAACTTAGGATTCCATTTCATATGGTTCATGCTTTGTGTGAGCCATATCTTTGGAATCATTGAGGTAGACTTACCTAATACATTTGAACCAAAATTTACTACAGTGGTTTGGTTGTTATTAGCTTGTCTACTTACCAGTGTTGTAAGTATTGCTCCGGTTTCTTACTGTAAGAATCGAGATTTATATAAATATATTTCTCTTTTACTTGGTGCGTTAATCGAATTTATCATAGCTTACAAATATGTAACTATTTATCCACCGTTGAATCCTATGGTAATTGTATCTACCTATTTAGGTTTCTGGTTCTTAGGTGGAGCTTTATTCGTCAAACAAGATAAGAAGGTAAATTATGGAGCTACTAACTGAACACTTTCCGCTTGTTATGGTTATAAGCGGTAGTTTCCTTGGCTCTATTAAATCCTCAATGGACGAAAATAAGTATACTTTTAAACAAAGATTAGTAAATTTTTTGATTGGTGTATATTGTGGCATCTCTTTAGGATTAACCTATATGACTACAATCGAAACTGGTTATCTTGGTTTGATAGCTCTTACTGGTGCAATGATTGGAACAAACATTCTTGAAGTGATTTCCGATTTAGCTCCAGAATTAGCCAAGAAATTCTTAAGGGACAAATTTAAATGAGTTTTAAATTAAGTAGTAAATCTCTAAACAAATTAACCAATGTTCATCCTGATTTAGTCAGAGTAGTGCAAAAAGCTATTGAGCTTTCTACTACTGATTTCTCAGTTACAGAGGGTGAACGCTCATTAGCACAACAGCAAGCTAATGTGAAGAAAGGCGTAAGTCAGACATTAAAATCCAAGCATCTTAAACAAGACGATGGATTTGTTCATGCAGTAGACTTAGTACCTTACCCTGTAAACTGGGAAATAAATGCCTTCTATCCTATTGCATATGCTATGCAACAAGCAGCAGAAGCTCTTAACGTGAATATCCGTTGGGGTGGATGTTGGGCTAAGCTAAATGGAGATAAACGTTCTCCAATGCGAATGGTGAAGGATTACAGTGATGCACGAAGAAAAGTTGGGAATAAAGTATTTATTGATGCCCCACACTTTGAAATCGTTGAATAATATTATATCATCTACATTGGTTCAAAAGAGCCAATAAACAGAAGGAAAAACAAATATGGCAATTTTACGCTATGAAGAACGTGTACGTATTGAACGTGCAAATGGTTTACGTAAACCAGACCAATGCGTAGAAGGCGGTTGCGGCTGTTCAGTTTATGGTAGTGATGAAGCTTATAAAGGCAAATCATTCTCTGACATTGCTGCTACCCCTTTACGTCAAAATGCAGTGTGTCCTCATCCTAAAATGGTTGTACCTGTTACTGGTGCATTTGTTGTGGAAGAACCTGTTAAAGTATTTAAACCAGAATACAAAGACCCAGCTTACCAATTAGTAGATGGCAATCCTTGTGATGGTCGTTTAGTCGGTGTAGTAGAAACTATCTCTGATTCTGACCGTAGTACTGTAACAGTTAAACAAGCTCATACTGTAGTTACTCACGATGTTAAAGTTGAAGATACTGCATTCGATGAACCTAACGAACGTCCAGTAGTAACTTCTACTATTAAAGCTGATGCTGAAGCTACTCAACCTGTAGCAGTAAATGGTACTGAAGCTGAAGAAGTTCCATTATCAGAAGTTTCTGATGGTGAAAATTCAGGTCGTAAACCACGTGGTAAAAAAGCTGAGAAAGCAGATAAGGAAGATAAAGCAGAAAAACCTGTTGAAAAACCTGCTGCGGAAACTCCGGCAGCTCCAGCACCTGCAGAAGGTACTGATGGTCTTAATAATCAGACTAACGGCAACCACCTTTAATATCTAATATAGCCCTAGCAATAGGGCTATCCTTCTAAGGATTTTTATGCAAGATAATACAAATATTGAAAGTAGCACTACAGACAAGGTTCAACAGTTAATATCTGTATTGTCTGGTAGAACTGCAGAAAAGCTAACTAACTGGAAGAAAGAACCTAAAGTTGAAGACCTTATGGGGGACTATAAACAAGCACTCCCTGCACATAAGTATCACATTAGTCGTATTCAGAACTGGCTCAATCTGTTAAATCCAATTACCGATAAATCTAAAATCAAATCAGGTAGAAGTGGTGTTACATCTCGCATGGCTCGTAAACTTGCAGAGTGGCGATATAGTGCATTAGCAAGTGCTATCTTAAACGAACGTAACCTATTCCAAGTTACAGCATCTAGTCCTAAATTTATAGATGCATCTTTCCAGAATACTCTGGTTCTAAATTACCAATTTAATACTCTTATTGATAAAGTACATTTCATTAATGCTTTGGTTCGAACTATGGTAAATGAAGGTACTGCTATTGTTCGTGTAGGTTGGGAAGTAGAACGACAAACCAAAGAAAGAGAAATTCCTGTATACGAATATATTGAAGCAGATGAGCAAGGTACTATGCTTATCATGCAAGCATTAGAACAGATTAACCAAGAACAACAACAGACTGGTATCACTGATAGTGCTGAAACAGAAGTATTTAAAAATGCTCCCCCAGATTTACAAGAAAGTTTAAGAGCATCTTATGAATATAATATACCGATTATTGCACGTGATACAGGACAGACTCAGATTATTTCTGAAGTTGTATCTACTAAAAACAGACCTTCTGTTAAAGTTATTAATACTGCTGATTTAGTGATTGACCCTACATGTGAAGGTGATTTTAGTAAAGCTAAGTTTGTTGTATATAAGTATCAGACTGATTTATCTACTCTTCGTATGATGAACCAGAAATCACCAAATACTTATAATAATTTAAAATCTCTTGATGCAGATTCACCTGTAGATTTAAGTGATATTAATACTCTTGCTGCACTTCCTAATGAAGTATTTTCTGATTTGTTAGATAATAATCAGAACATTGAAAAAAGTTTTAAATTTAAAGATGAAGCTCGTAAACAAATTACAGTATATGAATACTGGGGATACTGGGATATTGATGGAACAGGTATTGCTCAAGCTATTTGTGCGACTATTGCTGATGGTAAGTTTATTAAATTGGAAAGAAATCCATTCCCTGATAACGAATTACCTTTCGTAGTTATCCCATATTTACCAGTAAAAGAATCTGTATATGGTGAACCAGATAGTGAATTAATCCAAGATAACCAACAAATTTCTCAAGCTTTAACAAGAGCTATGGTAGACATTAATGCTCGTTCTGCTAATGGACAAGTAGCAATGCCTAAAGGATTCTTGGATATTGTAAATAAACAAAGATTCAATCGTGGTGAAGACTATGAATATAATCCAGTAGCTCATCCAGCAGAAGCTATTTATATGCATACTGCAAATGAATTACCTCAATCTATGTTGGCTTTCCAACAAATGCAATATGCAGAAGCGGAGGCTATTACAGGGGTTAAATCATTTAGTGGTGGTATTGATGGTAATGCATACGGACAAGTAGCTGCCGGTATGAGCCAAGCGGTAACAGCGATTAACCAACGTGAAGGTGATATCATGTTCCGTATCTCTAAAGGTTTAGAGAAAGTTGGTAATAAGATTCTAGCTATGAATATGGAATGGTTAGATGAAGAAGAAGTTATCTCACTTACTCAATTCCAATTTGTTACTGTTCATAGAGAAGATTTAAAAGGTGATTTCCATTTAGCAGTTAAAATTAAATCTAATAGTGAATCAGAAGGTAAAGCACAACAACTTACTTTCATGGCTCAAACATTAGGTGAATCTGCAGACTGGGGATTACGTAAGCTTATGTTGATGGAGATTGGTCAATTATATAACTTAGATACATTTGTATCTGCTCTTAAAGACTATGAACCTCAACCTGACCCTATTCAACAAGAAATGGCTCAAGTACAACTTGAACTTGAAAAAGCTAAACTTGCTAAAGAACAAGCTGAAGCTGAATACTATCAAGCACGTTCTGCGTTTATTGATGCTCAAATCGGTAACACTCAAGCTGATACTGACCTTAAAGCTCTTGACTTTATGGAACAACAAGAAGGTGTTAAACACGCTCGTCAAAGAGAGATTGTTCAAGCTCAAGCAGAAGCACAAAACAAAGGTAAGATTGCTACTGAACTTCTTAAAGGACAAAATGCTTTACAAAAAGCTCAGATGGATAATGATACTAAAAAAGCTGTGGCTGATGCTAAAGGTGATAGTAAAGAGGATAAAAAACCAAAAAAGCTATCACAAAGAGCACAAAATCGTGAAAACGCTAGACAAGCACAGAATAATTTAAGAAAATTGCCAAATCCTGAGCTAGGTGCTGTTCCAGATGGATTATTCAAAGCAGACGGTTTAGGTAACTATATTCGTGGTGATGGCAATACTGTTCAGAACCAAATCTAATAGACTAACATAAGAGGACTATAAAATGGTTGATACAACCCTTATTGAACAAATTGAACGTGAAAGAAAAAACCAAGAAGCTATTCTTGCTCGTGCAGAAGCACTATGGCGTTTGATGCAGAATGATGACTTTAAATTAGTATTCCGTGATTACTATCAAGGGTTATATCTGCAACGTATTGTTAAAGAAGATTTAGCTACTGCTACAGCAGAGATTACTAAACAATCTGCAGTAGACCGTATTAAATCCATTGGCTTATTTGACCAGTTCATTAAGCAATTAGATGCTGAAGGTGTTTATGCAAAATCCTTCATGAGTGCTTCTGATGAAGAGTTAGTAGAAGCTTATAATCGTCCTGACCTTAGAGGTTAATATGGTAGATATTACAGTTAATCCATCTGGTAAATTTGGCGTAAGCCTGCTTACTAAAGATAATCTTAAGGATAGAATTGATAAATATGTTTCTATTGAAGAATATAAAGATAATCCTTTTGAGGGATATGAAGCATTTTTAATTAATAAAATGTTTCATCTTCGTAAAATTTTAAGAGATGCTAGAAGCTATACTACTATTGATGATGATGTACCGGTTAGAGATACATTTCGTCAATATTTAAGTGGAGAAGTTAAAGAGCAAATCAAGCGTTTAGAATGGGCATTAACATTCCATAGAGAGTACAAAGAGACTCTTGAAATTTATACTAAATCTAAACCAAATATTGCTCAATGTAGAGAGTTTTTACATAATCCACATGCATGGACTGAAAGCGGATACTTATTAAAACCATATGAAGAGTTACTAAAATGACTACTGAAAATACTCAACCTCAACAAGAAGTACAAGTACAAGATAATTTAGACATTGGTTCAGTACTTGCAAGTGCTACCGATGAACAATTAGAACAAGTAGATACTTTTGAAGAGTTTATGGCTCAACAAGGTGTACAACCTGAACAACCTAAAGAACAGGAAAAAACACCTAGTGATAACCAAGCTCCAGAAGAAGCTACTAAAACTTCAGAAGGTGAACCAGAACAACAAACTGGTGAACAAACTGAAGAAACTACTGAGCTTACTGATGCAGAGTTCAGACAACTTGTTACTGCAAGTTTCAGAGCAAATCATCAGGATGTACAAGTAGATAATCCTGACGACATTAGAAAACTAATGCAATTCGGTATGAACTATCACAAGAAGATGGGTGAACTAGCTCCACACCGAAAAATTTTAAAATCGTTAGAACAAAATGGTTTACTAGAAGCAGACAAGATTAATTTCGCTATTGACCTACTTAAAGGTGATAAAGCAGCAGTTGCTAAGTTCCTTAAAGACCAGTCAATCGATACTTATGAATTGCCTGACTTAGAAGAAACCCCGTATCAACAAAAAGACTATTTACCTACTGATGAACGTGTAGCTTTTGATGAAAAGACACAAGAGTTACAAGGTTCTGAAGCTGGTCAGCGTGTATTAAGTTATGTTAAGAATTTGGACCAAGATAGTTTCTATGAAATCTATACTAATCCAGTTATTCTAGATAACTTACAACGTCATGCTGAGAATGGTTTAATGAACGATACACTCGCTGTTCTTGAAAAAGAATATGCACTAGGTAAAGTTCCTGCAAACATTAAGCCTATTGATGCTTATGGTTTTGTAGCAGAACAACTTCAAAAGCAAAATCCAAGTAAGTATGAGCCTAATTACCGTGCTCCAAAAGTAGTAGGTAATAACTTGGCTCAGAACCAAGCACCTAAACAAACAGCTCCAAAAGCTCCGTCTAGTGCTGGTATTCCTAACAATAGTCAAGTTCCACAAAGACAGCAATCTTATAGTGGTATTGATGCGTTGTTGAATGCTGATGAAAATGAATTAGCTAAATACAACAGTTGGGAAGAATACTTACAAGCTAACAATATTAATTTTTAAGGTAACAAATTATGGCAGTTAATTCTCCAATCGACACTGCAACACAAGCAGATGTAAACACTATGGCTAATGCCCATGCTCCAAGTATTGGTTCACCACGTGCTAACTTATACAATGACCCACAAGGTCTACGTGGTACACCAGTACAATCTTCTGTTGGTTCACAACAATATGAACGTATTTTCTATACAAAGAAAATCATTCCAGCATTAGCAAAAAAACGTAAATTCTCTAAATTAGCAGATACTATCGCAATGCCGAAGAATCAAGGGCAACGTATTCGTGCTGAAGTAGATATTCCTTTACTTCATGATGCTAACTTAAACGACCAAGGTATTGACGCTCGTGGCGTACATATCCGTAATGGTAACTTCTATGGTTCTTCTAAAGATATCGGTAAAATCTTAGGTGCTTTACCTGTATTAACTGAAGAAGGTGGTCGTGTAAATCGTGTTGGTTTCTCACGTGCATGGACTGAAGGTACATTTAACAAATTTGGTTTCTTCTTCGAATATTCTCAAGATTTAGAGAATTTCGATTCAGACCCACAAATTGTTTCTCGTATGTATCAAAAAGCTATGGAAGCAGCAGAACAATTAACTGAAGACTGCTTACAAGCTGACTTATTAAACGGTGCTGGTACTATCGTATATTCAGGTAATGCTATCTCTGATGATACTATGGACCAAACTTCATTAATCTCTTATCAAGCGATTCGCCGTTTATCTCGTGCATTAGACGATAACCAAACTCCACGTGAAACCAAATATATCTTTGGTTCAACTAACTTAGATACTCGTACTGCAACTACTTACCGTACTTTATTCGTAGGTCCTGAAGTATTAAATATCTTAGAACAAATGAAAGACCACTTTGGTAACCCAGCATTTATTCATGCTCACCAATATGGTGCAGGTATCTCTAAACTTATGGAAGATGAAGTTGGTATCATCGACAAATTCCGTGTTGTTTATGTAGAAGGTATGTTAGGTTGGATGGGTGCAGGTGCTCCAGCAGACCCACAATTCGGTCTTGCACAAGAAAATGGTAAATACAACATTTACCCAGCATTATGTATCGGTACTGATGCATTTACTTGTATCTCATTTGATGGTTCAAATGGTGTGAATAACAAATTCCAAATCCATCACCAAAAACCTAACCAATCTTACAGCTTGTTAGACCCATACGGTGAAATTGGTTTCGTATCTATCAAATGGTGGTACGGTATCATGTTCAAACGTCCAGAACGTATCGGTGTTATCAAAACTGTAGCTCCAATGTAATCCATTGGTATAATTTATAGGGGTTCACCAGAACCCCTTATTTCCTAGAAGAACAGAATAGAAGGAACAATATATGTCTATTGAACAAACAAACTTAAACGTATCTACAGAAGATACAGAAATCAATGAACGTGATTATTGGAAAGAGCAAGCAAATATCCGTGGGGTATCTTATGCTAACAATATCCCTACAGCTAAACTAAAAGAGCTAGTACAAGCACGTATTGCAGAACAAGAAGCTGCAAATTCAGGTGGTACAAGAGGTCGTCAAAGTTTAGAGAAATTAGCACCAGAAGTATTACAGAATATCGACAAAGCTACTGCTTTAGTACGATTCCAAATTAATGTATTAGACCCAAGTAAACAAGACTGGACTGCTATTACAGTAACTGCTGGTAATGCTAACTTCTCACCTATCAGACGTGTAATTCCTTTAAACGCACCTGTATGGCATGCAGAACGTATTCTTGTAGAAGTATTGAAATCTATGAAATATGCTCACCGTAAATCTGAACGTCATCCTCGTTTACGTCAGCATATTGATAATATGTCCAAACCAAAATATTTACCATGCTTTAGTATTGTAGAACTTCCTCCACTTACAGAAGAAGAATTAAAAGCACTTGCTGAACAACAAGCGGTAAACAATACTGGACAATCTGAAAACGATTAGTGACAATAGCCTAGTTAGTTTAAAAATTAGCTAGGCTTTTTTAATGGAGATTATATGACAGACCTTAATAAGTTTTTAGGTACACCTGTTACCGGTATTGGTAAACAATACGATGTATCTGAATTTGCAAATAATAACCTTACTGGTAATGCTGTAGTTGATAGATTTATCAATATGGCAGGTGCTAAAGCTATTAAGCCATTTGATAATGAAGGTAATCATATTGGTGCAGGTTATGAATTTGACAGAATAGTAGATGGTGATTCAGGTTTTGCTACTTCTGCTCAAGCATGTAAAAATATTTGGTTATGTGTACCAAATATTAATATTCCGGATAGTGTAAAGAATTTAGGTTTTGATGCAGAAGATGGTACAAAGTATAAATGGAAAACAGTTGAAGATGTAAATAAGATTGCTGACGAAATTGATAATATTCCTGATGCTCATCAACTGGTTCAATTTTTATCAGATGCATATAAACAAACTGAAATTTTTGATTTACTCAATCCTAAGTTACAGAAAGTTATTACGGATTATCGTGATAAGTATCCACTTCGTACTATTGAAGATTATGCTGACTTATCTGCTTACTTGAATGCACCTTTCAAAAAACTTGATATTGAAGTTGCTACAGAAAATGAAGAACTCAAAAAGATTCTAGAAGCTTTAGATAAGCTTGGTTTAGAAGACCTAGATATTCCTTTAGTCAAAGTAGAAAACACTGACCTTACTACAAGAGAAATAGACGGTACAGGTGTATTTGATTTCATTGGTTCAAGTGTTATGAACCAGTTAGAAATGATGACTAATAGAAACCTTATTTCCAAAGCTGATGTAGCAAATGTGTACTCTACTTTATTGGTTCAAGGCTTACAAACTTCTGCACAATATGCGTTAGAGAAAGCTAATATCTTGAATCAATCTTATGCTATGAAAGTTCAAGCAGTACAAGCAGCAGTAGCAGTATTACAAGCAAAAGCTCAAATGCTTATGCTACCTATTCAGTTACGCTTACAATATGCTCAGTTAGAAGCTCAGCTTAAACAAGTAGAATTATTAAAAGTACAAACTGAACTTGAAAAAGAAAAATATCCTCAAATCCAAGCTCAAACTGATTTAATCTTGGCTCAAACTGATGCACAAAGAATCCAAAATGAGCATCTCAAAGAACAAGCTTATATCCTTCAAGAACAAGTTAAACAAGCCGGTATCGCTACTCAGTTACAAACATTGCAACTTGACCAGCAAGCTCTTGCAAATAATAAACTTGTTGAAGATACTAAACTTACAGACGCTCAAACTCAGTTACAACTTAAACAGGTAATGTTAGCAGATGTTCAAAAAGTACAAGCTAAAGCAGCTATTAAACTCCAAGCACAACAACTCGAAAAAGAGAAAGAAGGTTTGGCATTGGTTAAAGCACAAACTGCTGCAGCATATGCTCAATTAGCTGCGTTAGAAGAGCAAATTAAAGCTGCTAAAGCTCAATACAATGACCGTATTGATGGTAAACCTGTTGGTGGTGTATTGGGTGCTCAGATTGCTGTAAACAAAGCACAAGCTGTAGGATTTGAACGAGATGGCTTTATTAAGTTTATGAACCAAGCACAATCAGGTTGGGCTGCGAAGAAAACAGCAGATATTGCTACTATGGCTCCATCTTCATACTCTGCACTTGGTATTGACCGTATGATGACATGGGCAGCACATAAAATGTTTAATATGCCTATTGATACATTTGCAATGCCAGATGGTTATGCAGACTATATTACTGATGATGAAATGGATGCTAAAGTTGCAACCAAAACATCAGCAAATAACCATAAATAGGAGTAACTAATGGGGTTAGGCACTACAAGGTATTATCACTATTTCACTCAGTATTCTGATGAAATTAATGGTAACTATATGTCAGACCCTATTGCTACTTATGCAGCAGCAGCCGTAGCAAAAGGTGATGATATTGGTTCAAGTGTTGTAGAAGCTTTACAACAAGGTAGAGGTGTACACCTTAGAAGATATTACCAATATGCACGAGCAAGATTTGGTAATAGATTCTGGAATTGGAATTTAAAGACTCTAACCGGTAATACTGCAGGTACAAAGCTTGATAAGAAAATGGCTAAGATATTTATTCCAAGTTCTAAGCCATATACTTATATTGCATCTACAACACCTGAATACCATAAACTTGGTCCATACTTGAACCAACAAGTAAAAGACGCTTATGGTATTGATGAGTTTAATGATACTTACAATAGTAAACAGTATGAAGCTACTGCTGTAAATAAAACTGATAAAGGTGCAACAGTACTCAGAACTGTATCTGAACCAAGAGAATACTTGTATTTGCCTGACTTACCTGAACCTAGTATTGGTGTAATCTATTGGGATTATTCTGAACCAGAATACAAATCATCTACTACATCTAGTGAGATTTATTTCGAAGAAAAGATTCCTAGTGGATACCCTAAAACTATTGGTAATAAAGTTCTTCTTAAAGAATGGGCAGAAGCATATAACCCATTTGGTGATAGTGAATCTGGTTCTGTTTATATGGATTCTAAAACTGAAGAAGAATTAGATAAAGAACAAGATACTGAGTCTAAAATTAATATTAACTATACTCGTAAGATTTACCGTAGATATGCAGAAGTTAAAAAAATAAATACTCATAACTCTGGTAGTGGTGACCCAGACTATACTTATGATTATGTAATTACTACCGAAACACATGAAATTACATATAACAAAGAAAGCTTTGCTTATATGACTGAATCCGGTTTAACTAATTCATCTGCATTAAAGTTTTTTATGGATAGTCGAAAAGACCCATCAAGAATTTCAGCAGGTGAGATATCTTCAAAAACTAACCCAAGAGTATTTAAATTATATCCCTATCTTCCTGTAAAAGATTTTGGTGAAGATGCTTGGGAAGAAACTTGGTTAGTTCCTAAACTTGGTCCTAATGATGAGATTGTAAAACTTCAACGTATTATTGATGAAGCTTTAAAGAAACAATCTGAAGATAGACATTATCAAGAAGAACATGAACCGAATCAATCTAATCCTAGATTAAAGTCTAAAGATAAAAAATCAGATAGACGAGATAGTTCTAAACTCTATACTTATAATGGTCAGCAATACACGCTTAGAGCTTTACAGAGACGTTTAGATAGATATCTTTCACAAAAGCGTAAAGTGAAATTTAATAAGCTCCATAATCCTGCTAAAGACTTATCTGAGAGTGCTACTAAGAGACATATTGATAATCTAGCTGAAATGATTGGTATAGATTATGAAGCTATTGCATCTAGTATGATTGCTGATAAGAACTATCAGAATGGTACAACAAATACTAGACAACGTTCTATTATGTGTTCTGTAAACTTCTCATCTAACATTGCAGAGATTCAAGCGTACTGGTTTTATATGATTAAACGCTTATACAGGCTCTATGGCGAAGAAAGAGACTTTGCTGAATGGAATGTAGCAGTAGCTAATGCAACCAGTCTCTATGACCTTCCTATGAAACATTTTACATGGAAGAACCAATCAGGCTTAGATTATGGTGGTATGTCATGGATGTATATCCGTAAGATTGAATTGAATGGTTCATTACGTAAGATTAAACGTTATCGTAGATTAAAAGAAATTAAACGTGGTAAACCAATCACAATAAACAGCATTGATGAGTTGAAGTCTCTTATTGAACCTCCAAAAGAATTTGCAGAAGATACTTATCATACTTCTAAGAATGGTACTCAGCATAATATTGGTGGACAGAAATATACTACTTCTGGAACATTTGATAGAAATTTAGATATTGGTACTGTGTTCAAAGACTTCAATTACACATTCTTCTGTAAAGAAGGTAATAATGGTAAACTTGAAGTTTATGCTGTAGCTGGTTTATGTTTCTATTCTAAGATGATTCAAAAGATTCATTGGGCTACTGCATGGTTTGACTTAAGTTTACAGTATGCTAGAAATCATAATAAATATGTTCCTAAGAAGAAAGATTTTGAAGCTACTTATGATATGAAACATCGTATCAGTAAACGACATTATTATATTACTCGTATGTCTCACTTTGGCGTGATGCCGGTAGACTATAATGTTATTCGTAGGGTTGGTGGTGCAGAACTTGAACGTATGTCACAACGTATACCTATACTATACGGTTTTACTCATACAGAAAGTAAAGGTAAAGCTAAATGGGTTAAGATTGTAATGCATGTGGTTCAAGCAATTATTGCTGTTGTAGCTTTTGTACTATCTTTACCTTCCGGTACTTCATCACTTCCTGCAGGTGCAGCAGCTATTGCAGTTATTGAAGCTTTAATCACTGCTGCAGCAATTTCACTTGTAGTACAACTAGCATTAAAATATGTATTGATTCCTCTACTAAAAATGTTAGGTTTAAGTGGTATTGTAGCTATGATTGTTGCAATTATTATTTTAATTGTTGCAATGTATCTAGGTGGACAGATTCCTAACGGACAATCAGTTTTACCTTATGGTTCAGAAGTAGGTAAACAAACTGCTACTCAAATCAGTTCAGAAGTCGTTAAGAGTAGTGGTTCAGTAATAGATTCTGTAATGAGTTCTATTAACGAAACTATTAATACGTTTACAACTAATTTATCTACTCTTGCTAAAGCTGCAAGTGGTGTTACTACAGATACCCTTGCTCAAGGTATTCAGCAAGGTTTAGCGAATGCAGCTAAAGAATTAACAAGCATGTCTGCATATAAAGCATTAGGTATGCTTTCTAATGCGGGACTTGAAGCAATTAACTCTAATAATGCGGATAAGATGAAAGCTATTCAGACTCAATCTGAAGAAGAAACTGCAAGATATAATGCAGCTCAGCGTGAATTAGAAGAGTTACAAGAAACAATTAAAAATGCATCTTATGACGTTAAGGCAGTGTTGGAAGCACAGAGAACCAGATTTAGAATGTATGACCCAACGTCATTCTTAATGTCAAATACTACACCGGATACTTATTCGACAACATTCGATTATTTATCTAATTTTATCAATATGAAACTAAACGTAGACCCTGCTACTACAGATGTAGCAATGACACCTGATTTTAGTTTCGTTAATCCTTATAAAACAGTATAGAGGTAAGTATGGGAGTTCGTTTAGTCAATGGACAACTAATTGATGATTCTAATGGACTGAATCAAGCGTATAACTGGGGTAATGTAAACTCTGTATCAAACCCTTTAACAGGTGTTTATAACAGAACAACTACTCCATCATTTTTCGGAGATACTACAGCAATTAATTTAGATATTTCTGGAAATAATACGTTATTATCCAATTTAGGTAAAACTGATATCTGGGGAAAATTATCTCCAGAACAACAACAATATGTTGCAAATAATTTTATTGGTGGACAATCTGGAAACTATTTGCAAACGGTTTCTCAAGGTCAGCTTAACACAGATTTAAATAACTTTGCTTCTAGAAGTTTTGGGGCAGATTTAAAAGGAAATGGTGCATCTAATAGTGGTGGTTTATTTGGTGGTACAGGTATGGACCAGTATGGTAATAGAACTTTCATGGGTGGTACTGGATTACAATGGGCTGGTTTTGGTGCTAACTTAGGTTTAGGTTTATGGGGTGCATATCAACAACATAAACAAACTAAACTAGCTCAACAAGCATTTGAAGAACAAAAAGCTTTACAACGAGCTAACTATAAAATGCAAGCTAAATCGTTTAATAACAGTCTTAGAAACCAACAATCCGGTAGAGGATTTGTTGGTATGTCTGGTTCAGCTAAACGTACATTAGGTCGTGAATACGATGCAAGAAAAGCAGAGGAAACTTACTAATGGCAATCGAGTGGAAACCTATTGAAGGTGGATTTGGTTCAGTTATGGAAACAGCTTTAGCTCAGTCTAAACAACTCGCTCCACAACAAATAGATATTACACAAGGTTTCGGGGGTAGATTTGTTACCCCTGAAGAATATTATACAGCAAAAAATAATGCTGCCTTATCTGCATTAGATATTGAACCAACAGAACAAACAAGTGCATTAAGTGCTCTTGCATCAAATAAACAAGATGTATTATCTCGTCCTACACAAGAAGTATCACCTTCATCTGTAGCTTCATCTATTTCTAATGTAGTAGCAGGTACTCCAAACAAAGGGAAATACTCTGCACTCTATGGAGAAAACTTTAATAAGTATGCTCCAATGATTGTTAAAGAAGCACAAGCTCAAGGTGTAGACCCTAATACATTATTGTCTATGACGTATATTGAGTCTAAGTTTGACCCTAATGCAGCAAATAGTGCTTATGGTGGTTTGCATCAAATTAGTAAATCTCAGCATAGTAAATGGGCTGACCCAGAGTACAATACTCGTGAAGCTTTAAAATTATATAAAGCAAATGAAGCTTATGCTCGTAAACAAGGTATTACATTTGATGTAGGAAATGCTTATTTATTTCATCAACAAGGTTTAGGTGGAGCTACAGCTTTATTAAAAAATCCTAACCTATCTGCTGCAGAAGCTTTAAAGAAAACTTCTCAATGGAAAAATAAAGATGTATCTTGGATTAATAAAAACGTTATCGAAGCTAATGGTGGTAGAGCCGGTATGAGTGCTACTGAGTTTGCTAATCTATGGCGTAATAAAGCTAACGAAGTATATGCAAACGTTAGAGGTAGAGAAGCTCAACTCGGTGGATGGGCTAATTATTTAAATAATAGAGGTTAGTATGGCTGAAATTAAATGGTCAAATGTAGATGGTTCTGCTTTAAATGGTGCAGTATCAAATGCAAATAGTGCAGTAAATAACTATGTTAGAACTCTTTTTGGTATTGGTTCAAATGTAGAAGATTTTACTGATAAATTACAAAAGCGTTCTGATGAAACTGCAAAGTGGAATCGTAACCAAAATACACAACAAATCATTAACCAAATGCATAATGCAGATAGTCTTGATGCAATGAACCAATTACAAGCACAAGGTATTGGCAATGCTCAAAATGCCCTTAATCAATTTGGTGGACAAGTAGATTTAGCAGCATTAAATGAAGCAAAAGCTACATGGGCAACTGATACAGAGAAACGTGCATCTGCTAAAGATAGTTTATTAGATTATTCACCTGAACAGAAAGAGCTTATGTCTGAAATCCAGAATGATATTCTTACTGGAAATATTGAAGCTGCTCAAGCTAAGTTAAACACAGGTAAATTTAGTAATAAACAAAAATCTGACTTAGTAAATAGTGTTTACAAAGCTCAAGAAAATAATAAAGAGTTTAACCTTAAGTATGCAGATACTGCTGGTAAGTTTGCTAACTCACAGCTTGAATATCAAAAAGCACAAGCTGAAGTTCAAAAATATGAAAACGAGTTTCTTGCTGCAAACGATGATACTTCTGTGTCAAGAGCTTTATTAGCAAAAGACCCTACTTATCTTAAATTACTTGGTAATGTCGAAGCATTAGGTCAAACTACTAACTTAATTAAATCTCAACTTGATATGTATGGTTCAAGTAAGATTCTCAATGGTGGTAAGTATGCTCCAAAGCTTCCTACTGATATTGCTCCATCTGTAGGTACTGGTTCAGTTGAACCAACTGCTTCAGTGCAACCTACTCAAGAAGCTGTAGAAGCTCAACAAGCTTTGAACCAAGAAAATCCTAATACTGTATCTAGTGTAGCAGAACGTGTAGCTCAGATTGCTGCAGACCCTAAAGCACAAGCTACTAAACCAAAAACACAAGATGACTTTAAAGATACCCTTGCTGATTCTGGTTTTAGTGACCGTACTGGTAGTACTATTCCAGAAGGATTACAGCCTACTTTCAATAAATTAATTAATGGGGATATTGATATAAATTCTGCGGATGGCAAGAAAAATCTAGCATTATTGGAAGCTTCTATCAATGATAGAATTAAAGCATACAATAAACGTACTGGCAGTAATATTCAATCTGTTACCCTTCCTACAACACAAGTAGGTTTAGCAGATTGGAAAAGAAAAATGGCAACTCGTAAAGAAGCTCTTAACCAAGAACATCAAATAGCTTTGAATGAAGCTTTTGGTATTAAACATACTAATAATCCAAATGATATTGACCCAGTAAAAAATATTCTTAAATACGCTTTATCCGAAAGTCAGTATTCAAAAGATGATGCTAAATACCAAACTAAAGATGATGTTATTGAAGCCCTTAAACAAGATAAATACGCTAAACAAGGTTGGTTTGATGGTAATGATTTACAAGAACGTGCAGTTAAACTTTTAGATAGATTTGAACCAAAAGAAGTAATGCGTATTATTAATGCTGTTACATCAAATGGTACTCGTGAAGCTAATGGTTTATTCAATCCATTCGAAAATGATGAGTATGCTGCTATTGATAACTTAATTCGAAATGTAGATAAAGACCCTAATCTTCTCAATAATCTTCGTATTAAAGTAGAAGACCTCGCTAAAGAAAATGATAATAAAGTTAGCGGATTAGACATGGTAATTCCTATTGGGCAAGCAGCATCTATTGATGCTTCTGATAGAAATGCTTATGGTAAAGAGTATGTTGAATCTAAACATGCTATTAATCGTAAAGTAAGTGCTGAAGTTAAAGCTAAAGAAGATGTAGAAGCTCTTAAACAAAAAGCTGATATTGCTAGTACTAATACTTCTATTAATAAAGCTGCAGAAGAATTCCCTGCAGATACATTAAAAACTTTATTAGAAGAAGGTACATTAGATACTGCTTCTCAGATTAAAGCTTATGTAGCTTTAGGTAATGAAGTTCCTAGAGATTTAGATGAAAAAGAGTTAGATAAAATCAGAAATACTCTGTTAGAATTACCGGCAGAAAAACTTAAAAAGCTGATTCAAAGTAAAGTGAATACTGCAGCTCTAAAGAAAGAAGCAGATAGTTTACGTAAAGAACTGAAAGATAAAGATTTACTAACTTCAGACCTTGAATCTAAACTCAAATCTATTAATTAACGGAGAAGTTTATGGCTGGATTTATTAACTGGAATAATATGGGAAGTATTACTGAGACTTCAGATGCTATCGCAGAAAGAGAACAGGCTTTAGAGCCTGTTCAATTTGATAGTAATCTATGGACAAGTCTTGGTATTGCAAATCAACGAGCTATTACTCCAACAGCACCTACTGCATATGAACAGCGTAAAGCGTCTTTAGAAGAAGCTACAGAAAGAAATAAAGCTATCCTAGGGGATAAGTTAGCTCAAGATGCTCAGAAGCGTGATGAGCTTCTTATTGCGTCTGGTGCAGATGAAAATCAAGTTAAACAAAATAGACAGTTACAAACTGAGATTAAAAATAAAGATAGTTTGGAACGTATTGAAAACCATATTGCTTCAAAATCTGACCCATTAAACAAAGTAAGTTTCTTTGATGAAGATTTAGAGAATGCGATTCATAACTTAAGTCGTAATGAAGTTATTGAATTATACGCAGGTAAACCAGAACTTAGAGATTATATTCTGAGCCAACAAGGTTATGCTACAAATCAATTAGCTAAAACTGGTTTATATACTGGCAATGCTGCATCTGTATTTGGTAATGCTGCTTCTGTTGGTTTAGGTGCAGCAGGTGAAGAAGCTGCTCTATTAGATTGGGCTAACTATACTGCTAAATCTCTTACTGGTTCATCTGAAAGTGAGAAGACTAAAGCTATTACAGAAGGCTTATCTAATAAATTAAATAACCTTAGCGATGAGTACAGAGATACTGCTGCTCGTTTATCTGATGAATCTACTGCTGCAAGACAAGAGCTTACTGATTGGGAATATGATAAAAAGATTGCTCAACAGAAAATTAATGGTCTTCGTGGTTCAGAAGTTAATCAAGATACTGTTGGTAGAGAATTATCTAAAGTTAAAGATGTATTATCTGATGGTTATCAAGTTACCAAAGAAATTGCTCAAGAAGTTCCAAGTACTATTGCAACACTTGGTGTAGCAAAAGGTGTAACTTCAGGTGCTAAAGCTGTAGCAAAATCTTTAGCAAAAGATAAGATTGAAGCTAATCTCGCTAAGAAAGAAGCTCGTTATATTGCTGAACAAAAAGCTAAAACTGAACTTACTGAAGATGCTATTAGAGCTACTCCAGAATTTGCTAAAGCTCAGGAAGTAGCGAAGAAAAATATTGATGCAGTATTTACTCGTAAATCTCAAAAACATTCCGGTACTATTATTAAAGGATGGGAAGCTATAAGCTCTGGTGCTCAAAATGGTGTACCTGCTTATAGTGATGCAGCTTCATTTATTTTGAACCAAGATGATAAATCATTCAAAGAATCTAAAGGCTTTAAAGATTTACAGAAAGAGAATCCAGATATTACCGTAGAAGATGCTAAACAAGTATTAGCAAATAGAGCTGGTGAAGAAGCTATGTTACGTTCATTCTTCTCATCTGCTACATTAGGTGCTGCATTCTCTAATGCTGAACGTAAACTATTTGATAGATTATTCAAAGGTAAATCTTTAGCAACGATTAAAGAACGTGCTAAATCATTTGGTATTTCTGTTGGTTCAAATGCTGCACAAGAATTTGGTGAAGAAGCTTCATCTAAACTATTCTCTAACTTAGCGATTAACAATGCATTAGGTTATAAAGCTGTAGATGAATCTCGTGATGTATTATCATCTGGTTTATATGGTGCAATTACCGGTGGTGCTACAACTACTTTAACCAATACACCTGAATTGATTGGTTCAGCTAAGAAAGCTGGTATTAATAAATTAAAAGAAATTCGTAGTGAAGTTTTAGATAATAAGAAAGCTAAAAATACCGCAGAAGCTTTTGATAATTCATTTACTTCAGATGAAATCAAACAAGATGCTAAATCATTCAGAGAATCTCAAAAAGAAGCTTCTAGCATTGTATCTCAAGCTGTAGCAGGTAAACCACTTATACCAGAGCAGCAAACTCGTTTAGATGAGATTAATGAACAGAATTCTAAACTAAATGATAAGTATGAATCTGCTATTACAGAAACTGAACAACTTCTTAAAAATGTAGGTAATAAACGGTTAGCGTTAGATGAATTTGCTGAACAAGAGGATTCTAGTACTGAAGAAGGTTTACGGAAATTTATTGATATGAGTATTGATGCCCTTAAAACAGGTGGTATAACTGATGCTCAAATAGCTTCTGTAGAATCTAAATTAAGTAAAACTTCTTTAGCTGAAAAAGCTATGCACTATAATCGTGAAGTTGATGCATTATTAGAATCTCTTCTTGATAAAAGAGATGCTCAAATTGCTGCTAAAGATGCTCAATTTAGAGGTATTGATACCCCATCTACTACTGTATCTCATGAAGATAGTTCAGTTAATCCAACTGCACTTTCCAGTATTGATGTTTCAAGCCTTAAACCAGAAGATATTCAGGTTAAGGAAGATAAAGTATCAATTAAAGGTAAAGACTTCACTAAAGATGATGTAGCCAATGCAATCGTAAATCATATTAAAAGCTTAAGCTTAGATAAAGAAATTCCTTTAGGTAAAGAAATTGAACATCTTAAATCTAGTTTAGAATCTATTAAACAATTAGAAGATTTACATAAAGACTTAGAAGCTAAAGGTATTAAACCAAATGTAAATCTTGGAGCAATGTTTAAAGCATTAAACAAAGTTACTAAAGGTTTAGATACTAATAATATTTCACCGGCTGAAGCTATTACACTTCAAGAGCAAGTATTTGGTTCAAAATATAAAGGTAAAGTGAACCGTGGTTTATTACATTATGCAAAAGAAGCTGTAATGAACCAAGGCAAGTTATCTACAAATAGTAGACTTGCACTATCTAAATTTATCCGTTCACAAACTGGTAAAGCTGCAGCAGTACAAGATATGATTCGTAAAATGCGTAATGATGAACTATCTGGTAAATTTAATCCAGATGGTTATACGTTTACTAACGAAGATACTGCATCTCAATTAACCCAATCAGGTGAAAATCGTAAATTTACTTCTATCCCTCAAGCAGAAAAATATGCTAAAGCAGTTAGACGTATTCAATCTGAATTCTTAAATTTTGCTACAGATGTTGCTACTAAGAAATTTACTTTTGAACAAACTCCAGTTACAGAAGAAAAACCTGTAGCAGCTAAAGAAACTGAATCTGTAAAACCAACTAAACCATCACGTAGTCAAGATTTAGCAAATAATCTTGGTATTCATGCTGAAGTCAAAGAAGTAGATGAACCTATTACAGATGGAGCTAAATATGTAGATGGTGTAATTCAAGTAGATAAAAATTTTATCAAAGATAAAGATGATGAATTTGTTTCTAACTTAATTGCACATGAAGCTATTCATGCAAAATTAAACTTGTTAGAAAAAGCTTTAGGTAAAGCTGAATACGCTAATGCATTAGAAAATATTTTCAATAAGTTTAATTCATTTACTCCACTTATGCTTACTAACAAAAACCAAGCATATTCTGGTGTAGGCGAATATAAAACTAATCCTTTTAGACGTATTGAAGAAATTCTAGCTGAAAGAGGTTCTGCTGTATTGTCTGGTTCAAATAAACGTACTACAGCAAGCAATGGCGTAGAATTTAGTACAAATAGTGTTTTACCTAAAGATGGAAAAATTAACCATATCCAAGAATTAATTTCACTTGTTTCTAATATTTCTCCAGAGACTGTATCTGAAGCATCTAAATACTTTGATACAGCTAAACCAAAACAATCTAAGATTGATATGGTGGATGGTTTATTAGAGCATGAAATGCTTGGTGAATTTAATGGTTTAACTGGCTTATTTGATAGTATTTTAAAACTTCCTGATGAAGATACCCAATATAAAGCATTAGCATATCCAGTAATGTATTTTAATGATTATGAAGACTCTAATTATGGGGAAGTAATCTCATCTTTAACTTATTCAGAAGAAGGTGTTACTGATACTAAACCTTCAGATAAATCTATTCTGGATATGTTTAGAGAATACAAGAAAGCAATTAAAGATACAGAAGAACAAGTAGATTCTGCCTCTGTAGAAATTACTGCTGAATCTAATGCTTCTACTGAAAACTTATTTAATTACATTGATGAATTTAACCAAGACTTTAATGAAGAAATTAAAACAGACCTTTCTAAACTATCTGAAACAGAGCTAGAAGATTTACTATTGAAAAATAGTAAAGACTTTAAAGCTATGGCTCTTCCTATGTATTCTGCTATTGTGGACTATGCTAGAAAAGGTAAAGAGATTAATTTCAAAACTCTATTAAATAACTTAACTCGTACTGGTAAGTTTAATCCAAATAACTTACGTTTCATCGAAACTATGATGAAAGAGGACCTTAACTGGGTAGTAGGAAATATTTTATTTAATAGATTGGTTCAAACTATTCAAACTCTTCCTAAAGGTGAAAGCTTACATCAAGTTAAAGATGGCAGAGCTTTAGTAGATACTACGAAGAAAACTCAATTACTTAATCAAGTAGCTGATGAAGTAACTTCAAGTATTACTTCTAAAGTAAATGTTTATGCAACAACTGAAAGTTTATCAAGTATTGCAGTAAATAAAGATAACCAAGCTAAACTACTTAGCCTTATCCATCAAAATTTACAAACTCAAACTAACCAAAACTGGATTAAAGATACCTCTAAAGAATATGACAAAACTGACCCAAGTATGAACCAAGAATTCAAATATACTGTGGACGGTGTTGAACATACTATGCCTATGTGGTTAGCTTTAGAGTACCGTAATAAAGGTATTGCATTAGATGGTTCTGAGCTTAAAGATTTAGGTATTGGTGATATTAAAGAATCTGTTATTAGTAAGTATTATGATGATTTATTAGCTATTGCAGATGGAGATGATAATACTAAAATTGTTAAAGAATTAGGTCTTAAAGATGAAGATGATATTAACTTCATTCACGATACTGCTAACTTATTGAAAGCAGTAAAAGACCATTTATATAAATCTATTCCTGATTTACTAAAAGACCCTACTAAACAAGCGTATGGTTTAGGGGTATCAGGTATCTATAACTTCTTACAATTAAGTACTGATACTGATGGTAGAACTGCTGTAGTTATTCCAAAAGAATTAGTACAACTCATGGCTGCAAACGTTTTAAATGGTTTACAGACAATGAACAACCTTTCTTCTGCAAATACTAAAGAAACAGAAGATTTCTTATTTGATAAAGGTTATTCAGTAGAAGTAACTGATACTACAAATGGTTCATATCAGGGTAAGAAAGTAGAATTAGATTTAAGTTCGCTTGGTTCAAACCAAAACTATTTAGTTTCACAATTAGGTACTAAAGGTATTAAGTTCCTTAACACTAAATCTAATCAGCAAAATACAGCTTTATACCAAGCTATTTCTACTGCTCTTGGTGTAGAGACCCTTAACTTTATTCAAGAACAAGGTGTATTAAGAACTCAACAAGTTAGCCAATTTGTTCCAAGAGAAGATGGTGAAAAAGGTTCTCCGGTAAATACTTATAAATTTGTAGCAGTAAACTGGGGTAAATTACAACGTAATCCTATGCTGGATAACTTAGTTAAATTTGCAAATACTGATTTAGTAAATAAAACTCTTGGAGTAAACACTGTAGAAAATGAATATCAGATTGTTGGTTTAAAAGATAGTATTGGTAAACTTTCTGCTGAGAATGCTCATGTAGCTACTGAGTTTACTTCTGGTAATAACCAAGAAGTGAAAGATGCTCTTAATGTGTATAACAACCAAGAATGGGCTTTAGATACTGAATTCTTAGAGTTACAAGATAAACTTGGAGATATTTATGATTTAGCTACAGATGGTTTTGATGATTCAGAACCAATGACTGAAAAATCTAAAGCAAGTGCTACTTCAAAAGCTCAACAGTTATATAGAGCTAAAGAGAAATTACAAAATGTAATTGCTCAAGGTAAAGCTCTTGGTGCTAAATCGCTTAAAGATATTCGCTTTAAAGGTTTATACGAACTCATGTCTAATAGTCGTGTAAACATGAAATCTTCAGTGAATCCGCAAAATATCAAATACCATCGTGAATCTATGAATTTGGTTCAAAGAGATGCAGAAGGTAATGAGATTGAATATGTATTTATTAAACCGGATTTACAAGGTAATTCTTTAGGTGAGTTTGCTAAAACTGCTAACGAAGATATGAAGATGTTTGCTTTATCTTTGGCTCAAGCTTTAGGCGTGAAGATTGAGAAAAAATCATTAAATGAAATCTTTACTGAATTAGATGGTAAATTAGCTTTACCAGAAAACCAAGGAATGTTGGAATTAATCCAATCCCCTAAAGTAACTAAAGATGCTGCTACAAAAGCAATAGCAAAAGCTTTCCAAAAAGAACATGGTAATGGTGGACATAGAGCAATTAAAGCTTTAATGACTTATGCTAACTTTATGAAAGCTGAACCAAACAGTTCATTCAATTCTAATTTATTCTTGGAAGCAGATGGTATTGGTAATGGTATGCATAATATTGTAATGCAATTCAATACTTATCTATCTGGAGATATGCTTAAATCATTACTAAAAACTGGTGTGATTACTACTGATAGAATTGCAGAAGCGTATCAAAAAGCAAAAGAAAAAGACCCTTCAGTATCTCTTGATACAGTTATTAATAACATGGAAGGTTCTGCTGAAATCTTTAGTAAAGAGCTATCTAAAGATATTCCTAAAGATGTATATGAAGATGTTTCTAATGCTATGGCTCAAAGTATTCAAGAAGCTTTCTTAGATATTCATAATGGTTTATATGTACTTCAACAATATGTACCACATAATATTGATAGTATCCCTCAGTATATCCAACAAGATGGTAAAGAACGTATTAACCATGCTATTGAACTTATCCGTAAAGAGATGGAAGGGGCTTCATCAGAACAAATTAATGCTTTAAGCCAAGACATTAAAGCTCTTCGTAAAGTAGGTGATGCAATTAATCTAATTACTATATTGGATTTATCTGGTTCATTAAAAGATGCTAATACCAAAGAAAGTTTATTAGGTTTATCTATTTCAGATGTAAGTGCAGTATCTGGGGATAACTTTGTAAATGAGCTTGTAGCAGAAATTTCTCGTGCATTCGCTAAAGCCGGTGTTACACCTGCAACATATGGTGGTAAGTTAAATGGTATCTCTCAACAGTTAATTAAAAATGTTATGAGTGATTTAACTTCTTTAGCAGATAAACTTTATGCTGGTACAGATGATATTGCAGCATTTACTAAGAACTGGAATAAGTTTGTAACAGTAGCCTACTCTTCAAATGCTTTACCAACAGAGTTCACTCTATACTTTGATAACAATAAGAAAGTAGATTTTGATTTAACTAACTTACTTAAATCTGAAACAAAAATGGAAGAGTTCTTGAAGACTATTCCGGATATCAAAGAGACTATTAATGATATGTTAAATATGTCATTTGATAATAAATCTAAAATTGAAACATCTCTTAAATCAGGTGTAGCAAGTTTATTAAATAAAGCTGTTCAATCTATTTATGGTGAAGCTTTAGGAATTGCTTCAGAATTCTTAGCATTTACTGACCCAATGTTTGAAGTATTTCATGATGAATTCTTACAAAAAGTAGATGATAAAATTACTGAACGTAACCTTGCTAAAGGTTGGGCAGTAAACAAAAATGGTACTACTGTAACTACTAACCCTAAAGGTTATGATGGTTTAACCAAACAAGAATATAAAGCTATTTTGAAAACTATGCAGAATCTTCCTGTAGTAGCTACTGCATTCTCTCAAAATAATACTTTATTAGATTCTTTGGTTCATACCGGTATGTCTAATATCAAGACATCTAATACAAGTAATCTTGGTAAAACTTCTATTAGCTCTATCTATAAAAATAGACAAACAGTTGAGTTTTTATCTGCTACTATTGCTACTCAAATTAAAGAGTATCAACAAGCTGGTGCAAGTACATTTACAAATACAGTTGTATCTGTAGAGTCTAAAGCTCAAGCAGACGCACAGAAACGAGCAAATAAAGAAGGAAAAGCTTTCCTTGATGTATTTGATGGTGGTGATGCTTTAGCGGCTATAGCACAAGTTGTAGGACGTTATTTGAATGAAGCTTCTTATGCAGGACATCAAGCATATTCTGTAATGGAATCTTTATGGAATATGTATAACAACAGTGACTTATGGAAAGTAGCTAAATTATTTGATGGTTCATATAAATTATCTGACCATATGTTTAAAGCAAATGGAAAAATTTATTTAGATAAACCAACAGTAAATGCACTTAAACTATTCCAAGCTATTCATCAATCTGGATTAAAAGTAAAAGGTTTAGATAAGACTGCTTCTAATATTTCACTTATTTTAGGAATGCCTTTAGATTCATCTGTTCAAGGTGTTGAAGTATTATCTGGTTTAATGGATGAATTAAACAAAGCAGTTACTGTATTAAATAATAGAGGATTAGATAGCCTGTTTACTGCAGCTATGGATAAAAAAGCTGAAGAAGTAGCTTCCCATAGAGCAACGATGGCAGTGTTAAACCAACTCCCTATTAAATACAATCAATTTGCTGGTTCATCTAGAGGTGTAGCTTTAAATACTGATTCTGCTTTAGCTAATAAAATTATTAGTGATTTGATTGATTATGAACTAAATTCTACAGATGATTTAGCAACATATGTAATGTCTAATAAAGAATTAAATGACATTTACGTTAAAGAGTATCAAAAAGCATTAGATAAACTACATTTAAATAAAGATGCTTCTTACTCAGTAGATACATCTTCTATTGATACAGTCATTAAAGACTTAGAAAAAGTAGAAGGTAATTCGAATCAAGAAAAAACATATAAAGTTCTCTTTAATATTGTTAAGCCTTTAGTTCAAGGTATGAATATTAAGCTGTTATCTAAAGAAGATATTCTTGAAAATTCTCCGGAATTAGCTGAACAACTCGCTCAAAGTAAAGCGATGTATATTCCAAACCAAGGTTTATATCTACCTAAAGGAATTACTAATGTCGAAGCTCTTCATGAACTTCTTCATGCAGTACTTGCCCATAACTTATCAAGCTATTCTAATGGAACTGCAAATAATAAAGTAAAAGCCGCTGTAGACGGAATTGTAGCGATTGCTAGAAACTTGAATAAACGTCTTGAAGATAAAGATACTAAAGCTTTATTTGATGAACTAAGTAATTCTACTGAACCAAACTTAATGAGTTCTTATGGTAAGGTTTCTAAACTTAAAGCAAGTGTTACAAATTTACTTTATGCATTTGATGATGAAGCTACCCGTAATCTATCACCAGAGCAAAAATCTCATGCTCAATACGTAGCTTTACAAGAGTTTATCGCTTACGGATTTACTGAAGCAGATTCTATTGCAATGTTAGCTAAAACTGCTACACATAGTAAATTTAAACAGTTACTGAAATCTATTGTAAATTTCTTTAAACAAATTCATTCTAGTATTGCTTCAATGTTTGGAGTAAAAGCTTCAGATGATTTTGCTAGAAGTTCATTAGTAGAGGGTTTAACTTACGTTCAAGCTTTAGCTGATAATTCTGAATCAAAAGATAATACAGCATTATCTTCTTATAGAGATTTAGCAAATATGTCTGCTATGGTTCAAGGTTCTAATAATAGTGCTGAATTTAAGAATTTCCTTAATGATTTAACTACTACTATTAAACAAACTGTTAAAGATTTAAGTACTACTTCCCAATCACAATTAGGGGAAACAGTAGATTTTCCTGCACAGTTACATATGTACACTGATGATGATTTAGATGCAGCAGCTAAAGACTATTTAGCAAATGTTCGTGCATCTGGAATTAAAGTTACTGATGGTGAAGAAGTAGCATTTGTTCTTATGAACAAGTTACTTAAAATTAATCGTTCTTTAGGTAATGTATCTGGTTTAGAACAAGGTAATAGATTGATGCAGGCAGTAATTGAAAAAATTACTCCAACTAGATTTATGGGACAAGGTGCAAAAGCTAAACAAAAATATAGTTCTGTTTTTGATAAAGATTCAGACTATAGTCTTGCATTACTTTTAACCAATGAAACCTTTAGAAAAGAAATCATGAAACATACTTCTAAAGGCATTGCTCTAAAAGGAAATGCTGTTCATAAATGGTTGAAAGGTTCTTCTGATAGCGAGAAATTATTAGATTTATTTGCTCAATATAAAGACCCTAAATCTATTAATTCTTTGGCTCAAACTCTTGCTCAAGTAGATACTAGAAATGCATTAAAAAATGCTGCTCGTATTGATAGAAATATCGAAGAACAAAAAGCTAATGACAGAGATGTAGAAACTTTACGAAAAATTTATGAAGTATTCGGTAAAGGTTCTCGTATTAGTGATGTGATTGGTGGAATTGCTTCAGTTGGTTTAACTGGTAAAGATAGACTTACTTATACTGAAAAAGGTAAACCAGAAGATGAATCTACATTTGTTGGCAAACTCATTGATTTATTCTTAGGATACGATGTTTCTAATAAAGGTCGTACAACTGCTATTAGTACGTTTATGTCTTGGATTTTAGGTGAACGTGAAGATACCCATCGTATTCATGCATTACACAATGAACACCTAACTAATTTAGATAAAGTTCGTGAACGTGTTGGTGGAGTAACTAAACAAGGTTTAGCAGAATTCTTTAAATCTAAACCAAATCCAGAACAGAATAAATTAATCAATAAAATGTTTAGAACTAACTTACATAGCTATTTCAATCATAGTTCTGCAAGTAGTCATGATTTAGCATTGCTAAATGATAAACAGTTTATTGATGATAAAGTTAATCAATTTAATGATGAGATTCGCCAAATAATTGATTCTGATATTACAGCTACTCCGAAAGTAAAAGACCAGATTTATAACTATTTAATGTGGCAATCTAATGGTTTAGCAGATTTACAAAGAGATAATGAAGCTAAATCTATGGAGAAAGGGCATTCACATAATATTATGCCTAACACTAGAATGATTGGTTCATTAAAACAATTAGATGGTGTGTTACGTTTTGAGAAATCCGGAGAGTTTAGTTCTAAACTTGAAGAAGTTTTAGCTGCTAGAACTGCATTAGTATCTTTTGCTGGTTTAAACCAAGAAGAACAAGATGCTATTGTAGATTATGCAAAACAAGAAAAAGCTGGATTACATAAACTTTTATTAAATAGCCAACGTATCCATAAAGAAGCTCAACGTAGTTTACTAGGTAGAGATGGATATGTGTTTGGTAAAAAAGACTCTCACTATAACCTTCAAATTGTGGATAACAATGATAACGAGAGTTATATGAGATTGAAAAAATTAGGTTATACCGTTAAAGCTAAATTAGCGAATGGTGAATTAGTTATGAGTACAGATGGTGCATTATCTAACAGATATAAAACCGGTATGTTTGCTCTAACAGAGTTTACTTCAGATGGTGTAAATACTAATGATTACTCAATCCAAGGGGTTACAGCAAGAGAACTAGGACGTAAACAATCTGGCAATATTGTTGCTGCTGGAGATAAACAACTTGTTCGAGCATTAAATGACCCAGATTATTACAGTAAATTGGATGCAACATCTAATTATCAACCTGTTATTAATGAAAATGGAGAAGTAGTTAGATATGAAGCTTCAGTTCCATATGCAATGTCTGAAGAATTAGTTCCTGTTAAAGAACAAGGATACGAATCTTTAGCAAACATGTCTGGTCGTTTGGTTGAGGAAATGGTAGCGTCTAAAGAGAATAAACGTTATGTAGATATTCTTGCTGATTTATATAATACAGCGAGCAATAAACAAGAGTTTATTCAAATTACTCCAGACTTTAAAATCAAGGGTAATACTAATTTAGATAAACAATTCGAGAATCGTATTAAGACTATTTTTAATACATTGCCTCAAGAAACTAAAGACTATATTGATTCTAAAGGTGGTTTATACATTCCTATTAAAGAAGTAAATAATATTCTTGGTTATCATGAGACTTGGTTATCAGATGTGTTTACAGGTAAATCTTATTTCCCTGAACCAGTACAAGTAGCTATTAGAGGTGCTGCAAATGTATTTGGTACAATTTCTGGTATTGCTCCGGCTAAAGCTATTAGAGTAATGGAAGAATACTTAAAAGAAACTACTTCTCTATCTAAAGACTATATTCTAAACAGAAGTTTAATCGTTCCTTTAGGTAACTTACTTTCTAACGTATTACATTTGGTTCAATGGGGAATTAATCCAACAGAAATTCCTAAACTTATGAAAGAAGGTTATACCCATGCAATTCAATATCAAAAATATATGAATGAATTGGATAAGATTAACTTCTTGTTAAAACAAGGTGGTTTATCTACTGCAGCAGAAATGAAGTATAAAGCTAAACAAGGTCAATTAAATACCTTGATTAAAAACTCCCCAGTACATCCTCTTGTACAAGGTGGTATTTTAACTTCTATTACTGCTTTAGAGATTGGTGAAGAAGAAGATTCTGATACATCAAGACTAGGTAAACTTGAAAGTAAACTTGGATTAAACACTGTATATAACAATACACCTGAAATTGTAAAATCAGTTTTATTGAAGAAAGATTCTAAAGCTCATGATTTCTTTGTTAAGACTTTAGACTATGGTGACTTTGTTGCTAAATATGCATTGTATAAACATTTACTTCGTAAAGGTAAATCTGAGTATCATGCAATGAATGTAATTCGTGAAGAATTTATTAACTATTCCGCTAATAGAGGTGCGTTCTTTGATTGGATGAATTCAACTGGTTTAACTTGGTTCTTGAACTATAAACTAGGTATTCAGAAAGTTATCTTAAGAAGCTTCAGAAGAAACTTTTTAAGAACTGCTGCAATCATGAGTTCTGATTCATTAGTATCTAAATCTGGTTTAGACCCATTAGGTATTTACCAAACTGTACCAAGTCAATATTTGGAAATAGGGAATGTATTACCGTTTGGTTCTTACCAAACCAGTAATCATTTACTCGATGGATTTGAATCTCACTATATAGCAAGATTAATAGAATTGCTTAAATAATAAAAATACCCCCGATTTCTCGGGGGTATTTAGTTTACTGAAAAATAAGAGTGAAGGTTTTACCCTTCTTAAACCAGCCACAAACACAAACATAAATACGTTATTTTCCACATCCACTATATCTTGTGTCTTTAAACCATGGCTGGTTTAATGAAAGGTGCTGGTTTTTCATGAACAGAACCAGCAAACTGTCGGAGCACTGGGTTGCAGCCCAGATTCTTACTTTTATCATCCTAGGCATGAATGGCAGTAAGCACCGAATTTTTAATGATATGGAGGCTAGTATATCATTAAAAAGAATAAAAAGGACATACTAACGTGGCTATGTTAAACAATATTAGTATGCCAATCCAAAGGAAATACCTTTTTGAGAGATACCTCAAATCTGATTGTTCCGACCAGATAAAGGAAACACTCTATGAACAAAGTAAAAGGCGAGTGGAGGTATCTCTAAAAAAGTCCCTATTGCTAAGGACTTTGGATTAATCATCAAAAACCAAACACTGATGGCATAAACCATCCTGATATATACCCTAAATACATATTAGGATGTGGCTTTACTAACAATCCCTGCGAAAGCCAAACAGGGCTGAAATTTGGTAACAAGGCTTCAGACCAACCTTGGAGGGCTTACGCAGCTAAGCGAGCTACCTCGAAAGAATCATCGTTTGCATTTATTTTAACGATAAAAATAGACTCAAACTCTGACGAACAATTCTGGCACTCCGTATAGGACTCGAACCTATATTAATCTGTTTAGAAGACAGATGCCTATCCTTTAGACTAACGGAGTATTATTTTTAATTAATGGTTCAATATTATCTAACTCTTCTTGAAATACTTTATTGTTTTTTAATTGACGAATATCTTGCATTACTTGAAAAGTTAATAAAAATTCTGGACTAACGTTTAAAACTTTACCTAACTTTATTGCCATAGATGTTGTTAAAGATGCTTTACCATTTAGAAGTGCACTTACTGTGTTTCGATGAACATTTAAAGCTTTAGCTAAATCCCCTATAGTTAAATTTAAAGGGGTAAGGTAGTCTTCAAGGATAAGTTTTCCTAAATTAGTGTTGTAGTTTTGTAGTCTAGAATGTGTCATATGATTTCCTTAATAAGAAAGAGTAACACGGTAATTGGAAGATAACTTCCCTCTCATTTCACTCAGATTAAATTAATGTGTTACTCTTTAGGGTAGGCACTAGATACTGCGAGGTATTTAAATAGAGTCATGAGGATATATACCCAATGCCTACCATAAAGAGTGCTAGTTTTAACCAGACTAGCAACTGGACTTTCAACAACAACTTAACTTTCGTTAATTTTTCATTATGGAATGAAACATTTTGTCTTTCGACATGTGCATTATAAAACACTTTATAAAAGGGTCAATAACCCTTCTAAAAATATTCTATCTAGTTCTAAGCTTATCATTATGAGTTTTAATCCAATACCAAATGATAGCTTGGTCATATTTAAGTAAGTTAAGATTAATACTTTCACTAAAATTAGTTAGTGATTTTGAATATTGATAATAATTCCATTCACCTAATGTAAATGATTCCATTGTTGGCAATGGTAAGTCAGAATTAAAGATAGCTTCTTTAAAGCTAAGTAATCGTTTTGGTTCAGTAAAATTATAACGTTTTACTAATAACCAATATTCTATAGTTTTAGGTAGTCCGTTCATGAGTAACATGTATAGACCAACTGCAATAAAACTTACGATAACAGCTAAAATAACTTCCATAATAGTCTCCAAAATAATTAAGCCCCCGTTAGGGGGCTATTGCTATTATTTTTCGGATAAATAAGCGAGTAACAATACAGCGATAATGCTGCCAATCGTTACTCCAAATACACCTACTAAGGGTGCACATACAAAAAGTACAAACCCCATAACAGCAATTAGGGTTAATATCTTTTTACACATTATTTAGCCGGAAAGAGTTTACGAGTAGGTGTAGTAGTATGGTTTACATTTGCAACGTTAGAAGGTTTTACACCTAATTGAGCACCAAAGAAGTTCTTAGGTTGTTCTTTAGGTTCTTCCTGTACTTTAGCAGCTTCATTTTCAGCTTGGATAGCTTCAGCATGTTCTACTTCTGGTTCAGGAATAGGTTCTTCTACTGCTACACCTTCAGTATCTTCTACTGGTTCAGATAATTGTTTTGAAGCAATAGACTGAATAGCTTTGTCTGTATTTTCTAACATTTCTACATATAACGGATGTGAAGATGCACGTTGATGTAAAGACTCAGACATAGTATCTACTAAATCTAATAATGCATCATAGTTTTTGTATTGAGCATTATCAGTAAGTAGTTCTAAGAATTTTTTCCAATCTTCTAAATCCTGACCAGAAAGTTCTTTATATTTTACTTTTGGTTCATCTTGTACTTCTTCACGCCATGCAGTATTTGTAGGTTTGACGTTAGAGCTTTCTGTCTTCACTTCTCGTAAGTCAGATACACCTACTACATCAAAATCTACGATAGCAGATAAACCATCTTTACTACGCATACCTTGTAGGTCAAAGCCTTTTACTTTTACAGGATGACCTGTTACAAAGCTACTGATAAACGTTTCAATAGCTTGTTCAATTTCATGTTCTTTAAGTTCTAGTTTCATTCGCTTTCTCCAATTCAATTAAGAGTTCAAGATAGTGTTTAGCTTTTTCTAAATCTTGAACTCCATTTTTATTTTTCCATCTGGTTACGTATTTAATAACGTTACCTTCAAAATAACCAATATTATTGGCATGGATGTATTCTACTGGTTGGATAGCTTGAGATTTGTAATGAGACCCGCCTATTTGCGTCTCTAAAGCTGTTTTTTCCATAATTAGTAGTCTTAGTTGAGTGAAAAGTAAAACCCCCTAGAATCGCTTCTAAGGGGCTTATTTTATTTAAGAGTAATTTCTACTCTAGGATTGTCTTTGTCTACACCGCCATATCTGTATATAACTTCTTTAATGTAAATGTAGTTATCATCAGGTAATTTACCTAACTCTACTAATGCATCACAAAAGTATTTATCTATAACACAACATACATTTGATATATCAGTTTTTCTTAATGAACCAAAGAATACAGTATAAGTAATCTTTACTGTTTCAAATTTAGGAAGCTGTTCAATTTGTTCCTTCATAATAGCTTTATATGAGGTCTTACTATTGTTCAGCTTAAAGAAATGAGCATTACGATACTGGTTCAAATTCAGTATCATTTCTTTGGTTCTAAGGGGCGATATTAAAGTGTACATCAACCAATACCTAATTTACGAGTAGTACCAGCTTTTGCAGAAGCACCTTTGACTTCTTTGAATTTATCATCGGTTTTGTCTTTCCAACGTGCTAACCATTTTTCAGCAAATTCAAATGGAATTTCGTTTGCAGCTTCATCAAAAGTATAAGCTTCACCTGCGTCTGAGATACCGAAGATTTTATCAATATCGTTAGTAAAACGTTCTTCATTTACTGGTTCATATTCACCAGTAGATGGAGATTTTTCACGTTTGTTTTCACGGATATGTTTGATAGCAAGAGCTACTGTTTGACCGAATAATGCAACCGCTGCATTTACTTCAGTTGGAACTTCTTTCTTAGCATCGAAGTTATAAAGCTGTAGTACACGAGTTTCCATAGGAATTTCTAATACACTTTTACCAGCTACTAATGCACATAAGTGATTAGCTTGGTTGAAACCAGCTAAGTTATGTGGGTTACCATCTTTATCTAAATAGAAGGTATTACCTTTTTTATCTGATAACCAGAATGTAGTGGTGAATGGATATGGGTCTTTACCATCTTGTAAGATGTTAAATTTAACGACTAAACCCATTGCACCATTTTTAGAAGTAGTACCATAAGCATATGCAATTTCAGCTTGATAAATACCAGATGGAAGTGGTTGGTATCCTCCGCCAATACGGTCAGACTTTTCTTCCATTGCTGCTTGGTTTGTTTTTAAATTGTTAAACATGTTTTTTCCTTAATTAACGTAGTTTTAGTTTTGTGCATCAATAAGTTTATCAAAATGGTTCATCACCAGTTGGATATCGTTATCAATGTAGGTTTGGTTCAAATCCCATGTACCGAAATCTGAACGAATTCTTCCTAAAGCAAAGTCATCTGTTTGTTGGGTAACAAAAGCATATTTAGCTTTACGTTCTTGTGGGCTGATAGTGAACTGTTCTGGATTAACAAATTCACCTTCGTCTAAAAGTTTTTGTGCTAAAGCAGTAGGAATTTTAGTCGTATAGATAACATGGTTGAACCATGCTTCATACCCATGCTTAGCTTCTGAGCCTTGCAACGGGACACGATATTGTTTCATACCTGTATTAGGACCTGTCATAACAGTTTCTTCTTCGTTATGAGCAAGAATAATCCATTTTTTAGTGGAGTTACCTACTGTTTGTTGCATGAATCGCTGGATAAACTTCGCATAGTCACCCCAGCCGACCTGCGTGTTTGACATATTGTCGATAACTTCAGAGACGAACATTTTCATCAAGAAGTTAAAGCCATCAAGTACACAATATTCGATGTTGGGCATTTCTTCTACTGCAGCAAAGAATTCTACTACTTGGTCTGGATGAGTAATAGCATCTGTTGTAGTAGTAAAACGTTTAGCCCAAATAGGGGTTTTACCAGCTTCACAACAAATGTAAGCTACAGATTTAGGATTAGGGTGATTTAAGGCTAAATTCCGCAAACTGGTAGTTTTACCAGTTGCGGTTAAGCCTGCGATTAAGATGTGATATGCAGACATTAAATTTCCTTGTATCTATTTTTGATTGAAGTAAACACCGTTGATTGAATCTCAGATTCATCCAATGGGTTGTCTATTTTATCATTTAATTGATATAACTTCTCTAGAATTTCATCTGGTGTAAAACCATTGTCTAATAGCATAAAGCCATACTTAGCAAAGGTATTATTACGTGAACCATCTTGCATTCTAGAAGCGAACCATCTCTCTAGAGCAGTTAAGTTTTGTAGAGATACCTGAGCTTTACGGTATTCTGATTCTCGACTGGTTCTAGGGATAAATGGTAATACATCAAATAATTGACCTGAGTTTTTATAGATAGTAGTACCGGATGTACAAGCCCATTTACGACTACGCTGGAATGTACCTTCATCTAGTTCAAATGGACACCATTGAGCAACGTTTTCCATGAATTGTTTAAATTCATCAGCATCTAGTTTAAGTACATAATTAGTCGGTAAAATAATACGGAATCTATCTTTGGTTTCACCATGCTCATCTGGGACTTGATGACGTTTGGTAGTATGAATAATGTATTCATAATCACTTAATAGATTCTGTACTGCTTGAAGGCTGATACCTCCATCTACATCAAGAACTACGCAGTTAAAACCTTCTTCCATATCTTTTTCAGAACGATGACCGTTCTTAGTGTGATGGTTCGTCCAGTTAAAACCGCCTTCAGGTAATAGCGTATCGAAATCTTTTTCCCAATCAATTTCGACATTTTCATACCCTTCTGCATAATCATCTGAATAAGCACAAATGATTCGAGATAGGTCTGTTTCTTTTAAGCTTTCACCTGTAAAGAGTTCTACACCATCTCTGAACGTTTTCTTGATAAGGATATTGTTCTTGTATCCATAAGCAATAGCCATGTTCATCAGTTCATTCTTGGCTGAAACAGAGCCTTTATAGAATGGTAAGTTAGTAGTTAAATCTACTTGAGTTACTTCTTTACCATCTAATGAACCAATAAACTTAGCAAGGCGTTCATATGGTTTTTCACGCTCTAACATTTGACGAAGTGATTCACCACTGTCTTCTGCAAAGCGGATAGCTTGATGTAAATCATCAATAGACATATCTAAACTTCCACGAAGGAAAGTATAGGCTGCTGCAAGTTTAAGAGCTTTAAAGTATCTATGTGCTAATTCAGCTCTATAAACATCTTTATGTTCAGGAATATCCTGAGCACGATTCTCACAATCAATACGGTAACGTAATAATTCGATTGCGACATTCTCTGGTACGGTTACTACTGAACCAATTAAACCAGCTTGACACAAGCGTACCATCTGTCCAGAAATACGTTTGATTTCTGCATCTTGGTTTACTGCTGTTAAGCGTTGATATAATTCTTCTGGTGTAAATTCAGTAATCGTACTAGATTTAGTAGATGATGCAAAGAAGCTACGTCTAGCGTAACCTGCTTCCAGTAATTCAAAGAATTTCTCTTCGACTGCACCGCCATCTAATAGTTTGGATGGAGTACCAAACATTAATAAGTTTGTTGGAGTTTTTCCTACAAGTTCTTGGTAACGTGTAGAAGTTTCCGTATTCTTAGTAAGCTTGTCTTTAATAAGACCTTTATCATATAGCTCTAAGAATGCAATTAATGGCTCATAGTTCTTATCTAAGTTAAAGCCAATTTCATCAATGAGTAGGTTTACACAACCTGCTTTAGCCAGAATAAGTTTATTTCTGAACTGTTTAATAGCCGGTGTAGTAGCTTCACTAAATGAAAATTTAAACGCACCATAAGATTTGAACTCTTTATTGAGTTTCTCTTCAGCTTCTGTCTGAGAGATTCCTAAATATTGTGCACGTTTAATAGCTTCAAGGTCTAATCTACTTTGAGCAAATTTAGGGAATACTTCATACATAAAATGTTCACGGAATTCACCTAAGATTTGTTCTTCTAACAAGTTAGTAGAAAAACCTTTACCTGAACCAGAGTTAGCAACGGAAATTGCAAACATATTAATAGGTACTTCACCAGTAATGGGAGTATCTACTTTAATATCAAGCATTGACGGAACTAAAGAGAGAAAGTAATTAGCCTGCAATCTAAAGAATGTAGGATTACTATTCTGAGTCTTGGTTCTAAGGATTTCTACAATGCTTTCTACTAAAGGATTATATGTAAAACTTGAATAATCCATAATTTCCTCTGTTGAAAGGTAGATGGGGATTTAAGCAATCCCCAAGCTTTTGGTATGAGAAGTAGCCATCATTTGAGCAACTTCATTTGGGTTACAGTACGGACACATAAATGGGTCAGGCTTAAACTCAATAACATCACCTTGATATCCGTTCTTGGCTCTATAAGCTAGAGCTTCGTTCATTGTATCAAAGTTTTTAGTAGCACGCTTGCCTTCAGTATATCCTGTTTTAAAGTACTTGAAAGTACTTGGTTTAGAGAATAATTCTTTCTCTGAACAACAAGGAATCTGTTCTAAAGGCATATGCCAGTATTTGTTCAGTTGTTTGAGTTTATTTCTGAGCCAAGCTTCAGTATCGGCTAAAGACCATAACTTATATTGCTTATAAAAGCATTTTGCTGGTGGATAATTTGGATTAGTCATAGAATCCAACTTACGCCAATCAGTAAAGATAAAATTAATAGTAATAGTATCTTTTGTAATAAGTTCTGGATTGAGCCAACGATAAATACTACCTTGCATGATGTACTTTTCATCATTGCAGCCACTTGTCCATGAGTAGGTACTGGTGGTCTTAAGGTCATGTAATTCTCCATCTACAATAATGTCGAATTGACCTGATACAGTAAAGCCTTCTAGTTCTCTATAACCACGTTGTTCTAGGTATACAGGGATTTGGTCTGGTTCTACTGTTTCTGGATTAATAACAACTTTATCTATTGTATTTTGATGGATACCGAGTTCCTTCATCGCTTTAGCATAATTGTTTGTCCATGCATATTCTAAAGAACTATGCATAGCTGTACCCATTCGAGAAGCAATTCTTTCTTGGATATCAGGAATAACAATTTCTGTTGTTGGTTCAGGTCTAAGATGTTCTGGAAATTCATCCGGATACATAGCTCTTCTTGAACCAATGATATAGCGAAGGGACTTCAGTAAGGTAGTAGTACTGATTTCATTTGCGTATTTAGCATACTGATATTCATCAGTTGCTAACCATACTGCTAAAGGTAATGGCAGATTAGTCTGATTTTGTAACATCTGTCTCACCTTTGTTTAGATTAAGGTAATTGATAATCTCTCTACGTTCACGTTCTAAAATAGAAACACGAAGTTCGAGTTTAACAATTTCATTTTCAATCTGCTCTTTACGTTTGAGCAGTTGTTGGTCTGTTGGTTTACCCATTGGAAATTTTTAATCCTCCAAGTGTTCCTGTACTGTTTCAATTAAGCAATTTTCATCGCATTCTTCTGGTAAAGTGATAGGGGTAGCCCATGATGGATAGAATAAATCTAATTGACCTCCAAGTCCTACCTCTGGATGGTAAATATCTGGATGGTCATTCCAATAAGCTTGTTCTACTGCTAACCGATTTATAGTTTCAATGACTTTAACATCATTTCGTACTAAATAGTATGTAGCGTCATGAATCATTGCAACAGGAAGAATGTCTTGGATTAATCCCATAGCATCTACTTGTTCCATTACTTTATTCATGGCTCTACTGTTTAGCATACCCCATCCTTGACCTAATGCATTACCTGCAGTTCTTCCTTCTGCAGCAGCTAATGATGAGTCTGGTTTAGCTTTAAGTATTGGAGTACGTACTCTTAAACCAAATGCTACAGTAACGTAGCCATCAATCTTAGCTTGTTCTAGATGTTTTTGTACCCATTCATCAGATACTTTATATAACTGATGATATGAGGCTTCAATTTGTTTCGCTAAGGCTTCGCTAAATCCTAAGTTTTTCATTAGGGTTAAATACGTACCCTGATAAGTAAGTGCAAATGTTGGAGCTTTACTCATCTGACGTAATTTAGGATAACGGTCTGCAATACTATTGATAACTTTAACTTGTTCTTCTGGAGTAGTAGCTCTAGAAAATTCATCTTCAATATCTCGCATCTGGTCCTGAAAATATGCATAAGCACGTAAACAGTGACCATCAAAGCCTTTAATGTAAACATCTAGTTTGTTAGGGTCTTTTGTAGTAAGAGCTGATATACGGTCTTCCAAGCTCGCATAGTCTAAACCAACGAATATCCACTCAGCAGTAGACTTAAAACATCGCTTAATGGGTTTAGCGAAACGAGATGATGTAGCAGGAAGTTGTTGTAAATTAATATTACTAGAACTTAATCTGCCAGATACAGTACCGCCAAGGTTGAAATAGCCTAATAGTCTAGCTTGTCCGTGTTTATCAACATGGGCTTGTTCAAATGGTGGAATAAATGTTGTTAGCATTTTTTCTACATCTGAAAGTTCCATAAGAGATACAAGAATATCTTTGTATTCTTGGTTCTCTGTATGGTTCATAAGCTTTTCCATTGTACCTTTAGAAGTACTGGGTTGCTTGGATTCCGTAAAATCTACGATAGGTAATTGCATAATATCGTAGAGAAGTACCATAAGATGCTTTCCGCTACTGAAGTTGAAAGGTTGTAAGTTTTCTTCAACAGTGGTCTGTTTCTTCTTGAGTTTAGCGTTACGTTGTAACGTTAAATGTTCTGCAATTTGATACTCTGCATTTCGAATAGCCTGTCTAGAAGTAAGATATTCTAGAAGTCTTTTCTGTTCATTAAGAAGGTCAGCTTTAAGTTTTGCAACTTCTTGTAGGTCTATTGGAAGACCATTAAGCTGACAACGCATATTGTCTTTAAGGTACGGTAAAAAATGCTCTTTATAGAGTTGTTCTTGTTCATCTTCTACCATCTTAGGATAGTAGGTTTCATAAACATACCAAGTAGATAAACAGTCAATAAGGTTATACGTCATTAACTCTTGCAAATCTACTTTAGTCACGTCTGAGACATCTACTGCCCAATTACCGGCAAACGGTTGTGCTAACTCTTTTAAACCAAGAGTATTCCCAGCACAAGAGTTGGTAGCCAAATAAGTAATAAGCAGAGTGTCATCAAGATTTCTACAAAGTCTATTAAGACCTCTAACTTGGTTTTCAACATCAGTAATGTCCTCTTTTTGAAATAAAGTGTAGTTTATAACAGGAATATCGTAGTTTGCTTTATGTACGATAAGCTTACCATTATATGTTTCAAAGAATTCCAATAAAAGGTTACGAACTGTTTCTCTTTGCTCAGGAATAGCATCTACTGGAAAACATATTCCATTATGCTTATCCCAAGCGAAACCAATAGTATAAATACCAGCTTCAGTTACTTTAAGGGATTTAGCTTCGATATCACATGTAAGAGCTGGATATTCTTTAAGTTTATCTAGCCATGCTGCTATACCTTCTATTGTTGTAGGGTATGCTGCAAAATGTATGATATCTGAACCAATCTCAGAATAGTTACCGTTGATATCTGCAGAAAGAGCAGATAAACATTGGTCTATTTGTTGGTTAGCTTTATCAGGATTGAAAAATACAGCTTGTGAGGAAGGTAAGTATAGAACTTTATTTCCATAATCCGTATCAAAGATAAGTCCAATGTTACTCTCAGCTTTGGTCTGCTTGGAGATTACCTTAAAGTATTCTGGTTCAGATACTAGTATATAGTCAAAATCACTAATAACTGGTTCGACCTCTTTAAGCCAATCTTTCTGAGTAGCTCTTGGTACTTTCTTCATACCATTGGGATGATATACTGGCATAAGCTCAATATCTACATTTGTACCTAAATGCTGTTTTATTGCCGTCTGGTATGTAGATTTAAACTCACGGTCAGTAAGTCTTCCCTTATACATTAATAAAACTTTCTTCATACATACTCCATAAAAGGGGGTACATTGTACCCCTATTTTAGAAGTTTGTTAAAAGCTCTAATGCATAATATTTTTCCATAATCTCAAAGACTTCAGGGTCTTTAAGCTCATTTAATAATTTTTCTTCATCTTCTTTGTTAGCAAAGAGATTATGATATTTGAATTCACCAGCTTGAAGCTGTTTAATTTCATTGTCATCTAAGCCAGATTTAGATAACAAGTTAGAATCTTGTTTTACAAAATCAGGAAGAATATCCAACAAGATTTGTGTAGCTTGTTGGTTTGTTGCACCGGCTAATACGAGAATTGCTCGCATAGTAGTAGCTTTAAAATATTTTAAGATTTTTGCACTTTCAGTAGTGTAAGTGTGGTGAAGTTCGAATAATTCTTTTGCAGTCTGCAAGTCTTCATCGCTTAATAATTCTACTTCTGCATAGTCTTGTTTGTAGTTACCGTTTGCGTAACGTGGTGATTCAGAATGTGGCAAGAAGAATTCAGGATGGTTTAATGGTTTACCATTTGTACCAAGCTTGTCTAAGAATGCATCTACGTTCTTTTGTAGTTTATCTACAGTAGATTGGTTTAGGTGTTTTGCCAAATTCATGATGATGTTAAAAATATTGGTCATGACTCTAATTCCTCGCTAGTAATATGAATTAATTTACCAAAGTTTACATGTGCATCTGGATGGTCAATACAAATCCAGATAGTTTCAAATGGAGTTTTCTTTTTGCGTTTATCGCAATATAAATCAGAGAATACAATCAAGAATTCTGGTTGATTCTCTGGTTTCATATAATGGTCAAATACAGGGTCTAAATCTGTACCGCCATCAATATTCATCTTAACTTCATCAAAGTCATCATTAGACTCAATCTTGAAGATATCTACAATTTCATGGTTAAAAGAAACCACATCCATTGTTTCTGGGTCTAATTGGTTTTTAATGACCTTCATTTCGTTTAAGAATGCTTTAATCTGAGCTTTTGTAACAGAACCAGATACGTCAAATGCTACAGCTACTTTTGAGATTTTATTCTCAGACTTGTAATCAGGTAAGAATAAATCATATTGTAGATAACGTCTGTTAAAGTTAGACCAGTCTTGCTCACCTTGAACAAAGTCATCAAGGAATTCTTGTAGGATTTCAATCCAACTGAGTTTACCTTCTTTGATGTCTTTAAATAATTGTTCAAATACAGAACCAGAATTACCATGTGTCATGCCATGTCCGTTTGTCAATTCTTCAGAAGCATTAGCTTTCATAATGTTCTGTTGCATACGGTTAATCTGGTTATTGTTACCAGAACCTCCATTACCACTATTAGGTGGTAAGTCATTACCTAAAGGGTCATTGTTGTTTTGGTTCTGGTCTTGGTCTTGATTATTGTTATTTTTCTGCTCATGTTCCATAAGATTATAAACATGCTCAGTACTCATATTACGATATTTAGAATCGCATTCTACTCCCATAGGAAGTTCAAATCCGCCTTGCTCTAACAAGTTATTTACTACTTGGTCTGCAGCTTTTTGATAGAGTTGTGGATTACGATGCCCACGGCGTACATCATGCATAAGAGCATAATGGTACACTTCATGGGCAAGTACTGATGCTTGTTGTTCATGTGTCATACCACAGAAGAAATCAGGATTGATTTTAATACTGTGGTTCATGGAATCGAGCATAACAGACTTCACTTCACGTGAAGGTTCAAAAGCTAAGTCATATAATAATGAACCAATGAAAGCATTATGTGGTTTATTAATAAGACATAACTTCGCTTCTTTGAAGTCATCTAAGCAGTTCTGCTCAGTAAATTCATATTCTTTTTCTTGGTTCATATTAATGCCTACGGTTGGTTATTTAATTTATGACGAATAGCACCTAATGAGTTAAGTACTTTTTTGTTTGTCGCTAATTGTGGGTAACGACCTAGAATCATACGATATGCTAAGACCATTAAGTCTTTTTCATCAATACGTTCTAAATAGTCTACAACAGCGTCTACATTAAGTTTATTCACTTTATCTGCTAAGAATGCACCTAAAGCATATTTAGCACCATTTTCGCTTGGTAAAGGTGCATTTAATGGGTCTTTTTCGATTTGAGCTAAGCTTGGTAAGCTATTCATGATTTGTAAGAAACCATTGAATTCTGCAGCAGCAGATTCACCAATAGTGCCTGCAATAGCAGGAATATAAATATCTTGACCTAAGTCTAATAAGCCATGTTGTAATTCTTTAGATAAGAATTCCCATGTACGTCCACAAGCATAAGTTTCAACTTCTTTTTTAGGGTCAAAATTATTGATAAGTTCTGGACGGAAGTTTAAGAATGCTGCTACACGTGGGTCCCATTCACCACGTACTACACCGTCTTCTACGAATTGTAAGAATTCTTTTCGATTGATTTCTACATTAATCCACGTCATACGTGATTTTAATGCTGAAGACATTTTGGTTGCTACTGCGTTATCAGATAGTTTGTTACCGGCTAATACAATACGAGTTTCTGGATGAAGTTTATAAGTATGTACCATACGGTCTAATACGATACGGTATAAAGCACCTTGTACGTATTTATCTGCTTGGTTCGCTTCATCAAAGAAAATACAGAAGCCTTTATAGCCTTGTGGGATTTCACATCCTTCTAACGGGAAAGTATCAAATGGAATATAGGTACTAAATGCACCCATTTCACCATTACCATTAGGCATTTCCATAACTTTAGGCAAACCGAGCAAGTCCATTGGTAACATTTGAGATAGACGAACGTCAATCATATATAAGCCTTCTTCTTCGCAGATTGTACGAACAGTATGAGACTTAGCAGTAGAAGGTGAACCCATGATAAAACATGGTACGTTTGCTTTTAAAGATACACGTAAACGTTCTTTAACTTGGTTTGGGGATAATGTTAATGTAGTCATAATGAATTTTTCCTTGTTTGTTGAAAATTTTATTGAAAATAAAAAGCCCATTCGGGCTTTTTTGTTAATTGCTTAAATGTTTTTATTAACGGATATCAATGTTAGGGATGATTGTTGATGGCTTAAATGTAACTCTATAAAAGTTTTTACTTACTTTATTTGGTTCAATTTGCTCTACGAATGCTGTTACGTTATCTGATAAAACTAATGTGTGACGTTTGTAATTTCCATTACCTACATCGCAAATAACGTTAAATGCAGTACTGTTTTGGTTTAAATCAATAGAGCAACGTCCTTCAATCTCTAACATGTATGTATCTGTAATACCGTTATAGAACACAATACGTCTATTAACTTCAAAGTTATCTGCTGCTTTAATTAAGTTATGTGTAGCAACTTCGGAATCATTACAAGCAGTCAAGCTTAATGCTATTAATACAGCAGCTAGAAATGAATATAGTTTTTTCATAGAATTTCCTTTGTTAAATATTTTAAGTTTTAAGGGCTCGTTAGAGCCCTATGCTGTAAATGGATATTTGATTGCAGGATGGTGTTTATAATCCTGTAACTTGAAGTATTCTTCGAAGTTATCTTTGCTAAGACCTTCCATAAGTACATCCCAATCAAAATCATCTTTAATGATGAGTTTTGGTGGAGTGTACATAGGTCTTTCTAATTGAATTGGTACTAATGGGATTTGATTTCCATAAATGTGTGCATTAGTGATATTCCACGTTACAGTACCTACTTTTAAACCAGTAAGTTTTGCTGTAATGTTTAATAAGAACCAACATTGTACTAAATTAAATGCACCGCCAAGTGGTAAATCACAACTTCTTTGTTGGCTGGTTAAATGAAGAGTACCGTCTAACACACTGAATTGATGTGAGTACATACAAGGACGTAAACAGCCTAGTTCAAAATAACTTGGATTCCAGAAGTTCCAAATATGTCCTCTATCATTTGGATTAGACTTAATACTTTCTATTAAATCTTGGTATCCAAAGTCTACTTGCTCTGCACTTGCACCATAAATTGTACCGGTATCATAATCATTATATTTATGAATACTATGCCAAGCTTTTACATTAGCATCCCATGTATGTACGCCTAGTTTATGGAAATCACGTAAGTCATCATAGGCACGAATATAAGCTACCATTTCGCCGATAGCTTGTTTCCAGTACATTTTACGAGTAGTAAGTAAAGGAAACTCATTACCATCGAATTGAATTCTTTGGTTCAGAATAGTACGACAGATTGAACCAGTACGTTCATTTACTACGTCTATGCCATTTTCATAACAATCTTCTAATATTGCTATATATTGCTGTTCTGCTGTTTTCATGATAATAATCCAGTTACCATACTTACTTTTTGCTCAAATGTAGATAAAGCTATTCCAAAAGATTGAGTTTCAAATTCATAGACTAAGTTGCATACCTTGTGATTATCATCGAGAGTATATACATTAACTTCATATCTAAGGCCAGAAGTATCATTAATCTCTTCTAAATCTACTGAAATTGCTTCCTTAAAGTTAAAGTTTCTAAGTAACTTTTCCATAAATCACCTAATAGATAATGATTGATTTAGCTTGAGCTACTGGAACATTTGGTTCACTGAGTAAATCAATTAATACATCGTCTGAAGCTTTACCATCAAAACCTTCAACTTCAAATAGTTCCATATTATTATAAAGTACTGCTGCTTCTGGATTGCATTTTTGTAATTCAGCAATAAGTTCTTTAACGTTCATATTTATTCTCCATAATGAATTGTTGCTTGTAAGAGTTTTTCAGTTTCTTCCCATGTACGTTCTTCAGTCCAATAGTCTGCTGTATCATTAGCATGACGAGTATCGAAACCAAAAATCCAATAATCTGAGAAATGTTTAGAGAGTTCAGGACAGAAGTCTTTATCATCATTAGCGAAGGTTAAACCTCCGTGAATATAAAAATCTTTTTTATCTAGTAAAGCATCAATTTCATCGTAATCTTTACCATAAAAAGGATGTTCTGGAAGTACCGCTACGTATCCATTGAAGTATCCACCATCAAGATGAGTTGGTAAACCATACTTACGAAGATTATCTTCAATACTTTTAAAGTATTCAGTATTATCCATTAAGAATTTTCCAATAACTCCGTTTACTGGATTTGGTAATAATTTTAAGATTGGTTTTTGCATTTTGTTTTACCTTTTTTTATCAAGTGAAACTATTGTTATGTATTTCATTTTTTACCTAAAAGTTTAGCTAATGTATTTAGGGTAAGGACTAATTCATTTCCATCTAAAGAATCTAATTTATCCATTAAATGCATAAAAACTTCTTTAGGTGTATGGTCAAATAGTACACTAACTACTCGAATATCTTCAGTTACTGGATTAGTAGGCAAGTCTCTTGTATGTCCAAAACAATCAAAGAAATGTCCATTGACAGCATAACCTTTTTCTAAATTAGGATGATAAGAGATAACATATGGAGTATTTCCATTAGAGAGTATTGCAAATTTATTATCACACTCTGGTGTAAGTAATATTGGATTAATTACATCAAAGTCTTCATCTAATACAATATTGCCTTCTGCCATAGCATCTTTAACTGCACACTGTGCATTATTAATCTCTTTGCTACCGTCTTTATGAATAACTGTGTACTTTTTCATAATGTATTCAAATAATCGTTAAAGCCTATAATAGGTGAAGATGTATAATTGCTTTTTATTGTTCGAAATGCGGAATTTAAGGAAGGGTCATATTTAAGCTCTACAGGACCTAATACATGATATGTTAAAGGGATAGAGTCTTCATTTGTAGGCATTACTCTATCATGACCAAAGCAATCATAAATATAATCACCTATCTTATAGTGGCTATCTAAAGTATATTTGCGAACAGTATACACTTTACCATTTAATAGTTGGACTTGTTTACCTACCATGTCATCTGTAAGAATGATAGGATTTACAAGTACACAATCATTATCAAGTACTATATATCCTTGGTTCATGAAGAAATACATATCGGTAAAGTAAACATGCTCATGACTCTTAGGATAATGAAGTATATATTTATCACCATCACGGTCAATAAGGATAAGTTTTAGACTACCATCTTGAGATGGAAATACATCTTCTAACCTAAATTTATCTACTTTCATATAAATTCCTTAATCCACTTAGTCATAGTAATATTCCTTTGGTGAATATTTAATATAAAAGTCTAAAGCATTTACTTTAATATTGTTTTCTTTAAGCCAACGTCTAGTTTCATCTTCCATTAATGCTGAATAAGCTCCATCAGGAAGTCCATCAAAGAATTGGTTTAATTGTTGAATAAGAGCTTGATACTCTTCTAATTTATCTTTAGATAGTTTTACTTTTTTCATATTACCAACCTGAGATTTCTACAGTAGGGGTAACAAAGTTGTTACAATATTCTACTTTATATCCGGTATCTTCTAATAAATCTATCCAACGATTATCATTAAACTTTACGTCATGTTCGATAACTTCATCTTCGTCAACGAAAATAAAACCTTTATTTAAGCTATTAAGAATTTTGTTTTCAATATAAGTTAAAAGCTCTTTGTAGTTTTCGTTACGAAGTTCTCTTACTTCTTTACAAGGTTTCATACAGTTTCCTTAAAAATAAAAAGGCTCTCTAACGAGAGCCTATATGGTATTAAAGATTAGTATTGGTACATGTAACCAGCACCGACTGTTACATCTTTCTGAGTATCAATACCAGCAGAAAGTTTAATGATATGTTTACCATTATCAGATGCACGAGAATAACCTACTGCAAGAGCAGATTGACCATGTTTATGACCTACACCTACACCTACACCAGATTTACCTGAAATGTAAACTTGTGGGATGTTAGCCATAGCAGCGACAGAAGCAGTACCTGCATCAGCACGTTTTCTGTTTTTGCGAACATCACGGTCTAAACGATGGATAGCTTTAGTATTTGCATTTACTTTAGTATCCACACCGTCAATACGAGCATTGACTTTAGATACTTGGTTTACTACTTCAGCTTTTGTTGCTAAGTGGTCTACGTTTGCATCTACGGTATATACAGCTTCACCTTTTGAACCAAGAGTCTTAGTAACAGTGGTATTTTTACCAGCTTTTACTACAGAGTGTTTCTTGGCTTCTACTTCTACTGCATTGATACGAGCAGAGTTATGAGAGATATTAGCAGCATTATCTGCAATACTTGCTTTATTGTCTGCAATGTCTTTAGCATTGGTTTCAATCGCTTTAGTATTTTTATCTGCTTTGGTTTCTACTTTATCAATAGCTGGTTGGAAGTCTTTAGAGCTTACTGTATAAGTTACTTTACCATTAGCGTCTGTACTTGAAGTTACAGTTACATTATCACCTGCAGTGACTTCTGGTAATTTCTTCTCTACAGCTTGGATATATTTAGTATTCTCAGCAATATCTTTTGCATTCTTGTCGATTAATGCTTCTGCTGCACGAATATCTGCAGTATTGGTTTGAATAGCTTTGGTATTGTTAGCAATCGCTTTAGCGTTGTCTTTGATACCCTGAGCATTCTTGCCCACTTGGTCAGCTACTAAATATAATTGAGAACCGTTGATAGCATCAGTAGATGTAACAGAGATTTCACCTGCACCTACATTTACTAATTGACGTTCTTTACCTTCTGAACCAACAGATACAGTTGCTACTGGAGTATTACCAGCAAAGCCACTATAAGTAATAGATTGTACAGTTGCTTCATTTACTGGCTTCTCAATTTTAGATACAGAGTTAGAACCTAAAGCTACGCTATTATCGTGCGTAGTAAGAGCATTACGACCCATAGCCATAGAGTTAATACCTTTGGCTTGGCTATCTACAGAAATCGCTACAGAGCCATTTGCAAGAGCATTTGAGCTATCACCTAATGCTGTACCAAATACACCATCTGCTTTAGATGATTGACCTACTGCTACAGAAGATTTTTGAGATGCAACAGAGTCGTTACCTACAGCTACTGCTGAGTCTGCAGTTGCTTGTGAACCAGAACCTAATGCAAGAGCTGATTCCGCTGTTGCTTTAGCTAATGAACCAAATGCACTAGCGTTTAAGCCAGATACTTCTACACGTTCACCAACACCAGTACCTTCATTAGAAAGTACTTTGTTGTCATAACCGATAGAGGTTGCATTATGACCTTTTACGAGGTTGTAATGACCTACTGCAGTTGCTTGGTCACCAGTAACATTGTTACCACCGCCATATGCATGGCTATGATTACCAGTTACGATATTGTTCATACCTACTGCTGATAACTGTTCACCAGATAAATGGTTGTTATCACCAATAGCTTGGCTTTGGTAACCATCAATAGATGAACCATCACCAAAGATGTTACCGTCTTTGGCATTAACTTTTACTACGTTTTGATTACCATATACAGATGTACTACCATGAATAGCTTCTACAGTGTTATCTTGACCGAATACACTGTGGTTATTGCCTTCTACATCTGATTTCACTACACGGTTAGCATAAGTTTCTTTTGCTTCAGTAGTACGAGTGTCTGGAGTATATCCATCTACTACGTATGGTTCAGTTGGTAATGTCTTACCAGTAGTTGCTGCGTGTACTTGAAATGCAGTAAATGCAGCGATTAATAGTGTACTTAGAAATTTAATCTTCATTTCACTTCCTTTTATTCTAAATGATTGCGAAGAGCATGCTCTCCACCTACGTATTGACCGTCTACAAAGATTTGTGGAACAGTGTCAATCTTTTTACCTAGACGTTTTTCAACTTCTTCACGAGCTTCTAGGTCTTGTGTTACGTCTTTAAAGGTATAATCTAAACCTTTTTCAATACATAACTGTTTAGAACGTTGGCATGGCTGACACCATGATGCACCATAGATTTCTACTTTCATTTTTCACCTGTAAATTTTTTCAATTCTGGTTTGAAGTAATTAGGTCCTTTTAGGATTTTACCGTTTGCATCAATGATAGGATTACCAGCTTCATCAAACTTAGACCAGTTACTCTTATTCACTTCAGTAAGAGCTCCATCGAAATTCATACCGGCATATTGTGCTACACCAGTTGCAGTTACTACTTGGTCGCATAAAGCGTCCAATAGAGCAGTTTTATCTGCACGTTTCCATAAGAGTTCACATTCTGCAGCAGTAAGAGATAAGAGTTTCTCTTTATACTCAATAAGAGCATCTGCTGTTTTTTGGTTACCAAGAGCTTCACACATTTCAGCTACTTCTTCAAAGTGATAAGCAGTTTGTTGAATAATATTTTGTACTGTTGGTTCAGGTTTAGCTTTCTTGAACCAATCTGAAATACTTGCTACTGATACAGACTTATCATTTAAATCACGACATTCTGTACCAAATGGAACAAAGTTATCAGTACATAAAAGCGTTTCAGGAAGTACACGTGAAGCTTCTGGTTCAGTATAGATTTTATCCCACATCTGTGAGTATTCTTGTACTAAACGGTCTTGAATTTCGTTACGGTTCATTTGAGTAAAAGGCATTACTTTACCGTATAGAGTAGTACCTTTTTTAAAGGTTACAAAGTGTCTCATAGTGAGTCCTTATGAATATAGTGAGCGATTGTACAATCATATTCTTTACTATCTATATAATTGTATCCATGAAAGAATTTAGAGGATTTTTTCATATAATCTTCTAAAAATAACCTGAATTGGATTAAATGACCATCTGAACCATCAGGTTTACGATATCCAATACCTATAGTGTTATTTGTAGGTGAATGATTAGGTGCATAAGCACCGACTAAGATTACTTTAATCTTCATCAATAAACTCCAAGTCCAGTTCATTAAACTTAATGGTTTGAAGTACGTTATACCATGCTTCGTCTGTATGATAGTCTACTTCTTTGCAGTGACAATCTATTTCAAAGTTTGTACCGATACGGTTTAATACTTTGTAACGATGAATGGTATCTAAGATAAGCGGTACTTCGCATTCTTTTTGTGGACGAGCCATATAAAATGGACAGAGTTTATGAAGTTTAGGTGATTCTTCAAACAACTGTTTACAGGTTTGAATAGCTAAATCAGATAAATCATCTAATACACATTCTTCTACTGAACCAAAGGAAACAAAATCAATGTAATGTTTACCAGATTGGTCTCTACAAATTACACCACATACTATGTCCCATTTACAACGAGTGTGTTCAAAGTGCCATGCTAACTGTGGAGAAATCTTTGCAGGCATATCACGATAGAATACTGTGTTACAAGTATTAGACTGGTCTGCCATTACAAGCGTAATAGTATAATTAGACATAATATCTTGTGTAGTCTTGATAGCTCGCATTTTAGCTTTATTAGCTTTGGTTCCGTTAGTATGTTTACCTTGTCTTACTACATAGTTCATAGTGTTACCTTATTGAAGAATCTTATAGCTACTTCAAATGTATCAAATGTTTTTGATGCAGTTTTAGCAAATAAACCTTTACGTTCTTGATAAACAGCGTAAATACGTTTTCCATCTGCATAGTGAACAGTGAGTTTAGTTTCTCTTTCTGAGAACCAACCTTTTTCATAATGTTCTAATAGCACATATTCGTGTTTAGCAGACGCTACAAAGGGATTTAATGGTGCAGTAGTACCATTATAAGGATTAAACTCTTTAAGGTCGTCTACGAGCGATTTAATGCGTTTTTTGAGGGTTTCGTTCTCTTCTTGTAGTTTAAGAAGTTCACGTTGAAGTACTTCTGGGTCTTGCAGTTGTTTTTCTACCCATTCGTCTAAGTTTTCAGGAATTTTCAAGATATCCTCCAACTGGTCCGACCAGTTAAAAAGTTGTTTACAAGGGGTCTTGACAAACTATAATAAAGATTCTTTTCTTTTACTCTTTTCTTTTCTGGATAATATAATTAAATAGAGCCAGAAGTTAAAGTAAATAAACTATAACCATTTACTGTTACTGGTTCATTATCAATAAGAATGTCTTGTGTATTGTAATCTACAGTAATTGTTTGGTTCAATGGAATAGTACTAATGTCTTTATTACCTACTTTAATATCTTTATAGTTAAGGATAGGTAATTCATCATAACAGTAAGATAGAACATCACTTACTGTATCATTGTTAGTGAAAATACATTTAAGATTTTTCATAAATTCCTCATGGGGATAATAAGATGTAGGAATACCATCATTGATATCCTGTAAATAGCTTTCGAAAATCATATACTCTTTGAGCCAATAATCTTCACGTTCTGTTCCTCTTGCTGCTTTTAAGCGATTACGAAGAAATGTGTCATATTTGTCTAACATTAGAATTCTCCGTAGAATGTAGTGATATGTTTTAGACGTGGTTCAAAATCTTCTTCAGAAGGCTCTAGAGAGCTTTCTTCATCTTTAGAGACGTAACAGTCCACTCCAGAGTCAATAATCGCTACAGCGTTATTTGCGAGGGAATTTAGGGTATCATCAATCATAAGTGTTTGCAAAGATGTACCCATAGCAATAAGAGCTTCTACTGGAATCTCTTCGTCTGTAGAGAATGATTCTATGCCATTTGCAGTAATACATTCTACCCAGTATTTAATCTTCACTTTGTCCATATTCAACTCCAATAGCAGGACGACCATAACGGTCTTTAAAGTATGTTGGTGTAACCGGTTTATACAAATGTTGGTATCTGTCCAAAGAAGATGGACGTAAAGCTTTTGGTAGAACTGAACCAAAACATAAATACTCTAGTTTTTCTATTGCTGCTTCTGATATTACTTTGCAATAGTATGCTTGGTCTTTAAATTCTAAAGCTTCATCAAATAAATCAGCATGGTTTTGAACTAATTCTTCATTACGTTGGATAAGTTCTTTAATCTTTTCTTTGAACTCACCTTGTTTACGTAATAAGCGTAGATTTTTAGCATTAAGTTGTTTAACTTTATAATCAGACTTAGAAATAATAGATTGAATTTCTTTGTTTTTTGTTATAACAGCTTTTTCTAGAATTTTAATATTCTTTTTGAGACCTTTTATAACTATTCTTGCTCTATCCATAAGAATAGTAGATTTTTTTAACTCGTTCACAAAGATTGTGACTTCTTCTTTAGGAACATATCCTAAAAGACTGAATAATTTTTTAAGCATGTAATACTCCATCAGCATAAGTAATCTTATATTTTTTAAAAAAGAGTTGAAGAGCTTCAATAGTGGTAACTGCTGTCCATCTACCACAAGCGAATGTTCTATGATAAGCACCTTCATGGTAAAATATATTAAGTTGAATACCTTCATATTTAGTATAGTTCCATGTCATTACACCTCGTAGAGGCAAATCTTGATAATCTATACCAAGGTATACAGGAATAATTGGACAGTTGCTTTCTAATCTTTCTAAGCGTTCCAACGGGAACGCTAATGAGTTTAACCAATGTTCAATTTTTTGTAATTGTTCTGTTGTGTGGTACTTTGCCATTTTTCCCTCAAGAGTTTGCTCTGATGTTCATATACTCCGATACAAAGTTGGTGTAGTATTCTACTATTTACATAGGCTGTATTAATCTTTTCATGTGTAATAAATATAGTAGAGAATTGCTGTAAATATGAACTTTTAGTTGATTTATCAAATTCTGTAATATTTTCTGATAGCATATGATAGCTATCATTATTAAATGGAACTAAATTAGTTAATGATACATAATGTAAATGGTATGCAGCAGAAGATGAATTAAATGAGATATACTGGGTTAAATCAAGATTAACTTTAATACCCATTTGACTAGGTAACCCTAATAACATAATTATTCCTCATATTCTTTGAATAGATTTAGTAGATATTTAATATCTTTAGAGAAATCTATTGTACCGTCTGATTCAATGTTTGAATGAACCAAGATATTCTTATAGCCTTTTAGTTTAAATTCATCTAAAAGAAATCTTAAGAGCTTATGGTCATAAAATGGTATAAGATTAAGATTAGGTCTGTATTTATTATTGATAGAGTACCTGTATTGGTCAGGACCTAATACGATAGATAAACTTGGTTTGTCTAAAAGATTAAACATAGTCATCATAAATTTTGCTGTAGCAGAATCTGGAATAACTCTTCTTTCATGCCAATTTCCACGATAGCAATCTATAGCTTTTGATGTACCAACAAAGATAAATGCATCGTACTCTAAATATTTTAAGTAAGGTAAATTAGCGATACATCCAGAATTTCCCCATTCAAAATCAGTAAACTGTTTTAATGGAGCAAGTCGATTAGAGTAGTCACTCCAATAATGTCTAATAATGCCCTCAAAGCGATTTAATATATAAAGGCTTTCAGTAGTGTATTCAAATTTCATTTGCGTAATTGTTAAGTTGTTTGATAGAGGATTCGATAGCATGTGCTGTCAGAAATGTATCACCAAATACACTTGTAGGAAGTATCATGTCTTGATAACGTTTATATCTTGGTTCAGATTATATTCTTTTAAACGATGAACTAATTCATCTTCAGGAATAATATAATGACTGTGGTGAAACATAAGTTGTTCTTGGTTAGAGAATCCATTTACAGGAATAGCTAGTAATGGAATATCTAAAGCATGAGCCATAAACATAAAGTTATACGCAGCCGATTCATTAACACTTAATTTTTGTGAAAAAATTGAATTACTTGTATGTCCTATAAATACTTTACAAAACATAATAACCAAATCGCAATCTAGAAATTCTTTGTAATCTATATTTAGCGGTGTAAGATGTGTTGGAGAAATTTCTTGTAAACTTTCTTCTGCAAGGGAATAGTTTTGTGGATATTTAGAATTTATTATCTCACAACCATATCCTATAAAATCACTATGTGAAGCATATTTCTTAATATTCATTAGTATTCCTTAAGAAAGTCTAAAGCATAATCTGAACCAGCACGTGCATAATCACTATATCTGCCTAAATCCCATAGGTTTAGTACATATACTCTAGAATCAGAAGTTAAACCTAACTTTTCTACTGCTTTTTTTAATGAAGGTAGTGATGTAGTAATTTTAAATAGATTGGTTTCATTTTCAGCATATCGTGCATAGTATCTTTTTGTAGTATGAAAAATAATAGGAATATCTAAGCATTCTGCAATATGTCTGAATGGATGACCTAACATAGCATTAAAAATTACTTGACCATTAGGTTTAAGATGAGCTTCTGACATAATGACAAAAGCATCATAGTTCATCAGGTCAGGGTAATCTGTAATAATTGCTGTATCAGCTATTGTTCCTAAATCTCTAGGAAGACTTTGATATAAAAATCTAATAAGGCGAGGTGATTGTGAAAAGAATTTTTTATACATTAGAGTATAACCTTGTTTCACAACACCTTCATCAATACATTCTGCTGTTACATTCATTTGAATTCCTTTAATACTTTATACGTAGCAATACAAATATCTTGCTGATTACCGTTAGGAATATGTGGATTTGTATTTAACAAAAGTACTTTACTCTTTTTAGTCATACCCATTTCTCTGAGTTTATCTTCTAAAAAAACTACATCAATAATAGGTTGTTTATAATGATAAGATTCTCTGAGAAGGTCTGTTTCAATGTTTTCTGTGTAACTATTATTTATTACAGATATGAAAGGTATTTCTGCGTATTTTGCTATTTCTATATAAGGATTAGCACATTTATCTAATACGAATAATTTACCGCTATCGTTTCTAATTCTTCCTACTAAAACAATACAGTCATAGTTTAAAATAGATTTATACCGGATTGCTCTTGGTACAATTCCCCAAATGCTTAAATCATTTAACCATTCTTCTGTTCTGTTTATAGTACGTTTTAACTGTGGAAAGAACTTTGCATCTAATCCTAATGATGCATAAAGGCGATTATCTACATCAAACTCGTGTATAATAATTTTCATAAAAACTCCATAAAACAAAACAGGCAAAGGACCAACCCTTCACCTGTTTTTTCTTTGTTCCCATTAGGGAACAAAGTGGCATAGCCTAGCTATTCTTTAGATTCTTCAATAGCTTTTTCAATAATAGCTTTAATGATGTCTATCACTTCTGATTCAGCTTTTCGTTTGGCTTATTTTAAGTTTTTAACTTCAGTACCAATGTCTGTTAGGAATTTTTCTGATAGTTCAGATAATTCTTGATATGTACCGAATCTAGTGTAATTTCCACTATACATACCATTCCACATTGATACCATCCAGCGTAACAAATGTTTTGAAGCTCCATGTAGGATTCCTAATGCAATCCGGTATTCATCAACAGTATATTGTTCAGGTAACACTGTTTGGATATACTCAGGCAATGCTTCACGTAATTCACGCATAAGGTCATCTAATGATAACAATGTTGTTACTTGGATTAATGGTGATGCAAAGTATGGTGGAACATCATCTAACAATGTTAGAGTTTTTTCTGCTACTTGAATTTCTGCATCAGTATACCATTCACAGAATTTTACAGAACCAATATCAGTACTATCAGTTTTTTGGATTAATTTACCAAAAAGTGTGAGTTGTACTGGTGTTTCTTCAGCAGTAGGAAGTACTTGTTTAGCAAAGTTTTCAATGTTGATATCAGTCATTTGTTCCATGAGATGAATACCTGATTTAAGCTTTTCTTGTTTAGCAAGTGAGCCAAAGTAATGAGCAATATCTAATGCTGCAAGGCATATAATATCACGTACTGCTTGGAAGTTACCTTCATTAATAGCTTGTTTAACTTCATCATTCTTATCAAACATAATTTGATAGAATTTAGAAACTTCTTTTTGTTCTGGTTCAGCAGATGACAAAAAGTCTAATTCTGCTTTTTCAGAAAATGTAAGGTCTTGTTTAGATTTTAATTGCTCTAAACGTGCAATTTGTTCTTGTGTAAGAATCATGATTAATTTCCTATTAATAGTTAATTGATGCTATTTCTAGCGGTTATCTTCTTCTACTAGGGAATAATGAGTTAATCCTAATAGCTTCAGAATTTCTTCTAGTGCAATGTGTTTATCTGCACTTGCACCTACATAAGGAGTTCCATCAATAGAGTATGCATGAACCTTTTTATGTACGTTTTCTTCTACCTTTACTAAGGTAATGCCTAAGTATCTGACCGTTGGAACAGGTCTTTTATAATCGAATACCATAATGAGTCCTTTAAAAAAAAGCGTCCCTAATGGGACGCTGTGTTTAGTATTCTAGATATTCTGACACTTCTGATGCATGTGTCAAACTGCCGGTATTATAGTGGACAAAATTTCCACTTTCTATATTGAAATATAGATTAGCTTTTACTGTACCATCATCTAAGATGATTGCACATCTAGCACCATCTTCTGGTAAGTTAGAAGTGCTACCTGAGCTTAAATAATAGTGCCAATCTAATGGGTTAAAGTCTGCAAACATATTTACCTCGCTTAACAAATACCATATTCACTTTCACGAATGAGTTTTGCAACTTTGTTTCGTTGAGATTGTGGAATATGTAGTTGATGATTATTAGGAACAAGTTGTTCTGTAATGAATTCTAATACTGTAGATTGGCATAAATCTGCTAAAAGTTCTTTATACCAATAACGAGTATAGTTACAGTAGTTTGCTTTTGTATAAAAGCAGTCATGTACTGTTACAAGTTCAAAACAGCCTTGTGCATAAAGTTTATGAAGAACTTCGGATAGTTTATTACGGTGTTTTTGAGAGAGTTTAAGTAACATACTAATATCTTTAATTTCGTCTGCAATACGAATAGTAAAGAATCCAGTAGTTTCATAATAATAGAGTAAATCACCAAATACACCTAATTTATCCATTTCTTCTACTGAAATAGCGTCTTTTGCTTCTTCATCCATTTGGTCAGTAATAGTATTTAATAAATATAATAAATACTCAAAATGACCTTTATCAAAGTTAGCTCTACGCTGCATTTCTCTACAAATCATGCCATCGAGGGCGTGAGTCGCGTTCCTTTGTGTTTAGCTAATATCGTTACTATTAGCCCTTCTTTCTCTTTCTAATCTTATTAAGCGTAGAATAGATGAAAGAAGCACTATATTTCTATAGTGAGCAGACTATATCTTCATCTCTATTTAGAGAGTAGGGCGTTTTCAATCCACTTGGATTGTATGAACTTCATCAACTGGTCTAGTTGGTATGTTCTAGTCGTTGAACCTTCAAAGAACTCCCGTTCTAAGCTTGGCTGCTGATTACCATATACTTTCGTACTTAGGCTTTCCAGCAATTAACCCTATTTTATTCATATATCACTATATGAAGTGCCTAACGTTTAAGCACAGTTACTCACAGAGTGTTTTGATGTACCTTCTTCTTTAACTTTAAATTCAATATCATGCCCATCAATTTGAGCTAGATATGTATTTTGAACTAAGTTTGGAAGTACTACATCAAATGCATCTGGAAGACTAAAAGTATGTCTTGTAACTTCTGGATTCCATGAATCACACCATAAATTTCTTAATGAAAACGCACCTGTACAAATATTTTTATTTGCTTGATAGAAACATTGTAATTCTTCATCAGTATGCCCAAAGTAATCTTTTGGTCTTTTATTTGAACCATAATACATTGGCATAATAGAGTCTTTACAGTTGTCTCTAGTCTTATTGTTTGGTTTACCATATAAACGTTTAAATTCTTCATATACAAGTGTATATGCATCATTTCGTTTATTACCGATTAATCCTGTAGAAGTTAATCCGGATTTACATGCAGTAAGTGCAGATAAAATTTGAATACCTGAGCAGCATGCATCAAGTCCTACTTTATAACCTGAAGGAATACCATTTAAAGTATCTCTATACGCTTGTAATCCACCAAATACTAATGCAGGTGCTTCGTCTGATTCATTAGCAATAGCTAACAATTCTTCATTTGAAGAGTCTTTATTAACTCTTGGTTCAATAGTTGAATTAAACCATTCGATACGCTCTTCAAATTGCTTTTTATCTAAACCAAAGTTATTGGCTACATCTATTTTAAGATAGTCAATGCCTGAATAAGCTTTCATATAATTTCCTTGTGTTGTTGAAAGGTTGAAAGTAGCCAGACTTTGCTGGCTTAGAAGAAGTTGATTTCGTCTGTAATAAGTTCTTTGTTATAGAACTCTATACAAGCTTTTTGATAGCTGTTCCCTTGGCTATTAACCCAGTAGCCAATAGCGTAAATACGACCACGTTTATCATATTTATGCGTATGCCAGAATTTGTTTCCTTGGTTCACTAGCATTGCAATAAATTTGATAGATAAACGTTCAAACTTTTCAAAAGATTCCAATTTTACTTTGTATTCTTCTGTTAGTTTGTTTGTCTCTTCATCAAATAAATCTCCCCAACAGTTTCTGATATTGCGTACAACATCAGTATTAATTGTTAATGGGATTTGGTTATATCTATCAAGTATATCTGTAGATAAATTACCTAGATGATGGTTATTGTTCAGAATAAGGCTATCTGAACCAATAGTAAGATAACCACTGCCACGATTGTTACCTTTATAGTTTACCTTTAAAGGTTCTACAATCATTGGCGGTAAAGATTTTAATTCTTCAATTTTTGAAGCAGTTTCTGGATTAATAATATAATTTCTCCAAATCTTTTGATTACCTTTTATTGGTTCTAAGTCTATATAATCTCTTTCACAAAGTTCTATTAGAACTTCTGAAATAATTTGTTTAGACTCACTGATATTGCCCTTTTCCACTAACATTTCGATAATAGTATCAAAATATACGTGTTCACGTTCTGCAACAATACCCATAACATCTAATTTGATATTGAGATGTTCTTCATCCGGTTTGAATAAATCTTGAAATTCTTCACGAAGTATTTGACGGATTTGTCGTTTATTGTATGTATTTTCCCACATACGTTGGGTTTCTATTTTATCTCCAAAATCTTTATGGAAATGTGGAATAGAGTTTATATGACCTAAGTCAAACATATTTATACCTCGACTAGAGTTGATTCAATAAATATTTCTTTTCCTGCTTTTTCAAAGCGGTCTAATTGTCTTGCATTATCTTTTTCATCACCAATATACAAAACAACATCAAAGCTTTTTATATCAATGAATAAAGCATTTTGGATAACTTCTACATCAATGTCATTATCTTCACCAAGTTCTGTTACGATTGGTTCTAAAGGATAATTTCCTTGTACTAATAAAGAAGTTATTCCATCAAGATTTAAATCATTGATAATGTCTTTTAATGCATTAAACAATACTTCGTTTGATGTTAATCCTCCAATAATTAGAATACGAGGATGTTTTGTATAGTCTGTATGAAAAGTATTTTTTAGACTTTCTACAGTAGTTTTTACTGTTTCTAGTCCACAATTTGCTCCACTAAGGATTCCGTTTACTACTTCTACTGAAGTATCTAATGTTGTTTTTGCTAATTGAAGTGTTTTCATGTCTATCTCCATTTATTTAAAAAGGGGATTTTCATCCCCTATAGTTTATTAACCTAATAAAGCTGCTAACTGGTCATCAGTTGGTAAACTGTTTTCAGAGATTTCAGCTTTAGGACCTGCTTTAGATAATTCAAATGTAATACGTGGTAATACTTTTGTACCAGTTTCATTTACATTTAAAGATGTACCGTCTTTCATTGAATCGAATACTTGGTTCAATTCTGCAATTACTGCATTTCGAATGAGCTGTTGTTTAGCCCATTCGGAGTCAGTATTGATATTCTTAGATTGAGTCATGAATCTATCTAAGCTTACTACAATACTGTTATCAGTAGATAAGCGTACAAATGTACCATCTGCTAATGTAACACCTAAATTCAAATAGAATTTGTTAGTTTCTTTTTCAGTTGTAGCAGCAGTTTGAGTTTCTGGTTTACGATAAGCCATATTAATTTCCTTTTGTTAAGTTGTTGATAAGTAATGAAGCATATTGCCTCAACATAACCATCCCAAACACTAGAGAATGGGATAGATATGGAATAAAGTCTGTCTATATGGAATAAAATAAAAAAGGGAATAAATCCCTTTTTATTATTGGTTCAATAAATCACTGTAATCATACTTACAGCCGTAAACCTCATACGAACTATCTGTACCGTCACATTGTTGTGCGATACCTAGTTCGTAATCAATAGCGTAATTAATACGCTTAACCATATCAGCTTTTGCTGATGCGGTAATTGCGAGCATAATTGCTACTATAGAGATAGCAATTGTATGCCCTAAGCCCAGTTTATTTACTAATTTATTCATATTTACTCCATATCATCTAATACATCGTAGATATCAAAATCATAATCATATGGATATTCCATAATTTCCTCCGAACGGATGTTTATTGTTAATAAAAATAGTTTAATGAAAGGCACTTATATTTGGACAGAACGAACGTTCTATATGCGTATAAGATAGGAAGGTACGCAGGTATGAAGTGCCTTTGGTTAAACCCAACACAACCACACCAAAAACTATATAAATACACCACGTTCAGCTAGTTTCTTCTTCATAGCTTTTAACGTGCTTATACTGTATTTATTGTATGGTGATAGATTAGTACCAAATATACTATTATAGGTACTAATTAGCTTATAATTGTCCATGTTAAGTCCTTATAAAGATATTATATCTGTATATAAATATCTTCCAGTTAGCGTATTAATGTTCAATAAATAAAAAGGGGACAAAAGTCCCCTTAATGTTATAGACCCAATAAAGTGTCCAATTCAGTTGCTGAAGGTAATGTTCCTTCAGATTGAGCTTTACCACGTTTACGTAGTGAGAAGCCTAATAATGGAAGCAATTTGCTCAATGTTGGATGCTCCATTAATTGAGCGAAACTTACTACTTCACCTTCATCCATTTGCTCTGTAATGCTATTTAAAGCATTGATGAATGAGTTACGAATTAACTGAGCTTTACCCCAGTCACTGTCAGTTGTATTGACAGTTTTGGTTTCGCCTAGATATTTATCAAGAGAGATTGTTAAGTGATTACCACTGTTTAACGGAACAGACATTCCGTTAGGTAAGTTGAACTCTAAGTTCAAATAGAAGTCATTCACTTCTTTTTCAGTTGCTACAGTTTCTTGTTGTACAGATGGTTTACGATATGCCATTTTGAATACCTCATTTGTTTGTTGAAAGTTATAGTAAACACCATTGTTTACCAACATAACCATACCAATACGATAGTACCCACTTAGATAGAGCTAAATAGACATACGATTTCAAAGCCCCACTTATAACATACTGATTTTATTCTAAAAAATAAGACATTTGACTTTTGTTATTTTTTATGCTACTTTTGCAAGTGCAATTTGCATTGCTTGAAAGCTTGCTTTCATCATGCAAATAAACACCGCAAAAGTGCAATATAAATCCTACCTATTTTATTCTTCTTTTATCTTTTCTAATGCATTGATAGCCTATAAGGTGATGATATTATTTATTTATATGCATACGATATTCATCTGTTATTCATTATTACTGCATAATTATGCATATTTTATTCACATAAGAGTTATTTATTTATACTAAAACAGTATGTATATACAGTATGTGTATACAGTATGTACTTGTGTATACTAGTGTTTATTTTGTGTAATAAAAAATAAAAAAGGGGATTTCTCCCCTTTATTTTATTTGAAGCAATTCTCTACGTCAGAGATTACTTTATTAATCTCTTCTTCTGAAAGAATACTTTTATCAAAGATTTTCTTAGTGCTTTCACGTGATGCTAGTAGCTCTTGTTTTAAGTCTTCTTTGAAAGACTCTAAACGGATTGCTCGTGCTTTCTCACGAGTATTCATTTGGAACTGTAGTTCTTTTGATGCTAGAACAGCAGTATTACCGAATAGGTCGATAACAGATGATACACCGTTAGTAGTACTGGTTAACATAGATTTGATAGACATAATGTAATCTCCATAGTAAGTAATATAAACTGAGCAGGATTGCTCAACATAACTAAACCAATACGATATAAAATAACCTAGATAATGGAATACTATGCATGGTGTAAGAATTCAAATAGGGGGGGGGGATACTACACAAGAGGGAATCTGTGTGTATAAGGTGTTCTAAATCTACTTCTATATTTTAAAAATTTGGCTAATCCTAAAAAAAAATAAAATTGAACCATATCTATTTCTTGTTTTCTTTGGTTCAATTTAGTATAGTGTAAGAGTCTTCTCTCGAAGATAATCATGTCAAGTTTCTTAATTTAATTTCCTTAGTATACCCCCTCTCCGTATTGGAAGAGGGGTTTTTTATATACTTGGAGATTAGGGACAAGAAAGAACAAAAGACTATGGAGATTTTTTCTTTTCTTTCCGTCCCCATTAGGGGACGAGTATATTGGTATAAAGTCGGTATAGAGTTGGTATAGGTTGTATTTCTGTTGGAGTTATATTATGCTCTGGATTCATAATATTGATATAAGGGGTTAATATGGCTAAATTTAATTTTAAAAGACAAGATGTATCTCTTGTAGATAAAGAACAACAAAAGGCTGATAGAGCATTAGCTAGAGGGGACTTTCCTAAAGAAGTAGATGTAGACTTTGATAAGAAAGTAAGTTTAGCTATATTGGATGAACCAGAACCAGAGTTATTATCTGTAGAAGGATTACAGAAGATTTATCCTAGAAAGGTGAATAGAGAGACTCTGGAAGAATGTGTGAAGATGATGAATGAGTCTATTGTAGGTATGGACTCTGTGATGAGGGAACATTATAGGGATAATCTAGTAGGGGTTATTGATGTTATTAAGGAAGGGGAACGGATTAAGTTTGCTGATTATGTGAAAGCTGTGAAGTTCTGTTCTTATAAGATGGCAGGGTATACTGATACTAGAGCGTATAGTTTGACCTTTCCTGAGCGTATAGAAAGGATGGCTAGAGAAGGGATTTCTAATGCTAACTTGTATGTATATGCAAATAGTTATGCGAAGAATAAAGTTGTAGTAGAGATTATGGCTAAGTTAATGGTCCCTACTCATATTATGTATCAAGACTATTTTCATATGGCTGTAAAAACACAAGTAGAGATTATGACGGATGATAAAGTAAGTCCTAAAGTAAGAAGTGATGCAGCAAATAGTTTGATGACGCATTTGAAACAACCTGAGATTAAACAAGCAGAATTGAAAATTTCTACAGAAGATAATGGTGCTATTGGTCATCTTGCTGATGCATTAGCGAGCCTATCTGGGAAGCAGCGTGAGCTGCTGAGCAGTGGGGCGATGCGTTTAAAAGATGTAAGTGAAGCAGTGATTATTGAGGCGGATAACAATGGATAAGACTGTTGCTGCAAAGACAGTAGAAGAATACTTACGAGAAGTAGACTACGAAGAATGGGAAAAGAGTTATGTCCCTTCTGAGTTTGCTTTAAAGTATATGAACTTCGTAAAGATGGTGAATGCCGGTAAAGAAGATATTCAGACTTCACCTTTGTTCCACTACCGTATGGTTGAATCTCTTGGTTCAAGTAATATGAGAATTGCTAATCTCTGCTTACGGGGTGCTGGTAAGACAGTAGTGATGGGAGAGATGCTTGTATTGTACTTGGCTCTGTTTAATGAATTACCTTATCTTGGTAAGTGTAACGTAATTATTTATGTAGCAGATAGTATGGAGAATGGTGCTAAATCTCTTCGTACTAACGTAGAAGCACGTTATAACCACTCAGAATTTTTACAACAATATATTCCTGAAGCTAAGTTTACAGATAGTGAGTTAGTGTTTAAGAACATTGAAGGTAAAGAGACTTATGTGAAGTTGTTTGGTGCAAGTTCTGGTGTGCGTGGTTTTAAACGTAATGGTGACCGTCCTGTATTAGCAATACTTGATGACTTGATTTCGGATGAGATGGCTAACTCTAAAATACAGTTAGAGAAAGTATATGACTTGATATACAAAGCTGTCGATAATGCGATGAACCCGAAAAGAAATAAGATTATTTTCTCTGGTACTCCGTTTAACAAAGCTGACCCATTGTACCAAGCGATTGAATCCGGTGCATGGGAAGCAAACGTATATCCGATGTGTACAAAGTTTCCTTGTGCTAGAAATGAGTTTAATGGAGCTTGGAAAGAACGTTTCTCTTATGATGAGATGATGGATAAGTTCCAGAAAGCAGTAAAACTCGGAAGAGTAAAAGCATTTAACCAAGAGTTGATGCTGCGTATTGCGAGTGATGAAGATAGAGTTATTCTTGATGAAGATATTTCTTGGTTCAAGAGAAAAGAGATTCTAGAGAATAAACGAAGATATAACTGGTATATCACTACCGACTTTGCTACTTCTACCCATAGAAAAGCTGACTATACTGTAATAGGTGTATGGGCTGTAGATAATAAACAGAATAGGTATCTTGTAGATGGTGCATTAGGAAGATTTCTAATGAATGATACATTTAATAAGATATTCGATTTTGTTTCTAAATATAATCCTATGTCAGTAGGGATAGAAGTAACAGGACAACAAGGTGGCTTTGTTCCGTTGATTAAAGACGAAATGCTTAGACGTAATATTTGGTTTACGATTGCAAAAGGAAGAGAGAGTACGAAAGAAGGTATTGCTGTTCGTACAAATAAAATGGATAGATTTCGCTTGACAGAACCAGTATTTAAGCAAAAGAAATTCTTCTTGCCAGAAGAAATGAAAGATAGTATCTTAATACAAGAACTGCTCGAAGAATTGTCTACTGTAACTATTGATGGTATTAAATCTGTACATGATGATGCTATTGATATGGTATCACAGTTAGACCAGATGGTTATTGTATATCCATCAGAGCAACAAGCTAATCTTGGTAAAGGAACTTCACAAGAAATGGACGATATCGACCCATTCTTCAATGAAACCAATACAGGTAGTGATTTAAGAATAAATGATTATTTGGTATAAGTTTTATGGTGAAGTTAAAAGATTTCTTACAATCTATTGCATTAGGTGAATTACAAAGTTCACCTCTTGTTCCAATCGGTGCTTGGGAATTAAATCCTGATAGAGTGCCGCAAGTTATTCAAGCTTTAAATCAAGGGCTTGAATACTTCTATTCAAATTTTCCTCTAAAGCAAAATGAAGTGATAATTCAGTTAAGGGATGGTACTACTCGGTATTACCTTGATGACTACTATTCGATTAGAAATGGTGGTTACATTATGGATACTGTAGAGAAACCTTTCCAGAATGATGTCCTTCATATTTTGTCGGTACACTCTACACAAGGTAGAGAATACGCTATCAATGATGACTATGGTTCGTTCAGTATCCACACTCCAGAATACAACTGTGTTCAAGTCAATGGCAGAACTCCAGAAAATTACTTAGTGATTAAGTATCAGGCAAAACATCCAGAAATTCCACTAACAGAACCAATGAGTAGTGAGTATCCTATATCCATTCCATCTTCATACAGGACAGCTCTACAAACTTATGTTGCTTGCTTGGTGTTGCAGAATATGGGTGGTGAGCATTTACAGGAAAGCAATGCTCTGTTTGCTAAGTTTAAAACACTTACAGAAGAGCTTAAATTACAAGGTATTGGTACAGTAACAACAGTAGGTACTAATATCAGACCAATGTTAAGAGGGTGGTTATAATGTTTCATAGACATCCGCCTATGCACAATCTTAACGAACCAAATCAATTAGTATCACATCAATTTACGCCTGATGCTTTTTCTACGGTTCAGCAAGTGTATTTCCATTTAGGAACTTTAAAGTTTATCGCAGAGAATCTCCGTACTGTTGATACAGTGGGCAGAGAGATGTACAAGTTAGAAGGTCTCAGCAAATATCTTGGTGATATTGTGAGAGTATCTGAAGCGTTGAACTCTATTGTTTCTATTCAAAATAACTTGCCGGTAATCTCTGAATTAGCACCACGTATTGAAGATTTTGTGTGTCAATTAGACGACATTGAAGAAAAGATTCGTCATCATGAAGTATCTTTTAAAGATGCAATGGCGATGATTAACTGCAATGTTAAACAACTAGAAGATATGTATATTCAATATGAATGTGGTTTAACCCGTTTGATTGAAGAATACAAAGCTAGTTTGTGTGAAGATTACACAAAATACAAAAATGATATTGTTGAATATAGTGAGTCAATGCAAAAACAACATGCAGAATTTGAACATGGTATGCGTGTGTTAAGAGATGCTGTCAAAGTACAAGATGAAAATAAACTCTTGTTAGAACATCTTAAAGCAAGTGATGCAGTGACTAATGCTTTATTCCTTGGTTCAGAAGAAGCCAGTGCTAAGGCACTAAAACAGATTAAAGAATCTGAAAAATGGGGAAATAACGAAGACGTTAATAGACAACGTTTGAATTATAAACTTCCTGCAAATAATGTTCTTAACGTGATGAAGTCTAATCAAGAACGTTTGCTTAAAGAAGGAGCTGCCTAATGTTAAATCGTATTTTAGGTGAATTCCCTATCTTTGCTAAATTAGCAAAATTAGGTAAAAGAACCAACGTAAAAGGTGAGTATCTTCCTTCTGAATCTCAGCAAGCATTTGCTTTGTCAGATAAAGTTGCGTATGAAACAGGTGCAGAAAAAGTTACCCCTGAATTATTTAACGGTGCATTAAACTTTGTAACAAGTAACATGAGTTATTTGTTCCACAGAGGTGTACCAGAATTTTCATTGAATGTTGCTTATTCAAAAGGTTCTATTGTGACGTATGAAGGTGCATTGTATGTATCCCTTACTGACAATAATGTGAAACATATTTCACAAACTTCTCATTGGGGAAGATTTGTAATTGAACCAAATGCATCACACCACAATGATTATCCTAATGGTAAACCTAAAGATACTAATCCTGTAGGTACAATTCTTACTGTTCCAGTAACTACTAAATTAGATGGTTATATGGACTTTGTAGAAGGTGCTGAATTCAGTCCTGTTATTTATCCAGAGTTATATAAAGTTCTTGGTTCAAATAGATTTGGTACTGGTTCAAACACTAATAAAGAATTACCTATTGGTTCATTGGTTCATATTCTTTCAACCGAATCTATTCCAGATGGTTGGGTAGAATGGAGCATGTATAGTTCTTTAGCCGGTTATCCAGAATTACATCAAGCTCTACTAAGAATGGTAGAACGCTTACCGATTGGTCCTGTTAAACAGGCATGGGTAGAAGCGTTAAAACAATACCGTTTCCCTGAGTTTAGTGTAAGTGGTTTCCATCTAGGTATGAAAGGAACTGTAGGTGATTTTATTCATGATGCAGCTTCTGCTGCTAACTTATTAAGTTATCCAGTAGTTGTAGATAATAGCAACACACTAAATCCTCTTGGAGTTTCAAGATGTGCTGTAGACCAACACAAAGAAGTTGTGGGTGCAACCGTATCAGAAAAGTCGTATACGTCCTCAGTTGTCAGCCCACTCGTAGTTGTTGCACACCGTGCAGAACAACACAAAGATGTGGATGCGAAGATGGTTGTAGTATCAGAACCTGTAGCAGAGACTGTTCCGAGAACGCTTTCTACTCGTTTAATCGTAAAAGCTACAAACCAACGTCCATCAAATATTTCAAGTACTCATAAACAGGTAATTAAATATGCAAATTAAACGTCCTGATGTCATCAAAGTATTTGGTAAAAATGCAATGCAAGGTGACTACTTACCAGTTAAATTTGGTACTAATGTAGTAGTTCCTAAAGAATCTTTTGAAGATATTGCAAACAAAAACTTTGAATATGGTTTGGAATCACTTGAAGGTGATTTACAACTTAAAGACTTGAATACTGTATTCTTCTATCAAGGTGCTTTATTAAAATACCTATTCCAAAAAGGTATTCCAGAGTTCAGTGCTTATGAGAACTATGAAGCTGGTGCAGTAGTTCAAAAAGATGGTGTAGTATGGGTAGCAACAAAAGCTATCGAAGCATCTCTTCACAAAAAAGAAACTAACCCATGTGACCCATGTGGTTGTAAAGTAGAATGTGAAAATCCGGTATATCCTTCAAAAGAAGCTGGCTGGTGTAAGTTTATTACTTCATGCGAATACGATTTAAAAATCGCTGAACTTGAAGCAAAAGACAAAGCATTACAAAAAGCGATTGATGACCTTAAAGGTGTTGAAGGTTTTACTGTATTACCAAATGCAGAAACTGGTGCATTAGAACTTCGTTTAGATTTATCTGATGGTTCTAAAGTTACTATCCCTATGACTAAGTTCGGTCATATCAAACAAAACGATGATGGTTCATTATCTATTACTAATGCTGATGGTTCTAAAATTGCATTACCTAAATTTGTTGCAGAAAAAGATTTAAACCAACAAAAAGGTTTTATCTTTAATACTGCTTCAGGTAAATGGGAAGTAGACCTTGCTGACTTAGTAAAAGATGGTTCTGGTTTACAAGTAGACCGTAATGGAAATATTTCTGTTAAACCAGCAGATTTTGTAGATGGTGAAACTCTTCGAGTAAATCCTACTTCAGGTAAAGTAGAAATTGACCCACGCTATACCCGTGACCAACTCGCTGCAGCAAATGGTTATACCGACTCTAAACTTAGTGAGTTAGAAGCTAATGGTGCACGTGTACATGTTAAAGGTCCTATTAATGGTAATGGTAAGAAAGATTCCCCATTAGGTTTAAATTTAACAGAAGATTTTGTAGTAGATGCTAATGGCAAACTTGCATTAAATGCAGTAGCTCCACAAAACTTAGGTAATACTTCCATTAGTGATGTTAAGTATAGACTCGGATTCCATACTTTTACCGGTATTGTAAATACTGATTCTCATGTAGGTTCATTAGGTTTACCGACAAACTTTGAAGGTACTGAGCATGAATTACCAATGGCAAATTCATGGGAAAGCTATTCAGCCCCTCAAAATTATGACTTTAACGGTTATTACATTGCTTCTGGTTATGAGCTTAATATTTGGGTAGCTAATGGTAACTCAATGTGGTCTATTTCCAATGACTACGGTATTAACCCAGAGGGTACATTGAAAAACCCAACTGCATGGAACAAATGGCAAAAAATTGATAATGCCGGTGCTGTTACTAACGAAATGATTAAGAAAATGCAAGAGCAAATTAATGCATTAGGTGCATCAAATACTGCTCAAGATTCTAAAATCAATGAGTTAAAAGCTAAAGTACAAGCTTTAGAAGCCAAGAATAATGAAACTTGTAAAATCCCATGTAAAAATGTGTATACAAACTATACCGTTGTAGATACTGATAACACTATCATTACTACAAATACTTCGCGTATTACGATTACATTCCCTAACAACATTCCTGTAGGTAGAATGTTCACCATTATTCAAGCAGGTACTGGTTCAGTTACTCTTGCTAATGGCGGTAATAGAGCATTTATTAAACCTCGTAATGGTAGTTTGGTTCTTGGCGGTCAAGATGCTGCAGTTACAGTGTTATACGAAATTGGCGATGTAGTACGTATCTTTGGTGATACTGTTCCTGCATAGGGGGATATATGCAATGCAATGTAAATTGTGGATGTAGTTACTTAGTGGGAGTGTTTAAAGGTACTAAGAAAAAAGTAGTACCACCTCCATCTCCACCACCTGCTCCAGTACCACCAACACCTGCACGTGAACCAGATAGAATTGAATGGGTTACTAAACGCTATGATATTCCATGTGCAGAAGTAACTTATGAAGTTAAAAAGGTTAATGGTATTGAAACTGGTGAAATGCGAAACACTAAAAACATTACTTCAGATACATATGAAGCAGTGAAAACATATAACTGGTCTCACGGTACTACACGTAAAATTACTACTTTTAAACGATGGTATGTAAATGGTGCTCAAGTATGTGTAGAAAATTTAGGACAACGTACTGAGCATGAACTTAATAATTCAGACTCTAGGGACCATACTTCAAATGACCCAAATAAATCTAACAATTCTTAATGAATTAAAAGACTATTTAAAGTCATATAATGTAGTGTATGTAGGACTTGTTGGTTCTAGGTATTGGAATACTGAGACAGAAAACTCAGATTGGGATTTTGTAGCGATAGTTCATAGTGATGCTGACTTATTTGAAAGTATCAAAGAAGGTAAGCTTAATATACATTTTTGGGGTTATAACAACGTAAGAAATGCTCTTACAGTAAGTAATCCTTTAGCATGGGAATGGACCAATTATTCATTCCCTGTGTATGGTGAAAAACCTGATATGAACTTCTTAGTAGATAAGGATAGACTGGTTCAAAGAATTAAAGAGAATACCTCTAAAGAATTTGATGGACAGCAACTATCTTATAAACAATCTAACTGGAAGAAACGCTACGAGTATTTTGTAAAATTATTAGAAGGTAATTATGCAATTTTTTAAATTTAAAGATGCAATTCGTTCTTGGTCTAACTGGGTATTAGCAGGTGTTGTTGTTACCCCTATCCTTGATGCGAATGTGCAAGCGGTAGCTGATTTACTACCTGAACAGTGGAAACATTGGTTTATTACTGGTTTAGGTTTAGTTGGATTAGTTGTACGTCAAATTAAACAAAAGTAAGGAGAACCTATGTCTTGTTGTGTTCCTTGCAAAACTGAAACTGTTTATGAAAATCGTAAGCAGGAAAAGAAAGAAGTGGAAGAATGTAAAAAACGTTTGGAAGCTACTGAAGAAGAACTTAAAAAAGCTCAGGCTGAGGCTCAAGCAGCAAAAGATAAGTTAGAAGAACTTAATTCTAAATCTCATTGTTGCCCTACTGTAGATATTGAATCTATCAGTAAAGTAGGTAATGAAGCTTTAGTAACATTCAGTGATGGTACTTATATGACAGTACCACTTGAATTTACTCATGGTTTGGATGCAGAAAAACCTCTTAGCATTATGGCTAAATTATCTAAGCGTATTGACGATTTAGACGATGCAGTTAAAGGTTTATCAGATAAACTAGATGCTCAATCAAAATTGTTTGTTAAACTAACTGATTTAGTTAAAATTAACAGTTGTGGTGAAGAAGCTCCATTCTTAGGTGTAGATGTTAAAGTTGCAAAAGAGGTAGCTGATGAAAACAGTTAATCTAAATATTAATGGTTGTTTACCTCAAGTACATGATGGTCGTGATAGTGTAGATGGTAAATCTGCTTATCAACAATGGTTAGACTTAGGTAACAAAGGTACAGAAGCTGATTTCATTGAATCTCTTAAAGGTGCTGACGGTATTATTGGTAAAGATGGTGCTGAAGGTCCTAAAGGT
>ERZ1674082.10-NODE-10-length-92307-cov-90.135628_pt1 | contig 92307 bp, 60 predicted proteins | sample MGYA00581118_ERZ1674082 | MGnify/ENA primary metagenome ERZ1674082 (study PRJEB41354, sample SAMEA4873329) | human saliva metagenome | biome: human-associated habitat [ENVO:00009003]; feature: mouth environment [ENVO:08000002]; material: saliva material... | reverse complement strand
CCCGCCGCCAAACGGCGCGTGGGCAAGGTGGCGATAAAAGCCTTCAGCTCTTCATCGCTCAGATAGGAATCCTTCATGGCTTCTTTCCTTTAGCAGTCGGTTTTCTTCGCAGCGCGCTGCCTGATGCTACGCACTATACCCAGGGCACGCTCACGCAGTCCAGAGGGTACCTGCCCCGTGGACGGGGCGGCATCCTCCACCGTGCGGTAGTGGCCCTCACGCAAATCATCAATCAGAGTGCGCTTCTTGGTCGAGGGCTGCTCCCCTGCGGTGTCTCCCGGATGCACCAGCTCAGCATCCGCCACCGGGCGGGCATGCTTCTTCATCTGGGTGCGTTCAAAAGAACGCAGAACCGTCGGAATCAGAGCCGACTCAACCGTGGCGTTCAGGGCAAAGAGCGCCGCAGCCACCGAGAACTTACGGCTCGCCTTACCCTGAGCACGGCGGCGGCGCGCCACATTCACCAGGGTCAGGGCGATAGCGCTCTGGGCCGTCACATCCGCACCCAGGACAAGACCCACACGGCGGGTCTTCGCACGAATCTGCTCCGGAGTCAGGCGCTTCTCCGAGGCAGAATTCTTTGAGGCAGGCCCTGCGGAGGGGGCAGCCTGCGTTACCTGCGACGGAGTATCTATAGCGGATACGTTCTCAGACTGTGCATCATCAGAGCGCGCGGCATCAGAAACCGCGGCATCGGATTGCGCGTCCTCAGCAGGGGTCGCCTCAGACTGCGATGCGGCAGACTGCTCTACCGCAGACTGGGCGGAGTGCGGTGCCAGGGCAGCCCGCAAATGCGCAAGAATGGCTTCTTCTTCCTCCGGGGTGAAATTCCTGCCTCCCGTAGGCTGGTTCGCGTCGTCCCTATCGAAATCGCGGTCCTGCTCGTAGGGACCCTCGAAGTCATCAAACGGCTCAGAGTCCAGGAAGTCTTCTTCCTCATCAAGAGCGTCTTCCGGGAAAGACATATGAGTGTACTCGAAGGGAATACGGCCCTGGCTAATGGCATCCATCCACTCGGCGAGGGTCACGCGGCGACCAGTCGCCACCAGGCGGTAGCTACGGTCCAGAGGCGAGGTGTAGCCGCCCGGGTAGGGTTCAATCTCCTCATCGTCAAAAGAAACATCCTCGGCGGGAGTACTCTCGGAGAAGGTAGCCTCAGCATCAATAGATTCGGTCGCACCGGCGGACTGCGCGAGCTCCTCATCCTCGTTGCCGAATACGCGAGCCGTGCTAATCGACGCCACATCAAAACCGGTGGTCGGCACCAGCGCCAGCTCGGTAGGAACGTCCAGTAGCTGCAGCACCGACTCCAGCGCCAGGGTATTGCTCGTATCGCGCAGGTACGCATTCAGGCGGCGACCGGCAATGGAGTCAGCCTCCACACCAAACATCGCCATGACATTAGCGATGCCCTGCTCGATTTCTTCCTCATCGGAACCAAAAATCTTCGAACCCGAAAGCTCCGGGGCGCTACCGGGAAGCTCCGACAGCAGATCCTCCAACACGCCGCCAAAACGTGCGACTTCCTCACGGCTGAGGGCACGGTTCAGGCGCTTAGGCACACGCTGCCAGGTGAACTCCTCCACGATGTTCTCGTAGGGTTCGCCGAACGCCTCCAGGTACCACTCCTCATCCGAGTAGGGGTCGCGGGCGGGCTCTTCATAGACCACCAGGTGCTGCTGGTTCGCGTTGCCCTCAGCAATCAGGGCGTTGCAGTTCAGCAGGCCCAGCAGTGCCATCAGATCCACCGGGTCGGCAGAAATGAGGGTCCACTCCCCCGCCGGTGCGGCAACAACCTGCCGAGTACCGGCAGGAAGGTACGCCAAAAGAAGCCCGGTAATCATGTCAATGGGCAGGTCAACGAGCATGGCGGTGTCGCCGTCCACCAGGAACTCCAGCTCACCCTGCCCACCGGGCAGCTCCTCCCACACGGTCGCCTCGCCCTCCAGGGCGGCACCGGTGACCGGCAGCTGATCCACCAGCTGCGCCACGTAATCCTCAACGGGGGTACCCACGTGCAGGTGGCCGTCAGCGACCTCCAGCACGTTCATGTAGCCCTCATCATCCACAGCGCACAGCACGTAGAGCTGTACCTGATGCTCACCCATCTCGTAAGCAATCAGCTCCGGGGAGGCGGCAGTCGCCTCAATGAGGGCGGCAATCAGCTCCTCATCGGTGGTGGAACGAGCCATGATGCGGCGGCGCTGAATCTTCTCCTCCAGCTCCATGGTCTGCTCGATGCGCTCATTGCGCTGCTTCTCGGCGGTGCGCTCCGCATCCTGAGCGCGCAGGTATTCGGGGCTATCCGATTCGCCGGTTCCGGCGGGCGCGGGGGCACCGTCCCACATGCCGGTGAGCTTATCGACGGTCCACTCTTCGCTCTCCAGGGCGGCGGCGAGGCGGTCAACCTTCGTGCGGTCGTTCCAGGCGCGCTGCTTATCGGGATCTTCCGCCTTCACCTCATCGTGCATGCTGCGGGCTTCACGAATCAGGTTCAGAATGGTTGCGGCAACGTCGTCGACCGCGGGGTCGTCGCTCTCGCTGGAGTAGACGAGGTCGCCCGCCAGTTCGGCGGAGTGCTCCCCGTACTCGAGGGCGATACGCGCCCAGACGGGGGTGTACCCGGGAAGGATGCTCGAATCATTGTCGAAGCCGTCCGCAAAGTCATGTGCGATGCCGTCTTCAAGATCGCCCGAAGGGTCGTCTTCAAGAACCTCTGCGGGAGCATCTGAGAAGCCCAGCGAACCCTCCTCAGCTACAGACTCAACTGCAGACTCGTCTGCAGGGTCCTCTACAGCATCATCGGCGAAGGCGCGCTGAGACCACGGCGTGACCTGCTCATTCAGCTGATCATCCGCGTTCTCTCGATCCCAATTCTGCTCGTTCTGAGCCATTGATACCTTCCCTTCACACCCATTCATGCACCCATACCGGTACGGGTGCGCCCCGTCACCACGTGCGCACCCGTACCACCCCTCACCGGGGCTCATATTTGCTCTTACTGCAGGAACTTCTCGAAGCCCTTCGGCAGGTTCATGCTGGACAGATCCATCTCCTGGTTCTGAGCCTGCTGACCGAATGCAGCACCGGCGCGAGCCTGCTGCGCCTTAGCTGCTGCCGCTTCCTGCGCCGCACGCTTCTGCGGGTTGCCGGAGCGAGCCTTCTTCTTCTTGTTGTTCTTCGCGTTCTTACGAGCGCCACCGGCCGCAGCCGCCATACCGGGCATCTGCATACCACCGGGCATGCCGGGCATCTTGCCCGAAGCGAGCTTCTTCATCATCTTCTGAGCCTGAGCGAAACGCTCCATCAGCTGGTTCACCTCAGACACGGTCACACCCGCACCCTTAGCGATACGGGCACGGCGAGAACCGTTAATGATGCGCGGAGCCACACGCTCATGCGGGGTCATGGAGCGAACAATCGCCTCCACGCGGTCAATCTCGCGCTCGTCAAAGGCCTCGAGCTGCTGACGCATCTGAGCCGCGCCGGGCATCATCATGAGTAGCTTCTTCATGGAGCCAAGCTTACGAATCTGCTGCATCTGAGCCAGGAAGTCCTCGAAGGTGAAGTCTTCCTGGTCGATGAACTTCTTCGCCATACGGTCGGCTTCGGCCTTATCCCACTGAGCCTCGGCCTGCTCGATCAGGGTCAGGATGTCACCCATATCCAGGATGCGGCTTGCCATACGGTCCGGGTGGAACTGCTCAAAGTCGGTCACGTTCTCACCGGTGGAGGCGAACATAATCGGCTTGCCGGTCACCGAAGCCACCGACAGGGCCGCACCACCACGGGCGTCGCCATCAAGCTTGGACAGGACCACACCGGTGAAGTCCACACCCTCGTTGAAGGCGTTAGCGGTGTTCACGGCGTCCTGACCAATCATCGCATCGATAACGAACAGAACTTCGTGCGGCTCAATAGCGTCACGAATGTTACGTGCCTGCTGCATGAGCTCAGCGTCAACACCCAGACGACCCGCGGTATCGACAATCACCACGTCGTGCAGCTTAGCGCGAGCCTCAGCCACACCGTCACGTGCCACCTGCACGGGATCGCCGGTGGGTACGTCAAACTCGCTGGTCACACCGGGGTGCGGCGCGTACACGGGCACGCCCGCGCGCTCGCCAACGACCTTCAGCTGGGTCACCGCGTTGGGGCGCTGCAGGTCGGACGCAATCAGCATCGGGGTGTGGCCCTGGCCCTTCAGCCAGTGAGCCAGCTTACCCGCCAGGGTGGTCTTACCGGCACCCTGCAGACCCGCCAGCATGATGATGGTCGGGCCGCTCTTCGCCATGTTGATGCGGCGGGTCGAACCGCCAAGGATGCTCACCAGCTCCTCGTTCACGATCTTCACGATCTGCTGGGAGGGGTTCAGCGCCTCGGAAACCTCCGCACCGAGAGCGCGTTCCTTCACGTGGGCGGTAAATTCGCGGACCACGGGGACGGCGACGTCAGCGTCGAGCAGGGCGCGGCGGATTTCGCGGACGGTTGCATCAATGTCTGCCTCGGAGAGGCGGCCCTTGCCGCGCAGGTTCTTAAAAGTTGCCGTCAAGCGGTCGGAGAGAGAATTGAACACGAGCCGTGATCACTTTCTTAACGTTGAGGTGGCCCCCAGCCGCGAAGGCGAACGGGGATGGTTAGTCAGTCTTTAAGGATACAGGATGCGCGCTTTCTCCCCCGCCTCCACCTGTGGATAAGTAGTGCCGGTTCACCCTGAGCTCAGGATTTACACTCAACGTCCCCTCCCGCACCCCTCAGCAAATGCGCGGCAGATGCCAGACTTACCCCCCTCATAGAGGCACAACTGAAACCCTCAGTAGATGTTCCGCACACCGCCTCAGCCTGCTCAACACGTCAGATAGATTAGATTTTCTAGACAGCCTGGGTTAGAATTCTAAAGGTGTTACGCACGAATGCGTGATACGCCCGAGTGGCGGAATTGGCAGACGCGCCTGACTCAAAATCAGGTTCTTCGGAGTGTGGGTTCGAGTCCCACCTCGGGCACCAATGCAAAAGCGGCGGGAAAGTTTGAAGCTTTCCCGCCGCTTTTTGCGTATCTACCCTACGTCCACCCGGCCCACCAGGCCCGCCCGCGCATCAGATGCGGCAACAATAAAGACACAATAAAGCTAAAGACGTAAGAAACCGCCACCCGGCCGTGAGAGTTCACGACCGGGCGGCGGTTCTATATACCGAGCGTGCAGGCTGAGAATTACCCTCAGCTACGCATCGAAAAAGATTGGTAAACGGCTTAGCGCTTGACCTCGTTCTCCTCGTAAGGACGCAGAGCCTCGCGCTCGCCCTCAGCACCGTAGACGCGGTGTACCTGAACCATGTTGGTGGTACCTGCGCGGCCTGCGGGAGCACCGGCAGCAACGACGACCAGGTCGCCAGCTTCTGCCAGACCGTTCTTCAGCAGGTACTCGTCCACGAAGTGGAACAGACCTTCCTGATCGGTAATCATCTCAACCTGCTCAGCCTCAACGCCCCACAGCATGGACAGGAAGGAGCGAACCTTCGAGCTGGTGGTGAACGCGACAATCGGGGTCTCGGGACGCAGACGTGCCAGACGACGTGCGGAGTCACCGGACTGGGTGAAAGTAACGATGAGCTTTGCATCCAGCTGGTCAGCAATGTTCACAGCTGCGCGGGTGATTGCGCCACCGCGGGTGCGGGGCTTGCGGTCCAGCTCGGGCACGCGGTACAGACCGCCCTTTTCGGTGTCCTTGACGATTGCAGCCATAGCCTGCAGGGTCAGGATCGGGTACTTACCGACCGAGGTCTCACCGGAGAGCATCACTGCGTCTGCGCCGTCGAGGATTGCGTTAGCGCAGTCAGAAACCTCTGCACGGGTGGGGACGGGGTTGTCGGTCATGGACTCGAGCACCTGGGTTGCCACGATAACGGGCTTTGCCCAGCGGCGTGCCATGTCGATTGCCTTCTTCTGGACGAGGGGAACCTCGGAGAAGGGCAGCTCAACACCGAGGTCACCACGAGCGACCATGATGCCGTCGAACTTGTCGATGATGTCCTGCAGGTTCTCAACTGCCTGGGGCTTCTCAATCTTGGCGATGACGGGTACGCGGATACCCTCTTCGTCCATGATCTTGTGGACGGGGTCAACGTCTGCGCCGGTACGGACGAAGGAGAGTGCAATGATGTCTGCACCCATCTTCAGTGCGAAGCGCAGGTCGTTTGCGTCCTTCTCGGTCAGTGCGGGCAGGGAGACCGCTGCGCCGGGCAGGTTGATGCCCTTGTTGTTGGAGATGGGACCACCGACGACCACGCGGGTGCGAACGCGGGTGGGAGTTACCTCGATAGCTTCGAGGCGAATCTTGCCATCGTCGAGTAGGAGCTTGTCGCCGAGCTTTACGTCGCCGGGCAGACCCTTGTAGGTGGTGCCACAGATTTCTGCGGTACCTTCAACGTCTTCGGAAGTGATGGTGAAGTCTGCGCCGGGCTCAAGGTATTCCTTGCCGTTTGCGAAACGCTCGAGGCGAATCTTGGGGCCCTGCAGGTCGGCGAGGATAGCAACGTCCTTACCGAGCTTTGCAGACTGTTCACGGATGGTGTCGTAGCGTGCCTGGTGCTCGGCGTGGTCACCGTGGCTCATGTTCAGACGGGCGACGTTCAGGCCAGCCTTGATTGCCTCGGAGATCTTCTCGGGGGATTCGATTGCCGGACCGATGGTTGCAACGATTTTTGCGCGCCTCATGTACCTAACCTTTGTGTGTTGTTTCATGCGGCCCCTGAGGGCTCACACTGATTTTCCGGGGAAGACTAATGTCAAATTCCCAATTATTCCCACGTGTTCTAACAGGTAACCACATGCCGGATGCGTGGGACTCTTTCTCAATTATAGGGGTTTTGTGCCCTCTTGGGTATGTTTCTCCCAACTCTTTCCACCGAAGAAATTGTGTTTCACGTCGCATTTTGAGCATCACCTATTCCCTATCGAGCACACCACAGAAAGCCGGTTTTCACTCCCACCACCCCCGCCTCGCCCGGAAAGTAAATTAGGGTACTTTTTACCCATATCTAGCCTTCACTGCACAATATTTAGTCGCATTCGAGAACATTCGAGCATATTTCAAAAACATAGAGACACTCAGAGTGGGCTATGAGAAGATAGATGGGGCATCCAAAAGCTGGGCGATTTCACATTTTCGCGCGCCTAGCCTATATTGGAACCCATAATTAGTATTTGAAATGCGAAATATATCTGGAAGGTTCACAGATGACTACTCGCGTGCTGATTATCTTCGGCTCCACCTACGGCTACACCGAACAGTACGCCACCTGGCTGGCAGAAGATCTGCGTGCACTCCCGCAGGCCCCCGAGGTTGAGACTGTCCCCGCCTCCAAGGTCACTCCCGAGCAGGCTGAGGCATTCGACGCTTTCGTCATTGCCGGCAGCGACTACGGTGGATTCCTCAACGGCGCACCGGCACTTCGCAAGAAGATCCTGCCGATCATTGCGCCCAAGAAGAACCGCACCGCATTCTTCACCGTCTCCTTCACCGGTGAATACTCCAAGAAGCTGCTGGACAAGGCTGTCGCCAAGAGCTACACCCCCGAACTGACCGAAGGTCGCCCCGTCTACCACCTGCGTGGCGGCATCGACTTCGACAAGATTTCGCTGGCTCACAAGACCGCCCTGAAGGGCCCGGTGCGCGCATGGCTCATGGCGAACCCGCACCCGAACGAAGGTATTCAGCAGATGCTCGAATGCTACAAGACCGGCAAGGCTGAGTACATCGATCGCGAGACCCTCAAGCCGCTGGTCGAGGACATCGCAAAGTTCCTCTAAGCCTTTCGGGAAACACAAGCTTTCGCCTCTTCCCACCCGTCTCTTTCAGCCGGACATCAAAACCTGAAAGAGCGGGCGGGAAGAGCCGAGAAAAACGTGCCAACAGGCACCACATACGTGGTCGATGACTCTTCATCTCTCCTGCATCGACCATGCAACTCCGGGTGCCGGTGCGAGGCCGCGCCAGATACAGTACCCGGAACATGAGGGGTGGGTCTTTGTGTGTGCGGCCCACCCCTTTCCTTATGCCCGCAAGCCAAAGCCCCTGCAGCGTCCCCTCCGACAGAGCAGTCCACAGAATGAAATTCGCAATGCCCCGGCGTGTCACCCACCTAAAATTTTTCGCAAAAAACTGAGCCCATAAATGCACCGACAAGCCGCAAAACTAAACAGGTCCCCCAAAGACCCCAAATTACTGTGCACTCTGCGAAAGATATGCCGCCAGAATGACATGCCAAATCATTGCGCACAGCGGTGCAGGTACCTTAGGCTGATAGCTGTGCCGGTCGCTTGACACGGCAACAATTGACACATAAACCTCACCCAACTGCCCCACTATTCACTCGTGCCAGAAGCCCCCACACAGGGCCACATCGACACATCCACCTCTCAAACACAGGCAAAAACCTATGAAGAAACTCCAGACTGCCGCGCGCTCTGCGGCAGCCCGCTCCATCATGGCGTCCGCAGGTGCACTCTCCCTCGTCGCCGCATCCCTCACCTCCGTTCCCGCCGCATTTGCTGCCCCCAGCGCGAGCGCAGCCGCAGAGGTCGACCTCGGCGCCTCCTACGAGGAGCTCACCTACGCCCCCGCCCCGGATGCATCCCTGGTCGAACGCTCCAACCCCGCCATGGGTGCGGGCGAGCGCGAACGCCTGGGCACCGCGAACGCGCGAACCGGCGCAACCTCCCCCGCTTCCACCGCAACTCTGAGCGGTATTTCCGCGACCCAGAGCTCCGCGCAGGGTCTGGCGGCTGGTCGAGCTCCGGCAGCCGGTCAAGCGCTGGCACAGGGCCGCTCCGCATGGACCCCCTCCGGCGGCACCCTCGGCATGGACGTCTCCTCGCACCAGCAGAATGTGGACTGGGCGAGCGCCTACGCCGCAGGTTCCCGCTTCGCCTACGTGAAGGCAACCGAGGGCGGCTACTACACCAACCCCTACTTCGGTCAGCAGTACAACGGCTCCGCCGAGTCCGGCATGGTGCGCGGCGCCTACCACTTCGCAAACCCCCGTACCTCCTCGGGCGCCGATCAGGCACGCTACTTCGTGCAGAACGGCGGCGGCTGGAGTGCCGACGGCCAGACCCTGCCCGGCCTGCTGGATATTGAGTTCAACCCCTACCCCGCCTACGGCAACACCTGCTTCAACATGACCCCGGCGCAGCTGACCGCCTGGACCCGCGACTTCGTGGACACTTACCGTTCACTGACCGGGCGCGACCCCATGGTGTACACCGCAACCTCCTGGTGGTCGCAGTGCGTGGGTTCACAGCAGTTCGGCACCCTGCCGCTGCACCTGGCGAGCTACTCCACCGTGGTCGGCGCTATCCCTGCAGGTTGGAGCGGCTACGACATTTGGCAGTTCACCGATTCCGGTCCGTTCGTGGGTGACTCGAACTTCTTCCCCGGCACCGTGAACGATCTGAAGGTTCTGGCGAATAACCCCAATGCGGTGCACCGCAACTGGTCGAACGGCCAGGATCGCGCGGTTGAGGACCGTGCGGCAGAAGACCGCGCCGCTCAGGATTCGAACGTGGTGACCACCGCGACCGGCTCGATTGATATTCGCACCGGCATCGGCGGCTACTGGAACCACAACCGCTCCTTCTACGGCGACCCGATCGGTACCGAGTACACCCTGACCAACGGCGTGTACGCGCAGAAGTTCACCAACGGTAAGACCATCTACTGGACGAACTCCCACGGCTCGCACTGGCTGGTCACCAACGGCGGCCTGGATCAGAAGTTCCGCTCTGACGTGGCACGATTCCGCGGCCTGACCACCGACGAGGAAACCCGCTCCGACGCTATGGCGGTATCCTTCGCTAACGGTGAGGGCGCCTACTGGTCCAACGCGTACGGCACCCACATCATCAATGAGCGTGGCTCCATCTACGCGACCTGGCGTGCAGCTGGCATGAGGGGCGTGCCCACCACCGATGAGCAGAACCTGGGCAACGGCCTCATCAAGCAGGAGTTCACCGGCAGCACCACCTACGTGTGGTCCGCGCAGACCGGCACCCACCGCCTGCACACCGGTGGCGCGTTCTACCACCGCTTCTTGCAGCACCGCGGCACCTGGGGTGCACCGGTGACCGACGAAACCGCCACCTCCACGGGTGCTCAGGTGCGATTCGCCTCCGGCAAGGTGCTGCTCTGGTCGGATGCGTACGGTGCGTACGAGACCAACGGTAACGGCGCAATCTTCAAGCACTGGGAGAAGAATACCGCCCGTTACGGTGCGGCACGCGGTGACGAATCCTACGTGAACGGCGTGTACTACATGGACTTTGAGCGCGGCACGATCCGCTGGACCGCGCAGCGTGGAATCTACTAAACAGCGTGGAATCTACTCAACAGCACGGCAGCTAATAAACACTACAACGCGCATATAAAAACGAGGGGCACCTGGCAGAGGTGCCCCTCGTTCTTTTGCTACAGGGCGCATCTTCTGAACAACACAAAAATCAAGATGCGTTCTGCAGCGGGTGGGTTACCGAGTGAGTAGAGAACCCGGCTATGTTACCCGTGCCGGCAGGTAAATTTATAGCGTGGCGGGCGAACCACCACGAAGTCATGCAATGTCCTAAAAGCCCCGGATTAGTGTGGCGGACATAATCCCCATTGACTATGTCCGTGGGGCCCACACTAATCGTTGGTGAGACCTCAATCCGAAGGTGTCTAGAGGGGCGCCTGGCCGGAATTAAGGACTCAACGGTGAATAACGGCACGGTACGAAGATGCTGAAATTCACCCGGGTATGGCGTTCCGTAAGAAGGAATCGATATCTAGGAGGGCCGAAACCTTCACGCGTCATATCCCGTTACATCTAGGGTAGGTGTAGCGACGTGCGAAACCTATCTCTCCGGCAAATATTACGCTTCAACCAGTGGTTGAATGTTTACAATACAAGTATGCATTTTGAGGCCTATAGATGTCAAACAAAATGCTATATTGAACTAATTTTGTGAGAATTTTGAGATATTCCCCGGATATTTCAAAAATAAATTCCCGCATATATTACGTTTAGGTGCCTAGTACTCACAGAGGAATTCGGCTCCTCACGATAACGGCTCTCAACAATCCGGAACCCTAAAACGCCGCGTTAAAAACACTAAGGCGCACCCCGCGTCGTATGCACAGCAGAAAGAGTACCCCTACTCCCCCGCCACACGGGATGCGCCCTAGGCGCTATAACCATCGAAACTACCGGCAAGACCCCAGCCGAGTGAGACCTTGAAGCCCTACCGGGCGCCTCGACCCATCCGCTAGCTTAGAGGCTAGCGAAGTCCAGAACCATACGGCCGGTAATCTTACCCGCCGCCATTTCCTCGAAGACAGCCGGTGCCTCGTCAACCTCACGCAGCTGAACCACCGGAACCACGATGCCGTCAGCACCGAACTGGAACGCCTCCGCCAGATCCTGACGGGTACCCACCAGGGAACCCACAACGCGGATACCGTCCAGAATGATCTTCACAATGGACAGCTCCATCATCTCCGAAGGCAGACCAACAGCCACCACGGAACCGCCCGCACGAACCGACTCGACAGCCTGGTTGAACGCAACCTTCGACACCGCGGTCACCACAGCAGCGTGAGCGCCGCCGCCGGTCAGCTCGCGAATACGAGCCGGAACATCCTCAACCTCACGGCCGTTGATGACGTGATCAGCGCCGGTCTCACGAGCCAGAGCCAGCTTGTCGTCGTTGATGTCAACAGCGATAACCTTGGCGCCGAAAACCTTCTTAGCGTACTGAACAGCCAGGTTACCCAGACCGCCAGCGCCGTAAGCAACCAGCCACTCGCCGGGGCGAACCAGCGACTCCTTAATCGCCTTGTAGGTGGTCACACCAGCGCAGGTAATCGAGCTTGCCTGCGCCGGGTCAAGACCCTCGGGAACCTTCACAGCGTAATCAGCGGTCACCAGGGTGTACTCGCTCATGCCGCCGTCAACCGAGTAGCCTGCGTTCTTCACCGAACGGCACAGGGTCTCACGGCCCGAGGTGCAGTACTCACAGTGGCCGCATCCCTCGAAGAACCAAGCCACCGACACGCGGTCACCTTCCTTCAGGGACTCAACACCCTCGCCGACCTTGACGACACGACCGATGCCCTCGTGGCCCAGAATACGACCCGGAACCTCACCGAAATCACCGGAAGCCACGTGCAGGTCAGTGTGGCACACGCCCGAGTACTCAATCTTCACGAGCGCCTGGCCGTAACCGACAGCCGGAACGGGAACCTCACGGACAACAACCGAACCGTCAACCTTCTCAGGGACAACAACAGCCTTCATGGTTTCCTTGCACATGACCTAAACTCCTTAGTTATCGGTGGCCGCGCTCAAGCCGCAATCTGCAATCTGCAATCTGCGCTTTGCAACCTAGCGGGGTGAGCGCGCGTATTCTTTACATTTCCACCGTAAAATGATGAGCCGCCAATCTAAAGGACCTTCCCCGAATATGACAGAGGGGTTAGATAGAGGCGTTCTCACGAGCAAGGATGATCTTTCGATAAGGTCTATTCCGACCAATGCGCTAAACCGCCAAAGGTTGATATGACGCTATGACGAAGCAACACAGAAGATGAGAATGCCTCCCAAATAAGCGGTTTGGGAGGCACTCAGAAAAAATTTAAATATTAAGTTTGAGGCGCATACCACCCTAAAGAAAGGGTTCAATCTGCACCTATACGATTCCTACAGGCACATAGGAACTCTTAGCCGATGAGACTTAGCTGCCTAGAAGCAGAAAGCAACCTCAATATAGCCAGCGCCGCGCTCACCCGGACCATTCGGAGCGTTCAACGCCCAACCCAGATCCATGATGCGCACCGTAGAATCCATGAACGTACCGCCGCCAGCGCCACCGCCAGCCAGCTGCACCGAACCCACCGCGTAGCGGGCACGAGCCGAATCGTTATTCCACTTCTGCGACACCACACGAGCTGAAACGCTCAACGCAGCACCGGAGCCGCCGCCGCCATAACCAGCGCCACCGCCTCCAGAAACCACCGACTGGTAGCCGTTAAACAGCTCGCCAGCGTTCGACGGGCGGTTATCGGTACCCTCCGGAGTCTGATCCCACTGGTACGAATAGCTCGCCACACCATCGGCGCCCTTCGCGCGGAAACCGCTCGCACCCGCCGCACCGGCAGTCGCAGTGCTCACCAGCTTCTGGGTGGAGCTGCTCGAAAAACCAATCACCGAACCATCAACAGTCGGCGGGTTCAGCTTCTCACCGCCAGCACCGCCCACACCGCCTGCGGCGCCCGAACCCGGGTTCACCGTCAGAATCGGCTCAGACTGCGCCTCATACGAGGTGAAACCAACAAAACCGGGCGAACCGTCGCCGTCACCCGAACCAGCGCCACCACCGGTGCTGAACTGGTGCTCGCCACCGGAGCTATCGAGCGAATAGTGCGCGGTCGGGCGCACAGCACCCGCATTCGCAGGGTTCGGCAGAACCGTCGCATACGACGCCAGCACACCGGCACCGCCGCCGCCACCGGCAACAATCATCGGCACGCCATCCACCTCAATAGCGGACGAACCACCGCCGGACGCTGAATACAGCACAGCACTCATGCCGCCGCGGCCCGTCACACCGCCAGAAATGCGGGTCAGGTTATTAATCGCAGAAACAACGTTCGCGGGAACCGGCGAAGAAGCCTTCGAGGAGCCGCCCACACCGTAGCCGTCGCCGCCCTCAGCGGGCTTCAGCTCACCATTACCGATACCACCCGAACCGGCAGTCAGAGTAATAGTCTGGCCGCCGCGCACAGCCATAGAACCCTCCACCATGGCACCGGAACCGGCATCAGCCACAGTGTAGTTCGTGCCGCCAGCACCGCCCACAGCCACAAAACGCATACGCTTAGCGCCCGCAGGAACCGTCAGCACGGCAACCTTCTTCACGCCGTCACCGGCAGTGATCATCGTCGAATCCTCGTAAGGGCCGGTGCACTCGCCTTCCTCATCAGAAGCCGCATACGCCGGAATCACCGACGACGCCACAACAACCGGGGTAGCCCACGCCGCACCAGCCACAAGACGACGACGGGTCAGACCCGGACGAGAAGAAGGAGAAACGGGGCGCGAAGAATCGCCGGCAGAAGAGCTCACGATAAAAATCCTGTACGTTGAGTGGGTGTTTCTAAACGCAGACGCGACGGACACTCAAAGAGCCTCATACTCCTTACGCGGAGCCTCATGCCCCTTACGCGGGTGCCCGCCACACGCAATACCTCTATTATGCCTTCTCAACAGCCTAAATCCACGCAGGGTCCCGGCACTTGCCACCATGAGAACATCCACCAGCAAGAAGCAGACAGCAAGCACAAATAGCGGGCATAAAAACCGCCGGACGGGGGCACTCCCCCATCCGGCGGTTTTTCTATGAAATTTAGATTGAGTTAGGAACTCTTAGTTGAAGACTCAGAAGAGTCAGATCCTTCCGCGGGCTCTGCCTTCTTGGATGCCTTCTCAGTTGCTTTCTCCTCAGCGCCCTCCGCAGACTCATCTGCGGCAGACTTCGGAGCGGACTCCGCCGGTGCAGGCTCAATACCCGCAGCAGCCTTCGCCGCCGCACGACGACCAGCCACCACAAAACCAGCAGCACCCAGCAGAACCAGCAGCAGAGCAGTCCACACGTGAATACGAACGCCCCAGAGCATCTCCGAGGTATCAATACGCAAGAACATCTCAATGAAGAGGCGACCCACACCGTAGTAGAACACGTACAGCCACAGGGTCTGCCCCAGCTTCAGCACGCCCTTACGGCCCAGCCACAGCAGCAACGCCACACCCAGCAGGTTCCACAGCGACTCGTACAGGAACGTCGGATGGAACAGCGTACCCGCCGGATACTGCGACGGGAAATTACCGCTCGACGCGCTAATCTCCAAGCCCCACGGCAGAGTCGTCGGCTTACCGAACAGCTCCTGGTTGAACCAGTTACCCCAGCGGCCAAACGCCTGAGCCAGCAGAATACCCGGCGCTACCGCATCCGCAAAAGCCGGGAAATTCATGCCGTAGCGGCGGCAACCATACCAGGCACCCAACGCACCGACCGACACGGCACCCATAATGCCAATGCCACCCTCCCAAATCTTCAGGAAAGCCCACGGATCAGCAACATTCGGACCGAAATAGCTACCCGGGTCAGTAATCAGCACGTGGTAGGCGCGGGCACCAATAATGCCCGCCGGAATAGCCCACATCGCCACGTCAAAAACGCGCTCAGGGGTACCACCCGCCGCCTTCCAACGGCGAGAACCCAGCCACAAGCACACCGCCATACCCGCAAGAATACACAGGGCATAGAAATGCACACGGAACGGGCCCAGCTGCAGGTACGAAACGCTCGGAGAGGGAATCGAAGCCAGCGCGTTAGCTACCGGCACGCTCGCCAGCGACAGCACATCAGACATTAGCCTTCACGCCCCGCCAGCTCACGGGTCAGCTTAGCCACCGCCTCAACACCGCCAGAAGCCAAAGCCTTCACCAGCGCGGTACCGACAATCACGCCGTCCGCATACTCGCCGATCTCCTCAACGTGGGCACGCGTCGAAACGCCCAGACCCACGCACGCACGAGGCGCACCGGCAGCCTTAATGTCCGCAACCAGGGTGCGAGCCGCCTCCGACACGGAGGTGCGGGCACCGGTCACGCCCATCACCGACACGGCGTACACGAAGCCGCTCGACGCCTTCGCAATAGTCGCCAGACGCTCCGGCGAAGAAGACAGAGCAGCCAAGAAAATACGATCCAGACCGTACTCGTCAGAAGCCTCAAACCACGCCGACGCCTCATCAGGCACCAGGTCCGGGGTAATCATGCCCGCGCCACCGGCAGCCGCCAGGTCACGCGCAAAATTCTTCACACCGTACGCCAGAACCGGGTTCCAGTACGTCATCACAACAACCACTGCGTCGGTCGCCTCGGTAATGCGGCGGACCGCCTCAAAGAGCTGAGGAAGCTTGAAACCGTTCTCCAGCGCCACGCCGGTAGCCTTCTGAATCACCGGACCGTCCATGACCGGATCAGAATAAGGCACGCCCAGCTCAATGATGTCCGCGCCGTTATTGCCCAGAGCAATCGCCGCGTCAATCGACTCATCCAGGGTCGGGAAGCCAACCGGCAGGTAGCCAATCAGCGCCGCACGGCCCTGCTTCTCGCACTCAGCCAGACGAGCCGCCAGAGGCGACTGCGCATTCGGAGTGGGGAAAGAACCATCCAGCACCGTGAAAGGTGCCGCCTGAGAAATAACGTCCTGGTAGCTCATTACTTAGCCTCACTTTCAGCCTGTGCGTTCTGTGCAGCGGATGCGGCAGCTTCCTTATTACCGGTCATCAGGGTCGAGGACGGAATCGCCTTACCCAGGCCGAACCACTTCAGCGCGGTCTCCATGTCCTTATCGCCGCGGCCCGACAGGCAGACAATCATCGTCTTCTCGCGTGCCGCCTCCGGATTCTCAGTAGCCCAACGCTGGCACACGCGCAATGCGCCCGCCAGAGCGTGCGAGGACTCAATCGCCGGGATAATACCCTCGGTGCGGCAGAGCAGACGCAGAGCGTCCATCGCCTCGGTATCAGTCACCGGCTCGTAGGTCACGCGACCAATATCGGACAGGTAGGAGTGCTCAGGACCCACGCCAGGGTAATCCAGACCAGCAGAAATCGAGTGGGACTCAATGGTCTGGCCGTCTTCATCCTGCATCAGGTAGGTCATCGCGCCGTGCAGCATGCCCGGGCGGCCCAGGGTGATGGTCGCCGCGTGACGGCCGGTCTCCACGCCGTCGCCGCCAGCCTCAAAACCGTAAATCTCAACCGACGAATCGTCCAAGAACGCGTGGAACAGACCAATCGCGTTCGAACCACCACCCACGCAGGCAGCAATACCATCGGGCAGGCGGCCGGTCTCAGCAAGAATCTGCTCGCGCGCCTCCTCACCGATAGCGTCGTGGAAGAAACGCACCATCGCCGGGAACGGGTGCGCACCCGCAGCGGTACCCAGCAGGTAGTGGGTGTTCTCAACGTTCGCAACCCAGTCGCGCAGCGCCTCATTAATCGCGTCCTTGAGGGTGCGGGAACCGTTCTGAACCGCAATCACCTTCGCGCCCAGCAGCTGCATACGAGCCACGTTCAGCGACTGACGCTCAGTGTCTTCCTCACCCATGTAGACCACGCACTCCATGCCGAACAGCGCAGCCGCGGTCGCAGTCGCAACACCGTGCTGACCCGCACCGGTCTCAGCAATCAGACGGGTCTTGCCCATACGCTTAGCCAGCAGAGCCTGACCAATCACGTTATTAATCTTGTGGCTACCCGTGTGGTTCAGGTCCTCACGCTTGAGGAACACACGCGCACCAGCATGCTCAGAGAACTTCGGAACCTCAGTCAGCAGCGACGGACGGTTCGAATACTCAGCAGAAAGACGCTGGAACTCAGCAATGAACTCGGGGTCGTTCTTCGCCTCGTTAAAGGTTGCCTCCAGCTCATCCATGGCGGCAATCAGCGACTCGGGCATCCACCGCCCGCCGTACTCACCAAAATAGGGGCCGGGGGCATTCTTCAACGACTCGCCGTTGAGGAAAGCATCTGCCAGGTTCTCGCTCATCACTATTCCTTCCCTGGATGGTTGCCGCCGGATGCGCGCCGCGGGTAGGGCGGGGCATCAGGCCTGATCACAGCGAAACACCACGCCAACCGCGAATAGGTGGGCGGTGTTCGCACATATCCCCCTATAGTACCCGGGTGCAGGCGGTGACCTGTACCCCGGAGTGCACATGACCATTCCTAGGACATGTGACGTTCGCCGGGATGGGTGCGCTCGCGGGTATGGGCGGCTCGCATGGGAAGGTATAAACGTTGGGAAGGTGCGGCGAGGCAGGGGCGCTCGGCTGGGCCTGGCCGGGTCGGGCAGGGTCTGGCAAGCGCGGCGGGCTACAGCAGCTCGCGCAACTCCTCCATCTGTTGCGAAAGAACCGTCGACACGCCACCGCGCATCGACACCCCGTACAGGGTCTCCGCAATCTGCATCGTGCGCTTCTGATGCGTCACCACAATCAGCTGCGAACGCTCCCCCAACTCACCAATCACCTGCAGCAGGCGCGAGAGGTTACGGTCATCCAGCGCCGCCTCAACCTCATCGAGGGCGTAGAACGGCGACGGGCGAGACATATAAATCGCAATCAACAGCGCCAGCGAAGCGAGCGAACGCTCACCGCCAGACAGCAGCGACAGACGCTTAACCTTCTTACCCGCCGGGCGCGCATGGATCTCCACACCCGAATTCAGCGGATCGGACGGGTCGTCCAGCTCCAGGTGGCCCTCGCCTCCCGGGAACAGGGTCTCAAAGATGCGGCGGTAGTGGGTGTTAATGTCCTCCATCGCGGTGGTGAACACCTCCGCAATGTGGCTGCTGACCTCGTCCATGACCGTGTTCAGGTCGCGGCGGGTCGCCTTCAAATCCTCAATCTGCTGGTTCAGGTAGGCGTGGCGTTCGGACAGCGCCTCGTACTCCTCCAGCGCCAGTGGGTTAATGGCGCCCAGCGCCTCCAGTTCGGCGCGGGTTGCCTTGAGGCGAGCGCGGACGCTCTCGGTGGAGGCTTCGGTAGTCTCAGAGGCCGTTTCGGTAGCAGTATTTTCGGAGGCAGCATTTTCGGAGGCGTCGTTTTCGGACGTCTGCTGAACGGGCACGTCAACCGGCAGCTGCTCGGAGTACTCCTCCTCCAGCTGCTCCAGGGTCAAACCGGTCACCAGGCGGGCACGCTCAGCCAGCGCCTGCACACGCTCCTGCACGCGCGCCGCCTCCGTCTGGGTGCGCGCCAGCAGGGTCAGCGCCGCCGCGTGCGCCGCCTGTAGGTCCTGTACCTCATCATTCGTGCTGGTCAGGCCATCCTGGGCGTTCTTCAGGGCGCCGCTCAGCTCGTGCAGCTGCTGCTCACGCTCGCTCACCTGCTCGGCAAGTACCTCACCCAGACGCTGGGCACGGCGCTCGATGGTCGCCGCGGGAGCTTGCTCCCCCGTGCCCGCCAGGTAGGAATCCTCGCGGGTACGCGCCGACTCGTAGGCGGTGCGCGCTTCGGCTACGGATTCCTCCGCGGCGGTGAGGCGCTCGTTCAGGCGGGCGCGCTCGTTCTGAATGTTCTGCGCGGAGGCTTCCAGGGACTCCGCCTGGGCGCGGGCGCGGGCATGCTCGGCGCTCGCCACGCCCGCCGCCTTCGCCGCCTCACGTTCTGCTTCGACCGCCGATTCTGCCGCGGTCTGAGCCTGCTGAACGGCCTGTTCGGCTTCGTCCAGTTCGGCGCGGGTGCGGGTCACGACCTGGGCTGCGGCGCGGTATGCGGCGGCGAGTTCCAGGGGGCTGGCGCCCTCAGCCGGGTAGAGCAGGCTGTAGCGGGTGTGCTCGGTGCCTGCGGGGTCAAAAATACGCCAGATAGTGCGCTGACCTGCGAGGGGATTCTCTGCGAGCATGTGTAGGGCGTGCTCTGCGGAGGCGGCATCCGGCGCGAACAGCACACCCGCCAGGCGCTCGCCCAGCGCCGCGGTGACGCGCGCCAGGGCATGCTCGTCGATGCCGGCGAGCGCGGCAGCGTCCTCGCTGAGCGGTTCAGGTTCAATCATCTCGGTGGCGGGGCGGATACCCAGCTCACGCAGCTCGGCGGCGCAGGATTCGGGCAGGGTGGTTTCGGGCAGTTCTGTTGAAAGTTCCGTCGCGGCAGATTCGCTGCTTTCATCATCCTTGTCACCGCGCAGCTGCGACACCTCTGCACCCTCAACCGGCACGCTCAACGCCGCGGTCGCCAGCGAGGTCAGCGCCGCTGACGCCGCACGCGCGTACTCGGGGTCAATCTGCACGGTATCCAGCACGCGCAGCAGGCTCGTGCCTTCGTTCGAAGAATCCATGAGCTCGCCGGTCTCGGGGTCGAAAACCGCCTCAGCAGATTCAGCACCCAGCTCGGCGGGTGCTTCGCCCAGGCTCTGGCCCAGCGCCTCACGCAGGGTTGCGGCACGCTCAGCCGCCGCCGCGTAGGCGCGGGTCGCCTCCACCGCAGCGGCGCGGGCGGCATCCAGCTGAGCCTGCGCGCGGGCACGAGACTGCGCCGCCTCACCCGAGGCGCGCTCAGTCTGCGCCACCTCGGACGCCGCCTTCTCAACGTTCTTCAGCGCCGCATCGTAGCGTTCCTCAAAGCTGGCGTAGCTTTCCACCGCGCGCTCTGCCTCTTCGCGGCGTTCCTCCAGCAGTTCCAGGGCGCGTTCATAACCGGCGCGGGCGGCGGCGGTTGCCTCGGTCAGTTCCACGCGGTAGGTGCGCACGCGCTCGGCGGCGATGGACTGCACGGTGCGCACGCGCGCGGCGGACTCACGCAGGGTCGACACGGCCTTCTGGCAGGCGGTGACCTCCGCGTTCAGGCGGTTCTGCTCCTGCTGATGCTTCGCGGATGCTGCACGCGCCGCCTCCAGTTGTTCTTTCAGGGTTTCGGCGCGGCGGGTACCTTCCGCCTCGGAGGCGAGAGCCTGCGCCTGCTCAGCCTGCAGAACACCCAGCTGACGAGCCAAAAGTACCGCCTCCAGCTGGCGGATGCGCGCCTGCAGTTGGCGTGCGGTCGCGGCGGATTCTGCTTGCTCACTCAGCGGCTGCAGCTGCGAATCCAGCTCGGCAACCAGGTCGCTCAGGCGGGTAACGTTCGATGCCACAGACTCCAACTTGCGGCTGGTCTTCTCCTGGCGGCGGCGGTACTTGACCACGCCCGCCGCCTGCTCAATCATGTCGCGGCGCTGCTGCGCGGTGGCGTGCAGGACCGCATCCAGCTGACCCTGGCCGACGAGCACGTGCATCTGCTGACCCAGACCCGCCTCCGAGAGCAGGTCCTGAATGTCGGCAAGGCGCGCCGGGGAGCCGTTAATCTCGTACTCGCTGCCGCCGGAGCGGAACATGGTGCGCGAAATCTGCACCCGATCAGCGGGAATGCTGAGGGTGCCGTCAGAATTATCGAAAGTCAGGGTGACTTTGGCGCGGCCCAGGGGTGCACGCTGGGCGCCGTCGCCCGAACCAACCTCGCCGGAGCCCGCGAAGATAACGTCCTTCATGCTGCCGCCGCGCAGGCTCTTAGCGCCCTGCTCACCCATGACCCAGGCGAGCGCATCCAGCACATTGGACTTACCGGAGCCGTTGGGTCCGACCACCGCGTTAATGCCGGGGGTGAACTCAAAAGTGGTGGCGGAGGCGAAAGACTTGAACCCGCGCAGGGTCAGCGACATCAGGTGCACAAGGGGCCTTTCTGCAGAAGAACTGGTGTGTGCCGGGCACGTTCTGTGGTGCGTGGCGGCATCCCTCTAGTGTACGCGGTGCGGCGGGCGGGCGGCGTGAACGTGCACGGGGTGAAAGGGGTTCAAAGTTCCTCATTGTGCATCATCTTACGCGCGGGGTGAACGGGCGCGTTCATATTGGGTCTACGGATACGGGTTCGCCCGGTCGGTGCGGTAGATTGGAATGAGCATCACGAATTCTGCGGGGCCGCTGTTCGCATCCCCGCGTTTTTCTATGTATCCCACTGACTTCTATTTTCAAGGGCCACACCATTGATGAATGCACCCGCCGATAAGGTCGGCACGAACTCTGACATTCGCCACGCTAATGCAGCTCTGCTGTCTATTACCCATGAGCTGCCTCCGGAGGTCGTCACGAGCGACTATTTTGACGAGCAGCTGGCCGGCACCTACAAGCGTCTGAAGATGCCCAAGGGCCTGCTCGAGCGCCTTGCCGGCATTAGCACCCGCCGCGGCTGGGCCGAGGGGCAGACCTTCGAGGACGGCGTGGTCGCCGCCGCAGAGAAGGCTATCGAACAGGCGGGTATTGACCGCTCCCAGATTGGCCTGCTGATTAACGCCTCGGTGACTCGCGATAACTTTGAGCCCGCCGTTTCGGTGGGTGTGCACGACCGCCTGGACCTGCCGCGTCACGCCCTAAACTTCGATATTACGAACGCCTGCCTGGGCTTCGTGAACGCGATGACCGTCGCCTCCACCATGATTGACGCGGGCGCTATCGAGTACGCCCTGATTGTCGCCGGCGAGGACCCCTCCCCGTGGCACCGTACCGCGGTGCGCATCCTGAACAACCCCGATTCGACCCGCGAGGACGTGCTGGCGCAGTTCGCGACCCTGACCCTCGGTTCGGGTGCGGCGGCGGCTGTGATTGGTCGCGCTGACCGCCACCCGGAGGGCCACCGCATCGTCGGTTCGGTGTCCCGCGCGGGCACCGAGCACCGCAACCTGTGCATCGGCGGCGAGGCCGATCAGGGTATGAACACCGACGCCGAGGGCCTGCTCAGGCACGGCCTGGAGCTCGTGGCGCAGGCCTGGGAGCAGGCGCACGAGGACGGCTGGGAGTGGAACGACATGACCTCCTACGTGACCCACCAGATTTCGAACGCCCACACGAACGCCATTATCGAGGCGGTCGGCATCGAGCGCGACCGTATCCCCTTGACCTTCCCGAAGTGGGGCAACGTGGCCGCCGCGGCGCTGCCGATGACCCTGGCCGAGTGCGCCCCCACCTATAGGGAGGGCGACCGTATTCTGTGCATGGGCGTGGGTTCGGGCCTGAACACCGCCCTGCTCGAGATTCAGTGGTAGCGACTCACCCCCGCGGGCCCTTCAGCCCGTTCGCCGCTCCCAACCCGGCATCCCCTCACCGATTCCGCTAACCGCCGAAGCCCTCGGCCGGAAGGACCCCCAGTATGCGTCACCTGAACTTCCCCAAGACCCAGCCTCCCTACAACCCGGAGGAGTGGGCGGGCGTGGACCCGCGCTACTCCCACCGGCTGGAGGTGCCCACCACCGCCCCCATTGAGCGGCGGGCAAAGCAGGCGGACGCGCGCCGCTGGCACTACCTGGACAACCTACCGGTGCTCGCCGAACGCGGACTGGAGCCCATCGGCACGATTCTGTGCGTGCACGGCAACCCGACCTGGTCGTACCTGTGGCGCACCGTGCTGGATGCGGGCCTGAACGAGCGCACCCCGTGGCGCGTGGTGGCGGTCGACCAGATTGACATGGGCTTCTCGGAGCGCACCCACCTGGACCTGGAGGGCGAGCGCCGCAGCCTGGAGGACCGCATCGCCGACCTGGGCGACTTTACGAAGGCCCTCGGCCTGGATCAGACCGATCAGCCGGTCGTGACCCTCGCCCACGACTGGGGCGGCCTCATTTCCTTCGGCTGGGCCCTGGAGCACCGCAACCTTCTCTCGGGCGTGCTGCTGACCAACACCGCGGTGTACCACGACGGCATTGAGAATATTCCCGCCGCCCTGCGCCTGGCGTTGGGCGTGCACGAGCTGGGCACCCGTGATTCCACCGCGTTTATTGATGTGACCCTGGGCCTGGCTCAGAACGAGGGCCGCCTGCCCGAGCCCGGAACCCCCGGCGCTGGCCCCGCGGGCGGTCCCCTGCCGCAGCCGGTGGGTCAGCAGCCTAAGCGCCTGTACCCGAGCCCTCTGAACGAGGCGATTTACCGTACGTACCGCGCGCCGTACGCTCATTCGGCGTGGCGTGAGGGTGTGCGTAATTTTGTGGGCGATATTCCGACCGGCACCGATATTCCTTCCTATACGCCGATGCAGCGTATTGCCGAGCAGATCCGTGACCTGGACGTGCCCGCGTTCTTCCAGTGGGGCACGAAGGACCCGGTGTTCCAGCGCCGCTACCTGTTCGACCTGATGGAGCGCATGCCGCAGGCGAAGGTGCACCGCTACGAGAAGGCCTCGCACCTGGTCATTGAGGATTACGATATTGCCTCCCCCATGATTTCGTGGCTTGCGCAGAACTTTGGCACAAGGGAGGATGGCGCTCTGGTGCCCCCGCACAACGTTGAGGCGGAGCATCGTGCCGCCCGCGCGCGCCGCCACGGTCTGACTACCGGCGAGGGCGCTACCACTGAGGGTGCTGAGGGTATTACGACTGGGGGTGCTGTTCCCGCGACGTTCCGCCCCATGCTCGCAGCCCTGACCGAACGCGCCAATGATGCCTCCACCGCCGTGGTGGACATGGATCCCAAGGGTGACGGCACCACCGTGAGCATGACCCTGACCTGGGCTGAGCTGAACCAGCAGGTCAACGCCGCCGCAACCCGCCTGCACGCCCTGGGTGTGCGTCCGGGCGACCGCGTGAACCTGATGGTGCCTCCGGGTGCCCGCCTGACCACCCTGATTTACGCCTGCATGAAGCTGGGCGCTGTCATTGTGGTGGCTGATACCGGTCTGGGTATTCCGGGTCTGACTCGCGCATTGAAGGGCGCTAACCCGAGCTTCCTGGTGGGTATTCCCGCCGCGCTCAGTGCCGCCCGTACCCTGCTGTGGCCGGGTGTGCGTATTTCTGTGGAGCCGCTGGGTTCGGTACAGGAGAAGCTCTTGGGTGTTGCCGGTTCGGTGTTTACCGCGCCCGCCGCTGACGGTACTCCGGGTGCGCCGGTGCCCACCCCGACCGTGGTGGAGTTCCCCTCCCCCGTGCCGGATGCTGATGCGGCGGTGCTGTACACCTCCGGTTCGACCGGCCCGGCTAAGGGTGTGGTGTACACGCAGCGTCAGCTGGCGGGTATGCGCGATGCCATTGCGAATACGTACGGTTTTGCGCCCGGTAGCGGCCTGGTGGCTGGCTTCGCGCCGTTTGCACTGTTGGGCCCGGCTCTGGGTGCTACCAGTGTGACCCCGACGATGGATGTGACCCGCCCGAAGACCCTGACGGCTTCTGCTCTGGCGTCGGCTGCGGCGGCTATTGATGCGTCGGTCGTGTTTGCTTCCCCCGCCGCCCTGGTGAATGTGGTGGCGACCGCCGATGAGCTGAGCGCTGAGCAGCGTGCGGCGTTGGCTAAGGTTCAGACCGTGCTGAGCGCTGGTGCACCGATTCCCGTGCCGCTGCTGGAGGCGCTCTCCGCCCTGGTGCCGAACGCCTCCCTGCACACCCCGTACGGTATGACCGAGGGTCTGCCGGTGACCGATGTGTCTTTCGAGATGATTCGCCAGGCGATTGCTGAGGGCACCCCGAATGCTGCCGGTGAGGTGCTTGACCCGTTCGCCTGTGACGGCGTGTGCGTTGGTTTCGCGGTGTACGGTGCAGCGGTGGCTATTGCGCCGCTGCTGCAGGACGGTTCGGTAGCGGATGAGCTGACCCATGAGCCGGGTGTGACCGGTGAGATTCTGGTGTCGGCGCCGCATGTGAAGGACCGCTACGACACCCTGTGGGTGACTGAGGAGCAGTCCATTAGCACTCCGGGTTGGCATCATACCGGTGACGTCGGGCACCTGGATGCTTCAGGTCGCCTGTGGGTTGAGGGGCGCCTCGCGCACGTGCTGCTGACTTCGCAAGGTGTACTGACCCCGGTTGCGGCTGAGCAGTCCGCCGAGTCCCTGCCCGAGGTGCGCCGCGCCGCCCTGGTAGCGGTAGGCCCCGCCGGTACTGCCGCCCCGGTGCTGGTCATTGAGGCGTCCGCAAATACTGCCGCGTTGGAGGCACGCCAGTCGGCATCCTCGTTCAAGCGTGCCCTGCTCAATCGCGTGCCCGGCGCTCGCCGCTTCCCCATTGCGGAGGGTGTGGCGCCCTTCGAGCTGTCGCAGCTGGTGCGTCAGAAGGTTGCCGAGGATACCGGCGTGGAGCTTGCCGCGGTGCTGGTGGTGCACGAGCATCCGACCGATATTCGCCATAATTCGAAGATTGACCGCCCCGCCCTGGGTGAGTGGGCGTCGAAGGTCCTTGCGGGGGCGTAAGCACCTGCCGGATCCCTAAGTCTAAGGAGTATGATGTCCCCTCATTCTTCGCGTGAGTCTTTTTCCCACGAGCCCGCACCCCGCCTGTCTGCGTCCCGGCTGTCGACCTCGCATGCGGTGATTTCCCCGACGGCTCGGTTCCGCAAGCCTGCGCAGCCGCTGGCGGCACGCTACACCGACCCCGCCCCGCGTTCGTTGCGCCCGGTTGAGGAGCCCGATTTCGCGCCGCGTATTGGCGAGCGCATCCTCTTTACCGGTGCGAGCGGTCTGCTGGGTCGTGAGAGCGTGCTGGCGTTGTTGCGTGCCGGCTATGATGTGCGCGTTTTTCAGCGTGGTGATTCGGGTATTGCGGCGCTTCTGCCGGATTCGATTCGTCCCCGTTTTGAGCAGGTGCGCGGCGATATTACGAACGCGCAGGCTGTTGATTTGGCGATGACCGGCGTGAACGGCGTGGTGCATGCCGCGGCAAAGGTTTCGGTCAGCGGCGAGTGGGCTGACTATGAGCGCATCAACATTGAGGGCACCCGCACCATGTTGCAGGCGGCGCTGAACCACTCGGTGGGTTCGTTCCTGTACATTTCATCGCCGTCGGTGGCTCATGCCGGTGCGGCGATTGTGGGTGACGGTGCCGGCGTGGCGTCCCCGGAGCATGCGCGCGGTAACTATGCGCGTTCGAAGGCTGCCGCTGAGCTTCTGGCGCTGGAGGCGAACGGCACTGCCCTGCCCGGTAGCGGGGTTTTGCGTGTGGGTGCGTTGCGTCCTCACCTGATGTGGGGTCCGGGCGATACCCAGCTGGTCGAGCGTATTCTGGAGCGTTCCGCCGCGGGCCGCCTGCCGCTGCTCTCCGGCGGTACGGGCCTGATTGATACGCTCTACATTGATAACGCCGCGGACGCCGTGGTGCGCGGATATCAGCGCCTCGACGCTTTTGCGGGCCGGGCGCTGGTGGTGACGAACGGTCAGCCGCGCACTATCGCTGAACTACTGGGCGGTTTCTGTGAGGCGGTGGGCGTTCCCGCCCCGCGTTTCTCGGTTCCGGCGAAGGTTGCGGCTCTGGCAGGCAAGGTCATTGAGCGCGTGTGGGAGCGTCTGCCGAAGAACGTGACCGCCGGTGATGAGCCGCCGATGACGGAGTTCCTCGCTGAGCAGCTGTCGACCGCGCACTGGTTTGATCAGCGCCGCACCCGTGAGCTTCTGCAGTGGGAACCCGCCGTGTCGATTGAGGAAGGCTACGAGCGTCTGGGCTTGTTCTACGGGGACAGGTACAGCCGCTAGGCGCAGACCCCCTACGCCTCCTCCCCCCCCCCAGCCTTTTCTGCCGGCTCTTGCCGCGGCGGGTTCAAATGAATGACGGCGTAGCTACATCTCCCATTGGGAGGAAGGTAGCTACGCCGTCATTTTTGCGCCGGAGCGTCTATCTAGCGTGATGCTTTATGGAGCTTTTACCTAGCCCGCGCTTTTACCTAGCGGGAGCGCGGCGCCCGCTGGCAGTGCGGGCAACGGTAGGACGAACGGTTCTGGAACGGTTCGCGCACCATCAGGGTTGTGCGGCCCGCCTCCGCGCAACGGTGGCAGGGCTCCCCGGCACGACCGTAGGCGTTCAGCGAGCGCTCAAAGTAGCCCGACTCGCCCAGCACGTTCACGTACAGGGCGTCGAAGCTCGTGCCGCCCGCCGCCAGGGACTCGCGCAGCACCTGCGTGACCGCCTCCAGCAGTTCGCGGGTTTGGGCGGCGCTGAGGGTGCGTGCGGGCTTCGCGTAGTGCAGCCGCGCACGCCACAGCGCCTCGTCGGCGTAGATATTGCCCACGCCGGAGATGACCGACTGGTCCAGCAGCACCTTCTTAATGCCGCTGGAGGTGCGCAGGAACTTGCGACGCACCGCCGCGGGGTCGAAGAATTCGTCCAGCGGGTCGCGGGCAATGTGCTTGACCGCTTCCGGTACTAGAAAACGCTCGGGTACGGCGCTAAAATCGGTGCCGCCCTCGGGCGCTGATTCACCGGGCGCTACTTTATTCGCTGCAACCGCCGCGGGTACGTCCGGCACCAGCGGGCTGAGGAACATGCCGCCGAAGATGCGCTGATCTACGAAGAGCAAGCGCTGCCCGGTGCTTGTCCGGTTGGTGCTCGCCGCGCCACGGGTAGCTCCCGCAGCGCTGGTAGCTCCCGCCGGTCCTAGCTCGAGCGCCACGCGCAGGTGCCGCGGCTGCTCGTCAAAGGCCGCGCGAGCCTCCGAATCACTACCCGAGTCACTGCCCGATTCGCCGCCCGGCTCATCGCGCACGAGCAGCTGACCGCTCATGCCCAGATGCACCACGAGCGCCTCGTCGGCAAGCGTGCCGTCCGCCTCGCTCAGGGTCAGCCACAGGTACTTGCCGCGGCGGTAGGCACCGCGCAGCGTCCTGCCGGTGAGTGCCGCCTCAAAGTGGGCGGGACCAGGCAGGTGCCTGCGCAGCGAACGGGCATCGACCACGCGCACCGCCCGCACGGGCCGACCCAACGAATGGTCGGCGATGCCCGCACGAACGGTTTCCACCTCGGGCAGTTCGGGCATGATTCCCTCCAATCAGCGGGGTTGCAGAATCAAGAGCCCGCAGAGCTAACAGACCTGCAGGATGCTTGAATGAGCCTAAACCAGAACGCGGTACGCCTGCTCAGCGGCAAGACGCTCCGCCTCCTTCTTGCTCGGACCCACACCGGTACCGGCCTGCTGGTTCGCCACAATAGCGACCGCAGTGTACACGCGCGCGTGATCGGGGCCCTCGCCGGTGACCTCGTAGCGCACGTCTCCCCAGCCGCGGGCGGTGGCGAGGTTCAGCAGCTCGGTCTTCCAGTCGCGTCCAGAGTTCAGGACCTTCTCATCATCGAGCAGCGGCGCAATCAGGCGCAGCACCAGGTCACGAGCCGCCTCGCGACCGCACTCCAGGTAGGTCAGGCCAAAAATCGCTTCCATGGTGTCGGCAAGGATCGAGTCCTTATCGGCGCCGCCGGTGTGGATCTCGCCCTTACCGAGCAGGATGTACCTGCCCAGATCCAGGTCGCGTGCCACCTTCGCCAACGCCACCGTAGACACCACCACGTGGTGCAGCTTCACGAGCTCACCCTCGGGCAGCTCGGGGTAGCGTCGGTACACTTCTTCAGCGATCGCCAGGGAAAGCACCGAATCGCCCAGGAACTCCAGGCGCTCATTATGCTCCACTCCGGGGTTCTCGAAGGCGTAGGAGCGGTGGGTTAGGGATAGCAAAAACGTCTCGGCGTCGATATCGACTCCGAGACGTTTACGCAACTCCCTAGTATCAACACTAGGAAATTCAGTCATAAGGATTCACCGCTTCTTAGGCGTCTGCAACCTTACGGCCCTTGTACTCCAGGAACAGGGCGTTGCCTGCAGCGTCGGTTACAACCTTTGCCTGGTGGGGCAGGCTGTAGGTCACGCGACCGTTTTCAACGGTCTTAACCAGCTGGGGCACGGATGCCTTCCACTGGGAACGGCGTGCGCGGGTGTTAGCGCGGGACATCTTGCGCTTGGGAACAGCCACAGCTATCTCACAATCTCTAGTAACAACAATTTAGTTTTCGGTATCTGCACCGAGCAGGCCCTGTAGGGCCGACCAGCGCGGATCCAACACCTCGTGATGATGCCCGGGGTCATCCTCCAGGCGCGCACCGCAATCGGCGCACAGACCCTGGCAGGTGTCCCTACAAACAGGCTGGAACGGCAGTTGAAGGATTACTGCGTCCCGCAGAGCCGGTTCAAGGTCGATGGAATCATCCTCAACGGCGTACTGCTCATCTACTTCGTCTTCGGGGCCGCCAGCCGGGGCCTTCTCAAAGACGAAAAGCTCTTGAATATTGGCCGACATCTCGTAATCAATCGGATCCAAGCAGAGGCTACACTCGCCGTGTACATCCACAACGACGGAGCCGGTTACTAGGATACCATCAACAACAGACTCCATACGAATATCGAGGTCAATATCCGAACCCTCTTCCACGCCGATGAGCGTGTTACCCAGGTCTGCCGGTGCGGGCACGACCTCGGTGAGGGTTTCCATGGTGCCGGGGCGGTGAATCAGGTTAGTGACCGATACCACCAGCGGCGATGCGTCTGCACGTGAAATGGCGTTTCTCCTTACGAAATGTATAAACCAAAGTCCCATTTTAGGGGTCATTCGCACCGTTAATCAAGATTAAGCGCCTTTTAAATCTCTTTAAGTGGCGCTCACCTCTTAAATATCCCCTTAAGGAGGCGCCGCGCGGCGCTTAATCGGCCGGTCGGGGCTACTGCTGGGGGACTTAATTGCCCGGTCGGCGGCACAGTTTGCTGTGCAGTGGGCGTGTCGGATGGGTGCGCACCCGGTGGTGCGCGCCCGGGTTGATGAGGCGTTTTTCTAGGGGTTTTTCTAGGCGTTTTTCAGCGCGCGGGCGACCGCCTCCGGCACGAAGGGAGTCACGTCACCACCCAGCGACGCCACCTCACGAATAATCGTGGACGACACCGCACCGTAGCGGTCCTCACCCGCCAAGAACACCGTCTCAACCTTCGCCAGGTGGCGGTTCATGCTCGCCATCGGAGCCTCATAACTGTAGTCCGTCGCCGAACGCAGACCCTTCACCAGCACCTTCGCGCCACGCTCCGCCGCGTACTCGGCAAGCAGCACGCCCGGCGGAATCGGCTCCACGCTCACGCCCTCAATGCCGAGCTCCTGCAGAGACTCACGCACCAGCTGCACACGCTCTTCCAGGGAGAAACGGTACTTCTTGGAGCTATTGTGCGCCACGCCCACGATCACCTCGTCAAAGAGCTGAGCGGCGCGGGCAATAATCTCCAGGTGGCCGTGGTGCACGGGGTCAAAAGATCCGGGGCAGAGGGCAATCATGGCGGTCCCTTCACGAAATAAATATCAGACGTTGAAATGAGTAGATGCGGGCGAATTTAGGATGCGAGCTGGTTAGGATGCGGATTAGCGGCATGCGGGCGAGCGCAAGCTTAGGCGACAAGATTAGGCGGCGAGCTCTTCTGCGTCCTCGCCGAACTCGTCTCCCGCCTGCTCCTCCACCTCGTCAGGCTCCACATAGTAGAGCACCGTCTCGCCGTGCTGACGGGTCGAAAAACAGTACAGCCCCTCGCCCCACACCGGCTCGGGATCGCGAGAAGAACGCTCCATCACGACCACGGCACCCTCGGCAAGCTTGGGGGTCAGCGCCTCCAGCAGCTCGCTGACCTGCTCGTTCGGCATAGCGTAGGGCGGGTCAACAAACACCAGGTCCCACGGGCCGGAGGCGGACTTCACGTAGGTCAGCGCCTGCGACTGCTGCACGCGCGTAGAGCTAGAGCCGGTGCGACCCATCGCTTTCTCCACCGCGGCAACGTTCTTGCGAATCACCGCAACAGCCTTCGGGTAGGTGTCCAGCAGAGTCACGGAGGCGGCACCGCGCGAGAGCGCCTCGCAGCCGAGCGCACCCGATCCGCCGAAAGCATCCAGCACGCGGGCGCCGCGAATAATGTCGTAGCTCTCCAGCTTGGAGAAGAGGGATTCCTTCACCCGGTCGGTGGTGGGGCGAGTATTATCCCCCGGAACCGAAGCAAGGCGAACGCCTCCGGCAGCACCGGAAATAATACGGCTCATAGGTCTCTCCTCTTAACTAGTGCGGTGTGTTGACGTCACGGTTTCAGCGGGTGGTGGGCGGGGCAGGTTGATAGATAGGCGGGGCTGGCGGGGCATTCTGTCCCGTTGGGCGCTTATCCCCTGCCGAGGAACGCCTCACGGTCAGCGTCCAGGGCGCGGTCAATCGTGCGCGCCAGCGACGGGTGCTTAGCCAGCGTCGGGTCCTTCTCGACCACCGAGCGGGCATCCTCGCGGGCACGCTCAATAATGTCGGCATCGGCGAGCGCCCGCAGGAACCGCAGAGTGCTCTTCGAGCCCGATTGTGCAGCACCCAGAATATCACCCTCGCGGCGCTGCGCCAGGTCGATGCGGGAGAGCTCGAAGCCGTCCGTGGTGGAGGCGACCGCATCCAGGCGCTCGCGGGACACGCCGCCCTCCTCCTGGCGGGTAACCAGCAGGCAGGTGCCCGCATAGCCGCCGCGACCCACACGACCGCGCAGCTGGTGCAGGCCCGAGATGCCGAAGCGGTCGGCGTCCATGATGATCATGAGCGTGGCGTTCGGGACGTTCACGCCCACCTCAATGACGGTGGTGCTGATGAGTAGGTCAATCTCTCCGCGCTCGAAAGCGGTCATGGCGGCGGTCTTCTCCGCCGGGTCCATGCGGCCGTGCAGGGTGCCGATACGCACGCCGACGAGGGCGTCCTCGGCGCTCAGGTAGGAGTACATTGAGGCGACCGAGGTCAGCTGAACCTTGCCGTCGCTACTGGCGCTACCGCCCTGACCGAAATATCCCTGGGCAGAGTTGCCCGCACCCGCGCCAGTTCCAGCACCGTTCAGGCTGGATGCGCCAAAGAACGCGGCGCCCTCCTCCAAGCTGTCGCCATCCTCCCCGATTTTGGGTACAACAACATACACCTGGTGGCCCGCGTCGATTTCTTCGCGGGCGCGTCTCCACAACCGGGACGCCCAGGCGGGCTTCTCGGCAAGGGGCACCACGTGCGTTGAGATTTTCTGTCGGCCCGCGGGCAGGGTGTCGAGCACGGACACGTCCAGGTCACCGAACACGGTCATAGCGACGGTACGCGGAATGGGCGTTGCGGTCATGACCAGGCGGTGCGGCAGGGCGCCGTCGGTGCCGCGCAGGCCGTCGCGCTGCTCCACGCCGAAGCGGTGCTGCTCGTCCACGACGACCAGACCCAAATCGTGGAAGCTCACCTCATCGGAAAGCAGGGCGTGGGTGCCAATCACAATCTGGGCGGTGCCGTCGGCGAGCTCCTGCAGTACCTTGCGCTTGGCGCGGGTACCCATGGAGGCGGTCAACAGGCGCACACGCACACGGTCGGGTTCCTCCCCGCTCCCCGCAGGGATTCCCTCGGCAGAACCGGCGGAAGAATCGTCAAAGTCTTCGGGCGCCGCCATATCCCCCAGGATGTCCAGCACCGAACGCAAATGCTGCTCGGCAAGCACCTCGGTCGGGGCGAGCATCGCGGACTGGCCGCCCGCATCGGCAACCTGCAGCATGGCGCGCAGAGCCACCACGGTCTTACCGGAACCCACATCACCTTGCAGCAGGCGGTTCATGGGCGATTCGCTCGACAGGTCCGCGGCAATCTCAGCGCCCACCTTCTGCTGCCCCTCGGTCAGCTCGTAAGGCAGAACCTGAAGTAGCCGATCGGCGAGGCCGCCCTCCACGGCGGGGCGCGGCTGGGTCAGGTGCGCGGCACGCACTGAATGCAGGCGGGCGAGCGCGCTCTGCAGCACGAACGCCTCACGGTAACGCATCTGCGCCTGCGCGGCACGCCAGGTGTCCTCCGAGTCGGGGGTGTGCAGGGCGCGGTACGTCCACTCCAGCGACGGCACCTTGCGGGCGCGACGAATCGTGTAGGGTACCGGGTCTTCGAGTTCTTTGAGCGGCACCTTTTCGAGCAGCTGCGCCATGTAGCCGCTAATGCGGTCGGTGGGCAGCTTCACGGGAGCACGGTAGACGGGCACGGGGGCGGTGGCGGCGTCGGTGACGTCCGCGCCGGAGGCGTCCTTCGAGAGCAGGGCGTAGTGCGGGTTGGTGAGGGTGTATTCGCCGCGGTAGATGCCGACCCTGCCGGAGAACATCATGGTTTCGCCCTCGCGGATTTCGCGGGCGGCGGTCCAGGCGTTGAAGAAAGAGAGCTTCATCTGCGAGCCGATGAGCGCACCGGGGTTCGTCATGCTGGGTGCGGGCACGCCAAAGAGGCCTCCCTGCGCGAAACTATCCTGCGCGAACGAATCTTGGCCGTAACTGTCTGCGTAGCCACTGTAGGAGGCGGGCTGCGCTCCCCTGCCCTGTGCGGGGTTTTGAGCGCGGGGAATCTGGGCACCTGGGTTCTGTGTGGAGTTAGCGAGCGCGTTAATGCGCGGGTTGTGCATCCCGGTTGCCTGCCAGCTCTGCGCGGGCACGCCGGATACTCTGGATACGCTGGATGCGCCGGATGCGCCGGGGCGGTTAGCGCGCCCGGGCACCACGGATACAGGACCGCCAGCCCCAAAACCGGCAGCCCCAAAACCTGCGGGTGCGTCCTGCCCGGTAGCGTCGGAAAGCCGATCGGTGATGGTCACTTCCGTGATTTTGCCGCGCCGCGCCGCCATGGTTCGGGTGCTCACGTGCACCACGCGGGCAATGATGGTGACGTCCTGGCCCTCAACGAGTTCAGCGAAGGAGCTGAGCTCACCGCGCGGCAGGTATTTGCGCGGGAAGTATTCGAGCATCTCCCCGACGGTGTGCAGGTCCAGGTGCGTAGCGATTGCCTTGGCGCTGGGCGCGGGCAGGTACTTTTTGAGCGGCGCATTTTCGATGCGATCTTCGGAGGCGTAGCGCGCCAGGGCACGACTCTTAGCCTCCGCGGCGGCTGATGCGGGTTTATCAGCCGCGACCCTCTCAGCGGTTGCCTTCTTCGCGGGGGCTTTCTTCGGCGCAGTTTTCGGCTTTGCAGGGGTTTTCGGCGCTGCGGTTTTCGATACCGAGGCTTTGGAAGCGGGAGCTTTCTCTGCGGGCGCAGTCTTCTTCGCTGCAGTCTTTTTGAGTGCAGGCTTTTCAGCTTCCGCCTCGGGCTCGATCTTCTTCGGCGCATTCTTCTTCGGCGCAGGCTTCTGCTCGCCCTCTTCGCTTGCCTTCGTTACCTTCTGCGGGCGCGCCGAAATAGCCCGCGCGGCAGTTTCGCTCTCCTGCGGGATCGGTTCGTTCTGAGTTAGTTCCTTCTGAGCTGTTTTCTTCTGAGCCGGCTTCTTCCGGGCGGGTGCTTTCCGGGCAGGTTCCTTCGGCTGATCTGCTTCTGTCTGATGCGCTTCCGACTGTTTTACGTCCGGCTGAGTTGCCTGCCGTGCCGCCAACGCGATATCGACCAGCTCGTAGAGAGCGTCGTCGGTCATGGTGTGCGCGGCGGGCCCCAGCGAATGCTTGAGCGTCTTGAGCGCCTTACGGTAGGGTGCGCTGGCGCGCTGTGCCGCGCGTTCGCTCAGCTCGGCGCGACTCACCTCGCCTCGGGCGTAGGCGGCAAGATCGCGCACGGTCAGCTCGGCGGTGGTGCGGAGCTGCTCATCGCTCAGTAGCGGCGCATCCTTTTTCCGCGGCCGGGCTCGGGTCGCGGAATCAGCACGGGTCGTAGAATCAGCACGGGCAGGCTCTGCAACCGTTGAATCTACGGGCTCACCCTGCGCTTCCTCAGCTTTCGCGGGCTTAGTATTTGTCGGCTTAGTTTTGGCGGGCGCCCTCTTGTTGGGCTCAGCCTTGGCGGGCGCAGGCTCAGGAAGCCCCAAGTCCAGGGCTTCCTGCTGCGGGTTTACGGAACGTCGGGCGGGGCTCATGCTCCGCCCTCCGCACCGCACGAGTGGTCGGCGTGACGACCATCCGCCAGGGAGGAAATACGCTCATCCGACCACTGACCGTAGCCCATAATCAGCTCGCGGGCGGGGTCGATGTCGGGAACGTGCACGTGCAGCGCCCAGAGTCCAGCCGCCATGTCCAGGGGCGTAATGAGCAGGCTGTCGCCCATGGCTTCAAGTTCGGGGCGCAGCTGCGCCAGGGCGAGGGGCTCGCAGGTCAGCGTACCCATAAGCTCCCAGCCGCTCTGCCCCTCACTTTCTGCGTGCTCGGCAGGTTCAGCGTCCGCCTGTTCAGAACCCACTCGTGCCGCAGAACCGGCTACAGAAGTCACACCGGCAGAGGGGGCACGCAGCATGGACTCCACCTGCGCCTCGTTCAGGGTCGCCCCCTCCCAACGCGGGTTGGAGTGCACCACGGCAAGGTAGAAGCCGAGCGCGCCGGCATCCACGAAACCTGCAAGCTCGGGTGAGGGCGGGAACTGCGCGGTACGTTCCAGAGCGGCACGCATCAGCGCACGTCGACGCTCTTTCAGCGCCTCGTCAGCAGCTTCTGCGTCCTGTGATGCATCATAGTGTGCGTCCAGGCGGGCGAGCTCCACCATGACCGACAGCATCGTGGAGGGCACCATCTGCTCCCCCACGCTGGCGCGAATACGCTCAGCCGCGAACGCCATCGCGCGCGCCTCCGCGTGGGCGTACTCCAGCTTCACTTCGCGGTGCTTCGGCAGGGAACCGCCAGCAATAACGCGCTCGTAGTCTGCTTCCAGGGCGCGCACGAGCGGCAGCTCATCGGCTGCGTCACCGAGCTCCCGAGCGAGGTTTCCGGTCAGGAACCAGTAGCTGCGCACCGCCTCCAGCGCCCAAGCGCAAAGCAGAGTACCAGAGTTGCCGCGCGCCACGCGGGATGCGCGCATAATCGCGTGCTCGTAGATGCCGCCCAGCTGAATCCACAGGTGGGCGAGGGTTTCCTCTTCGGAGGCGCCCGCCGCCTCGGGCACGCACGCGCCCTCCCCGCCGGGAATTTCGCCAGCGGGAAGAACCTCGCTGGGAAGAACTTCACTGGGCAGAACCTGTTCCATGCCCCGCTCAAACTCTTCGGTCAGGGTCAGCAGGGTGTGGGCGATATTGGAGCCGGTATCCTTATCGGGCACGGGGAACCCGTTGAGCTCATTGAGCGCCTCGCGGTAGCGTTCGATGGTGGTGCGGGCGGCGGTGGACCACGCTACACCGAAGCGGTAGGCACGCACGCAGGCGCGGCGGTAAATCTCGCGTTCTTCGGTGCGTTGGTTCTGTTCTGCGTTCACGCTACCCTCCTCGTCAGTTTCGTCAGTTTCGCTCGGTTCTCGGCTGAGTTCTCCACTAGTTCTCGGCTGAGTTTGTGGCTAGTTCCCGACTGATTTCTCAGCGCCCGCGGCACGGGCGGGATCCAGCCTATTTCGTACTTCTATTCTAGGCAATTTCGGTTAAATGTACGGTATTGTCCGTCGTCTATCCCGCGAGGTAAAAACACCTCGCGGCACTTAGTCAAGCTCCTAAGCGGAAGCCCCGTAGTGTTCCCAGCCCATACCGTCCAGGGAGCGGCCGTCCATCACGACCGCCGCGCCGGTCACCGCATTGTGGCGGCGCTCGGCACCGTAGAGCTCGGCGCTCAGACCGCGCTCCGGGGCGTCCGCAACACAGGTGCCCAGGGGCACGAACTCTTCGGGCACCTCACCGGGGAAGGTCGCCAGCAGACCGTGATCTTCCCCGCCAACCAGCACGAAGGTGCGCGCCAGGGATGCGGGGCTCTCCCCCGCCTCGTTGCGCTCACCAATCGCCAGCAGCAGGCGCGCCAACGGTAGCAGCGGCTCGGCGAACGCATCCACGGCGGCGCGGTCGAGGCGCATCTGCACCCCGGAGGCGGCGGCAACTCGCCCGGCGTCCTTGACGAGTCCGTCGGAAAGATCCAGCATGGAGCTTGCCTTATGCTGGCGTGCCACCTCACCGGCGGGGATGGGGCTGACCGGGTGGTGCTGTGATTCGACGGCGCGTTCGCAGACCGCAATCATGTGCGCGGCATCTTCGGGGGTGAGGGTGCGGACAAGCTCGATGAGCCCCTCGGGAAGAGCGCCAGTAGGAAGAGCACTAGTACCTTCAGCTTGCTTCTCAGCTTGCCGCTGAGCCCACGCCTGAGCCACCGCGCCCAGCGCCGACTCAACACTCTGACCTGCGGCGATGGCACGCAGCAGTGCCGTGGCGGGCTGGGAGAGCGGGTTGAGCAGCAGGCGCAGACCGGCATCGGACCAGGCGGTACGCCCCGCCAGGGCGATAGTGTCACCGGGGCGCGCACCGGAGCGCAGCACGGCGCGGTCCGTGTAGCCGAGGGCGGTGACGGTCACCGACATTTCGGTGGAGTCGCCAATATCGCCGCCGCCAATCACGCATTCGATGGCTCCGCAGGCGTTGATTCCGTCCACAATGCCGTGGGCGAAGCCGTCAATCCAGCCGTAAGGCGTGCTACCGGGCAGGCTCAAGGAGATGAAGAGGCTCGCCGGGCGTGCCCCCATGGCGGCAACGTCGGCGAGGTTCTGGGTCGCGGCTTTGCGCCCCACATCGTAGCCGCTACTGCGGGCGGGTTCCAGAATGAACTCACCGGCCTCACCCGCCCGTGCAATACCGCCGGGCCAGAGGTTCATGAAGTCCTGGTCCTCAACGAGAGTGTCGGTGGTGACCACGGTACGCTGACCGGGCGCGGGCGCGGCGAGGACGGCACAGTCGTCGCCGGGGCCCACCTCGAGGGGTTCAATGTGCCCGGCCTGGCGTGCCGTTGCGGCAACCTGCTCGTTGTGGGCGTTGATAATCGGCATGAACGCGCGCAGAACGCGGGACTCCCCCAGCTTTGAGAGAGGTGTCTCTCGCATGGGGTTGTCCCGCGTTTCGCTAAAAGTCTGAGGATTCACATCCTCTATTATCGCGTATTCTTACGCGTTATGTTTGCCTTATGCTCCGCGGCTGAAGTAGCGGATTGCCAGAGCAATCAGCACCAGACCGATGAGTGAGAAGAGGATCAGCGGTGCAATGCCGGAAAGTCCGGAATCGTCCGCGTCCGCATTCTTCACGGCCTGCTCCTGGGCGGCATTCGCGCCGTCAGCCTTTGCCACGCTCTTTGCGGAGCGGCTGGCGCTAGCCGAGGTGGAGGAGCTAGGCGATTTCGAAGCCGATACCGAGCTTGAGGAGCTCGAGGGGCTTACCTCGCGGGAGTGGTCCTCGTCGGTCTTATTGCGCGAGAGGTATCCAGCAACCCAGTCTGCCGCACCCGGGATGGAGTCATTCGAGCCGTTATTGGCTGCAATTCGTCCAAGGGTGGTACCGCCGGAACGCAACGGATCGTCATCCTCGCCATCAAGCCTGTCGCTCGGTGCCTTGCTCGGTGAAGAGCTCGAAGATCCCGAAGAGGAACTTGAGGATTCAGAGGAGTTGCCCGGTCGCGGAAGCTCAATGGAGATGATGACATCTTCCCCAGAGACTTCCTGACGATTGCCGGGGACGGTCACCGGGTTGTTCGCCGGAGGAATCGGAGCAACAGGTTCGGTCTCAATCGGGGTAACCGACTTGGAGTCCGAGCTGTCCTTGTTATCCTCTACGGGAGCTACCGGAATCACGGGGATGACCGCATCCTTGGTCGGCTCCTGCTTAGCTTCCTTGGAGGGCTCCTGAGTCGGATCCTGAACCGGGGCCGGAACAACTGGAACCTGAGAGGGCTCCTGGGTGGGTGCCTCAGTCGGTTCCTGAGTTGGCTCGGGAGTTACGTCCTTGGTCGGCTCTGGGGTAGGCTCCGGATTCGGTTCCGGAGCGGGATCCTGGGTCGGCTCCGGAGTCGGTTCGGGAGTTACATCCTTCGTCGGCTCGGGAGTAGGTTCAGGAGTGGGCTCCGGATTCGGTTCCGGTGTGGGGTCCTGAGTAGGCTCTGGGGTCGGCTCGGGAGTCGGATCCTGAGTAGGCTCCGGGGTCGGCTCGGGAGTTACGTCCTTCGTCGGCTCGGGAGTAGGTTCAGGAGTGGGCTCTACCGTAGGCTCAGGAGTTGCATCCTTGGTGGGTTCCGCGGTGGGCTCCACAGTAGGCGCAACGGTCGGCTCCGGAGTGGGAGCAACAGTAGGTTCTGCCGTCGGCTGGACCGTAGGCTCCACAGTCGGAGCTACAGTCGGCTCAGCCGTCGGAGTTGCGGTAGGAGCAACACTCGGTTCGGCACTTGCGCTAGGAGCTACGGTCGGCGTAGCGGTAGGTTCAGCGGTCGCATCCTTAGAGGGCTCTACGCTAGGACTCGCCGTAGCACTCGGGGTTGCGGTAGCACTCGCAGAAGCGGTGGGCTCGGCAGTGGGCTGCGCGGTAGCGTTCGGGGTAGGAGTCGCATCCGGGCTGGGCGTAGCACTAGCAGAAGGCTCAGCACTAGCGGTGGGCTGAGCGCTCGAAGAAGCGCTAGGCTGAGCGGTGGGCTCTGCCTGCGCTTTGTCAGTCTTATTGTCCCCCTGAGCGGTGGGCCATGCGCTCACGGTTGCGAGCGTGGGTACTGCCGTCTGAGAGGAAGATGCCGCGTTTGCGGTGGGGTCCAGGGTTTGGCTTGCGGTGGCGGCAGGGTTGGGCGGAACCTGAGACGCTGCCTCCTGCACATCTTGAGCAAATGAGGCTACGTATGGGCTTCCGGAAGCAACCAGTGCTGTCGCCAGACTCGCAGAGACCACCTTACGGTTTCGTTTTCCCAAAGGTTGTCCTTGACTTTCTGATACGTTGTGAGTGAATAGATACCCAATCGCTAGGGCAGATTGGATATACCTTCATCTATTCTACCGAATCGGCTTTTTCTTCATTACTCATTTTAGCGCTTTCATACCAATCTTTGAGCTTCAAGATGTGCAACGACCATCAACGACATCTTTTCATTACCTAGAAGCATCATTTCATGCACTTATGAGCAGAATTACGTTTTGCCTTATCAATAGCACTTTAAAACTTGCACTCCACAATCCAAGCAGTCCCGAGGTGAGCGTGAGTGATTTTTCTCATGAATGAAAAACGAGCGATTCTCATCAAGATTTAGAGACTAATACGTACCAATTACCCCTCTCACACAGCCATCAACTTGCCCACCGCGCAAAAAGCGCCCCGGTGCGATTCCCTCAAGAATCCGCACCGAGGCGCCTTATAACAGGGGCTACTCCCCCACCGTTACGTATTCAATAACTGAGCGCAGTCAAAACGACAGCGTGCCCAAGAACTAACGCAGCTTCAATAACAACTAACGCAGCCTCAAGAACTAGCGCAGACCCAGGGGACGTTCCATCGCCAGGGTCAGCAGCTCGCTAATCAGATCAGTGTAAGAGATACCGGTGTTCTCCCACATGGTCTTGTACATCGAAATCGGGGTGAAGCCGGGCATGGTGTTCACCTCGTTAATGACCAGGCGGCCATCCTCGGTGTAGAAGAAGTCCGCACGAGACAGACCCTCGCCATCCAGCGCCAGGAACGCCTTCACAGCCAGCTCGCGCAGGCGCTCCTGCACATCCTGCGGCAGGTTTGCCGGGCACACGGTCACAGCGGAAGACTCAGAAACGTACTTCGCCTCAAAGTCGTAGAAGCCGTGGTCCTGATCCACAACCTCAATCTCGCCAGGGTAGGATGCGCGCGGCATCTCGCCGTGGTGGCCGTCGAGCACAGCGCACTCGATTTCGCGGCCCACAATACCCGCCTCAATAATGATCTTCGGGTCGTGGCGGCGTGCCTCTTCAATCGCGGGCACGAGCTCCTCCACCGAATCCACCTTGGTAATACCGAAGGAAGAACCTGCACGGGTCGGCTTCACGAACATGGGGAAGCCCAGCTTCAGCACGCGCTCCAGAATCTGCTCGCGGTCCTCGTGCTCCCACTGGCGGTTGGTGACAACCTCGTAGGGGCCGACCTCCAGGCCAGCGGACTCGAAAGCAACCTTCATAAAGTGCTTATCCATACCCACAGCGGATGCGGTCACACCGCAACCCACATAGTGCAGGTCAGCCATTTCCAGCAGACCCTGCACGGTGCCGTCCTCACCGAAGGGGCCGTGCAACAGCGGGAACACAACGTCCACCGGTGCGGTGCGGGTAACGTTACCCTCAGCATCCACCAGGGTCAGGCGGGAATCGCCGGCACCCATCGGCAGGAATACCTGCTGGGTACCCTCGGGGAACTCTGCGGTACCGCGAGTGCCAGCAGTCAGCTCGGCAAGCTGCTGCTCGTCGGTCAGGTACCAGCGGCCGTCACGGGTAATACCGATAGTGATGACGTCGTAGGCGGTGCGGTCAATAGCGCCCAGAACGCCGGCAGCGGTGATGAGCGAAATCGGGTGCTCGGAGGAGCGGCCACCGCACAGCAGGGCGACGGTCTTCTTCTCGGTCATATATTTCTCCTAGTCAATGTTCCCCTACCCTTAGGTCCGGAAGGTGGAACGGCAATGCGTCAATAATCCTAACGCACGAATACCGTCGCGGTCACTGATGCGTTTCTCACGCACCGGTTTTCCGCAACGGTATCCGTCCTTGGATGTTTACATTCAATCTTCTTCTAGTATGTCCTGGCACACAACCCGAATCAAGGGGTGCCAGCACACCAGAAAGCTCTAACCTTAGTGGCCCTCATGCTTGAGGCGGCGACCCAGCAGCTGAGGCGCCAACTCCTCAATGCCAATACGGCCCGAAAGCACAGCCACCACAGCCTCAACAATGGGCATCTCCACGCCGTGACGACGAGCCAGCTCAGCCACCACCGGCGCCGACTTAATCGACTCCGCGGTCTGGCTCATGTGCTCGTGCAGGCGGTCAGGGGTAATACCCTGAGCCAGCAGGCGGCCCGCCGTGTGGTTACGAGACAGCGGTGAAGAGCAGGTCGCAATCAAGTCGCCCATACCGGCAAGACCGCTCATCGTCGCAGCCTCGCCGCCCAACGCCACCGCCAGGCGGGTAATCTCCGCCAGACCGCGCGTCATAATGGACGCCTTCGAGTTATCGCCATAATTGCGGCCTTCGCAAATACCCACGCAAAGGGCAATCACGTTCTTCACCAGGCCACCAATTTCAGTACCAACCACATCCGTGTTGGTGTACGGGCGGAAGTAACCGCACGCAATCGCGTGAGCAACAGCCTCAGCCACCGGCAGGGTACGAGCCGCAACCACGGAGGCGGTAGGTTCCTCCCCCATGATTTCCTTCGCCAGGTTCGGGCCCGACAGCACGCACACGCGGTGCGGAATATGGCCGATCGCGCGCAGATCAGCACCACGCAGAGCCATGGATTCTTCCAGTTCCTCGGTAATGACCTGCGACATGCGCAGACCCGTACCGGTCTCCAAACCCTTCGCCAAAGACACCAGCATGGCGTTCGGCTCAATATAGCGGGCGAAGCTCTGCAACTGCGAACGCAGAACCTGCGCGGGCAGGGCAAGAACCACAATATCGGCACCGGTCAGCGCCGCGGGGGCATCCGCCGTGAAGTGCATGTTATCCGGCAACTTCATTCCCGGAAAATAGCGGGCGTTCTCGCGGGTGCGCTCGCACTCAGCCATCACCTGCTCATCACGACCGATGAGGGTCACGCGGGTGTTATCGCCGCGCTCGCGGGCAGCGTCCGCCGCAATCTTAGCGAAAGCGGTGCCCCAGCTACCGGCGCCGAGCACCGCAATAGACTGTACGGTTGCCGGAGGGGTAAATTCAGGGCTTGCTGCGGGGGTGCGTCCAAAGAAGGTCACGAAAACACCTGCTTCTCTTCCTTGCGAGGTTATTGTGCGAGTCCCTGACAGACGCCTCAGCGAATAGCCGCGGCTTCTGTCAGGGCCTCTACGATTTTCCCAGCTGGGATGCTACTTTTCGTCCGGTTCGCCGAGCGCGCCACCGACCGGACCCGAGGGGGTGCCGGGGGCTTCACGACGCTTAGTGCGCGGGTTCCAACGACCTTCAGGTGCCTTCTCGCCGCGGATCTTCTCCAGCTCGGCGGTAATAGCGTCCAGCATGGCGTCAGTGACCACGCCCAGTTCGGTGCGGGTGTGCTTAGCTTCGGGGCTGGCGTCCTCAACAAGGGAAGCGATATCCAGCGCCTTGCCAACCTGCACGCGCACGGTCTTGCGCGGGAACAGCGAAATCCTACGCTTCTCCTTGATGCGGCCGTCCTCGCCAGCCTCATCCACATAACCGAGAATCTGCTCGTCACCCCAGTGCGCCACCGGGTAGACGGGTGCACCGGTCGCAAGAGCCAGACGTGCCGCGCCGGTACGCGCCTGCATGGGCCACAGCTGCGGATCGTGGGTGGTGGTGCCCTCCGGGAAAATCACGACGGCACCGCCAGCCTCAACAATCTTGCGGGCAGTAATCAGGGACTTACGCGCATCCACCGAACCGCGAACCACAGGAATATGCGCGAGCTTGCGCATAATGTAGCCGAGCACGGGGGCGCGGAACAGCGAATCCTTCGCCAAGAAGCGCGGCAGGGCGCCCTCAACGAAAGCAGGGAAAGCCACGGTCACCGGGTCAAGCTCGGTGGTGTGGTTAGCCACGATAATGTACCCGCCGCTGGAAGGCAGATTCTCGCGGCCGGTAATCTCAACGCGCGCGATGAGCTTGTACAGCCCGCGTGCGGCGTTACCGAGCACCTTGTACAGAGCATCACCGGAGGCGGTGGGCTCAATCTCAGGCAGAGCCTGCTTTCCCTGCTGTCCGCTCACTAGTCCTGAACCTCAACTTCCTCGGGCTCAACAACGACGATTGCTGCATCGGGCTTGGGAGCCTTCGACGCCTTGCGTGCCAGCACCTCAAAGTTGGCACCCAGGCCCTTGAGCTTCTCCTCGAAGTTCTCGTAGCCGCGAGCAATCAGCTCAACACCGCTCACGTGAGAGGTGCCCTTAGCAGTCAGAGCAGCAATGATGTGGGAGAAGCCGCCGCGCAGGTCCGGAACCTCAATGTCAGCGCCGGTCAGCGGGGTGGGGCCAGAAATAATAGCGGAGTGGCCGTAGCCCTTACCCTCGAAACGGCAGGGTGCGCCGCCCACGCAGTCACGCATGACGACAATATCTGCACCCATCTGCTTCAGGGCGTTGGTGAAGCCGAAACGCTCCTCGTACACGGTCTCGTGCACGATGGACGCGCCCTTAGCCTGAGTCAGCGCCACAACGAGGGGCTGCTGCCAGTCGGTCATGAAGCCGGGGTGCACGTTGGTCTCAAAGACGATGGGCTTCAGCTGAGCACCGGGGGTGCGCTGAGCCGGGTGGGTGAAGCGGATGCCCTCGGCGGTCACCTCGTACAGACCGCCCATCTTGCGGAACTGGTTCAGGAACGCGGTCATGTCCTTCTGAGCTGCGCCGCGCACGAAAATGTCGCCACCAGTAGCCAGAGCCGCAGAAGCCCACGAAGCGGACTCGTTACGGTCGGGCAGGGACGCGTGATCGTAGCCGGTCAGCTCGTCCACGCCCTCAATGACGATGGTGCGGTCCTCGTTAATGAAGATAATCGCACCCATCTTCTGCAGAACAGCAATCAGGTCAATAATTTCGGGCTCAATCGCTGCGTTGCGCAGGATGGTCTTACCCTTAGCGCGCACACCGGTGAGCAGGACCTGCTCGGTAGCGCCCACGGAGGGGTAGTTCAGCACAATCTCTGCACCCTTCAGACCCTCTTCGGGAACGATCAGGGTGGTGCCGGTTTCGTCGTCCTTCTCAACGACTGCGCCGAACTTGCGCAGTGCAGACATATGGTAGTCGATGGGGCGGTCACCGATCTTGCAACCACCCAGGTTGGGGATGCGTGCGGTACCGAGGGTGTGCAGCAGCGGGCCCACCATCAGAATCGGGATGCGGGAGTTACCACCGAAGAGCTGAATCTCCTCTGCGTTCTTTGCGGCGGTGGTTGCATCCTGTGCAGGGTTGAGGGTCAGAACACCAGCTTCGCGGTCGTAATCGACCTTTGCACCGTGCAGCTCCACGAGGGTGGTAACGATTTCGACATCGCTCAGGTCAGGGACGTTACGCAGGGTCGAGGGGGTCGAACCGTGCAGTGCTGCGACCATCGCCTTGGGCACCAGGTTCTTGGCGCCTCGAACGTGAACCTCACCAACGAGCGGAGTGCCACCTTCAATGCGAAGCTTGCTGATGTTCTCAGTCATTAAAAATCCTTTGTGGAGTCGGCTGGTTTAGGCCGAACTTTAACAGTGTGCCGATGCGCCGCGTTCTGTCGTGCCGCGCCCCTGCCGGTAGCAGGGCGAAACGGGCGCATATATTCATCATTATTCTAAGCCCTGCGTAAAGGTGCTCCAAACACTGAAGAACCTTTGGAACTCGTGACTGAGATTTTGCTCTGTTGTGTATGTGAAAAACCGCTCTGACCCCTCCTCAGATTCAGAGCCAGAAAAACAAAAAGATACACAAACATTCACACTAATGCAAACATTTTCTGTTTCTTCGCCGAAATTTGACGTTAGTTTCGTCTTTTTAACGTCCGAATTTGAACTTGAGAGCAACCTCACCCCTACAATAACGTGCACACTCGTGCCCACTGAACGGCGCCTCCACTCTCAAGGAGAAGCCAACCAGCTCTCAACTGCGGCATCGGTGCCGGCATCGCCGTTGCTCCACGCAGTACGGAGCCTCACGGCAGGGAACGGGAGTGCATTCACTGCATACAACTTTGCGATGACGCCCAACTAAAACGGTTCGGCTTCCTGCTTCACTTCAACTTCAAAAATTCACTTCAACATCACCGTAAATATTCGAAAGTCAACCGAAAACCACGGCGTATCGCAACCAACCACAGGTCACTTCGCGGCTGCATCCGCGAACTACCGGAGGACCCCAAATATGACACATCACAACACTGCATCACGCATTTCGCGCCGTCGCCTCGTACAGGGCGCGGCATGGAGCGCCCCCGTTATCCTCGCCAGCGCAACCGTCCCCGCATGGGCGGCAAGCGGCGAGTCCACCTGCTCCCCCGCTCTGACCCTCAAGCCGACCGCAACCGGCTTCGACGACAAGGCTGGCGCATACACCGAATGGCTCGTCCCTGAAGGCGTTGGACGAGTACGCTTCGACCTCGTAGGAGGTGCCGGCGGTGCCGCATCTTCCTTCACTCCCCAATACCTGACTGACGTCACGAACGCGGCCCTGGCTGGCGGCGGTGCCGGTGCACAGCTCAGCGGCGTTCTTGCGGTCAAGTCCGGCGACATCCTGCGCGTCTGGGCGGGTAACGGCGGCGTCGGCTCCGCAGCTGGCGCACAGCCCGTACTCGGTGGCGAAGGCTACGCAGCAGGCGGCGACTCCACCGGTTCCAGCACCGCAACCGGCGCAGCGCAGGTAGTAGGCACCGATAGCGGCTACGTGTACGGCGCGTCCGGCGGCGGCTCCTCCGCGGTCGAGCTCGTCCGCGACGGCGCAATCACCGTCGTAGCCGTTGCCGGTGCTGGCGGCGGCGGCGCGCAGCTGGGCACCCTCACCACCCACCAGAGCCTCTTCAACGCCCAGCCCAAGGATCAGCTGAACCCGGCACTGCGCGTGGCGCTGGACGGTCGCGATGCATCCACCACCGCAGGCGGCAGCGCGGGCGGCGACCTGGGCACCGACAACACCGGTCAGGGCGGCATGCTCATGGCAAGCCCCTACCAGGAGTTCAAGCCCCTCGACGAGGACGATAAGACCCTCGACATGCGTTTCATGGTCACCGGCGGTACCGCTGGTCGCTCCGGCGTAGCTGGCACCCTCGGTGAGGCACTGGCAGGCGTCCTCGACGAGAACAACGAGCTGAAGCTCATGCCCATGTCCGAATCCTGGTTCGACTCCTACGATTTCCCGCGCTACTACCGCTACGAGGGCGACTCCGTGAGTGATAAGGAAAAGGGAACCGGCGGTGCGGACGCTACCGGCTCTTACCGCGGTAAGGGCGGCTCGGGCGCGCTGCTCTCCCACACCTACGGCAAGCTCTCCCTCACTTCCGTAGCATCCGGTGGTGGCGCCGGCTACGGCGGCGGTGGCGCAGGCCTGAACATCTGGACCGTTGGCTCATACTACGAGGCCGTTTTCGGCCGTCAGGTGCAGTTCGAGGGCGAAGGCAACATCTACTCGCTCAGCGCCCTGAGCAGCGGCGGCGGCGCAGGCGGCAGCTACATTAACCACGAGGTGGTTTCTGACTTCGCTCTTGCCACCGCACAGAACGCGAACCCGACCGCGGGTGTGCGCTCCCCCGGTTCGGCGGCGCTGTACAGCTGCACCGAGAACGCAACCTTGAACACCCCCATCACTGAGGGTGCCTAAGCTCTAGGTCGTCAATAAATGTGCCTCCCCAGAAGCTGATGCTCCGGGGAGGCGCATTTTATATACGTGCCAAGGTTTTGGACGCAGAAAAGCTCAGGATGCAGAAAGCTCGAAGGCGGCAACTGTTTCAGTCGCCGCCTTCGAGCTTTATGTCTCTAGGGTTTAGAGCGCTCGGCTTAGAGAGTCCCTACTTAGAGTTCCCCTACTTAGAGCTCCTGAGTGCGGGGCATCCAGGAGGGGCGCTTCGCCTCGTACGCCTCAATAGCTTCGAGATTCTGCAGGGTCAGACCAATATCGTCCAGGCCCTCCATGAGGCGCCAGCGCACGTAGTCGTCAATCTCAAAGGGAACAACCAGCGCACCCACGGTTACGGTCTTGGACTCCAGGTCAACGGTGATTTCGGTGCCGGGCTCGTGCTCCAGCGCCTTCCAGATCAGCTCGATATCATCCTGTGCGACCTGTGCGGTGACCAGGCCCTGCTTGCCCGAGTTGCCGCGGAAAATATCGGCAAAACGAGCAGAAATAACGACCTTGAAACCGTAGTCGCGCAGCGCCCACACGGCGTGCTCACGGGAAGAACCGGTACCGAAGTCCGGGCCCGCAACCAGCACGCTACCGTGCTTGTAGGGCTCCTGGTTCAGGATGAACTCGGGGTCCTTACGCCAGTTAGCGAAGAGGGCGTCGTCGAAGCCGGTCTTGGTCACTCGCTTGAGGTAGACCGCGGGGATAATCTGGTCGGTATCAACATTCGAAGAACGCAGCGGCACGCCAATGCCGGTGTGCTTAATAATGGGTTCCATAATGGCTCCTTAGCTATAGCGGCGTGCTAGGCCACGACGTCGGACGGGGCGGACAGGGTACCGCGCACAGCGGTTGCGGCGGCAACCACCGGGGAGACCAGGTGGGTGCGGCCACCCTTGCCCTGGCGGCCCTCAAAGTTACGGTTCGAGGTGGAGGCGCAACGCTCACCGGGTGCCAGCTGGTCGGGGTTCATGCCCAGGCACATGGAGCAGCCGGCGAAGCGCCAGTCGGCTCCGAAGTCCTTGAAGACCTTGTCCAGGCCTTCTGCTTCTGCCTGCGCGCGGACCTTCTGGGAGCCGGGAACGACCATCATGCGTACGTTCTCGGCGATGGTGCGGCCACGCACGATATCTGCGGCGGCGCGCAGGTCCTCAATGCGGGAGTTGGTGCAGGAGCCCAGGAAGACGACGTCCACGGGGATTTCCTTCATGGGGGTGCCCGCCTCCAGGCCCATGTATTCGAGGGCGCGTTCTGCTGCGACCTTGTCGTTCTCGTCCTCGAAGTCGTCCGGGGAGGGAACGGCGTGGCTCAGCGGAATACCCTGACCGGGGTTGGTGCCCCAGGTGACGAAGGGTTCGAGCTCGTCAGCGTTAATGAAGATTTCCTTGTCGAAGACGGCGCCTTCGTCGGTGGGCAGGCTCTTCCAGTACTCGACTGCCTTGTCCCACTCTTCACCCTTGGGCGCGTGCTGGCGGCCCTTGATGTACTCGAAGGTGGTCTCGTCGGGGGCGACCATGCCGGCGCGTGCGCCCGCCTCGATGGACATGTTGCACATGGTCATGCGGCCCTCCATGGAGAGGGAACGGATCGCGGAGCCGCGGTATTCGAGCACGTAGCCCTGACCGCCGCCGGTACCAATCTGCGCGATGACAGCGAGGATGATGTCCTTTGCGGTCACGCCGGGCTTGAGGGTGCCTTCAACGTTGATTGCCATGGTCTTGAAGCGTGCCAGGGGCAGGGTCTGGGTCGCCATGACGTGTTCCACCTCGGAGGTGCCGATACCGAACGCGAGAGCGCCGAACGCACCGTGGGTGGAGGTGTGGGAGTCGCCGCAGACGATGGTCATGCCGGGCATGGTCAGACCCAGCTGCGGGCCGACCACGTGCACGATGCCCTGTTCTTCGTCACCGAGGGAGTGGATGCGCACGCCGAATTCCTTGGCGTTGCGGCGCAGGGTCTCGATCTGGGTGCGGCTGGTCAGGTCGGCGATGGTGCCGAAGATGTTGTCGGTGGGGGTGTTGTGATCCTCGGTGGCAATGGTCAGGTCGAGGCGGCGCAGGGGGCGGTTCTCGATGCGCAGGCCTTCGAATGCCTGGGGGGAGGTCACTTCGTGCAGTAGCTGCAGGTCGATGTAGAGCAGGTCGGGCTTGCCGTTTTCACCGGGGACGACGACGTGTGCGTCCCAGACTTTTTCTGCCAGGGTGCGCGGACGGGTGCCCGCGGTGGTTGCGTTCTGTTCGCTAGTCATGCTTTCTCCTGCTTGATGCGTTCCTACGGTGGATGCGTTCGGTGTGGTGCGTGCCGCAAGTTTGCGGAGTTGAGGGGCGGATTATGTACCCGATGGGACCCTCAAATCGGTATTTCCCTGCGGCGTGTCGCATATTTTTTCACGGATTCTTAGCCTGTGAGACGGCTCAGAAACACCCCGAACTAGCAAGTGTTTTTATGTGGGTTTACTCTATGGCTCCAGGGTAATTTTGCGGGATTATTCGCATTTTTCTGCGTCTTTTCGCATATTTCCACCCATAAACCCACACAAACACTTATTATGAAAAGTTCATAATTTATCCCGTAGGGGGTGATTCCATCTTCAGCTCTGCACCCCAAAGAGTCCATGAAGTCCGGGGTATCTTTCATATTCTGAGATAGAATATAAGAATGACTCCTTCCGCATCACGTTTTAACGCACACGGAATGCGTCACCCCAACGCATCCACACACCACAACGCACCGATTGTTGACCCCGTCAAGCCGCCCGAACACATGGCAGCCGACGAGCAGATGGTAGAGGTACACTCCCACGGCTCCTCCGGCGTTGGCGTGCTCGACAAGGCGACCCTCATCCTTGACTGCCTCGAGGCAGGCCCCGTATCCCTGGGCGACCTCGTCAAGGCAACCGGTCTGGCACGTCCCACCGCGCACCGCCTCGCCGTGGCGCTGGCTCACCACCGCCTCGTAGCCCGCGACGTGCAGGGACGCTTCATGCTCGGACCCCGCCTGACCGAACTCGCATCCGCCACCATTTCCGATGAGCTCATCACCGTGGCAGACCCGATTCTGCAGAAGCTCAGCCTCGAAGCTGACGAATCCACCCAGCTGTACCGCCGCCAGGGCGACTGGCGTGTATGCGCGGCAACCGCGGCACGACCCTCCGGCATGCACGAATCCATCCCGGTAGGCACCCAGCTGTCCATGCAGGCTGGTTCCGCAGCCCAGGTTCTGCTGGCCTGGGAAGACCAGAACCGCATTGTTGAAGGCCTGCGCGACGCCCACTTCAGCGCCGCCATGCTCGCGGCTGTGCGCCGCATCGGTTGGGCACAGTCCGTAGGTGAGCGCGAGCGCGGTACCGCCTCGGTCTCTGCTCCGGTGCGTGCGCCCGGTGGCAAGGTGATTGCGGCAGTGTCTATCTCAGGCCCGATTGACCGCATGACCCGCCAGCCGAACCGCAACTACCCTGAGCTGGTCGTTAAGGCTGCTCAGGCGATTACGGACGGTCTGCGTGAGCTTGCGGCGTCTCAGCAGGCTCCCTGCGCTGAGAGCACTGAAGAGGACTAAGCTTCAGTAGCGTATAGATTTAACGAAAAGAATCCCTCCCCGCCTCGGTTGAGGTGGGGAGGGATTCTTTTGTGCGCTCTTAGTCTGATGAGGCTTGTCCTGATGCGGTTTCGCAGGTGATATGCCGCTAAATGTCCAGTGCCTTGCGGTAGGCGTTGAGGCGCTTTGCTTCCTGCTGTACCGGGGCGACCACGCAGGACTGCACCGCCTTCTCCATGCCGGTCTGCAGGCGACCCCGCAACTTACGCGCGTAGTAGCGTGAGCCCATAGCGGTAAGTAGCCTGCCCACACCCGCCGAGGCGATGCCAAGGAGTATGCCCAGTAGCAGAAGCAGGGTCGGCAGGGGCACCGGGGAGCCCTCGGGGGTCGGGGCGGGCGGCAGTTGAATCTGCAGGTACGCCATGCCGGAGATGAGGGTCAGCCAGCCGACGCCTACCAGGGCGCTCAGTAGCGCGATCCACTGCAGGGCGTTGAAGATGACCCAGGGGGCGCGGGTGCGGCCCAGACCGTAGTCGATGCGCACCATGTCGCGTTCGAGCAGTTCGGGTAGCTCCGCCTCGCGGGAGAGGGCGGCTTCCTTCATGCTGCGCTTCCACGGTTCGTCGATGCGCGCCGCCATCTGCTTGCTGTATTGGCGAACAGCGTTTGCCATGCCTGCCTTCTGCGCGGCGCTCAGCGGGGGTAGCGAGGATGCCACCAGCTCGGGTGCGTTCTCGCTATCGGAACCGAGCATACCAGCGGACTTCTCGGCCTTAGATGCGCTCTTCGTTTCCTCTTGCTGCCCCAGGTGTAGGCGGCGCAGGGGGTCAGCCTTCAGGCGGCTCATCCAGCGGGTGAGGATCCAGCCGGTGTGCTGACCCGCGGCGCGGCGGTAGGAGGCGGTTGCCGCCTCCAGAACCTGCTCTGCCTGGCTGGAGGTGTAGCATGCCTTCACGAGCTTCTGCTCCGCTTCGAGGGCGTAGGCTCCGGCGAGTACGGTCCCCTCTCCCCCGGAGTAGGTGCGCAGCTGGGAGGCGGTGGCGTGCAGCTGCGCGTCGGTTCGCTGCAGGGATAGGCTCTTGGCGGCGGCTACCTGGGCGAGCAGGTCGCGGAGCACGTCGATGCCCTCACCGGTTCGTGCGGAGACGGCAATGGGTGCGGCGAGCAGGTGCGCTTCGGTACCCTCAGCCTGGAGCAGGCGGGTGAGGGAAGCGAGCACGGCGGGCACCTCGGCGGGTGCGAGTTTATCCGCCTGGTTGAGCACGCAGAGCGCCTGCGCGCCGGATGCAGCAAGCGGCACCATGAAGTCGCGATGGATGACGGCGTCGGCGTATTTTTGGGGGTCTACAACCCAGACGAGTACGTCCACGTAGCGCATCATGCGGGCGGCAAGGTCGCGGTTGGTGGTGGTGACCGAGTCGAAGTCGGGCATGTCCAGCAGGATGAGGCCGCCGGTGCGGGTGCGCATTTCGCCGCGTCCACCGACGGCTCGGCGGATGCGGTTGAAGAGTCCGGGTGCCGGTTCGGTGACGGCGTTAGGTGCCGCTACTCCCCCGGTTGCCTCTCCTTCGGCGGCGAGCGCCTGAGTTTGCGGGTAGACGCGCTTGTCGATGCCGAGCCAGTCAAGTAGCTCTTCGCTGCCTTCTGCCTCCCAGATTGCCGCCTGCACGGTGGAGGTGGTCGGGCGCGTGGGAGCGGAGAGGGCAATGTTCTGCCCGGCAATGGCGTTGAAGAGCGTGGATTTGCCGCTGCCGGTCGCGCCGAAGAAGCCGATGACAGTGTGTTCGGTGGAGAGTTCGCGGCGTTGGCTGAGGCGTTCGAGGGTTTCGGCGGCGTCGAGCAGCACGGTTTCGGGGACTCGTCCTTCGCCGTAGCTGATGGCGTCCTTCAGGGATGCGACGGAGCGCGCGAAGGGCGAGGACGCCACGGCAGGGGTGGCGCCTCGCTCGGCGTTGCGCTCGGTGTTGCGCTCGGCGTTCTCGAGTTTTTTCTCGGGGGTAGTCATAGTGCGTTTTTTCTTCGTCTGTGGTGCGGGGTGCCTGTCCGGAGTGGTTTAGCGAGCAACCGTGCCGTTAGTGTGGGCTGCGGCTTGGCGCTGTGTGGTTTGACGCTGTGTGGTTTGACTCTGGGCGCTCATCTCTGCGGCAATTGCCTGCACCTGCTCAGCGGCGCGGTGAATGTCCTCGGCGTCAGCCTGCGGGTCGGTTTCTTCCAGTACGGCGGTGAAGGGCTGAGCGTGCTCGGTGAGCAAATCCGCCATGCGTTCGAGCAGGTCGGTGCGGGCGCGGGTTGCCATGCGGCGCACCGCGTCTTCACCGAAGATGGACTCTAGCAGTTTGGTGCCGACCACGCCGCTACCGCCGGCAATACCTGCCTCAATACCGGTGATGCCGCCGGTGAGGCTGAACGCGGCGACCATGAGCATCACGGCGGTGGCGTTCACGCCCAGGGAGAGGAAGCGGGCGCGTTTGCGCTTGTCGGCGCCTTCTTCGCGGATCATTTCGAGGACGGAGCCCTGCCAGAGGCGGATCTGCTCGGCAACGGCTGCGGAGAAGATGTCCTCGGCGGATTGCACCTCGCCCTTAGATTCTGCATTCTGTTCGGGCGCGGCAGAGGCAGCCGGCGGCGCATCAAGGCGCGCCAGCAGGGAGCGTCCGGCGCGGCTGGCACGCCAGCGGGTGCGGGTGTTTTCGGAGGCGCGGGCGGCTGCATCCAGCACGACGGCGTGGATGCCGCTTTCGAGGGCATCTTCTACCTTCTGGGCGGCGGCGGGCTGACCGCGCAGGGCGGAGCCAACCCGGTCCCGCAGGCGACCGATGGTGCTGTCGAGGGTGCGGAAGAAGTCGCCGGTTCCCACGAAATCGTGCCAGCGCGAGAGCACTTCGCCGCGTAGCAGGGAGCCGTCGGAGAGGGCGCCGTCGATGGTGGTCAGCGCGTCCTCGTATTCCTCGGCGGCGATGGTGGCAAGCGACTCGTGCGCCGCCTGCTGGCGTGCCTGTTCGGCGGCGAGCACCTGCAGGTTTCCGGCGAGGGTTTCGACGGCACCGGCGAGGGTCTGCCGGGCGATGGCGGCGCGGGCGGGTGCGTCGGCGCCGAGTTCGCGGATCCACAGGGTCAGCGGGGCGAGGCTGACGGGTGCGAGCATGCCGCTTTCGTCGCGCGACTGTTCGGTGACGGTGTGAATCAGTACGGCGTGGATTCCGGCCTCGTCGAGCATGCGTCGCAGGTCGTTTTCGATGGCTTCTTCGTCGCCTTCGGGCACGCGGTTGAGCACCACGGCGATGGCGATGGAGCGTGCGGCTGCTTCGTGGAGCAGTTCCCAGGGCACGGCGTCGGCGTAGCGGTTGGCGGTGGTGACAAAGAGCCACAGGTCTGCGGCGGAGAGCAGTTCCTTGGCGAGGGTGCGGTTTTCCTCGGAGACGGAGTCGATATCAGGTGCGTCGATGAGCGCGATGCCCTGCGGTAGCGCCGAGGTAGTAATAGGAATGAGGGCGCGCGCAATCTTCGGGTCGAGGCCGGGTAGTGCCTGCGATCCGGCGTTCATGCCGGAGGTGCGGGTGCGCGGCAGGGTGGGCAGGAAGCGTTCGGGTGATAGCGCCGCTTCGTCTTCTGCGCGGTGCAGGAGTACGGGGTGGCGGGTGGTGGGTCGAATCGCGCCGGACTGGGTGAGCGGTTCGCCGAGCAGGGTGTTGACGAGGGTGGATTTGCCGGCGCCGGTGGAGCCTCCGACCACGATGGTGAGGGGGTTGTCGACGCTGGCGCTGCGCGGCAGGATGTAGTCGTCGAGTTGGCGTGCCATGGCGGCGAGTAGGGTGCGCGCGGTGGCGGTGCCGTGCTCGGCGGTGCCGTCGTGGGCGACGGTGTAGGGGGTGCCGGGGGTTTCGCCGGCTTCTACGTCGAGCGGGAGGGGGATTCGAGTGAGCAGTTCGCGAGCTGCTTTGAGCTGCGCATAGTCGGTGGTAGTCACAGCGCTATTGTCCCATAGGGTGTACCTGCTTCATGCCATGTGTGGGCGTTACGGTGGGCGCGTTACGGCTACGGGTTGTTTGGGAGCTCATGTTGAGGTGTTTTTGATAGGTGTTTGGACAACCTGAAGAGGTTGAGATACTACTTGCGCACAGGGTGCAACAACTCCAATTTATGATTTATTCATAAGAAGAGCAGGTAAGAAAATCCCTGAGTTTCCGCAGGAAAGCGGCATATTTCAATGCGGTTATTCGGAACACATTGGTACGTTTTATAACCCGCATAAAACGGGCAAATATTAAGATTTGATAACTTTTTACGCTCAAGCGCAGATATGGTCATTGTGAACCTGAAAGTACGCTTAGAATCATTGAGCACGACAACCAGGCAGGTCATAACCCATACCGATTCCTTCAGGCGGCTTCTGACCTGCCCTTTTCTATCGCATCCGTACTCACCGCGGTATGCCACACCCATCGGGAACGCTCACCAACCCCTCACGCAACTGCAATCAACTGCCGTTGAGGTTCACTGCATCCGAGCTACCCGTTACTGCCTGCCCGTCTTTACTCTTGCGAAAGGTTGCGTATGTTCGGTTCGCTGTCACGTCGCCATCTTCTTGCTCTTTCTTCCGGAGCAGCATTGAGCGCACTCGCAAGCGCTTGCAGCCCCAGCGCAGTTTCTCGCCCTCAACCACTCACTGAACCTTCTCCCACTGATGCCGCACATGCGACTCAGAGCGCCCAGACTAAATCTGCGACCACCACGCGCAGCATCACCTACGCCGAGCCCCTGCCCGCATCCGCCCTGGACGGTCGCGGACCGGCGATCCTGCCCGATGAGTTCTTTGAGCGTTCCGGAAATTTCTCGAACGGTACCCTGAGCCATCGAGCCGTCAATGTCCCCCGCCCCACCATGCCCCCGGAAGCTAAAGAGCGCACCGTCGAGGGCCTGCACGCCTTCCTGCAGTACTGGGGTGCGGCACAGAACTATATGCTCCTCACCGGTGACACCAACCCCTTCATGGACCTGCCCGGCCAGGAGCACTTTAGTCAGATGGCGCAGATGTACCGCGATATCTACCGCTACAACATCGGCTGGCTGGTCTCTAAGAACAACCACCCCATGTGCATTAACCTGAGCTCCCCGCAGCCGGTGCCCGCCACTGAGCAGGACGTCTACTGCTGGAAGGCGACCCTGAAGGTGGACGAGAACGCGTTCTTGTTCAACCATGAGACCCGTCAGCGTGAGCAGCTCACCGGTATCTACGGCAGCAATCAGAAGGCGGATGCTTACGTCTACTTTGGTGAAGAGGGCTGGCAGATGCTGGAGGATCCGAAGTCTTCCCCGAGTGCTACCGCCACCCCTGCGGCTACCGCTGAACCGTCTGCGAATACTCCGAGTGCGCACCCGACCCCGAATGAGAGCACCTCTTCTAAGGCGGCTCGTTATATTCGAGGCTCAGCCTAAAGCTTCTTTACATCCGTGCCTCAAAGAACCCGTCATATTGGGTGATATGAGGCACGGATGAGGGCTTTTATTTGTGTGCCACGCGTGAAATCTATAGGCTAGGGCTAGATGAGGTACGCCCATTTTCGCCTCAATACGCGTCTACCCGCCCTGCGGGTGACTGCTTCGCGCCCTCCTGTAGGGGCGTGATGTTAGGCTGAGAATTGGAGCGTGAGCTCTTCACTTATCACCGATACTTCCGCATCACAGCACATTCAAGGGGATCACTATGATTCACAGCCGCCGCCATTTTATTGCGCTTACGGGCACCGCCGCCCTGGGCGCTATGCTTGCCGCCTGCGGTTCCAAAAAGACTGAGGAGGCGACCGCCTCCCCCACTGCTTCCGCTTCGATTGCGGGTGCCTACGACAACCTGTCGGGCGAGCTGAAGTGGACCAAGTACATTCCCGGTAATGGCGCAGCTCCGATGAATAGCACCGACCCGGAAACCGGTCAGGTCTACACGATTGAGCCGACTGCCGGCCCGGCAAGCGTTGATTCTAAGGCGAGTGCCGTGCCCATCCCGATTGAGGATGAGAGCATGTACGACAAGAACGCCCGCGGTCTGCGCGCCACCTTCGCGTATTTTGCGGCGGCGGTGAACTATGCCCGCATGACCGGTGACCCCGGTCCTGCTCTGCAGGTGGTTCAGGCTCAGAACTCTACCGATCGTGCGGCACTGGAGAAGCTGCGTGCATTCTATGCGCCCGGTACGAACTGGCTGGTGGGCGGCGAGTGGACGTTCCGTCTGACCGATAAGCAGCCGACGACCCGCGGCACTAAGTATGCGTGGGCGTGCACCGTGACTCAGGCGCACGGTATGCAGGTTGAGAAGGCGACCAATACGACCAAGCCTCTGGAAGACACTGAGGCGCAGGAGATTAAGGCTCTCTACGCTGAGTACGATGAGGAGGCGAAGCGCTGGTTGGTAATTGCGCCTCAGCAGTACGATCCCGCGTTGACCCCGAAGCCGAAGCAGACTCCGCGTGCGCATCCTTCCTCGACCTATACCCCGACGGTGACTGATGACAGCACCGTGGCGGCTAATGCTGGCGCACACACCGGCGCGAATACTTCGGGTAACGGCGCGGCTCAGGGCACTGCTCAGAATGGTGCCGCGCAGAACGGTGGTGCGCAGGCTCCTGCTGCCCAGAATGGCGGCGGCCAGGGTTCTGCAGGTCAGGACGGTTCCCGTCAGTACACTGGCTCCCAGAATGGTGACGCCGGTCAGGGTTCTGCTGGTCAGGGTGGCGCGGCTCAGGCTCCTCAGCCTGCGGCTACCGCTCCCGCGCAGCCCGTGGCGACTCAGCCTGCAGCTGCGACGGCTCAGCCGACCGTAGCGCCCGGTGCCCCTGATGCGGGCGGTGCAGCTGGCGGTGTGAATGCTCCCGGCGCTGAGGCGCCCGGCGGTATTCCTGGTGAAGGCGCACAGTAGCCCCTCCTCTAACAGACGATGTACGCGCCCCCTCCTTCGCTACCCCCATCTGGTGCGATGCTCCCGCTGGTTCCACTGAGTTCGCTGGCTGCGGTAAGTTCGCTGATGGGCGGCATATCACGCTCGTTTGAGCGCTGGTACGCACGGGTGTGAAGGCGGGGGCGCGTTATACTTAGGACTGTCTCTAGAGGGATGTCCGCGTGTGATATCCGCTCGTCGAGGCGTTCTCTCACTCGTCTCTCACCTGAGATTCTCACTCGAAAGGTATTCCGTGGCGCTTTTCCCCATGACCTCCGGGCTTCCCAGTTCCACTACCGGCATCAGCCGCCGTTCTGCTCTGCGTTACGCGGGTGCGGGCGTTGCGGGCGTGTCTTTGAGCGCCCTGCTGGTTGCGTGCGGCGGTAGCTCGTCCTCCAGCGAGACTGCTGATGCGGATACCCCTCAGATTTCCCCTTCGGCTTCTTCGCGTACTGATTTTAGCGGCGAGGTCACCTTCGACAACTATGAGAAGAAGGGTGATTTCATTCCGGCGACCGAGTCTGCTCCCGCGCAGAACGTGCCGTTCCCCAAGCGTCCGGCGAGCGCTTCGGAGAACTCGGTGCAGGGTCTATACGACTCGATTGCGTTCGTGTATGCGGCGATTAACTACCTGGTGCTGACCGGTGATGCGGCTCCGCTGCGTGAGTCGAAGGCTGATGAGAAGTTCGTTGCTTCGTTCTCTTCGTTTATGGATGAGTCGAATGAGAGCTCGCAGAATCGTGATTGGTTTGTGTCGCCGAAGGTGACCATGTCTGCGTTCACTGCTGTTCCGACTCTGGTGAAGAAGAGCGTGCAGTGGACCTTTGATCTGGTGATTGATTTGGGTCCGACCGTGGTGATTGACGGTGCTCCCGCGGAGATGTCTGAGAAGGTGCGCCGTACTGAGCGTGGTCTGGTGATTACCGGTGTGCGCCACGATAATGACTGGACTTTGACGATTCAGGATGAGTACGAGGCTCAGGCGTCGGCTCAGCCGCAGAATGGTGGCGCTAATGGTGGTGCCGCTAACGGCGGTAATGCTGGCAATTCCGGTAATGGCGGCAATTCTAATGGTGACAACCTTTAAGCCCTCAGATGGATGAGGCATCATGCCCTAACTCGCACTCGGGTTAGGGCATGATCTGTTTTACTCTGGTAGTACCGGTCTTTCGATTCAAGGTTTTTGTATGTCTTCTCTTTCTCAGTCTTTCTCGCGCCGTTCTCTGCTGCGTTTGGGCTTGGGCGCATCTGCTGTTGCGGGTTCTGCGGCGCTGTTGAGCGCGTGCGGTTCGGGCGGATCTAGCCAGCAGTCTGGTTCTCAGGGCGGTAGCCTGAACGGTTCGAAGTCGAGCGCTAATCCGAATGGGTACAGCGATGATGGTAAGAACTATTCGGGTTTGGTGGAGTACACCCACTATGAGGGTGCGGTGAATTATGAGCAGGGTACGGTGGATCATCCGCCGCGTAATGCTCCGAAGCCGAAGGTGACTGATGCTCTGTCGGCGAATACGGTGACGGGTTTTCATGAGGCGATTGCTTATTTTGCGGCGGCTATGGATTATCTGGTGAAGACCGGTAGCACGGATGCGTTCTCGACCGGCATTCAGCTGTCGTCGAAGACTCGCTCGGAGGTGGATGCCCTGTCAGCGTCGATTCTTGCGGGTGTGGAGAAGGGTTCCTGGTATGTGAATCCGTCGGCTTCCTATGCGCTTTCGAGTGCGCAGCCGTCCATTATGAGTGATGGCAACCTGCTGTTTAAGGGCAAGTACACTCTGGACTTTGGTGCGGAGGCGGTGGCTGAGGGCAAGATCCAGCCGGTGGTTGCCTCGGCGAGCGCTTCGGCGTCTGCTGAGCCTACTGAGCCGTCCGAGGATGCGCTGGTGTCTGACGCTGCGTCCCCCACTGCTTCGGCTTCTGCTACTGCTACTGCGGCGGGTCCGGTTTCTCGGGTGACGGTTCAGGAGTGCGATTTCCGCGGCCGCTACCACGCTGATTCTAAGATGTGGGAGCTGAGCGTGGCGTACGGTGCCACTGTTCAGGGTGCCACTGTTCAGGGTAGCGCTGCTCAGGGTGGTGTTTCCTCTGCGAGCGCGGCAGCATCCGGTTCGGCTTCCCTGCCCTCTTCTGCCGCCGCTTCTGCTGAGGCGTCCGCCACTTCCGCGGCGTCATAGTTCGTCATAACGCTTTTATCTGCGAGGCGCTTCTCACGCTTCGTCCGCTCAACTCTGTATCCTGTTGGGTTTGCGGCTAAACTGGTTGCAATCACCGACTGACTGAAAGGTATCACTATGTCCGAGAACCTGACCCGCCGCGCGGCGCTGGGTGTGCTGGGCGTCAGCTCTATGGCTTTGCTGGCGGCTTGTGGCTCTAAGGCTACTTCTGAGGCGTCTGCTTCCGCTTCTGGCTCTGAGAGCGCTTCTGCTGCTGCTTCTGGGTCTGCTACCGCCTCGCCCTCTGCGTCGGCGTCTGCTTCCCCTTCCGCATCTGCGTCGGCTTCGGCTACCGCAGCGAATTCTCCGCTGCCTAACGACAATAAGGATTACAGCGGCGTAGCGAAGCTGGAGAAGATGGAGGAGCACGGCGAGTACCAGCCGGGTAATGCTGAGCACCCGCCGCAGAACGTGCCGTCCCCGATTGTTCCGGAGGCTATGCACCAGAATTCGGTGGCTGGCTTTGCGGCGGCTCTGGCGTACTTCGGTGCGGCATTTGAGTACCTGCTGCGTACCGGCGATATGCACTACATGAACGAGGTCAGCACCGACCAGGAGACCCTGGCGGCGATGAAGAAGTACGCGGACTCCACCAAGGCCGGTATTGATGAGAAGAAGACCTGGTACGTGAACCCGACCGCTACCCTGACTATTGGTACTAAGCAGCCGGTTCTGGCTCAGGGCGCGTACAACTGGACCGTGACTCTGAACGTTGATCTAGGTGAGAAGCTGTTCAAGGACGGCAAGGAGCAGACCGTGGCGGCTGATAAGCGTCACGTGAAGATGTTCGGTGAGGCTGTTGGCCGCTATCTGAACAACAAGTGGGACCTTCACATGGACATCAACTAGTCCTCTGAGGCTGGTTCTCTCCCCCGCTTTTAGCGTTGTGCCATCTCAGGATGCGGTTTTTCACTGTTTTTTCCATTGATGGCAATAAAATTTGTGGCTCCAGCTTGCGGTGAACGGAGTTCACCACTACTCTTATATACAGAGGTTGTCTTTTGGGCTACATAATGTTTCTAGAGAGCGCCGCACATTCATCGTCCTTTGTCGAGAAAGGGTTTGTGCGGCGCTTTTCTGTACCCTCTTTCTGAACCTCGTTCCTTGAGGTTTTTCTCTGGCATTATTACGAACTGTGACCGCAGGTTTAAACCTACTGCCGGTGAGTAGTAGAGTTGCCACGTAACCGATTATTCATTGCGGAGACCCCATCGCGGCTGGCCTCCCCCAAGCTCATGAAGGAGCACCCCATGGCAAAGATTCTCAACAGCATTGTTGAAGCAACCGGCCAGACCCCCCTGGTTAAGCTGAACCGACTGGACGAAGGTCTTCCCGGTAACGTAGCGGTCAAGCTTGAGTTCTACAACCCCGCTGGTTCGGTTAAGGACCGTATCGGTCGCGCCATCATTGACGCTGCTGAGAAGTCGGGTGCGCTGAAGCCCGGCGGCACCATTGTTGAGGGCACTTCCGGTAACACCGGTATTGCGCTGGCTATGGTGGGTGCTGCTCGCGGTTACCGCGTCATCCTGACCATGCCGGAGACCATGTCTGCTGAGCGTCGCGTGCTGCTGCGCGCTTACGGTGCTCAGATTGTGCTGACCCCCGGTACCGAGGGTATGCGCGGCGCTGTGGAGAAGGCTAAGGAAATCGTTGCGACCACCGAGAACGCTATCCTGGCGTCCCAGTTCTCCAACGAGGCGAACCCCACCATTCACTACAACACCACCGGCCCCGAGATTTGGGAAGCAACCGACGGTAAGGTCGACATTTTCGTGGCGGGTATTGGCACCGGCGGCACCATCTCCGGTACCGGTAAGTACCTGAAGGAGCAGAACCCGAACGTGAAGGTTGTTGCGGTTGAGCCGAAGGACTCCCCGCTGCTCTCCGAGGGTCGCGTTGGCCCCCACAAGATTCAGGGCCTGGGCGCTAACTTTGTTCCCGACACCCTGGACCGCGGCATCTACGATTCGGTGACTCCGGTCAGCGCTGAGGACGCTATGCGCACCTCCCGCCTGCTGGCCACCCAGGAAGGTATTCTGGGCGGTATTTCTTCCGGTGCGGCTGTGTGGGCTGCTCTGGAGGAGGCTAAGAAGTCTGAGAACAAGGACAAGCTGATCGTGGCTATCGTTCCCGACTTCGGTGAGCGTTACATCTCTACCGCTCTGTACGAGGATATCCGCGGCTAATAGGCCCCGGTCTTCGGCACCCCTCCCCGTGAGGCCGCCATCTAGAACAGTACGCAGTGTTCGACGCTCCGTCCCGGTTGCATGCCGGGGCGGAGCGTTTGCGTTTTCCCGCGATACTCCCCCGCTGAGACCCGCCCGAGCCCGAATATTACGTTCCGCACGCAATTGTGACCGAGATGTTAAAGAGAGCACTCACTATGACGACGACAGAGTTCGGGAATAGGTGAATGAGCACCGTTGTTGGTACCTTTGGAAAGGTCGCATACACAGAGCGCGACCGATGAGGGAAAGGGAACCCATGAGTTTTATTGCGCGTCTACGTGAAGATATTGAGAACGTCCGCCAGCACGACCCTGCTGCGCGCGGCGCTGTCGAGATTGCGCTGAACTATTCGGGTATGCACGCCATTTGGGTTCATCGTCTGACCCATAAGCTCTGGCAGAAGGATGAGACGAAGGCTCTGGCCCGTACTCTCTCGCAGTTTGCTCGTTTTCTGACCGGTGTGGAGATTCACCCCGGTGCGACCATTGGCCGCCGTTTCTTCATTGATCACGGCATGGGCATTGTCATTGGTGAGACCGCTGAGGTTGGTGACGACGTGATGCTGTACCACGGTGTGACCCTGGGCGGTCGCTCCCTGGAGAAGGTGAAGCGTCACCCCACCATTGGTGACCGTGTGACCATTGGTGCCGGTGCGAAGGTGCTGGGCCCGGTGGAGATTGGTGCCGATAGCGCTATTGGTGCGAACGCCGTGGTCGTCAACGATCACCCCGCCGATTCGATTATTACCGGTATTCCTGCGAAGCACCGCCCGCGTACCCCGGAGAAGAAGAAGCCGCTGGTGGACGCTGTGGAGTACATTGACCCCGCCATGTGGATTTAGCGCTTGGCAAGCGTTTTGACCCCGTAGAGGCGCACCTGGCGGCTCCTCACGAGGCTCCAAGCTCCTCACCGGGCTCCGCAGGTCTTCTCTCCTGCTATACGCCCCTCAAGATACCCCTGAGGCATCTCGGGGGCGCCCCGTCAAGACATAACGAACAAGACATAACGAAAGCCCGCCTTCGACCGGATTCTCATCCAGCCGAAGGCGGGCTTTGACATATTCAGCTACGTGAGCTTAGTGAACGTGAATGTCCGCTGCGTTCACCTCGGAACGGTCACCGCTCCACATGGTGTGGAAGGCGCCCTCTTCGTCAATACGACCGTAGGTGTGTGCACCAAAGAAGTCACGCTGACCCTGAATCAGGGATGCGGGCAGGCGGTCGCGGCGCAGGCCGTCGTAGTAGGACAGTGCGGAAGCGAACACCGGCACGGGGATGCCCAGTGCGGTTGCCTTAGCCACCACGCGACGCCAGGAAGGAACGAGCTCCTCCATGAGGTTCTTGAAGGCGGGTGCCAGCAGCATGTTTGCGGGTGCTTCGCCTGCGTAGGCAGCCATGATGTCGCCCAGCAGCTCGGCGCGGATGATGCAGCCTGCACGCCACAGCGATGCGATGGTGTCCAGCTTCAGATCCCAACCGTATTCCTTGCCTGCGCGGGTGAGCAGGTCCATGCCCTGTGCGTACGCAACGAGCTTGGATGCGAAGAGTGCGCGGCGCACATCCTCAACGAACTCGGGGTCGCCTGCACCGATGCCGGTGGTTGCGATCAGACCTGCGGGCAGTTCGCGCTGTGCCTGCTCGCGCTGCTCACGCTCGGAGGAGGAGAGGGCGCGTGCGAACACGGACTCTGCGATAGCGGAGACGGGGGAACCGAGGTCCAGGCCGGCCTTAGCGGTCCACAGGCCGGTACCCTTCTGGCCCGCTGCGTCAACGATAACGTCGACCAGGGGCTTGCCGGTCTTTGCGTCAACCTGTGCGAGCACCTCTGCGGTGATTTCGATCAGGTAGGAGCTCAGGTCGCCTTCGTTCCAGGTCTTGAAGATTTCTGCCTGCTGTGCCGGCTCAATGCCTGCGATGGAGCGCAGAATGTCGTAAGCTTCGCCGATCACCTGCATGTCGGCGTACTCGATGCCGTTGTGGACCATCTTCACGAAGTGACCCGCACCGTCGGTGGAGATCCATGCGCAGCAGGGTGCGCCGTCCTGCGGTGCCTTCGCTGCAATCTTTTCGAGCAGCGGGCCCAGGTGCTTGTAGGACTCTGCGGAGCCGCCGGGCATCATTGAGGGGCCCCAGAGAGCGCCCTCTTCGCCGCCGGAGACGCCAACGCCTACGAAGTGCAGGCCCTTTTCAGCTAGGGCGTGCTCGCGACGGATGGTGTCGGGGAAGTGGGAGTTACCGCCGTCGATGATGATGTCGCCCTCATCGAGCATGGGGGTGAGCTGCTCGATAACTGCGTCGACGGGTGCGCCCGCCTTGACCATAATCAGGATGCGGCGGGGAGACTCGAGGGAGTCAACGAGTTCCTGCAGGGACTCGGTACGGATGAAGTCGCCGTCTGCGCCGTGCTCAGCCAGCAGTGCGTCGGTCTTCTCTACGGAACGGTTGTGCAGTGCCACGGTGTAGCCGTTACGTGCCAGGTTGCGGGCGAGGTTTGCGCCCATGACAGCAAGGCCGGTGACACCAATCTGTGCCTTCTTGTTTTCAGTCATGTATATAAGGATACGCGCTTAGGGCAGGCTATATATAGGTGGACTGCAGTTTTATGCTTGGAGGAATCACAGTTCCGGCTGGATTATCTTCGTGAGCTTCCCGCCGGGCACCCTCGCGGCGGGTAATGGGTATAGAAAAACCGGGTAAACAAAAACTGGGTAAACAAAAACCCCGGCACCTTGCGGTACCGGGGTAATCGGTGGGTCCTACCGGGATCGAACCGATGACATCCACGGTGTAAACGTGGCGCTCTACCAGCTGAGCTAAAGACCCGTAGTTCTCACTGTTTCGTTTTCGTTCCAGTGGCGAACACAAGAAAAAACTATACGGGCTTCTGGCACGACATGCAAATCCACATCACGTGTTCTATGTCTCAATATTTTTTTCACTTTCCCACTGCACCCCACACTAAGCCACAACAAGTCATGTTGGACCATTACCTTTTAGGTAGGTCATACCCCTTCATTCCGCGCCATTCCGCCAACCCCGTCATTCCGCGCTATTTAGGTACAAAAAGACCCTAACTAGTACTTTTGATGCGTATATTTTCCACTCAGATAGTCACAATGCGAAACCCACATCACAAAAACCCTCATTTGAGACCAAGAGAGGCGCCTTTAGGTCTAAGATAGTAGAGATAAGAAGCGATGTGGGTCTTACAGACCTATAGCGCTTAAACACAAAGATTGTTCGACAACGCAACATCGCGGGGCGGGCGATCTCACAACCGCACAGAAGAGAGGTTGGATTAGTTTGGCTAACGTACCGAACGAGCACTCCCTGAGCACCCTTCTTGATGGCCTGAAGGACATCGACGTAGAAGAGACCCAGGAATGGGCTGAGTCCCTCGAGGACCTTATCAAGACTCACGGCACCGAGCGTGCAGAGTACATCCTTCGCGCACTGCTCAAGGAGGCTGGCGAGAAGGGCGTAAAGGTCCCCACTCTGGTCAAGACCGACTACATCAACACCATCCCCGTCGACCAGCAGCCCGAGTACCCCGGTGATGAGGAACTCGAGCGCCAGTACCGCGCATGGATTCGTTGGAACGCAGCAATTATGGTTCAGCGTGCCCAGAAGAAGGGCATCGGCGTTGGCGGTCACATCTCCACCTTCGCAGGTGTGGCTGACCTCTACGAAATGGGCCAGAACCACTTCTTCCGCGGCCGTAACCACCCCGGTGGCGGTGACCAGGTCTTCTTCCAGGGTCACTCCTCCCCCGGTGTCTACTCCCGCGCATTCGTTGAGGGCGTCCTGAGCGAAGACCAGATGGACGGCTTCCGTCAGGAGAAGACCAAGGGCGCAGACGGTATTCCTTCGTACCCGCACCCCCGTTGCATGCCCGAGTTCTGGCAGTTCCCGACCGTTTCCATGGGTCTGGGCCCCCTGAACGCAATCCACCAGGCATCCTTCAACAAGTACCTGCACAACCACAAGATCAAGGACACCTCCGAGCAGCACGTCTGGGCATTCCTGGGCGACGGCGAAATGGACGAGCCCGAGTCGCGTGGTGCACTGCAGCTGGCTGCAAACGAGCACCTGGACAACCTGACCTTCGTCGTCAACTGCAACCTGCAGCGTCTGGACGGCCCCGTTCGCGGTAACGGCAAGATCGTTCAGGAGCTCGAGGCATTCTTCCGCGGCGCAGGCTGGCACGTCATCAAGGTCCTGTGGGGCTCCGACTACGACGAGCTGCTCAAGAAGGACAAGAGCGGCAAGCTCATCCAGCTGATGAACGAAACCCTCGACGGTGATTACCAGACCTTCCGCGGTGAAGACGGCGGCTACATCCGCGAGCACTTCTTCGGCAAGTACCCCGAGACCAAGGAACTGGTTGCAGACCTGACCGACGAGCAGATCTTCAACCTGCGCCTGGGTGGCCACGACGACAAGAAGCTCTACGCAGCCTACAAGGAAGCTATGGAGACCAAGGGCAAGCCCACCGTCATCCTGGCACAGTCCATTAAGGGTGCGGAGCTCGGCCCGTTCTTCGAGGCACGTAACTCCACCCACCAGATCAAGAAGTTCACCATGGAAGCACTGAAGGGCTTCCGTGACCACCTGAACATCCCCATCTCCGACGAGGAGCTGGAGAAGGATCTGTACAACCCGCCGTACTACCTGCCCGAGGCAAACCACCCGGCACTGCAGTACATGCAGGCACGCCGTAAGGAACTCGGCGGTTACATCCCCGGCCGTGCAAACACCCAGCCTGAGATTATCCTGCCCGAGTCCAAGGTCTACGCACAGACCAAGAAGGGCTCCGGCAAGCAGACCGCTGCTACCACCATGGCGTTCGTCCGCCTGATGAAGGACCTCATGCGTGTGAAGGGCTTCGGTCACCGTATCGCTCCCATCACCCCCGATGAGGCACGTACCTTCGGTATGGACTCCTTCTTCCCCTCGGCTAAGCTGTACAACCCCAACGGCCAGAACTACGTGCCCGTTGACCACCAGCTCATGCTCACCTACACCGAGTCCCCCGAGGGCCAGATTGTTCACGTGGGTATTAACGAGGCAGGCGCAACCGCTGCATTCATCGCTCTGGGTTCGTCCTACGACACCCACGGTGAGCCGATGATTCCGATTTACATCTTCTACTCGATGTTCGGCTTCCAGCGCACCGGCGACTCCTTCTGGGCTGCTGCCGACCAGCTGTGCCGCGGCTTCGTCATCGGTGCAACCGCAGGTCGTACCACCCTGTCCGGTGAGGGTCTGCAGCACAACGATGGCCACTCCCCGATCCTGGCCTCCACCAACCCGGCGTTCAAGATCTACGACCCGGCTTACGGCTACGAGATTGCTCACATCGTGGAGCGCGGTATCGAGCAGATGTACGGTACCAAGGACGAAGACCACAACGTCATGTACTACCTGACCGTGTACAACGAGCCGATTCACCAGCCTGCTGAGCCGGCAAACGTTGACGTTGAGGGCATCATCAAGGGTATCCACAAGATCAGCGAGTCCCCGCTGACCTCCGGTCCCAAGGCACAGCTGCTGGCATCCGGCGTTGCTGTTCCGTGGGCTGAGAAGGCTCAGCAGCTGCTGGCTGAGGACTGGGGCGTCTCCGCAGACGTCTGGTCTGTCACCTCGTGGACCGAGCTGCGCCGCGACGGCATTGCCGCTGAGGAAGAGGCTCTGCTGAACCCGAACCAGCCCGCTCGCGTTCCTTACGTGACCCAGAAGCTGGCTGGCGCTGCTGGCCCGATCGTCGCGACCACCGACTTCGCTTCGGAGGTTCCCGACCAGATCCGCCAGTTCGTTCCGAACGACTTCGCAACCCTGGGTGCTGACGGCTTCGGCTTCGCAGACACCCGCCCGGGTGCACGTCGCTTCTTCCACATCGATGCAGAGTCGGTTGTTGTCCGCACCCTGCAGATGCTGGCAAAGCGCGGCGAGGTTGCAGCAGACGTTCCCGCGAAGGCATTCGCTAAGTACGACCTGCTCAACGTGAACGCTAACTCCGAGCTGGAGCAGCACTAAGCATTTAGCTGTAGAACCCCGGTTCTGCGTTAGACGCTAAACGATGCCCCCGGTTGATGATTTATCAACCGGGGGCATTATATTTATTGGTTTTTGAGAACCCACTCTTTATACCGAAGATTAACTTCTGATTGCTGCTTTCGCTGTTCTTCTAGTTTTGTTTCATTATCTCGAATGAGCGGTTTTTGGTACGAAGCTACAAGGTTAGCAAGACCTTGAGCCATTCCTGTATCTTTACTACATTGTGCTTCAATGACGCTGAGTCGAATTTCTTCTTCCGATGCTGGGGAATTACTAGCACCGTCACTGCGGGTTACATTTGATAGTTCTTGTGTACCCCATTCTTGGTCGCCTTTTCGTGGTGTTAGACCTTTATCCGATAGGCATTTCCACCATGCTTCACGGTATTTTTTCCATTCGGGATGATTCATGGCAGCTGCATAGGATTGGCCGTGGATTCGACGATAGGCTTCTGTGAGGCCACTTTGCTCTTCGATGCTGATGCCCGCAATCTCTTTCATTGTGGCTGAGATTTCAGGCATGCACTGTTCCATGATTTTTGTGTCATAGCCCGCGGATGATGGTGCATTCCCAAATCGCTTGTAGCTTCCATATTTGGCGGAGTATTCGGGGTTCCAGCGACCAAACTCGCGACCGGACGAAAAGAATTTCATATCTTCTACATCCGGGATATATATTTCATAGGATTGGCCGTGCTTTGCGAAACAGCGCTGCCTGAGAATTTCCAAGGCTTGAGTGTAATACTGGGAATTTTCATCGAAAATGTCATTGTATTCTTCGAGTGGAGTAATGATTCGGTTGTTTTTATAGTCTAGAGTTGCTTGGGCCGTTTCATCACGTTCTAGTTGCGGGCCTGTAGAACAGGATGTGCAGGCTAGCGTGAATGCAAACGTTATAGCCATTGCGGGCTGAAAGAATTTCTTGAGGTTCATAATTCTCCCTCCTTAATTGGATAAAGAATATGCGGTAGTAAAGAAAGCTGGGTTATGCTCTGGCGATAATCACCATGTAGTGCCCAGTAATACGGGTGCTTAGGGAATCAGTTGTCTATGCTAAGCCCTATGCTGAACCAAAGTTCAAGCAGGACTTCGGGCATGGGGGAATACCTACTAGTTTGGGAGCGCACCCATGACGAAAGGATCAAGCCGCTATGTGCAGACAATACACAGGGGGGTCTGCAGCGTCATGACTACTAGGAGAATGTTCTAGAGCTTCATCGTAAACTCCTAGTGTTTTGAGAAGGATATCCTTCTGCATGAGTGAGATACGTTTCAAGACCTGGTGTATGCCGAGTCGTTCTCTTAGATACAATCCCAATCTATGTAATCGGAATCATATTTAAGAGGTGGCTTCAATCTAGCACTCATTAAGGAGTCTTTTCAAGCAACAAATGAGTCATGTGTCACAAAATTTAAGGGTGTATGTATAATAAGGGCTGTAAAATTTGGTATTTGGAGCCATTTGCACACTGATAATTTTTTACACAAATATTTTATGTGACTAAAATCACTCAAAAGATACTCTTTATAATACTAAAGCAATGCCCCCGGCTGGTGATTCATCAACCGGGGGCATTCGTGTTTTAACTCAACCGCATGTTTTAACCGATGTAGCCCGGAGGTAACGACTATTACCTCCGGGCTAAATCAGTTATTGGGGCACCGGTGAGGCTAGCCGGCGAAGTGGCCGGTCACCTCCGCCAAACGCGCCGGATTCACCAGGTCAGGGTGCGTACCCTCCAGCAACACCGCACGGAACGACGACGCATGCGCCGCCCAACCCTCCGCATCCAGGTACGGCTGATCCTCATGCGGCACACCCACCAGCAACACATCACCATCAAAGAACGCCGGCTCAGCACCACGCATCAACGCCGCCGAAGCACGCATACTACCCAGGCACACGCCCAACTTCTCCTCCGGCAGGTAACCCATCGCCGAACCCGCCCGCTGCAAACGCTCCAACGTACCCGGCAGGTCAAGCTGCTCATCAGCGGCAGGCTCCGGCAAACCGCCCATACGCAGCAGCGCACGGAAGCTCTCCTGCTCATCCGGCGCAGGCACGCCCTGCCACTGCTCCGAAGGATACGCATCCAACAGGATGACGCGCTCAACCTGCGCACCCGCAGCCTGCGCCAGAGCCGCCACCTGCACCGCGGCAGTGCCGCCCACAGACCAGCCCATCAACGCAAAACGACGCGGCAACGAACGCTCCGCCAGGGTCTTCTCAATCAGCTTCAGGTAGCCCTCAGCCAGCTCCTGCAGGCTCGACGCAAACCCAGCCTGCGGGTCAGAGAACGCCTCAGCCTGCACAGCATACACACCCTGCTGAGCCGGAAGATGCGAAAGGTACCCCGCATAGCACCAGCCCAAACCACCCGCAGGCGGCAGGATAAACAGCGGCGCGGGGGCATCGGTAGCGTTATGCGCGGTAGGTTGTTCTCGCAGCGGCAGAACCGGCGCGAACTCCGCACCCTCGCCGCGCTCACCCGCAATAGACGCCGCCAAAGCCTGCACGGTCGGATGCGCAAAAAGCGCACCAATGCTCACGCTCAGACCCAGCTGCTCCTCAACCGCGGCAATCACCTCAAGAGCCGCCAGCGAATGACCGCCCGAGGCAAAGAAATCCTCATCCACGCCGAAACGCTCACGACCCAGCACGCCCGCAATGATCGAACACAGCTGCTGCTCCAGCAGGCCGTGCGGACCCTCAGCATCAGAAGCCTGAGGGGTCAAGTCGAGGGACGCCAACAGCTTGCGATCCGCCTTACCGGAAGGGCTCACCGGCAGAGCAGGCAGAGTATGCCACAGGGTCGGAACCATGTAGTCCGGCAGAACCTGCGCACAATGCTCACGCGCCGCCTCCACCAGCTGCTCGGCACGCTCAGCGGGCACGTCGCCGACCTCCAGCACCGCCGCCAGGGCAGGCTCACGCAGGCCGCGGTACAGCAGAGCCACCGAAGCGCTCACGCCCTCAACCGCGGCAAGAGCCATCTCAATATCGCCCAGCTCCAGGCGCTGACCGCGCACCTTAATCTGGTAGTCCGTGCGGCCGCGGTAGCCAATGACGGCGCGACCATCGGGAAGAATCTCCCAGCACGCCAAATCGCCCGTACGGTACAGGCGCTGACTCTCACCGTTCAGCAGCGCGAGCGCACCGGCAGGAGCCTGCTCCACGAAAGCCGCCGCGGTCGCCTGCGGGTTGTTCTTGTAGCCGCGCGCCAACTGCACACCCGACAGGTGCAGTTCGCCCGTCACGCCCACCGGCACGGGGTGGCCGGTCGGGTCAAGAATCAGGGTGCCGGTGTTCCAGACCGGCTCGCCAATGGGCACGCTCTCGCGCTGCGGGTCGGTGGAGGTCTCCCAGAAGGTCACGTCCACCGCCGCCTCGGTCGGGCCATACAGGTTCAGCGGGTACACGCCCAGAACCTCGCCCGCGGCCTGCACCTGGTCCTTCTGCAGGGCCTCGCCAGAGCAGACCACGTAGCGCAGGGGCTGCTCTCGACCCTGACCGAAGCCAGCATCAGCCAGGATGCGGCGCGCCGCCGGTGAAGAGGTCAGCGCCGACAGCATGGTCGGCACAAAGTGCACCGCCGTGACGGACTGCTCGGCAATCACGCGCGCCAGGTAGGCGGGGTCGCGGTGTCCCTCCGGGGCGGCAATGACCACGGCGGCACCCTCGGCGAGAGGCCAGTACAGCTCCCACACGTGCACGTCAAAGGAGATGGGGGTCTTGTGCAGAACGCGGTCGCCCTCCCCCACCGGAATCTGGTGCTGCTGCCAGCGCAGGCGGTTATCAATCGCGCGGTGGCTGATGGCAACGCCCTTGGGCCTGCCCGTGGATCCGGAGGTGAAGAGCACGTAAGCGTCCTCATCCAGACCGGTTTTCGTGCCCGGAAGCTCCTCAGCGGCGGGTGCTGAGGAGGGAACCCGTGTGGGCTCGTCAGTGCTCAGCAGCGACAGAGTGTGCTGGGGCAGGTTCGCGTGACGCGCAGGCTCCTGCGGGTTCAGCTCCTCCGCGCTCAGCGGGTGCAGACCGGGGCCGTGCAGCAGCAGGGAACATTCGGCGTCCTCCATCATCACGCCCACACGCTCGGCGGGCAGATCAGGAAGCACCGGCACGTAGGTGGCGCCAGCGTACAGCAGGGCGTACAGCGCCACGTACTGCTCAGCGCCGCGGTGCACACGCAGACCTACCGCGTCGGAAGGGCGAACGCCCCAGTCCAGCAGCTGCGCGGCAAGCGCACGGGCACGCTCGTCCAGTTCGGCGTAGGTGAGGGCGCGGTCAAAAGCGTAGGCGCGCTCCGACTCGGGGGTGAGCACCTCACCGGGTACGGGGGCAGAATCCAGCACGGCGAGCGCCTGCGGATGCGCCGCCACCGCGTCACGGAAGCGACCCAGCAGGGTCTTGTACTCCATCGGGTGCTCGGTCAGTGCCGGGGCTGTCAGCTCGCGCAGGGTCGCAAGCTCCGCTTCGGTCGCCAAACCGAGGTTGTTCAGGGAGGCGCCCTCGCGCTGCGCCTCCACGGCGTAGGCGGGCAGCCACTCGCGCAGGCGGGCGGCGTGGCGTTCCAACTCCTCAGCGGTGTAGAGCGCCGGGTTCATGTCAATCTCGCAGGAGATGCTGTTGCCGCGGCCGGGCATGCCGCGCAGGGTGAAGGTCGCGTCAGCAACGGGACCGGCAGAGATATTGTGAATGCGCGCAGTCGGTACCGGCTGTACAGTTCCGGACTCGTCCTTGGAGGGTGCCGCCAGCGGCAGCACCGCGTCAAAGGGCACCACGTTAATCTGCGCACCAAACAGCCTGGACTGGGCGTTACGCGCGGTACGCTCGAGGTCTTCCTGACGAGCCAGCGGGTGCTCCGCGTTGCGGGCGTACTGCTCCTTCACCGAGTGCAGAGACTCCGCGATGGGGCCGGTCGCCGCAACCTGCACCGGCAGCACGTTCACCGCGGTACAGCCGGTCTGCGCGCTCGCTGTACCCAGGGCGCGGGTCGCCTCCGGCAGGGTGCGGGCGAACATGCGGTTCATCTGCGGCACGCCGAATGAAGCCTGCGGGTAGCCGCCCACACGCGCCAGGTACGAGCCGACGGCGGCGGTCACCAGCACGGGCCAGGAGACGGCGTGCTGCTTTGCCGCATCCAGCAGGGCCTGCTGGGTGGGCGTATCAATGCTGAACGCCAGGCGCACAGACTGCGCCGACGGGGAGGCGGTACGACCCGCCAGGGAGGTGTCTTCCTGCTCCAGGGCGCCGCTCGCCTCCCAGAAGGCGACGTCTTCGTCACGGGCGGAGGAGGCGGCATCGTCGGCGTCGAGCAGCTGCTGCAGGCTCAGGCGGCGGGTTGCCGGAACCGACTGACCGGCCGACAGGGCGCGGTATATCGCCGCCACGCGGGAGAGGCCGTTGAACGCGGCGAAGCCGTCGGCAACCACGTGGGAGAAGGAATGGTACCCCCAGAGGAACCCGCCGTAACGCGCCACTGCGCTGCGCACGGTCACGCCCTCATCGGTGGCGAGGGGCTGGGCGAGCAGGCGCTGTGCCCAGGCGCGTACCGGCGCGGGCAAATCAGAGTCAGGCAGGGCTGATTCAGGCAGGTCAGAGGCGTTCTCCTCCCCCGCCTCTGCGGTGCCGTTCAGCTCCCCCTCATCCACGAGCAGGTCAATGCCCGCAAGGAACACCTCAAGCGGCAGAATCTGCTGGGAGGCGGCACCATCGGCAATGCGGGTGCGCACGCGGAAGCCCTCGTTCTCACGGTAGAGCTGCTCAAAAGCCTCACGCAGCAGAGCGAGGTCGGTGTCTGCGGGACATTGCAGAACCTCCGCGGTGTTGTAGCAGGGGTTCGTCGGGTCAATCGCGGCGGCAAAGTAGATGCCGCGTGCGTTAGTGGTCAGCGGCAGCCAGGGGCTGTCAGCGCTGTGTTGTGCGGAGGGGTTCGCGGCGGTGCGAAGGTCGGAAGCAGTCCCGAAGCTAGCGGGTGCGGTAGTATCAGCTACGCCCATGGTGGCCTCTCAAAGGTCTGGAACAGGGGTCTGGATTAGGGATGATATGCGGTGTGTTAAAGGTAAGTGTGAAAGGTAGGCTACTTGCCCCGCCGCTTCACGCTGGCAGAAGTGCGCTGACAGAAGTGCACTGACAGAAGTGCACTGACAAGGGTAAACGCAGCTACACAACACGGCGTAAAACCGGCGCACAGAAAAACGAAGCGAGTAGCAAACACCCCGGGTACCCGCCTGCATTCGCGGCAGGCGGGCACTCGGGGTGCGGTAACGCTTAGCCCAGGCGGGAGGCGATGAACTCCACGGTCGGGTTCTCCACCAGCTCGGTAAACTCAATCACGGCGCCCTCAGCGGCAAGGTCGTCGAGCAGGGCGAATGCGCCCATAGAATCCATGCCCAGGGAGAACAGGTCGGTGGTCGGCTCGTCAAAAGCGGTCTGCAGGGAGTCGGGCTCGACGATGTACTTCTCCATGATGGGGCGCAGGGTCTCAAATGCGGACATTTTTCTCCTCAATAGGGGTAGGAATAAGGGCGTACGGTTTAGCTGAAAATGATCAGCTCAAAGGGTTTAGCCGAAAATTTCGGCAAGCTTGGCGCGCAGTTCGCGGCGAGAAATCTTACCCACGTTCGTGGTGGGCAGCTCCTGCAGAACCTGCACGCGCTCAGGGATCTTGAAGTCGGCGAGCTTCTTCGAGGTGAAGAACTCGTGCATCGTGCGGCGCGGGTTTTCGCCCAGGTCGGCGCCTTCCTTCGGCACAATGACCAGGCCCACGCGCTCGCCCACAGTCTCATCCGGGATGCCCAGGACCACGGCGTCAAAAACGTCGGGGTGGGTCAGCGCCAGCTCTTCGATTTCGTCCACGGCAATCTTCTCGCCGTTGCGGTTAATCTGGTCCTTCGCGCGGCCGGTCACCTCAAGGTACTTGCCTGCGACCAGTCGCACAATGTCGCCGGTGCGGTAGAAGCCGTCCTCGGTGAAGCCGTAACGGTTCGCGTTCTCCTCCAGGTAGTAGCCGCGAATCGTGTACGGGCCGCGGGTGAGCAGGTGGCCGCTCTCGCCGCGCTTAACCGGCTGGTCCTGATCATCAACAATCAGAATTTCGTCGTCGGGGCTAATCGGGTAGCCCTGAGTCCTCAGGCGCATCTCAATCGGGTCGGTCGAGCGGGTGTAGTTCACCAGGCCCTCAGCCATGCCGAACACCTGCTGAACGGTGCAGCCGAGCACCGACTCAATCTTGCCCGCAACCGCCGGGGCCAGCTTCGAACCGCCCACCTGCAGGGTCTGCAGAGACGGCAGGGACACGCCGCGCTTCTCCGCGGAGGCAACCCACGCCTGAGCCAGCGGCGGCACCAGCGCGGAGGTGGTCACACCCTCCATCTCAATGAGGTGGAACGCAGTCTGCGGGGACGGATCCGCCGCAAACACCAGCTTGCCGGAGGCGCACATGACGCCCAGGATACCGGGCGAGCTCATCGTGAAGTTGTGGGCGGCGGGCAGCACCACGAGCATGGTCGTGTTGTTGTTCAGCTTGCAGATGTCGACCGAGCCGCGCACCGAGTACAGGTAGGCGGCGTGGGTGCGAGGAATCAGCTTCGAAATGCCGGTCGTACCGCCGGAGAGCTGCAAGAACGCCACCTGCTCGCTTGCGCGGGTCTTCTCGGTGTTCTGGATGACGCCGGGCACGAACTCTTCAGCGAGCTCTTCTTCGGTCAGCGGGGTCAGCGGCTCCGCAACATCAATAGCGACCGGCGGCTCCAGGGAGTTCTTGCGCAGCTCGGCGGCAACGTCCTCGTGAAGGGCGGTGAAATCTGCACCCGGGGTCAGCGAAGAGAACACGTGCGCCGCAGCGTCGGTGCGGGTCGCAAAGTGCACGAGCTCGGTGGTGCGGTGCTGCGGCAGGCAGAACACCGGCAGCGCCGCCGCCCAGAAAATACCCAGCAGGTACACCAGGTACTCGACGGTGTTACCCAGCTGCAGCAGCACACGGTCGCCCGGCTGCACGCCAGCCTGAACGAGGCGCGCCGCAGCAGCACGACCTGCCGCCTCCAGCTCGCCGTAGGAGAGGCGAATCTGCTGGGGCTTACCGTTCTCATCGAGCTGCGCGTGCGAGAGCGCCACCAGCGCAGGGAAGTGCGGCTTCGCGCGGCATGCATCTAGCAGGAACTCGGGGATGGTCTGGTCAATCCAGTAGCCGGCTTCGCGGTACTTCGCGGCAAAAGACTCGGGGATGAGCGGCGTGGGGGCCAGGGGGCTACGTTCTACGGTCATCTTCTCTCGATTTCTGTGTCGTTTGCGGTTTCTATAGCGCTCACGTGCTGCGTGCGTTCGCAGCGTGATGCCATCTCGTCAATGAGGGCGGGTGCGCAACCTGCGCCGGGTACCCTTCGGCACCCCTCGCGGCGCGGTAGTGTTGCACTTCTCTTAGGCTGCACTTCTCTAGGATACGGGCGCGGCGGTGTTTACCCTAACGGGAACCCCGCACGCCCACCATGCGGGGTGTGCTCTACCCGTGCAGGATCCCTAGGCGACCTCTCGCTATTCCTCAGCTAAGCTCCGCTCAGCGCGCTCAGCCTCCCGGCAGGCAGCAATAATACGTTCCAACGCCGGCACAATCGCACCGCGCCAGCACGCATAATCGTGACCGCCGTTGAAGGTCGTGCAACGCGCGTTCTTCAGGCCCAGCTTTTCCAGGCGCGCCTTCAACTCACGGTGAGGAGGCACCAGAACCCACTCCTGCTCCCCCACCTCAATCTCAAGCTGCAGGTGGCGCAGGCGGTCGATCTCACCCGCCGCCTCCAGCTCGTCCAGGCGGTCCATGACCTGCGGCTGCCAGAGCGACGAAGACTGCGCAATCGCGCCGCCAAACGCCTCCGGGCGGCTCAGCACCGCCAGCAAGGAGGACAGCCCACCCAGCGACTGACCGTTAATCACAATGTTCTGCGGCGCGGTCTTAATGCCGTGCACCGCCTCCAGGTGCGGGAACGCGATCTCTACCAGGTAGTCGGCAATCGGGTTGTCGCCGTTCAGTTCCTTCCAGCGGTTCTCACGGCCGCCAGAGTGCAGGAAGAACACGTGCATCGCCGGAATACGGCCCGCCTCGTGAGCACGGTTGAGGGTGTGCTCCATACCCTGGCTGAACCACATCTCACCGTCGAACTGGATGAACAGCGGCGCATCCGGGGCGGGGTCACCCACACGGCCGAGCACATACTGGTGACCGTCAGAGGTCTGCATCCACTCGGGGGCGGGCAGCGCGTCAATCTCAGCCTGAGTCAGGATGAACTCCTGCACCGGCGCGTGCTCAAGCTGCACCACACCCATGCAACGACCGATACGGTTGCACGCGGTCTCGGGGTTCAGCGGGTCACCCTCGCCGGAATCCAGTGCGGCGCGCAAGCGCACCTGGTCGTCATCACCCAGCCAAGCGGGGCGCTCGCCGGGCAGCGCCGGCAAGAAGTTGTAGGAGGCACGCCAGGTGGTTTCCATCCGCATGCTCAGCTGCCACCAGCCAGTGCCCTCGATGCGGGCCATAAGGGAACGGTCAAGGTTCTTCTCATCGGTCAGGCGGTTGATGAACATGAGCACCTGCTCCGCCTGCTCATTGTGGTACAGGAAGGTAACGATGCGCTCGTTCTCACTGATGCTGCCGTCTTTACGGTGTACCGGCTCGATGATGGGGGTACCTTCGGAGACGACCTCAACGATGCGGGCGTTCAGCTCTTCGGAGCTGACCGCCTCGGCGATGAGGGCGCTGATGAGGGGGCTGTCCACGCGCGGTGCCGGTACGGGGCGCGGGGTCTTGGGAGGGGTCGGGCGCACGGTCGGCGCAACGGTACGCGGCTGCGCCGAAATAGCCTGTTCAGACGCAACCTGTTCAGAAGTGTTCTGTGCAGAAATACTCTGCGCGGGAACGGTCGCGGTGGGTTCGTGCTCGCCCAACGGTTCCTCCTTGGTCTGTGGAAACACTCAATCGGTGAGAATCGGTGAGGAGGCGCATTATCGTTAGTTAGCCTCCACTACCTCACTCTATGGTATCCCTTACCCAAACTCCCGCCAAAGGAAAAAGCGAAAGAACCAAAACATGACATTCATGACAGCGAGCGCGGGTATTTTTCTCGTCTTCTCTCTCGCCTCCTCCACCCTCAATAGGGTCGAAAATTGGGGCGCCAAGAACAGGCTGCACGAATAGGCGGCACAAACCGCGCAGTTAAATGAGATGAGGCACCGAGACCGTGCATCAAACCTTCAAACAGTGAAGGTCTCATGCGGCAGTCTCGGTGCCTCATCTGCGGGTTCCCAAAATGGAACCTACCCAGTGCTCGGATCCGTTCATGCGTCAAAGACGGGCGAGCACCGGGTAGGCGCCCTACGCGCAGGGGATCCTGGGTCCCTCAGATCCTAGCGTTCACTGCTTGGCGCAATGCCGAGCTTTTCCACCCGTACTGAGACGGTTGGCGCGAACTCCCACGCGGCTTAGGGGCGAAAACTTATTTGCTTTCGCGCGCCGCCGAAATAGCGTCAGCGGCAATATGAATTGTTTGGTTCTCCTTCGGAATAACCAAAGGGGTACCAGTGCATGGATCAGGAATAATGACCGATTGCAGGTCAAAAACTTCCTGAATAAGTTCCGGTGTAATTATTGCACGCGGATCGCCCTGAGCGATAATCCGGCCCTGCTTCATTAACACAACATGAGTAGCATACCTGAAAGCGAGGTTCAGGTCATGCAACACCACGGCTACAGTCCGACCCTCGGAATGCAATTTCTTCGTCAGGTTCAGCACCTCAATCTGGTGCGTGATATCCAGGTAAGTGGTCGGCTCATCGAGCAGAATCAGCGGGGTCTGCTGCGCCAGGGTCATGGCAATCCACACGCGCTGACGCTGACCGCCCGAAAGTGCCTCAATGGGACGCTCAGCAAGCTCCAGCACGTTCGCCGCCTGCATCGCCTCCACACAGGCGCGCTCGTCCTCATCAGACCAGGAACGCAGCAGCGACTGGTGCGGGTAGCGGCCGCGCGCCACCACATCCGCCACGGTCACGCCGCTAGGCGCCTCCGGGGTCTGCGGCAGCATCGCCAAGATCTTCGCGATGGCGCGGGACTTCATCTGCGGCAGCGGGGTGCCGTCCAGGCGAACCTCACCCTGCTTAAGCGGGTTCACGCGGGCAAGAGCCTTCAAGGTGGTCGACTTACCGCAGGCGTTCGGGCCCAGGATAACGGTCAGCTCCCCCTCCGGCACCTGAAAATCTACCCCGTTGAGCACCGTATGCTCACCGTAGGCAACCACCATGTTCTCGCCTTCAAGGCGGGTCGTCACACTAGCGTTCACTAGCTCTTCTTCCTTTCGAGGTAAATCAGGTAAATCAGGTACAGGCCGCCAATCGCGCCGGTCACCACACCCACCTGAATGATGCGTCCGGGAACAGCGAATCGGCCAATCAGGTCAGAGCCGAGCACCATGAGCGCACCCATAAGTGCCGCGGAGGTGAAACCCACCCCGCCGCTACGAGACAGGGTCTTCGCGATGTGCGGTGCCGCCAAGGCGACAAAGGCAATCGGGCCGGTCGTCGCGGTCGCCAGCGAAACCAGAAGCACACCGATGAACAGAGCCGCCACACGGTACGCATTCACGCTCACACCCAAACCGGATGCCACCTGGTCACCAAAACGAATCGCGCCCAGAGGTCGGACCAGCATCAGCAGCAGCGGAGTCACCACGAGCAGCAGACCCAGCAGCGCGTAGGTGCGCTCCCACGTGATGTCATTGAGCGAACCGGCAAGCCAGGACGCCGCGGTCTGCGCCTGAGTCAGCGAAGCACGCACCACCAGCAGCGCATTGAACGCCGCCAGGGTCGAACCCACACCAATACCGACCAGCACCAGACGGAAGCCATGCAAACCCGTACGGCGCGTCAACAACCACACCAGCACCGAAGTCGCCAAACCACCAATAACGGCGCCCAGAGCAACCTCAACGGGGCCAGAATTGAAAACAATAATCTGCAACAGCGCACCGGTCGCAGCACCATTCGTGAAGCCGATAATATCCGGCGAACCCAGGGCATTACCCGAAATCACCTGGAAAATCGCACCCGAGAGACCAAGCGCCGCACCCACCAGAAGCGCCGCCACAATACGCGCCGCACGCTGCTGAGCGAAAGTCACCGTAATCTGCTTGCCCTCACCCAGCAGCGCCGGGATCAGCTTCTCCGGGGCGATCTTATAATCACCCTGCAACATGCCCCAAAACGCCAGCGCCGCAATCAGCACCACCAACGCCACATTCAAAATCAGCACACGCCACGGCACCTGAGCACTCAGCGGACCGCGCACAGTCAACACCGGGCGGCCACCCAAATCGCGGCCGCTACGACGCGCAGAACGATTAGCTGCAGTGGTGACGGTCGCCGTCGAAACAGCGGAAGAATTCGACATTAGAGAGCCTCCACCTTACGACGAGTCATCAAGAACAAGAACACCGGGGCACCGGCAAGAGTCGCCACAATACCCACCTGAGTCTCCTGCGGAGCCACCAGCACACGCGCCAACACGTCAGCACACAGCAGCCACACCGGACCCAACAGCGCCGAACCATAATTCACCCAGCGCACATCATTACCGAGTAGAGCACGCACCACAAACGGCACCGCCAAACCCACAAAACCAATCGGACCCACCGCAGCAGTCGCCGCACCGGCAAGCACCGTCACCGCCAGAAGAGTCAGATTCTGGGTCGTACGCACACTCACACCGAGGCTGGTCGCAGCCTCCTCGCCCATACTCAGAGCATTAATCGCGGGAGCCACAAAGAACGCCACCAGCACACCCAGCACAATCACCGGACCCACCGTCGACGCAATATCCATACCGCGGCCCTCCAGCGAACCGGCAACCCACACACGGAACTCGTTATACGCATCCTGATCAGCCAAAATCAGGCCCTGCGCAATCGCCGACAGCGCCGCAGAAATCGCCACACCCGCCAGAGCGAGCTTCACAATCGACCCGTCACGACCACGACCCAGCGTATACACCAGCACCGCAGCCAACGCGCCACCAATCGTCGCAGCAACCATGTACTGCCAAATACCCATCACGCCAAAAATCACCACGGAGCCAATCACAGCCACCGCAGCACCGGCGTTCACACCCATCAGGCCGGGCTCAGCCAACGGGTTACGAGTCAACGACTGCATCAGAGAACCGGCAATAGCCAACGCCGCACCCGCAGCAAGACCCACCAGGGTACGCGGAATGCGCTGCTCCATCACAATCGTCTGCGCCTGCTCAGAAGCAGTGCCATTGAAAACAGCCAGAACCTGATCCGGCGGAAGGTTATTCGACCCGAACAGCAAAGAAGCAGCCACAGCACCCACCAAAAGCACCGCAAACAAGAACAGAAAAGCCAGGCGCTTACCCAGCTTCTGCCCCTGAATCACAGAGCCCTGACGGGACGTACTCTCCTGCTGAACATCTCGGGACAATGAGCTCGTGCGGGCCACTATGCTCCTTATGCTCGATACAAGAAAACTAGGGAGGCGCACCCGGCACACCCACACCACGCGAGGGGCACCCGGCACACCGGTAGATAATGAGAGAAACGCCGGAGCGGGCGGGTATTCCCCCACCCGCATCCGACGTTAAGTCTTAGCGCTTACGGGTCAGCAGCAGTGCAGCGGCACCCACAATGCTTACGCCCAGAACCACCACGCCAATCCACGGGAACGCAGCACCGTAAGTCACGGTCTGAACGGTGGATGCGGTGTTAGCCGCGCCCGAAGCCGAAGCGCTCGGGCTCGACGCGGTACCGCGCGCAACAGCCGAAGAAGATGCGCTCGCCGAAGCGGTCGCCTTCTTCTGGGCATTTGCAGAAGCCGAAGCAGCAGGCGCAGCGGAAGAGCCAGAGGTGCCGGAGGTACCGGAAGAGTCAGCTGCCGCGTTCAGGCGGTCGTACTCCTCCTTGGTGATGGTGTTGCCGTCAGCGTCGGTGTACACGGTCTCAGCCTCAGCCGCGCCACCTGCAGAACCATTCGAGGAACCGTTCGAGCCACCATTGGACGAGGACTCGTTGGAATCGTTAGAGCCCTGAGCCTCGTCTGCGGAGTCTGAGTTGTTAGAGTTCGAGCCGCCATTCGAGGAACCACCGTTGCTCTTCGAGCTGGAAGAGCCGCGGTTCGAGGAAGAACCCGAAGAGTTCGAGGAGGAATTATCCGAACCGCCCTCACCCACCACGGTGAACTCGGGGCTGCGGTTGCTGTACGCCTCGGTGCCCAGGTACTTGCCGTCCTTGTCACGCTTCTCACCAGTTGCAAGGAAACGCAGGGTGTGGGTGCCAGCGCCAACATCCGGCAGAACGAAGGAACCGGAGACATTACCGTTACCATCGGTCTTCTGCTGGTGCACCACGCAAGCGCCCTGAGCCGCGTCGGAGGGGCACAGGTTACCGTCGTCCACCTTCACGGACACCACAGTGTTCGCGGGGAAGCCGCTCACGCTAAAGGAAATCACGCCGTGCTCGCTCACAGAGGAGGAAACGGTCGAAGAGGTGCCGGGGGTCGATGCCTTCGCACCGCCCGGAGGCAGAGCGGATGCAGTGCCAACGCCCAAGCCCAGCGCCAGGGTTGCGGCAGCGCAGGCGGTCAGCGCCTTAGAGGTCAGGGATGCCTTCGGGGCTCCCGAAAAAGGTGCACGCATGGTGGTCCTTTCAAAATTACCGGGGTCGAAGCTGAACGCTACCGGGTTCGTGTCAGTGAAGTTCAGTAGGTCGGTGCAGTTCAGCGGGTCGTGACCCGAATGGTTGGAGGCACCCGATCCACGCCCCTGTTCAAGGGTGCAGGGTCAAAAGTGTGGAGCGTGGACCGGTGCCGATGTGAATGTGTGGTCAGAGAGCTTACTTCTTGGAGGTGCGCAGCAGCAGAGCCGCAGCCAAAACCACCAGGCCAGCCGCCGAGAGCAGCAGGTTATTGGCGTTGTTGACCAGCCACTTGGTCAGACCGGTCAGCTCAGTACCCTCAACGATCGGGCCCTGCGCCTTGGTGCCTGCGGCGGAGTTCTGAGAGTTCTGCGAGCCCTGTGCGTTCTGCGAGTTCTTCGAACCGGCGGCGGCCTTCACAGCCTTTTTCGCGGCGCCATCAGTCTTCTGCAGGTTGGATGCCAAGGTCTTCTGCGCGCTCTGAACCTTCGCCTTAGCCTGCACGCGGTTCACGACCGGAGCGGTGCTCTGCGAGAGCGCGGCGAGGGATGCGTCCACGTCGGTGGCGCGGGTGCTGATGCGGCCACCCGCGTTACGCATGGGCACAGGTGCCGTGGAGGTTGCGGTTGCCGGGTTCTCGTTCAGCTCTTCAACCAGCTGGTCGGTGGCGTCCTGCTCATCGCGGGAAACGTCCTGACGAGGGGTAACAGCGCGTTCCACGGTCATGTCAGCAAAACCGAGCACCGCATTGTCAGCGCCCTGGTTGCCGTTATGCACGACCACGCGGTAGGTTGCGGCAGGCATGCTCACGCTGGTTTCGTAGCTGAAGCTGCGGTTGCCATCCAGGCGCTTCCAGCCGGAGCCGTAGAGGGTCTGCGGGGAGTTGCCAAGGTAGGTCGCGGCGTACACCCAGGTGCCCGGTTCAGCGTTCGGCACGGTCACGGTCACGGTGGAGCCGTCACGGCTCACCTGCACGCCATTACCAGCGGTCAGTTCGGAGGCATTGACCGGCTCGGGTGCGTCACCGGGGGCGTACTCACCGATGGTGAAGGTGGTGTTGATGCCGCCCTGGCTGTTGGCGCCGCCGTAGGTTCCGGATCGGTCGCCCTCACGCAGGCTACCGGTCAGCAGGCGCAGGGTGTGCTCACCGGAGGCGTACTTGGCGGCGTCTTCGTCATTCTTGAAGGCTGCGTTATCGCGGGTGGGCAGGTCAATCCAGGCGTCGATATGGCCGTTCTCATCGGGGGTGATGACAGCCCAGATGGTGTGGTTGTCGTTGACCGCGGTGGCGTCGTTACGGGATACCTTGCCGTCGTCAATCTTCAGACCGATAACGGATGCCTTCTTGTCTTCGGGGTTGCACCAGCCGTCACCGGTCAGGTGCAGCTTGCCACCCTGAACCGCCTTGGGGTTCTCGATGGTCAGGCGCGGGGTGAAGGAGTTATCGGCGGGTGCGCAGGTTTTCGAGTCTTCGCTGGGCGCGGGGGTCGGCTCTGCAGTAGGTGCCGGGGTGGGTTCTGCGGTAGGTGCGGGGGTGGGTTCTGCAGTTGCGCTGGGCTCAGCGGTAGCAGAGGGGTCCGCGGTAGGCTCTGCAGTTGCAGAAGGCTCTGCAGTTGCACTGGGCTCTGCGGTAGGCTCAGCCGTCGCAGAAGGCTCTGCGGTCGGTGCCGGGCTCGGAGCCGGGTCGCTCAGCGTAATATTCTGCGACACAGATGCACGACGGTCGTAGGTGTTGCCGTCCGCATCCGTACCACCCAGGGAGCCGGAAAGCACCTGAATACGGTGGCTGGTACCCTCCACGGTCCAGCCCTTGTTCTTCAGATGCTCAGCGGTCAGACCGGTGTTTTCGGGGGTCGGCAGGGACACCTCAACCTCGAAGGTGCCGTCCTCCTTGGCGGTTGCCATGAAGTTCGCGGGCGAGTTGCCGCCCTTCTTGGTGATCGGGTTAATCGCCTGGTGCGCTTCATCCGGCAGGGCATCAAGGAACTTCACGGCGAACACTGCGCCGCGACCGGGTGCGGCGCTCGTAAAGCCGGTGCCGCGCAGCACGAGCTTACCTTCGCGCCACTTCTCGGTGGAGATGGTCACGGTAGCCTTATCAGCCTGCTGGGTGGCGGCGGGGGTATCCGCGAATGCGATGGTGGTGCCGGTCAGTGCTGCTCCGGGGGTGATGAGCGCGCCGGCGAGAGCCACGACGGCACCGTAGCGGGCTGCGGTGCGCACGGGTCGAGTTTCGGTCATTGTGGTCCTTGAGGATGGTGTGGTGGGTCGTGCATCCCCTTCCCGCCGCGGTTTTTAGGTCGCGGCGGGAAGGGTGGCGGAAGCTTCAGCGGGTGATTGCTTCACAGGGTATTTAGAGTGGGGCGTTTAGAGCGGAAGCGCCTTCTTGACGTCTTCGATAATGCCCTCGAGCAGCAGCGGGCCGCCGGTGGAGGTCCACTTGGAGCCGTCCACGAGAATCACGTGGTCGTCCTTGACTGCCTTCAGGTTGGTGAAGCCGGAGGTTTCCTTCGCCTTATTCAGTGCTTCTTCAGCGCCCTGCAGACCTGCGGAGCCCTGCGCGTTCGGGTTCTGCTGGCTTGCGCCGCCGAGGGTGCCCAGGAACATGTAGTCCGCGTCGATGGTTGCCAGGTTCTCCAGGGAGACCGGTTCGGAGTGGCCCTGACCGTTGCGGTCCTGCGCCTCGGGGCGCTTGAGGCCCAGGTCGTTGAGTACCTGACCGGCGGGCAGTTCCTTGAGAATCAGGGCGGGGCCGTTGCCTGCCCAGCGGACAATGGAGAAGGTCTTGTCGCCGTACTTGGGGGCGAGCTGGTTCTTCAGCGTAGCGGCACTTGTCTCGTATGCCTTGATGACTTCTTCGCCCTTGTCGACCATGTTCATGGCGTTAGCAACGTTGCGGAAGTTGATGCGCCAGTCGCCGCCCGCGTAGCCGCAATAGACCACGGGGGCGATCTTCTTGAGAGTTTCGAAGGCCTCGGAACGCTTGTCCACGCCGGTAGAGTCGACCAGAATCAGGTCGGGATCAAGGTTGCCGATCTGCTCGTAGTTGACCTGCGCGACGGTGCCGATAATCTGCACGCCCTTGGCGCGGTCGGCAAGGTAGTTGGGCACGCCGGACTGGCCGCGGCCGGAGACGGAACCGACGGGGGTCACGCCGAGGGCGAGCAGGCCGTCGAGGGTGGGTTCGGAGAGGACAATCACCTTCTGCGGGTTGGCGGGAACTTCTACGTTCTCGTCGTCAATATCCTTGATGGTTCGGGTGCCGCCGTTGCCGGAGCCGCCCGAGGTGGAACCGCCGGAAGTGGTGGTCGTGGTGGTCTCGCTGCTGCATGCCGCGAGGGCGAGAGCTGCCGAGGAGGCGAGCGCCAGGCCGAAGAAGGCGCGGCGGTTAACGCCCGATGCGCCGTGGTTCTCGGCGTCGGTCAGCTCGGTTCGGTTGAAAGACATAGTTCCCCCTATAAATGACTAAACTATACCTAACCTTACAGATATCTGAGTGTTACATCAAGACGCGTTCAGTTTGGATTCTCTGAGCGTCGCAATGCCCGGTTTTGCCGCGGAATTCCGCGGGTTAACATATTTCACGCTTTGTCATAGTCTTGCTGACACGATGTCACTTAAAAGGGGTGGTTCTCCCCCGCCCTACACCCGCTTGCGATGACCTCACGTATGCGCCCGGGCACGCACAACGCCCCGCCGCGAAGAATCCGCGACGGGGTGCGCTCTTCACAACGGGGCGCATGAGGTTTTATGGGTGCAGGATTATAGATGCGGGCGCCGAATCAGGGCGCCGGGTTCAGAACGCAGGGGCACCATTCCCCGCGTGCACCGCTAGTGGCCGCAACCGCAACCAGAACCGGCACGCTTGACCGAGGCAGCCGCCGCACGCAGGGAGGCGATTGCCGCCTCCGGACCGCCGAGCGCCTCATCCACACCGTACACCGAGCTGCCAGCAACGAAGCAGGTTGCGCCCGCCTCCGCGGCACGCAGGATGGTCTCCTCGGTGATGCCGCCGTCTACCTGCACGGTCACCGGCAGGTTCGCGCCCTCAATCGCCTTGGCGGCGCGGGCAATCTTCGGCAGGGTCACGTCCAGGAATGCCTGGCCGCCGAAGCCGGGCTCCACGGTCATGATCAGCAGCATGTCCAGTTCGCTGAGCATGTCCAGGTAGGGTTCCACGGCGGTCGCGGGGCGCAGCGCCATGCCGGCCTTCGCGCCCTCGGCACGCAGGGTGCGCGCCAGCTTGATGGGGGCGATCGCAGCCTCCGCGTGGAAGGTCACCGATTCACAGCCCATGCTGGCGTACTGGGGCGCCCAGCGGTCGGCGTCCTCAATCATCAGGTGCACATCGAACGGCACCGGCGAGACCTCGCGCAGACGTTTGACCACGGGCGGGCCCCAGGTGAGGTTCGGCACGAAGTGGTTGTCCATCACGTCAATATGCGCGGCGTCTGCGGTGGAAATGCGCTCCAGCTCGCGCTGCAGGTTCGCGAAATCCGCCGAGAGAATCGACGGGTTAATGGCAATACCCATGGGGTTCCTTTCAAATCCGTGCCGTATGGCCAGTGATGCTAGGCGGTGAAGCGGCTAGTTCTTACGCAGCAGGGCGAGGAACATTGCGTCGGTTCCGTGCACGTGCGGCCACAGCTGCGCGGTGGTCGGGTTCTCCGAAGCCTTCACGACCGGCGCACCCTTCTTGACCTTGATCTCGGGGGTGTGGCCGGGGTCCTTCTCCCCCGCCAGCACGCTCACGGGTTCGCCGTTCGCGCCCTCGGTGTGCAGGGCGACTTCACGCAGTGCGGCGGCGGAATCAAGCAGGCTGACCGCGCCGCTTTCGAGCACCTCGGCAACAATGTTCTGGGTTTCTGCCGCGTGCGGGGAGCAGGTCACGTAGGCAATGACGCCGCCGGGACGGGTCGCCTCAATGGCCGCGTCCAGGAGCTGGCGCTGCAGGGGCAAGAGCTCGGCAATATCGCGCGGGGACTTGCGCCAACGCGCCTCGGGGCGGCGGCGCAGGGCACCCAGGCCTGAGCAGGGCACATCCACCATCACGCGGTCGAAAAGCTGACCGGGTTCAATGGAGCCGGGCAGTGCGGAGGCGTTCTTGCGCAGAGTCTCACGAATCTGGCGGCCGTCACCGGTGAGCACCGTGTAGCTGTCCTCGGGCAGGGGGCGCATGGAGGATTCCACGAGCTGGGCTCGGTGCGGTGCCGCCTCGTTGGCGACCAGGGATGCGCCGCGCTGAATACCGAGTGCGCCGAGGAGCGCCGCCTTACCGCCGGGGCCCGCGCACAGGTCGAGCCAGGCGGTGTCGGTGCCGTCCAGGGGTGCTGCGGCGAGCGCGCGTGCTACCAGCTGGGAGCCGGCATCCTGGGCGCGGACGGTGCCTTCACGCACGGATTCCAGGCGCGCCAAGTCGCCGGAGGCGTACAGCGCCGAGCCCTCAACCAGTTCACCGTCGACGGCGCCCTGTTCGCGTGCCTCGTCGAGGCTACCCAGACCGGGCAGTGCCACCAGGTTCACCACGGGGGCGAGGTTATCTGCCTCGAGCAGCTGCTCGATTTCGGTGGCGGGGCGACCGTGCGCAACGAGTGCCTGGCGCATGGAACGCACAATCCAGGCGGGGTGCGAGGCGAGCAGAGCCATGCGTTCAGTGTCGTCCTTCGCGTCCTTGATGATGAGTTCGTACCACTCTTCGGGGGTGCGCTCGGAGACGCGGCGCAGCACCGCGTTGATGAAGCTTGCCGGGCCCGCACCAATCTTTTCACGCGCCAGGGACACGCTCTGGTTCAGCGCCGCGTGGGCGGGAACGCGCATGTTCAGCAGCTGGTGCACGCCCATGCGCAGCACAATCAGGGTGGTGGTGCCGACCTTCTCGAGGGGGCGGTCCACGCAGTGGCGCAGGATTGCGTCATAGGTGCCCTGATGGCGTAGCGTGCCGTAGGTCAGCTCGGTCGCGAAGCCTGCGTCGCGGTGGTCGAGGCGGTGGCTACGAATCGCCTTGGGCAGCACGAGGTTCGCGTAGGCGTCAGATTCCGCGACGGAGCGCAACACCTCGAAGACGGTGGCGCGGGCGGTGTCTGCGGTACGCGAGCGTGCGGAGGGTGCCGCCGCGGAGAATTCGCGGGCGGACATGGAGCGGCGGTTGCGTTCGTGGCCGCTCTTATTGCGCTGGGAGGTGCCGCCGCCACCGCGTTTGGTGTCGTCGTGCGCGGTCTTGGCGCGGCGTGCGGCGCGTTCGACGCTGGTCAGGCCGTCAAAGCGGCGGCCGGTGCGCGATTCGGTACGCGATTCGCCGCGGGAGTTGCCATCCCACTTCTGCGGGCGGCTCTGCTCGCTCACACCCGAGCCGTTGCCAGCGCCGGAGCGGCGGCGACGCTTACGCTTCGCACCGCCCTCACCCTGACCGTTACCCTGGCTGAACTTGCCGTTGCCGGGTTTGCCATTGCCAGCGTGACCGGGCTTGCCGTGTCCTCCCTTGTAGGGGCGCTTTTCGTTGCTCATGCGAGTACCACCAGGCCTTCCGCCATGTCCTTGCCAGCGCCGCGAGCCCACGCGGGCGCATCCATCATTTTCTTACCGGCAGGCTGAACCTGCAGCAGCATCAGGGGTTCGGTACCGGTGCCGACCAGTACCTTCTTCGCGTGCAGACGCACCGCACCGGGCGCGAGGGGGCCGCCGTTCGCCTCGGTCAGGGACTGCGCCAGGCGCTCATCGGCAACCGCCAGGCCACCGATCTTGAAGCGGTTTTTGCCCAGTTCGCACCATGCGCCGGGTTCGGGGGTCACGCCGCGGAAGCGTGCCAGGATCTGCTCGGCGGGTTCGGTCCAGGTGAGGCGGCCGTCGGCAATGCTCATCTTGGAGGCGTAGCTGACCGACTCGTCCTCGACCTGCACGGTGCCGTTCTCGTCCGCTTCGAGGCGTTCGAAGGTGCGTTCAAGCAGTGCGCCGCCGCTGGTGGCCAGGCGCATCAGCACGGTGCCTGCGGTGTCGTCGGCGGCTACGGGGGTGGATTCCTGCTCGAAGGTGGGGCCGGTGTCCAGGCCTTCTTCGAGCAGGAAGGTGGTGGAGAAAATTTCCTGCTCACCGGCGATGAGAGCGCGCTGCACGGGGGCGGCGCCGCGCCATGCGGGCAGCTTGGAGAAGTGCAGGTTGACCCAGCCGTAGCGCAGGGATTCGAGCGCGGGCAGCGGCAGCAGGGCACCGTAGGCGACCACGGCGGCTGCGTCAGCGTTCAGTTCAGCGATGGCTGCGGCGGCTTCGTCGTTCCAGCGGTTTGCTTTCACGATGGGCAGGCCGAGCTCTTCGGCACGCTGCGCGACCGGGGAGGGAGTGAGCACGCGCTTGCGGCCCACGGGGGCGTCTTCGCGGGTGAGCACGCCGACCACGCGCACCTTATCGGAGTTCGCCAGGTAGTCGAGCGGGGGCACGGCAACCTCGGGGGTGCCTGCGTAAATGATGTTGAGCATGTGAGCCTACTTTCCGAAGCTACCGAAGGAGGAACCGGCAGAGCCTGCACCGAACGCACCACCCACGCGGGTTGCACGCTCGGTCACGGTCTTCGCGGCGACATTGTTGTAGTCTGCGGCGCGCAGGGCACGCATCACGCGCTGGCGGTCTTCACCCACGAGGCGGTCGATGAACAGCTTGCCGTGCAGGTGGTCGGTTTCGTGCTGCAGCATGCGCGCGAACAGACCCTCACCTTCCAGCACGAGGGGTTCGCCGTGGCGGTCCACGCCGGTCACGCGCGCCCAGTTCTTGCGCGGGGTCGCGGACTTCTGACCGGGCACGGACAGGCAGCCTTCGCCGCCTTCCTGGTCTTCTTCGCCGACTTCGAGCACAGGGTTGATGATGTAGCCTTCGCGGTCGTCAATACCACCGAAGGTAAAAATCTGCTTGGAGATGCCAACCTGCGGGCCTGCAAGGCCCACGCCGCCCACGTCGTACATGGTTTCTAGCATGTCGTCGATAAGTCGTGCCAGGTCGTCGTCGAAGACGGTAATGGGGTCGCAGACGCTGCGCAGCACCGGATCGCCTACGGTGCGGATGCTCAGGATGGTCATGGTTCTCCTTTGCCGGCGGTGTGCCGGGAATGTGCTTACGGATTTCAATACGGCGGCAGAACTGCGCTGGCGGTTTTTCCCAGTAGCGGGTTCTTCACAACGGGCGCATTCTTCACAGCAGGTGCGCGGGCGCCGTTCTGCCTATTGTTCTATTGTCGCCGATTCAGTAGCGCGAATCTAGAACGAATCGAGGCGCTGGGGGGGGGTGGAGGCAGCAGGGTGAGGGCTGAGCCTCACCTCCCCACACTCATCTCCCCGCGCTCACCTCCTCAGGGGTTTGAGCCTCTCCCCTACGCCCGCTACTCCCCTATGCCGCCCAGTCTTCTAGTCGGCGGGGGTACTGGCCTATACCGCGGGCGGGGGTACTGGTTTATGCCGCGGGCGGGGGTACTACGGGCATGAGCGCGGGGTCTTCAAATTCTTGGACCTGGCGGTCGAATTCCCAGACGCGGCGCAGGGCGCAGAACTTGTACCAGTTGCGTTCGAGCACGGCGGGGTTTGCTTGCTGCGGTAGCACCTGCGTTTCGCCGAGGGCTACGCCCATGAGGACGGGCGCGTCGCCGTATTTCCAGGGTTCCCAGGTGCCTTCGTCGGGGTCGACGATGGATTCTTCGGCTTTGAGTCCGGCGACGAGCTGCATGACGACTTTTTCGTCGAGTGCTTTGACGCGGCCGCGTTTGTCGGTGCCTTTGGTTTTATAGTCGATGATGCAGGTTCGGCCTGCGATTTCTGCGACGAGGTCGAGGGTTCCCGCGTAGCCGACGGTGTCGTTCCAGATGGTGACTTCGGCGGCGAGGGGGCGGGGCTTGAAGGCTTCCCACCATTCGTCGAAGCGGTCGGCGTAGGCTTGTTCGCCGTTGATGATGAGCTGTTCGCGGCTTTCGTCGAGGTTGTGTTCGCGGCCCATGGCGCGTAGGGCGACGGCTTCGGCGTAGTTGTGGACGCGGTCGCCTCGGGCGGCGGCTGCGTCGCGGTATCGTTCGGAGGCGCTGGCTGCGTCGCGGATGATGGCGAATT